>JAABUN010000221.1_pt1 | contig 151096 bp, 161 predicted proteins | sample 5559311 | NCBI WGS metagenome assembly JAABUN01 (sample SAMN10711877, study PRJNA513370) | rock metagenome | isolation source: Antarctica rocks | place: Antarctica: Victoria Land, Siegfried Peak sud
CTCCACCTCGCTGATCTTGAGAGCCTCGACCGCCACCGCCCCGAAGTTCGCCGCCGTTATGACAACTCCTTCAAGACCCAGACATATTTCCGGGACCCGGTACTAGATGGTTGATTCCACGAGGCGGTCCCGTGGATCGGCGGTCTGGGCAGGGCACCGACGGCCGAAGGCCGTTGGTCTGAGCCGGGGCCGCACGATGCCGAAGGCAAGCCTTCTGGCTTGTCGAGGCGTCGGGTGGCTCCGGGTGCCGTCCAGGACGTCAGGGCACCGGCCGAAGGCCGGTCTGCGCGGCACCGAACCCGTGGAATCAACCATCTAGGCGATCATCACCTTGATCGCCTCGCGGTCGGCCATCGCGCGGTAGCCCTCCGGGGTCTCCTCCAGCCCGATCGTCCGGTCGAAGACGCGGCCGGGCTCCAGGCGCCCCTCGAGCACGTCGGGCAGCAGCTCCTCGATGTAGGCGCGCGCCGGCGCGATGCCGCCCGACACGGTCACGTTGCGCAGGAACGACGGTCGCGCGCCCGGCAGCTGCTCGAACTGCGGCACCCCGACGCGGCCGATCGCCCCGCCCGGCCGCACGATCTTCGAGGCGGTGAGGAAGGACGCCTCCTCGCCGACGCACTCCAGCACGCAGTGCACGCCGTCGCCGCCCGTGAGCTCGCGGACCTCGGTAACGGCCTCCTTGCCGCGGACGGCCACGACGTCGGTGGCGCCGAACTCACGGCCGAGGTCGGTGCGGTCGGGGTGGCGGCCGAGCAGGATGATCTGCTCCGCCCCCAGCCGCTTGGCGGCCATGACGCCGCACAGCCCGACGGCTCCGTCGCCGACGACCGCGACGCTCTTGCCCGATTCCACGCGCGCGCTGACCGCCGCGTGGTGGCCCGTGGCGAAGACGTCGGAGAGCGTCAGCAGCCCCGGCATGAGCGCGTCGTCGGCCGGCACGGGCAGCACCACGAGCGTGCCGTCGGCGTGCGGGACGCGCACGGCCTCGCCCTGACCACCGTCGTTGCCGCCCGCGCCCCAGAAGGCGACCTCGCGGCAAGAGGTCTGCAGCCCCTCCTCGCAGAACGTGCAGGTGCCGTCGGAGGCGACGAACGGCGCGACGACGACGTCGCCGGCCTTGACGGTGCGCACCTCCGCGCCCACGTCCTCGACGACGCCGATGAACTCGTGGCCCATCCGCATCGCGTCGCCGGCGTGCGACTTGTAGGGCCACAGGTCGCTGCCGCAGATGCATGAGCGCGTGATCCGCACGAGCGCGTCGGTGGGGGCGGAGATGCCGGCGTCGGGGACGTCCTCGACGCGGACGTCGCCGGCGGCGTACATGAGGGTGGCTCGCATGCGTCGAACTTATCAGCGCGCGCCTGCTGCTAGCGTTGCCAGCAATGGCAGCACTGAGCATACGTGATCTGGACGACGGCGTGAAGGAGCGGCTGCGCGTGCAAGCTGCGCATAACGGCCGCTCGATGGAGGCCGAGGCGCGGACGATCATCGCCGCGGCGGTCGGCGAGCCGGACCATCGGAGGGACTTCATCACCGACTGGATCAACTCCTTCGCGGCGCTCGGCGGTGTGAAGCTGGAGCTGCCGCCCCGTGACGGCTCGCGCGAGCCGCCCGACTTCTCATGATCGTCCTGGACACCAACGTCGTGTCCGAGCTGATGCAGCCCGCGCGGTCGGTCGATCTCGCGGCCTGGGTCGCGACACAGGACACGTCTGCGATGCGCATGACCTCGATCACGATCGCCGAGGTGCGGTACGGCGTCGAACGCCTCCCGCGAGGACGCCGGAAGGAGCTCCTCGCGGCTGCGGCGACGAGGGTGCTCTCCGCCTGGGCCGGCGGCGTCCTCGACTTCGACACCGCAGCGGCGGACGAGTACGCGTCGCTCTGCGTCGCCCGCGAGCGCGCTGGACGACCGATCGGCGCGTTCGACGCTCAGATCGCCGCCATCTGCCGCTCGCACGGCGCCACGCTGGCGACACGCAACGTCAAGGACTTTCGCGACACGGGGATCGACGTCGTCGATCCCTGGCGCGGCTCCTAGGCCTCTTCGCGTTCGCGGACCGGAGCGGGCGACGGCACCGCAGGGTGCACGGGACGCCTCGGCAGCGCGGGCTTGCGGTCGCCGATGCGGCCGGGCTCGCGCAGGCGCACGGGCGACGGCTGCGCGTCCGGGAGCACGGGGCTCGCGGCCCCGCCGCCGCGCGGGTCCGTCGGCTCCGTCGGCGGCTCGGGTCCACGATCGTCCCTGGGCCACCAGTCGCGCCACGAGCCGGAGTCCTCGCTGTCGCGGTCGATCAGCGCCCAGACGAGCACGCCCGCACCGATGACGTGCACGACGAACGTGAGCACGATCGCCAAGAGCTCCATCTCGCCGCTCAGGTGCACACGCGGAGCCTACCCCGGGCTCGCGGGTCGCTACGCGCCCAGTTGATCGCGTACGGCGGCGAGCGCGAGGACCGCCTCGGCGGCGTGGCGACCCGAGTCGCGCTTGCCGCCGCCGGCCCGCGCCCGCGCCTGCTCCATGCTCTCCACGGTCAGCACGCCGAAGCCGCACGGCACGCCCGTCCGCAGCTGCACGTCCATGATCCCGCGAGCCGTCTCACCGCAGACGTATTCGTAGTGGGTCGTCTCGCCGCGGATCACCGCGCCGACGCACGCGATGCCGTCGTAGCGCCCCGAGCCGGCGCAGAAGCTCGCCGCGAGCGGCAGCTCGAAGGCTCCGGGCACCTCGAAGACGTCGACGCCCTCGGCTCCCGACTCCGTGAAGGCCGCGCTCGTCGACGCGATGAGCTGGTCGGCCAGCTCGCGGTAGAACGTCCCGGCGACGATCGCGAAGCGGCTCACTCCTTCGACCGGTCGTGATCGGCCTTGCGCTCCTCGTGGAGCATCTCCCCGTCCACGTTGACGCCCTGATGGTGGAGGATGTGGCCCATGCGCTGCGCCTTGGCGCGCAGGTAGGCCTCGTTGTGCGGGTTCGGGAGGTGCTCTATCGGCACCTGGTCTGCGACCGTCAGGCCGTAGCCCTCGAGGCCCTTGATCTTCTTCGGGTTGTTCGTCAGCAGGCGCATCGACGTCAGCCCGAGGTCGACGAGGATCTGCGCCCCGATGCCGTAGTCGCGCAGATCCGCGGGCAGGCCGAGCTGGAGGTTGGCGTCGACGGTGTCATAGCCCTCCTCCTGCAGCTTGTAGGCCCGGAGCTTGTTGAGCAGGCCGATGCCGCGCCCCTCCTGGGAGAGGTAGAGCAGCACGCCCCGCCCCTCGGACTCGATCATCGCCAGCGCGCTCTCGAGCTGCTCGCCGCAGTCGCAGCGCAGCGAGTGGAACACGTCGCCCGTGAGGCACTCGGAGTGGACGCGCACCAGCACGTCGGCCACGCCGCTGACGTCGCCCTTGACCAGCGCGACGTGGTGCTTGTCGTCGACCAGCGAGCGGTAGCCGAACACGTCGAAGACGCCGAACGAGGTCGGCAGCGCCGTCTGCACCACGCGCTCGACGAGCTTGTCGTGGCGCCGCCGGTAGGCGATCAGGTCGGCGATCGTGATCATCTTCAGGCCGTGCTTGAAGCAGTAGGCCCGCAGGTCGCCGACGCGGGCCATCGACCCGTCCTCGTTCATGATCTCGCAGATGACGCCGGCCGGCTCGCAGCCGGCCAGGCGCGCGAGGTCGACGGAGGCCTCGGTGTGCCCCGTGCGCTCGAGCACCCCGCCGGGCTTGGCCTTGAGCGGGTTGACGTGGCCGGGCGTGACGATGTCGTCCGCTCCCTTCGCCGGGTCGACCGCGGTGCGGATCGTAAGCGCGCGGTCGGCGGCCGAGATGCCGGTGGTCACTCCTTCGCGCGCCTCGATGGAGACGGTGAACGGCGTCTCGTAGGCCGAGTTGTTCTTGGCCGCCATCAGCTCGAGGCCGAGGTGGTCGCAGCGCCCGGGCGTCATCGCCAGGCAGATGTAGCCGCGCGCGTGGGTGGCCATGAAGTTCACCGCGTCGGGCGTCACGTGCTCGGCGGCGATCACCAGGTCGCCCTCGTTCTCGCGATCCTCGTCGTCGGTGACCACGACGAACTTGCCTGCGGCGAGATCCTCGAGCGCCTCCTCGATCGTCGAGAACGCATCGTGTTCGGCGGCGGGCGGGCTCAGCGGCGTGCTCATCGCGCCTGCGCCCCGAGCATCTTCTCCGCGTACTTGGCCATGACGTCGACCTCCAGGTTGACCCGCAGGCCGGGTTCGGTCGCGCCCAGGTTGGTGCGCGTCAGGGTCTCCGGGATCAGCGAGACGCTGAAGTGCTCCTCGTCCACGGTGGCGACGGTCAGCGACACGCCGTCGATCGCGATCGAGCCCTTCTCCACGACGTAGCGCAGGATCTCCGGCGCTGCGGCGATGGTCACCCAACGCGCGAGGCCGTCCTCGCGGACGCCGACCACCGTGCCGACCCCGTCGACGTGGCCCTGCATGATGTGTCCGCCCAGGCGCCCGTCGGCGCGCAGCGCGAGCTCGAGGTTCACCGGGGAGCCGCCGGCCGCCACCCCGAGCGCGGAGCGTTCGAGCGTCTCGTTCATGACGTCGGCCGTGAAGCCCTCGCGGGTCAGGTCGACCGCGGTGAGGCAGACGCCGTTGACCGCGATGGAGTCGCCCGCGCCGAGCTCGGGCGCCAGGCGCGTGGCGACCGTGAGCCGGGCGCCGTCACCCGTCGCGTCGACGGCCGTGAGCGTTCCGAGGTCCTCCACGAGTCCGGTGAACACGTCACCACTCCTTGAGTCGAGCCTTGATGAGGACGTCCTCGCCGGAGCGCTCGCAGTCGAGCGTCAGCGCGCGCAGCGCCTCGGAGATCCGCTCGACGCCCTCTCCCTCCAGCGGGTCCCGCGCGGTGCGCCCGCCGAGCAGCAGCGGGGCGAGGAAGAGCCGGACCTCGTCGATCTCCCCGCAGTCGAAGAAGGCGCCCGCGAGGTGCGGCCCGCCCTCGAGCAGGAGTGCGTGGACGTCGCGGTCGCCGAGCTGGCCGAGCGCCGAGCGCACGCGCGCGGGCTCGTTCTCCCCCGTGGCGACGATCACGTCGACCCCGGCCATCTCCAGCGCGTCGGTCGCCTGCCGCGGCGCTGCCCGCGAGACGACGACCGACAACGGCAGCTCGCTGGCGTCAGCGACGAGCTGCGAGCTCACCGGCAGGCGGGCGAGCGAGTCGAAGACGACGCGCCGCGGCTGGCGGGTGACGCCTTCGATGCGCGCAGTGAGCTGAGGGTCGTCGGCCAGCGCCGTGCCGATCCCGACCACGACGGCGTCGACGCTGGAGCGCCACAGGTGCGCCAGCTCGCGCGACCCCGGCGAGGAGATCCACTTGGAGTCACCCGTGGCGGTCGCGACCTTGCCGTCGAGCGTCATCGCCGACTTGAACAGAACCCACGGGCGTCCCGTGCGCGCGTGCTTGCGGAAGCCCTGGTTGAGCAGCCGCGCGCCTGCGGCAAGCTCGCCGTCGGCGACGTCGACCGCGACGCCCTCGTCGCGCAGGATGCCCAGGCCGCGGCCGGCCGCCTTCTCCGTCGGGTCGTCGGAGGCCACGACGACACGGCCGATGCCCGCGGCGAGGATCGCCTCGGTGCACGGGGGCGTCTTGCCGTGGTGGCAGCACGGTTCCAGGGACACGTAGATCGTGGCGCCCGTGAGGTCGGCGCCGTCGCAGGCGGCGATCGCCTGCACCTCGGCGTGCGGACCGCCGAAGTCGGCGTGCCAGCCCTCCCCCAGCACCTCCTCGTCGCGCACGACGACGGCGCCGACCACCGGGTTGGGATGCACCCGCCCGAGTCCGCGCTGGGCGAGCTCGACGGCGCGGGCGAGGAACGTGTGATCGGTCTGGGTCCGCAGCATCCGTCGACTCGCCAGCCAGTCTACGAGGAGCTTCGGGCGGGGCTGCGGCGCGCCGCCTCAGCGCACGCGGACGGCCGTGAGCTTGCGCTGGCCGTTGCACGTCGACAGCGACACGTCGATCGTGCCGGTGAAGCGCCCGCGGCGCAGGCGCCCGACCAGGGCCTCGCGGCCGTGGTCCTTGGTGCGCAGCACTCCGACGACCGCCCCGTCGGGCGCGACACGGACGGGGTCGAGCTTCGCCGCGAAGACCAGGAGCCTGTTCGAGTCGATCGTCGGGCCGAAGCAGAACGTGGTCACCGAGGCCTGGAAGCCGCGCAGCGTCTTGCCCCCGCCGGCGATCGAGAAGCGCACCGGGCCCTTCTCGGACTTCGCCGGGGCGTAGCGGCCGTCGTCACGGCGCGAGGGCGTCCGGCGCCCCTCGCGCAGCACGGTCAGCGTGCGCGAGGCGACCGGCGTGCGCTGGCCGTCGTCGGTGACGAGAACGGCGCGCAGCGACTGGCGCCCCGCGGGGAGCTTGCCGTAGAGCTCGGTGGCGTCGGAGCGTCGGGGCTCTGAGGTGACCGCTGCCCAGCCGCTGCCTACGCGGCGCTGGAGGCTCACGGTGGCGTTGCCGTCGCGATCTGACGCGTCCTTGACCGCGAAGGCGCCGAGGTAGCCCGCGTACAGGCGCTCGGGCACCTGGAGCGTCGCCGTCGACTTCTGCGCCTGCGCCTGCGCCGATGCGGGAAGCATCGGCAGGACCGCGAGCGCTGCAAGCGCCAAGCGAGCTTTCATGACGGCAGCCTACTGCGCGCATTGCCCGCCGCGGAGGCGGTAGATCCGCATCACGGGTCCGGGGCGCTCGTAGGCCAGCGGCGCGTAGTTGAAGGAGAAGTCGAAGTTGAACGCCACGGGGTCGGCGCCCGCGGCGTAGGGCGAGGACTCGTGCACGAGCCGCCCGCGGCGCCCGAGCTCTGCGTAGTAGGCGATGGCCTGCGGCACCTTCTCGGCGTCGACTTCCGCGCGGCCGCGCTGCGTCGAGCCCGAGACGACCCAGCAGTAGCCCTGCTTCTCGTAGTCGTCGATGAGCTCCGGCCGCAGCGAGCCCTCGTACTCCTCGATGTTCACGATGCGGCCCAGTCCCGGGATCGGCGTCCCGTCCTCCTCGAAGCTCGAGCGGGAAGTCGGGAACTTCGCCCAGCGGTTGCCGTTGTCGGTCAGCTTCGACGGCCTGCCGATGTCCTGCGCCCAGCCGTCGGGCACCACGGGCTCCACCACGATGCGGGTCGCGACGACCTTGGTGCCGCCCGCCGCCCCGTCGAGGACGACCTGCTTGCGCGGCACGTTGGCCACCATCCAGTCGCGGGCCGCGTTGCGCGTGTCCTCGCGGGAGAGCACCTGGCCGCCGTGCAGCACCGCGACCGCCCCCTGGCCGCAGAGCGCGATGACGGCCACGGTGACCAGCGTCGGGCGCAGGCGGGGGTGGCGGCGTGCGCCCCAGTCGGCCAGCTCGAGCGCCAGGTACGCCGCCAGCAGGCAGACGATCGGCAGGATCGGGATGACCCAACGCCCGAAGAAGCGCGTCTGCAGCCCCATGAAGATCAGGAAGACCAACGGCGCCGGGGCGAGCACCCAGACCAGCCGCGGCTCGTCGCGGTGCAGCCAAGCCACCGAGCCGAGCGCCAGGAGCGCCGGGATCCACCCGAGCCCCCAGGTGAACGTCCACAGGTAGTAGAGGACGCCGTTGTCCTGCGTGAGCCCGAGCTTGCCGGCGGTGTCGGCCGCCGCGTCGTTCTGGTGTGCCAGCCCGTCGAAGAACTCGCCGAAGCTCAGGACGGCGTAGGGGTTGGCGATCAGGAAGCCGACGAGCGCCAGCCCGCCCGCGATCGCGATGCCCTTGAGCGCGGGGCCGCGGCCGCCCGGGGCGACGAACTGCACCGCGGCGGCGCCGAGCAGCGGCAGGAGCACGATGCCGCCCGTGTACTTCGTCGCAGCGGCCAGCCCGAGCGCGAGCCCCGCCGCGACGTAGTCGCGCGTGCGACCCAGGCGCAGCACGCCGGCCGACGCCCACAGGCAGAAGCAGATCGGCGCGAGCGTCGGGACGTCGTTGAGCGCGAGGTGCGAGTAGAAGACCGGCAGGAACGCGACGGCCAGCAGGCCCGCCGCGAGCAGGCCGACGCGCCGGTCGAAGAACCGCGTACCCGCCAGGTAGAGCAGCCAGACCGCGAGTGTCCCCATGACCGCAGCGGTCACGCGCGCGACGACGAACACCTCGGTCGGGTTCGAGGCGTAGGCCGAGGACACGCCTTCGCGCCCACCGAACCACACGGCGAAGACGGCGTGCAGCACGTAGGTGTAGGCGGGCGGGTTGACGAAGTAGTGCGGGTTCATGTCGTGCCCGAAGAGCCCGATGGCCTTGGGCACGAAGTGCGCGTTCTCGTCGGCGTTGTAGGCGTAGGGCAGGCCGTGGCCGACGCCCCAGATGCGCACGAGGAAGGCGCCCACCAGCAGCGCGCCCACCAGCAGCGTCCAGCTCGAGACGCGCGGGCGCAGCCGCGAGCGCACCGAGCTTCCCTGCCCCGTGCCGGCGCCGTCGATCAGCATCGGACGTACGCCGCGTAGTAGGGAGAGGTCGCCGTCCGCACGTAGCCCGGCGGGGGCACGGAGTTCAGCGGGTCGTCTGACGGCTCCACGAGCGCCTGGCGCAGCAGGGCGGTGCGGTTGGTGACGTAGAGCGCCACGCCCTTGGCGAGCTTGCCCGCCGACTCAGGATCCGCGCGGGCGTAGACGTCGGTGGCACCGGCGTCCAGGACCCAGCGCGTGTCGGGCACGAGCTTGTGGCTCGGGACGGAGACCGGGCCGCAGGCCAGCCCCCTGCGCACGCCCGGCGCGGCCAGCACCTGCTCCAGGGAGGCGTGCGCCTCGCCGCGGTAGCGCAGGTCGTTGTCGAAGGAGCTCAGGCTCAGCCGCGTGGCGGTGAAGGCGGCGCCGGCGAGGACCGCCAGCGTGGCGAGCACCATCCAGCCCGTCCGCGCGCGCCCGGGCTCGAGCATGCTCCAGCCCGCCAGCGCCACCCCCGCGAAGACCATGACCATGAGCGAGGGCACGAGCAGGTAGCGGTCGATGACCGACAGCCCCGCCAGCCCGACGAGCCCGAACGTGGCCAGGCCGATCGCCCAGAGCGAGAAGGGCACCGCCAGGCGCCGCGGGACGGCGTAGAGCGCGAAGGCCAGCCCGGCCAGGCCGAGCAGGAACACCGGAGGCTTGTCGAGCTCTGAGAGGTACTGCACGGCGACACCCGGCACCTCGGCGACCGGCCGCTGGCGACCGAGCTCCTCGGCCAGGCCGCTCGTGTGCGTCAGGGAGAAGATCGGGTCGCCTGTGGCCCAGAAGTCCAGGGCGACCCAGATCGTCGTCCCCGCCCAGGTGAGCACGGCGAAGAGCGCACGGCGACGCCAGCTCTGGCCCGGGAACATCCACAGGAAGTAGGCGCCTGCCAGCAGCCACGCCTCCGGGCGCATCAGCGCGGCGAGCATGAGCAGCACGAACACGGGCACGCCGCGGCGCGGGCGCTCGGCCTCCAGCGCCGCTGCCCAGACCACCACGGCCAGGTAGGCCACGTCGATGTAGCCGCGAGCGGCGAGGAAGGCGAAGTCGAAGCGGGTGCACAGCAGGATCGCGGCCACGAGGCCGACCGCCGGGGTGAACGCGATGCGGCCCAGGCGGTACAGGCCGGCGGCGAGCGCGACGAAGCTGACGAAGGTGGCGAAGACCATCACCCGGTCGGCGCCGTCGCCCAGCAGGCTCAGCCCCGCACCGAAGAACACCGCGAGGGGGTGCTGGGTCGGCGCGCGGTAGACGTCGAAGCTCGGCTTGTGGAAGTCGAGCAGCTCCCGGCCCCACAGCAGCGAGTAGTAGCTGTCGTAGTTCGGGAACGTCGGGTAGACGAGGAAGGCGACGAGCGCCAGGAGCGCGAGCAGCGCGAGGGCAGCCGCGGGCAGCCGTGAGCGGCGCGGCGGCGGTGCCGGGTCGGCGGGCGTGGGTTCGGGGCCCGACCGTTGGCGGGTGAGCGTCGCGGTCTGCATGCGTGCGCGGCATCATCTCCCGGTGCCCGGCGTGGCACCCCGGCCGGGCGTCTGGGATGATCCGCAGCCGAGTGTACGCCACCGTCCGGGCTCGTAACCGCGCGTCGCGTCCGGGGTCTTAAGTCATCCTGACCCCCATCGGACCCCACCCATGAAGCTCATCATCCAGATCCCCTGCTGGGACGAAGAGGCGCAGCTCCCCGAGACGCTCGCCGACCTCCCACGTGAGGTGCCCGGCTTCAGCACCGTCGAATGGCTGATCATCGACGACGGCTCCACGGACGCGACGATCGCGGTCGCCCGCGCCAACGGCGTCGACCACATCGTCAAGCTCACGAACAACAAGGGACTGGCCGCGGGCTTCCAGGCCGGGCTCGACGCCTGCCTCAAGCTCGGCGCCGACGTGATCGTCAACACCGACGCCGACAACCAGTACTCCGCGCTGGACATCCCGACGCTCGTGGCGCCGATCGTCGCGGGCAAGGCCGACATGGTGATCGGGGACCGCGAGACGGACAAGATCGAGTCCTTCTCCCCCCTGAAGAAGCGCTTGCAGAAGCTCGGCTCGGGCGTCGTGCGCGCCGCCTCGGGCACCGACGTGCCCGACACGACCTCCGGCTTTCGCGCCTACAACCGCGAGGCCGCCCTGCAGATGGCCGTCGTCTCGAAGTACACCTACACGCTGGAGACGATCATCCAGGCGGGCAAGCTGCTGGTGGCCACCGCCCACGTCCCGATCCGCACGAACAAGAAGACGCGCGAGTCCAAGCTCTTCCCGTCGATGGGCGCCTACGTGCGCCGCAACGCCGTGGCGATCACGCGCATCTACGCCCAGTACGAGCCGCTCCGGGTCTTCTCGACGATCGCGCTGGCGACCTTCGTGCTCTCCCTGGTCCCCTTCACGCGGTTCCTGGTCGCCTACATCGGCGGCGAGGGCGCCGGCCACGTCCAGTCGCTGATCTTCGGCGCGGTGCTCTTCAACGCGGCGGTGGTGCTCGGCGCCATGGGCATCCTCGGCGACGTCCTCTACTCCCAGCGCGTCATCGCCCAGCGGACGTTCGAGAAGGTGCGCCGCATCGAGCTAGAGCTGAAGATCCCGCCGTCGCACTACGAGCCCGGAGCCGCGCCCACGGGCCAGCCGCCCACCACGGGCGCCCACGCCGGCCAGAAGACCGAGGACCGGGAGGCCGTCCGCGCATGACCCCGCCCCCCGTGACCGTCGACGACTCCGGCGTCGTCACGGGCAACACCTACGACAAGTACGGCTCGACGAACCCCGTCGTCAAGCGCCTGATGGCGAAGTTCGAGGGCACGCTCGACGGACTCTTCAAGCAGGCTGCGCCGACCTCGCTGCTCGACGTGGGCTGCGGCGAGGGCGTGCTCATCCACGAGTGGGCGCAGCTGATCGCCCCCGCGCGCGTCGTCGGCATCGACCTCGAGGAGCCCTCGATCCAGGCGGGTTGGGCGCAGCGCCAGGCGCCGAACCTCGAGTACCGCGTCCAGCAGGCGGAGAACCTGCCCTTCGCCGACGACGAGTTCGACGTGGCCACCGCGATCGAGGTGCTCGAGCACGTGCCCGATCCGGCGGACACCGTCGCCGAGATGGCCCGCGTCGCCCAGCGCCACCTGCTGGTCTCCGTGCCGCGCGAGCCGCTGTGGCGGGGGCTGAACCTCGCACGCGGTGCCTACCTCAAGGAGCTCGGCAACACGCCAGGGCACGTCAACCACTGGTCCAAGCGCTCCTTCGTCGAGCTGCTCAGCCGTCACGGGGAGGTCGTCGAGGCCCGCTCGCCGTTCCCGTGGACGATGCTGCTCGTGCGGCTTGGCCACTGAGCCTGCGGCCGAGGCGGGGCCGGCGGTCGCCGAGGCCGTCGATGAGGCTGCGGGCTACGGCCGCGGCGCGCGGATCCTGAGCATCGGGATCGCGACGACCGGCCTGGTCACCTTCGCGTACTTCTCGCTGGCGTCCTACCACCTCGGCCAGGACCCGGCCGGCAAGGCCGCCTACGGCTACATCTCGACCCTCTGGGCGATCCTCTTCATCACGATCTCCGTGATCTACCGGCCGGTGGAGCAGCTGCTCTCCCGGACGATCGCCGACCGCCGCGCCCGCGGCCTGCACGAGGGCCATCCGCTGCGCGGCCCGGTGCTCATCCAAGGTGCCTTCGCGACGCTGTTCCTCGTCGCCGCCTTCGCACTGCGCGGCCCCCTCGAGGACGCCGTCGGCGGGTCGACGCTCTTCTGGGTCCTCGTGGGCAGCGCGTTGGCCTACGCGGCCTCCTACTTCGCCCGCGGGTACTGCGCGGGCCACGGCTGGTTCGGGCTCTACGGTGGCCTCGTCTTCTTCGAGGCGGTCGCGCGGGTCTGCTTCCCGCTGGCGGCGGTGCTCGGGCTGGCCTCAGGCCGGACGTGGGTCGCCCTCGGCATCCTCGCCGCGCCGCTGGCCTCGCTGGCCGTGGTGCCCTTCGCGCTGCGCCGCCACACGGCGGGAGTGCCGGACGCGAGCGCGCCGAAGGCCGGAGGCGCGCGAGCCAAGGCGGCGGAGGCCGGAGGCGACGGCCGCTTCGCGGTCGCCGTCGCGGGCATCGGCCTGGGCGAGCAGGCGCTGCTGAACGTCGCGGTGCTGCTCGTGCCCGCCGGCGACGCTGCGGGCGTCGTCTTCAACGCGTTCCTGATCACGCGCATCCCGCTTCAGCTCTTCCAGTCCGTGCAGACCTCGCTGCTGCCCCACCTCGCCGGCCTGGAGGCGACGGAGGGCGGCGCGGCGTTCGCCAAGGCGATCCGCACGACGCTGCTCGCGGTCGCGGGCTTCGCGCTCGCGGTGGCGCTCGGCCTGCTCGTGCTCGGACCGCTCGCCCTGGAGCTGCTGCTCAACCGGCCGGGCTACTCGGGCCTCGGCCTGGCCGCGGTGGCGCTCGGCATGGGTTCCCACCTGGCCGCCGCGACGCTCAACCAGGCGGCCCTCGCGCGCGACCGCGCCACGGCGGCGGCCGCGCTGTGGCTCACGGCCGCGGCGGCCTTCGCGGCCTGGATGCTCGTTGCGCCGATCGCCGACGAGCTCGTCCGCGCGGAGGTCGGCTACCTCGCGGCAACCTCAGCGCTCGCGCTGGCGCTGTACGCGCTCTACCGCCGCGGCTCGGCTGGTTGACCTAGTCAACCAGCACGCGATACGGTGTTCGACATGGGTGACGCGATCCCGCTCAACGAAGCGAAAACCAGGTTGTCAGAGCTCGTTCGTCGCGTCGAGGCAGGTGAGGAGATCGTGATCCGGCGGGGCCGGACGCCCGTGGCGCGCCTTGTGCCGGAGCGCGCCGGCCGCATCGCGCCCCCCGGGGCGCTGCGCGGCCGCATCCGCATCGGCGACGACTTCGACGCACCGCTTCCCGAGTTCGACGCCTACCGCGACGCGTGACAGAGCTCCTCCTCGATACACACATCGTCCTGTGGTGGCTTGAGGATGACCCGCGCCTCACGACAGTGCTGCGCGCGCACATCACCGCTGCGCCGGTGGTCCACATCAGCGCGGCGTCGACGTGGGAGGTGGCCATCAAGAGTTCCCTCGGGAAGCTCGACCTCGAGCTCGGCCCCCACGAGAGCTTTCCCGCAATCTGCACGGCGCAGGGCTTCGAGCTCGTCGCCGTCACCCACGAGGACGCCTGGGCCGTCGAGCGGCTGCCGCCGTCGCGGACTGACCCGTTCGACCGCCTCATCGCCGCGGCGGCGCGTCGGCGCGGTTGGACGGTCGTGACCGCCGACGACGCTTTCGAGCGGCTCGACGTGCCGCTACTGCGACCCGAGTGACGATGTCGGGGATTGCGTCTCGGCGCCGAGCCAGGCTCTGGATCTCGCGCGGCCGTGATCGCGATGCTCGACATTCGCCGCAAGGCGCCGCGGCGAATGACCCGCGCGCGTCAGCGCGGGTAGCCTCGCGTCCATGGCCACCCACGAGCTAGGTCCCGCCAACGGGACGCTGAAGGTCAACACCTACCGCGAGGGGGTCGCCCAGAAGATCGGTCACGACCTGGTCATCGAGGTCGAACGATGGAGCGCCACGCTCGGCGTCGGCCCGGACGGTGCGATCACGGCGATCGTCCTCAACGCCGATTCGAGCACGCTTCAGGTCCGCGAGGGGCACAACGGGCTCAAGGCGCTCACGTACAAGGACCGGACGGAGATCCGCAAGGGGATCGACGAGAAGGTGCTGCGGGGCCGCCCGATCACGTTCACCTCCACGGCGGTCGCCCCACGCGTCGGCGGACTCGCCGTTGACGGCGAGCTGACCCTGGTCGACACGACGCGCCCGGCTTCCTTCGACGTCGACGTGAGCGGTGATGGACACGTCGCCGGAACGCTGCAGGTCACCCAGAGCGAGTGGGGCATCAAGCCCTACAAAGCGTTCTTGGGGGCGCTGAAGGTGAGCGACGTCGTCGAGATCGTGCTCGACGTACGGCTGCCTGCGCCTTGACGCACGCCCGCCTCCCGCCGGCGGCGCCTGACCGCCGTGAGCGCCGCGGTGCTCGCTCTCCCGGTCGCTGCGCGCGCGGCGTCGTCGTACGCCTCCCCGCCTGACCGTGGGAGCGCCCCGTCGCGCTCAGCCGCTCACGCGCTCCGGCACCGTGTAGACGTTCACCCGCGTGCCCCGCGCGAAGCCGGCAAGGGTGAGGCCGCGCTCCGCGGCCAGCGCGATCGCCAGCGACGTCGGCGCGCCCGCGCCGACGAGCACCGTGGCGCCGGCGACGACCGCCTTCTGCACGAGCTCGAAGGAGAGCCGGCCGCTCACGCAGAGCACCAGGCCGTGCAGCGGGAGTGCGTCGTCGAGCGCGCGGCGGCCGATGACCTTGTCCATCGCGTTGTGGCGCCCGACGTCCTCGCGCACGAGCAGAGCTTCACCCTCCGAAGTGAACAGGCCCGTCGCGTGCAGACCGCCCGTGGCGGCGAAGCCCGGCTGCTCCAGGCGGTCCGGGAGCGCGGCGAGCAGTGCGCGCTCCACCCGCGGCCCGTCGGCGAGCGGCGGCAGCGGCGCAGCGAGCACCGCGACCTCCTCCAGCGCACCCTTTCCGCAGATGCCACAGGACGACGTCGCGTAGAAGCGGCGGGCGTCCGGGGTACGCAGGAGGTCCGCCTCGACCTCGACGATGTTGGCGGCGAGATCCACCGGCGGGCCGGTCGGCGCGGGTCCCGGGGCGATGAGCCCCTCGCTGACCAGGAACCCGACCGCGAGCTCCTCGTCGTGACCCGGGGTGCGCATGGTGACGGCAAGCGCCGCACCGCCCACGCGGATCTCCAGCGGCTCCTCGATCGCGACGCGGTCGGCGACCCCATCGTGGTGGGCGGCGGTGTGCAGCACCGGCCGTACGCTAGGGGCCCGCCACGTCACGCAGACCCCTCCAGCGCGATCACCCGGAAGGCGAGCGCGGCGACCTACACTCGGCCGGGTGAGCGTTCATCGCGGCGGAGCCGGAGAGGAAGGCGTCCTGGGCGAGCCCGTCGGGCGCATGGCCGGCACCGCCGAGGAGCGCAAGGCGACCCGCTCGACCGTCGTGACGACCGGGACGCTGGCCTGTCCGCAGTGCGACGTACCCGTGAGCCCCGGGGGACGCGCGCTCTCGCCGGGCGAGTCCATGCACTGCCCGGTGTGCGACCACGCGGGCGCGGTACGCGACTTCCTCTCGTTGGCGACCCCGTCGCGTCCCGCGCGCGTCCGGGTCGTCGTGTCGGTGCCGGGCATCAAGATCACGCGCGCCTGATCGACGCGGGCAGGGGCGGCAGACGGGTGCTGGTCGAACCCTCGATCGGGGGTCTCAGGCGTGAACGGCGCCCGCGGCGGCGGCGATCGCCGTGTAGGCCGCGGCAGGGTCGGCACTGCCGAAGATCGCCGAGCCGGCGACGAAGAGCGTCGCCCCCGCCTCCGCGCACGGGCCGGCGGTGTCGGCGTCGATGCCGCCGTCGACCTCGAGGTCGGCGTCGGGGCCGACGAGCTCGCGGACGCGGCGGATCCTCTCCAGCGACGTGGGGATGAAGCTCTGCCCGCCCCAGCCCGGGTTGACGGTCATGACCAGGGCGCAGTCGAGCTCGACGCCGTCGAGCGCGCCGATCGGCGTGCCCGGGTTGATCGCCAGGCCGGCGCGGCAGCCCGCGTCGCGGATCGCCGCCAGCGCGTAGTGGACGTGGCGCGTGGCCTCGGCGTGGATCGTGATCTGCCCGGCTCCGGCGGCGGCGAAGTCCGCGACCTGGCGCTCGGGGCGCTCGACCATCAGGTGCACGTCGAGCAGGACGTGAAGCTCGCGCAGGGCGCTGACCACGGGCGGCCCCATGCTCAGCGGCGGGACGAAGTGGCCGTCCATGACGTCGACGTGGATGATCGACGCGCCCGCGTCTACGACTTCGCTGACCTGCTCGCGCAGGCGGCCGAAGTCGGCGGAGAGGACGCTCGGGGCGATGCGGGGCGCGGGCACGCGCTGAGTTCTAGCGCTTCACGACTCCGCGAGCAGGGAGCCGCCGCAGTGGTTGCAGCTCATCTCCATCGAGTTCGACATCCGCACGATCGTGCCGTGCTCGCCGCAGTCGGGGCAGACCGAGCGCAGCTCGAAGCGGTGCAGGCAGTACACGCAGCGGTAGCGGCCGGGCAGGGAGGTCGGGCGCAGCCAGGGCTCCTTGCAAGCCGGGCACGTCGGTCCGAGGTTGACGTCCGCGCTCACTCCCGCGCAGTGTAGAACCCGTCCGTGCCGTCGCGATGGGGCAGCGTCTGCTCGCGCGAGGCGCCGCGCACGCGCTCCTCGACCGGGTTGATCGTGCACGTCGAGTAGACGAGCACGCCGCCTGGCTTCAGCCGCGCGCGGGCCGCGGCGACCAGCGCATCCTGCTCGGCGACCAGGCGCGCGACGATCTCGGGCGTCATCCGCCAGCGCAGGTCCGGGTTGGAGCGCAGCGTGCCCAGGCCGGAGCACGGCGGGTCGACGAGCACCCGGTCGAAGGGCTCGCTGAGGGCGGGGTGAGCGAGGTCGGCGCTGCCGTCGCCGTGCACCACGACGACGTTGCGCGCGCCCATGCGCTCCGCGGTGCGCTCGAGCGCCTCGGCGCGGCCCGCGTGGCGCTCCACCGCGACGACCGTGCCCTCGCCGCCCATGAGCGCCGCCAGGTGGGTCGTCTTGCCGCCCGGGGCGGCGCAGAGGTCGAGGACGCGCTCGCCGGGCTGCGGGTCGACGACGCGGCTCACGCGCTGAGCGGCCCGTGACTGCGGCGTGATCGCCCCCCGCGCGAAGAGCTCGGAGCCGGCGACGTCGAAGGGCGCGTCGAGCACGAGCGCGTCGCCCTCGCGGCGGCCCGGCGGGAGCTCGGCGGCGTCCACCGCGACCAGCGGGTTGATCCGCAGCACCGACTCGGCCGGCTCGTTGTCGGCGGCCAGCAGCGCGCGGGTCTCCTCCGCGCCCAGCGCGTCCCACCACAGCCGCACGATCCACTCCGGGTGGGAGTGGCGGACGGCGGCGCCCGCGGGATGGACGTCGTCGGGCAGCTCGATCCCCTCGCGCGCGACGCGCCGCAGGACCGCGTTTACGACCTTGTGGCCCGGGCTCGGCTTGGCGAGCTCGACCGCGGCACTCACGGCCGCGTGCTGGCCGCCGGAGTCGGAGAAGAGCAGCTCGTAGAGCCCGAGCCACAGCGCCGCGCGGACCTGGTGCTCGAGGTGCCCCTTGGTCATCCGTCCGACCGCCCAGTCGAGCGTGCCCTTGCGCTGCACGGTCCCGAACGCGAGGCGCTTGGCCAGCGCGCGGTCGCGCGGATCCTCCAGGCGCTCGAGCTCTGAGCGCAGCGCCCGGTCGGCGTAGGCGCCGGACTCGAAGACGCGGCGGACGACGGAGAACGCGGCGACGCGGGCGGGGCTGACGGGCATCAGCCCGTCAGCCTAGGAGTCCGTCGGCGAGCCCTACCGCTTGAGCAGGTCGACGCCACGCGGAAGCGTGAACGTCGGGTACGTCTTCGAGTTGCTCGTGTTCTTGCGGACCCGCGTGGTGGCCCGGTAGACGGCCGGGAGCGTGGTCGCCGGAACCCTGAACTCGTAGCGTCCGTCCTTATCGGGCTTCACGCGCTTGATGACCTCCTGCTTGCCGCACTGGATGCGGCGCCGCAGGTCGATCTGCTGCGCCGGGGCGGCCAGGGGCAGCGTGATCCTGCCCTTGATCGTCACGAGCTCCTTGCCGTTGACCACCGAGGAGACCCGCATGCGCCGGGTGAGCTTGAGCGGCAGCGAGCGCTCGCTGCCGCGCACGGCGGTGTACCGGGCTGAGTTGGTGTTGCGGACGCTGGCCCGCGGCGTCTTGGCGAACGTGCTGAAGCCACCGTCCTTGCCGACCGTCGCCTTGGCGACGACCTTGTTGCCGTCGGCCTGGAACCTGATCGACACGGTCTTGCCGACGAAGTCCCGGTTGGCCGCGCCCTTGAGCTTGATGCCCTTGCTGCCCTGCTGGAAGACGTCGAGCAGGACGAGCTTGCGGTCGCTGCACTGCAGCTCGGCGGGCTCGGGAGCGGGGGGAGGCGCGGGAACGGCCGCCTTCGGGCACTCGCCGGTCGCGGAGACCTTCGCCTCGCCGATCACGACGTCGAGCAGGGGCTGGCCGACCAGCGAGATCTGGGCTCGCAGGGCGCGCTGGGTCAGCGAGGTCGCGTCCCTGGTCTGCTCGTTGGCCGTGAGCTTGACCGAGGCGACGGCCGCGGGGATCTCGATGTTGGGCAGCCCGTCCAGCACGGGCTGGATCGCCGCCTGCAGGGTCGGGGTGAGCGGCACGTTGGCGCCCGCGACCTGGATGGGCAGCTTGGAGATGTCGACCTTCGACGGGTCGATGCTCGCCGAGTCGAGAACGTTGACGTTCTGCTGCAGGGTGGTGTCGACGTCGATCGGCTGGCCGAGGAGCTTGAGCCCGGCGATCGTCGAAGCACCCGCGAGCTTCGGCGTGGTGCCGCCGTCGCAGGTCGCCGTCGCGACCGAGCTCAGGACGCTCGCGGAGAGCAGGTCGGTCTGCGGCAGCATCCCGTTCGGCAGGAGCGCCCGAATCGCCTCGCGGACGTCGACGGTCGCTTCCGTCGCCGGGGCCAGCGGGGTCGCGGGGGTGAGCGGCACCTTGATCACCGGGATCGCGTCGATCGCCGCCTGGGCCTGCTCGATCGGCAGCTTGATCGGCAGGGAGGGCAGGAGCTCGACGCGGGCGCCCGCCAGGCCGCCCACGGCGGTCGCGCTCGGCTTGAGCGGGTCTTCGACCTTCTTGCCGGCGGCAAGCAGGACGTTGGCCTCCAGGAGGGCCGGCAGGCTCGCGGTCGGGGTGGCCTGGCCCGTCTTGCACTCCTGCCCGCGACCGAAGACGACGGGCTCGATGGCCTGCGGCTGTCCGAGGACGGTGCCGCGCAGCGCGGAGGCCTCGCAGGTGAAGGCGGGCGCCGCCTGCGCCGACGCGGGGCCGGCGGCAGCGGCGGCAAGGCCGGCGATGGCGATCATGGACGATGTGGTGCGGCGGTGGCGCATGGCTCTCCTGCTCGGGACGTTCGTGTGATCTTCGGTAAGTCGAACCCGGGGTGCGCTGGTTCGGAGCGCTTTCTGGACGCTTGTCAACCTGCGCGGCCGCGCACGTAGTCGGCGTAGGGCATCGCGCGCCCGCCCGCGGGCTGCACCTCGAGCAGCTCGAGCGACCCCTTCTCCCCCACACGCGCCCGCCGCACGCCGAGGAACCCACCGTCCTCGAGCGCCACCCGGGCGCCGATGTGCGGCGCGAGTGCGCGCACGACGCGCTCCTGCTTCATCGCCGAGGCGGCGGGGTCGAGCGTCCGGTCGGCGGGGGCGATCTTCTCCGCGTAGGTCAACCCCTCCTCGGGCTGCTCCTCCCACTCCCAGCCGGCCGGGCCGGCGTCGAGCGCGCGGAGCAGGAGGTCGGCACCGAGCAGCTCCAGCCGCGGCGCCAGCGACCCGTAGGTGTCGTCGGGCGCGATCGGCTCGACGCCGCGCAGGCACACCGGCCCGGAGTCCAGGCCCGCCGTGAGCCGCATGATGCACACTCCCGTCTCGGTGTCGCCGGCCATGATCGCCCGCTCGACGGGCGCCGCGCCCCGCCAGCGCGGCAGCAGCGACGGATGGACGTTCAGGATCGGGAAGTCCGACAGCAGCGGCTCCTTGATCAGCGCGCCGAACGCGCAGACCACCACGACGTCAGGCGCGCTGGCGGCGATCCGCGCGCGCGCCGCGTCGCCGTTGACCGACTCGGGCTGATCGAGCTCGAGGCCGAGCGCGCGCGCGGCGTCGGCGACGGGCGGCGCGGAGAGCCTGCGGCCGCGGCCCGCCGGGCGGTCGGGCCGGGTGACGACGAGGACCGGGCGATGCGGGCCGCCGGCCAGGCGGCCCAGGATCCCCGCCGCGAACGCGGTCGTCCCGAGGTAGGCGACCCGCATCATCCGCTCGCTGCGCTCACCCGTCGGACGCCAGGGCCTCGCGCAGCATCCGCATCGCCTCCTTGCGCTGCCCGCGCGGCGTGCGGTCGAGGATCAGCACGCCGTCGAGATGGTCCATCTCGTGCTGGATCACCCGTGCCTCCAGGCCGGACGCCTCGATGATCTGCTGCTCGCCGTGCTCATCCTGGGCGACGACGCGGACGTGTACGGGCCGCTCGACCTCCACGTGAACGGCCGGCAGGCTCAAACAGCCCTCCTCCATCCACTCGTCCTCCTTCGAGGACCACTCGATCGCCGGGTTGATCACCACGTTGAGCGGGCCGCCCTGGACGACGCGGTAGACGAGCAGGCGGTGGGAGATCCCGACCTGGGGCGCGGCGAGACCGATCCCGAGCGCCTCGTCCATCAGCTGGCCCATCCGCTGGACCTCCGTGCGCAGCTCGTCGTCGAAGCGCGAGATCGCCATCGCCTTCGTCTTGAGGACGGGGTCGCCGAAGCGGCGGACGTGCTTGAGCGCGGCCTCGCGGCGCGCGGCGACCTCGGGCGCAAGCGGCCGCGGCCGGGGCGTCTCCCCCTCGACGTTCCCAGGCGACGAGTGCTCCTCGATGGCTTCGGCCTGGTCGCTCATGCGGCTCTCAGCCTAGTGTCCCGATTCCGAAGCTCGCTGGCAGTATCCGGGCGCCTCGCCGCACGTGACACCCGGCGACGGCCACCCATGTACACCAGCACGAGGCAGGCCGTCGCCGGCCCCCACGCATCGACGATCCATCCCGGACACTGCGACCGAACTTACGAATCGGGACACTAGATGGAGTCCTCGAGAGCAGGCCACGAGCCCGCGTCACTGCGGGTCCACGTCGACCGAGAACGCCGCTGCACGGTGGGCCTTATCGGCACTCGCGGCCTCCACCGCCGCCCGGACGGCATCGATCGCGGCGCGCCGGTCAGCGGCCTTGACGACGACCTGCGCGCGCTCACGGCCGCGTAGGCGAAACAGCGCGGCGGGGCCCTGCGCCGGCTGGTCGACGAGCCGGTCGCGGACGGCCTGCGCGGCGGCGTGGGCCGGCGCGGCCTCCTCGGCCGAGCAGACGATCCGTATGAGCGTGGAGAACGGCGGGTAGCGCAGCGCCTCACGCCGCTCGAGCTCAGCGGCCAGGAAGCCGTCGGCGTCGTGGGCGGCGGCGAAGCGGATCGCCTCGGCGCCCGGGGCGAGCGTCTGCACCATCACGCGTCCGCCCAGCCGCGAGCGGCCTGCCCTGCCCGCGAGCTGGGCGACCAGCGCGAAGGTCCGCTCCTCCGCGCGGAAGTCCGGGAAGCGCAGCGTGGCGTCGGCGTCGACGACCACGGCGAGGTCGACGTCGGGGAAGTCGTGGCCCTTGGCGACCATCTGGGTGCCCACGAGGATCCCGCCCGGCGCCGCGCCGAAGGCCTGCAGCACGCCGGCGGCGTGGCCGACGTCGGCGTCGAGGCGGAAGACGCGGGCACCCGTGGGCAGCGAGCCGACGAGGTCCTCCGCGAGGCGCTCCGTGCCGGTGCCGTGGCGCGCGATCGACGTGCTGCCACAGTCCGGGCAGCTGCCGGGGATCTGCTCGCGGTGGCCGCAGTGGTGGCAGGAGACCGCGCCCTGCGCCCGGTGGAGCACGAGCGTCACGTCGCAGTTCGGGCACTCCCAGGCGCGCCCGCAGCCGCGGCAGGTGAGGAAGTTCGACCAGCCCCGCCGGTTGAGCAGCACGATCGCCTTGCTTGCCCCGGCGAGCGCGGCGTGGACGCGCGGGTGCAGCGCCCGCGGCGCGCGGCGCATGTCGACGACCTCCACGGGCGGCAGGCCCTGGCCGTCGACGCGCTCGGGCAGCCGGATGCGCCGCAGGGCCTTGAACGACTCCGGCCGGGGCGTGGCGCTCCCGGCGACGAGCACCGCGCCGGACTGCGCTGCGCGCAGCGCCGCGACCCGCCGCGCGTCGTAGCGCGGGTCGCCCTCGTGCTTGTAGGAGGCGTCGTGCTCCTCGTCGACCACGATCAGCCCGAGGTCGTCGAGCGGCGCGAAGACCGCGGAGCGCGGGCCGACGCAGATGCGGGCCTCGCCGCGCCTGAGCCGCAGCCACTCGTCGTGACGCTCCCCGGGACCGAGGCGCGAGTGCAGCACCGCGACCGTGTCGCCGAAGCGGGCGACGAACCGCGCGACGATCTGCGGCGTCAGCCCGATCTCCGGCACGAGCACGATGACCGAGCGGCCGCGGGCGAGCGTGTCGGCGGCAGCGCGGAGGTAGACCTCGGTCTTCCCCGAGCCCGTGACGCCGTGCAGCAGCAGCGGCTCTCCGGGCGCCGCGCCGGCGATCGCCGCGATGGCCGCGAGCTGGGCCGGTGTGAGCGCGGGCTGCGGGCGCTCGGCGCCGACGCTCAGGTGGACGGGCGCGCGGCGGACGACCCGTGGCGCGATGCGCACGAGCCCGCGCGCCTCCAGGCGGCGCAGAGCGGCGGTGTCGGGTCCGCAGAAGCGGGGCAGCGACGCGAGCAGCGCGCGTTGGGCGTCGCTCAGCCGCGGCTCCGCACGTCGAGTGGTCGATCGCGGACGGTGAGCGTCCGAGATCGACGACTCGATGTCCTTCGTCGCCGCCGTCAGAGGCCGCGACGCGACCTCCAAGCGCGTGGCGTAGAGCGCCGTCTTGGCGCGCGCCCCCGGATGCGGCGCGAGCAGCGCGAGCGCCCGCGCGGGCGTCGAGCAGTACTCGTCGGCCAGCCAGAACGCGAGCTCCACCAGATCGCGCGGCAGCGGCGGGTCGAGCACCCGACGCGGCGCGGCGAGCTCGTGCTCGGAGTCCCGTGCGAGGCCCGTGACGACCCCGGGGACGTCGCGGCGGCCGAACGGGACGATCAGCCGGGTGCCGACGACGGCGCCCGCCGGCGCCTCGTAGTCGAACGGTCCACGCAGCACGCGGGCCGTCGTGATCGGCTCCACTTTGACCACGCCGGACAAGGCGGCCCACTGTACGCCGCGCCCGGCGCGTACCTCAGCGCACGCCGGCCATCCGCAGGTACGCCCTCAGCGTCTTCGGGGAGCGCGCGACGGCCTTCGTGGCGACGGCGGTCGCGGTCACCCGGCCGCGCTTGACCGCGAAGACGTAGCGCGCCCCGCCGCCCGCCGGGGCGGTGCGCAGCGTGCTGCTCAGCCGCTTGGTCTGCGGCAGCCGCGACGCGCGGGCACCGCGGGCGATCCCGCCGACGCGGTGCTCGGCCCCCGTCGAGGCGATCAGGCCGAGCGTGCCGTCGCGCGTCAGAACCGTACTGACGTCCCCAGCCGGGCGTCCGTCGCGGCCCTTGCCGCAGTAGGTCCACGTCCGGTCGGGGCGTTTGGCGGGTTGGCCGGCGGCCCGCAGGAGGTCGACGTGCGTCGCGCCGAGCCGCATCGGCCCGAGGCCTTTCGCAGTCATCCGGAAGCGCGCCTGCAGGCAGTGCTGGGCGGGTACGCCGTCCGCGCGCTCCCACATGTCGACGTAGTTCTCCGCGCCGCCCGCGAGGTCCTCGACGATGCCGTCACCGGCGATCTTGCGGAGGTCCTCGATCCAGTCGGGGTACAGGCCGTACTGCGCGACACCGTCCTTGTTGATGTCCCACACGCGCGTGTTCGACGTCCCGCGGTCGAGCGTCACCGCCGGGTCCAAGCCCTTGAACGGGTAGGTCACCGGGTTCTTGGCGGCGTCGGGTCGCGGCTTGCCCTGTGAGCCCAGGCCCTCGATGTCCGAGCCGATGCCGAAGCCGAAGGTGAAGTCCCGGCTCTTGAAGCCCACGTTGCGCTTCCACTCCGAGGCGAAGTTCGTCGAGTCGCCGGCGTACGGCGTGACGAGGCCTCCGAGCGCGTAGATGCGCTGGAACGAGTCGGGGGTGCTCCAGCCGTGCGTGGAGTCCACCCCGGAGTAGCGCCGCGCCTCCAGGAAGGAGAGCGTCTGATTGCGCGCCCGGACGGACATGTGGTCCATGTCGATGATCATGTGGCGGTCGACCATGGTCTGCAGCGCGTGCTCGCCGAGGTCGGTCAGGCCGCGCTTGTTGCAGTGAGGCGCGGGCGGGTAGAGCGGCGCGCTGCCGGCCGGGATGCCGCCGATCGGTGCCACCGCAGCCAGGCCCTGGCTGAAGTTCGCCTCGTCGTCGCCGAGCGCGGTCGTCTGCTCCCTGTCGGCGCCGACCGTCGTGCAGGTCTCGAGATCCCAGTAGTGCCCCGTCTCGCGGCGGTTGCCCGAATTGAGCACGATCCCGGTGGTCCCGCCGTCGCCCGCCACCCCGACCATCGGGTTATCGAACTTGTTTACGAGCTGCATCGAGCGCACGCCCCGCGAGTACAGGTCGGCGATCTCCCGGTCGATCTTCGGCTTGTCGCAGGTCGGCTTGTCGTCGAGCAGGCGGCACCCCAGAGGCCGTGAGAGCTCGAGGCCGAGGAAGACGGCGAGCTTGCCGTCGTTGATCACCTGGCGCGCCTGGAACGGGTCGGTGACGATGCGGAAGAAACCCTTGCCCGGGCCGCCGAACTGCGCGTCGATGTAGTCCTGCAGCTCGTGGTAGTCGTTGATCTGCAGGCGGGCGTCGTCCATCTCGTCGCACGAGTTGCGCCGGAGCGGGTACAGCTCGCAGAGCTGGGCGTTGTCCACCGCGACCCCGCCCATGAGGCGCTGGCCGCCGCGCCAGGCGCGCTCCAGCCACTTCCAGTAGACCTGCTCGTGAGTCAGCGACGGTGCGGTCGGCCAGCCCGTGAAGCCCGGCCACCCGTCGGCGGTGTGGCGGTGCGTCGGATCGCCGAAGGAGAGCGCGTTCTCCACGCCCGCGGTCGTGCCATCCGGCCCGTGGTCGGGGCAGTCGACGAGCGCGACCGCCGCGCCGTACGGGCTCCACGGGCGCCCGCAGTGGATCGAGCCGCCGATGAACTCGAAGGCCATCATGTGGTCGATCGAGTCCAGCCAGCCGCGCACCTCGCCGTAGGGCGTCTTGCCCTTGCTCGGCTCGCCGGTGGTGTTCGTGTCGAGCTCGGGGAAGTCCTGGCAGCCCATCGCCGGCACGACCGCGAAGTGCGACGCCGGCCCTGCTGCGTCCTTGCCCACGAGCACCAGCGCGCCGCCCGGCCCGGAGGCCGAGAGGACCCGGCCGGACTTGAGCGTCGTCAGCGTGAAGGTGCCGGGCGCCACGGAGCGCAGCGCGAAGTCCGCGGTCTCCCCCGGCGCCTGGATGCGAGCGACCGAGCCGTCGGCGGCCTCGGCGGGGAAGTCCCTGCCGCGCCCGTAGAGCAGGTAGCGGCCGAGGTCGGTGGCCTGCATCCGGAAGCCCTCGGCGCCGTCGGCGCTCGTGGCGCCCGCGCGGTAGCCCTTCGCGCCGTCGGCGGCGACGAGCTGCCCGTTAGCCACGGAGCGCAGAGCGACGCAGTCGCCGACGAGGTCGTAGACCGGGTCGCCGGCTGGCGGCGCGGCCGCGGCGGCAGGGGTCGACGCGAGCAGAGACGCGGCGGCGGCGAGGAACGCCGCGCGAGACAGGCAGGACATGGTCCAAAACCTAGACGAACACCGCCGTTCACGCGCAGCCTCCGCTTGCGACCACGCCGGGGGCCGGCGCTCGGCAGCCGCCCCGTAGGGGACCACCCGGCGCGGCGCTGCCGCGCCGGGATTCCGCGCAAGCTCAGACCGCGGCGGCCTCGAGGCCTGCGGCGGCGCGCAGGGCGTCGGCCTTGTTCGTCTGCTCCCAGGTGAACTCGGGCAGCTCGCGGCCGAAGTGGCCGTAGGCCGCGGTCTTGGCGTAGATCGGGCGATGGAGCTGCAGCTCCTCGCGGAACGCTCCCGGGCGCAGGTCGAAGTGCTCTGAGACCAGCTCGGCGATGCGCCCGCGGGCGATCTTCTCCGTGCCGAACGTCTCGACCATGACCGAGACGGGATGGGCCACGCCGATCGCGTAGGCCACCTGCACCTCGCAGCGCTCGGCCAGGCCGGCGGCGACGAGGTTCTTGGCGACCCAGCGCGCCGCGTACGCCGCGGAGCGGTCGACCTTCGACGGGTCCTTGCCCGAGAACGCGCCGCCGCCGTGGCGGGCCATGCCGCCGTAGGTGTCGACGATGATCTTGCGGCCGGTGAGGCCCGCGTCGCCGACGGGGCCGCCGATGACGAAGATGCCGGTCGGGTTTACGTAGAAGTTCTCGACGGTCTTGAGCGTCGCCTCGTCGTAGAGGTCGGCGTCGATCGTCGGCACGACGACCTGGGTCCAGAGGTCCTCGCGGATCTGGTCGCGCTCGACGTCCGGGTCGTGCTGCGTGGAGATCAGGACCTTGACGACCTCGACCGGACGGCCGTCGACGTAGCGGACGGTCACCTGGGTCTTGCCGTCCGGACGCAGGTAGCCGAGCGTCTTGTCCTTGCGGACCTCCGCCAGGCGCTGCGCGAGGCGATGGGCGAGGGAGATCGGCAGCGGCATGAGCTCGGGCGTCTCGTCGGAGGCGTAGCCGAACATCATCCCCTGGTCACCCGCTCCGGCGAGGTTGATCTTGTCCTCGTCGCTCTGGTCGCGGACCTCCTGTGAGGAGTCGACGCCCTGGGCGATGTCCGGCGACTGCTTGTCGATGGCGGACATGACGGCCACGGCGTCGCCGTCGAAGCCGAGCTCGCCGCGGTCGTAGCCGATCTCGTTGATCTTGGCCCGCACGAGCGCCGGGATGTCGACGTAGGTCGTGGTGGTGATCTCGCCAGAGACGACGACGAGCCCGGTGTTGACCAGGGTCTCGCAGGCCACGCGGCCGTAGGGATCCTCGGCCAGGATGGCGTCGAGGATCGTGTCGGAGATCTGGTCGGCGACCTTGTCCGGGTGACCCTCGGTCACGGACTCGGAGGTGAAGAGGTACTCGTTGTCGTTCATGGGATCGACGATGGTACTTCAGCGCCTGTTCCGCGGGCTTCGACGTGCGTCGCTCCGCGCTCATCGGCGCACCGAACGTACGTACGCTTCCATCCGGCCGGCCCTCTAGCTTCCCGAGCGATGAGAACGCGAACGGAGGTATCGGCGGAGAAGCTCCGGGGAGGCTTCTACACCCCGCCGGCGCTCGTTCGGTTCTGCCTGCGACGCGCCCTCGACGGAGCGCGGCCGGCCAACGGCGAAGCGGTCAGGCTGCTCGAGCCAACCTGTGGGGATGGGGCGTTCCTGCGAGGGCTGCCGTCGGATCGGAAGATCACGTTCACCGCCGTCGAGATCGATCCGACCCAGGCGGCGATCGCCGACATCGACGCACGCGCCGCCGGGCAGCTCGGGGAGGTCCACGCGCGAAGCGTCTTGCGATGGGCTCTCGAAGCGTGCGAGCCGTTCGACGTAGCTGTCGGAAACCCCCCGTTCGTCCGCTTCCAGTTCGTCGCTCCGGACGACCGCTCCGCCGCCGAGCGGGTGGCCGCTCGGGCCGGTCTCGAACTGCGCGGCGTTTCGAACCTCTGGATCCCAGTGCTGTTGGCTTCACTGACCGCGCTCCGCGCCGGAGGCCGATTTGCGTTCGTCCTGCCCGCAGAGCTGATGACTGGTCTTGCCGCGAGCGACATCCGACAGTGGTTGCTTGAGGAGTGCGAGCACCTCCAGCTCGATCTCTTCGCTTCTCGCTCGTTCCCGGACGTGCTGCAGGAAGTCGTGGTCCTCAGCGGCGTCCGCGGAAGAGGCACACGCCCATGCCGGGTGTCCGTGCTCGATTGGGACGCGCTGGGCGTCGCGACGAAAGTCGATCACTCACTCGAGCATTCCCCCGCTACGTGGACCGAGCTGCTCCTTGCGCCGGCCACGATGACGGCCTATCGCGAGTTGGTGGGGGCCCGTCCCTACCGGCGGCTCGGGGACGTCGCGACCTTCGAGGTCTCGACCGTCACCGGTGCTAACACCTACTTCTCGCTGACCGCTGCCGAAGCCCGGGAACGCGGGCTTGAGCCCTGGGGGCAGCCACTCCTGCCTCGGATCCGCCATGCGCCCGGCCTCGCTTACACCCATCAAGACGCCGACGTCGCCCGCGACGACGCCGCACGCACCGTCCTCTTGGATTTCGACAGTCTCGATGTGGACTCGGCCGTGTCGTCACCGGCCCTGAGGTACATCGAGCACGGCGAGGACCTCGGGCTCTCGGCGAGGTTCAAGTGCCGGACCAGGACACCGTGGTACGCCGTGCCCGTCGTGAAGGCGGGTGCTCTCCTGCTCTCCAAACGGAGCCACCGCTTTCCCCGGGTCGTGGTCAACGAAGCCGACGCGGTGACGACAGACACGATCTACCGTGGCCGCATCCTCGATCCGTCCGTCAGTGCGAGATCCTTCACAGCTGGCTTTCACAACTCGGCGACGCTGCTCGGCGCCGAGCTGGAGGGACGCAGCTTCGGCGGCGGGGTCCTCGAGCTTGTGCCTTCCGAGATCCGACGCCTCTTCGTGCCTTGCGCAGAGACGCTGAGTGCTGCGTTCGATTCGCTGGACCGCGAGGCGCGTGCCGGCTCGGCCGACGACCTCGTCCGAGCCAGCAACCGCGCACTCGTCGGTCATGCGGCGGTGTCCGCCGAGATGCTCTCGACCCTTGACGAGGCCCGCCTCGCGCTGGTCGATCGGCGCATGCGACGAAACGGTCCCCCACGTGCGGCGAACCCGGCGGCAGGAGATGAACCGGCCTACGGCGCGGAGATGTCCATGCGATAGACGCCGTTGCTGAGCGCCGAGAGGCTGACGGTATAGCCCGTGTAGTCGACGGCCTTGAGCGTCTCGAGCAATGAGCCCCAGAGGAGCTTCGTGGTGAAGTTGCGTTGGCCCGACTCGCGATGGGGAGCGTAGGTGACGGTGAAGCGCAGTCTTCCCGCTGACGCGCCGGCGATCGTCACATCCATCGCCACCGTCGCGGACTCGAGGTCTGCGTCCTCCGTCGGCGCCCAGTCGAGCGCGCCGAAGAGCACGTTTCGGAAGAACGACGTCTGATCGATGTCATGTCCGGCTTGCGTCAGCCGAAGGTCCCCGGTGGGATTGGTCCGCGGGTTGCGGTTCTGTTGCGCATCCCCTTGCGGAAGAACCTTCGACCAGCTCGCCAAGACGAGCGGGGCCTCTCCGTCGGGCTCGGCGGGGATCGTGTCCGTGATCCTCGCAACGGCTGTACGGTCCTCGTCCGCTTCGACGCCGATCTCGAGCGACGCAAGCTCCGCACGGTCTGCTGCGGACAACCCCGGCGCGCCGTCCACCGGCTTGGACCTGATCCCGAACAGCCCGACGGGTCCGGTCTCAATCCCGTCTCCCGCCGTCGATCGAGACGTTCTGCTCGATCGATGAGAACGCTCGTGGCCTGACACCAGGATCGTCGGGTCAGCTACAAGCTGGTCGATGGTCTCAGCGTCCAGAGCCAGGCACAACGCCGGCTCGTCCAGCAGGTGGGCAACGTACGCGCGGAAGCCCTCGACCGGCCCCGACTCCTCGTCTGGGAGCTTGAACGTCGCACGCAGCGACGCCTCGTAGTTGACGTAGAGCCCTCCGGGAGTGACGTTGCTCGATCCGACGATCAGCACCGCCTTGTCCGAACCCTCACCGAAGAACATCTTGGGGTGGAAGGTGCCCGCCGTCTTGTCGTGAAAGACGAACGCCTCGTCTGCGAGTCGCATCGCGAGGAAGAGCCCGGGACGCGTCGCACCCCCCTCGTCGACACCGACGACGACCCGCAGCCGCCCACCCCTGTCGCGAAAGGCCTCGATCTCGGCCCGAAGCCGCGTCAACCCACGAAAGCGCACCCATGCGACGATGACGGTGACCTCAGTGATGGCCTCGTCCTCGAAGAGCTCTTCGAGTGCGGATGCCATTTGCGTGCCGTCGGTCCAGGGCTGCGCAAGAAGATCGACGTTTGGTGTCACGAGCGAAAACCTACGGACTGCCCGACGGCGTCAGCCGCCGCCGCGACGAGCACGGCAAGAGCTCCGCGGACCCGCGGCTGGAGGCTCCGGATCGTCGTAGGCAGTCCCCGCGCGCCGTCAGGGCCGTCCATTGCAGCGCCGCTGGGTCCGCTCGCGTGCCGTCAGGGCCGTTCACTGCGCCGCTGCGTCCGCTCGTTGAAGTCGATGATCAGCGGGACGCCGTCCATGCCGTAGCGCGCGCGCAGGCGGTTCTCGACGAAGTAGGCGTAGTCGCGCGTCACGCGGTTGCGGGAGTTGACCTGGATCGCGAAGCGCGGCGGGCGCTCGCCGATCTGCGCCATGTAGATCAGCTTGAGGCGGTGGCCCTGCTTGGCCGGGGGCTGGCGCTGCTGGGTGACCTCGGAGAGGAACTTGTTCAGCTGCGGGGTCGGGATGCGCCCGGCCATCTTGTCGCCGAGGATGATCGCCTCCTCGAGGATCCGCGTCACCTGGCGACCCGTCAGCGCGCTCGCGGTCAGCACCTTGGGCCGCAGCCGCAGCTTGCTCTGCGCGTGCGCGCGCTCGTGCTTGAGCTCCTCGTCGGTGAGCGGGTGCTCGTCCCACTTGTTGAGCACGAGCGCCGTCGCGCAGCTCTCCTTCATCGCCAGCTCGGCCATGCGCAGGTCCTGAGCGGTGATGCCGTCCTTGGCGTCGCAGACGACCAGGGCGACGTCGGCGCGCTCGACGGCGCGCTGCGTGCGCAACGTCGTGAAGTACTCCACGGACTCCTGGACCTTGGCCTGGCGGCGCATGCCGGCGGTGTCGACGACGATCAGCTTGCGGCCGTCGACCTCCAGCGGCAGGTCGATGGTGTCGCGCGTGGTGCCGGCGACGTCGGAGACGATCACGCGCTCCTCCCCCAGCCAGCGGTTGACGAGCGTCGACTTGCCGACGTTCGGGCGCCCGACGACTGCCAACCGAACGCGATCCTCCTCGGGCGCCTCGTCGTCCTCGGGCAGCCGCTCCACCAGCCGGTCGAGCAAGTCGCCGCTGCCGAGCCCCTGCGCCGCGGAGACCGCGACAGGGTCGCCGAGGCCGAGGCCGTGGAACTCGTACATCAGCGCGGTGTCGTGGACCGCGTCGATCTTGTTGGCCGCGATGACCACGGGCAGGCCGGAGCGGCGCAGCAGGTCGGCCATCTCCTGATCGCCCGGGCGCATGCCCGCCTTGGCGTCGACGACCAGCAGCGCGACCTGCGCGTCGTTGAGCGCGGCCTGCGCCTGCTCGCGGATCGAGCCCGAGATCGGGTCCGCGTCGAGGAAGTCCATGCCGCCCGTGTCGATCAGCGTGAAGCGGCGGCCGTTCCACTCGCAGGCGATCTCCTTGCGGTCGCGGGTGATCCCCGCGCGCTCGTGGACGACGGCCTCGCGGGTCTGCGTCAGGCGGTTGACCAGCGAGCTCTTGCCCACGTTGGGGTAGCCGACGACCGCGACCTTCATCGCACCACCAGCTCGACGATGACTCGGACCACGGAGCCGATCGGCAGGCCGGTCGTGTCGACCTCCACCGCGTCGGCGGCGGCCACCATCGGCGACACGTCGCGGCGCGCGTCGCGCTCGTCACGCTCGACGAGGTCGGCCACGGGGATCTCGCGGCGGCGCGCGCGCTCCTCGGCGGCGGCCGTCAGCCAGATCTTCAGCTCGGCGTCGGGGGCGACGACCGTGCCGATGTCGCGGCCCTCGGCGACCCAGTCTCCGCCGGCGATCAGCGCGCGCTGCTTGGCCACGAGCGTCTCGCGGACGCCCGGGTCGGTCGCCAGGCGCGAAGCGGCCTGCGAGGCCTCCGCAGTGCGGATGGCGGCCGAGACGTCCTCGCCGTCGAGCAGCACGCGGTCGCCGGCGAAGGCGATCTCGACCGCGGCGAGGTCGAGATCGTCGCGACGGCTGCGGGCCAGCGCGGCCGCGCGGTACATGGCGCCCGTGTCGAGGTAGGTGAAGCCCAGCTCCGCCGCGACGGCCCGGGCGACCGTTGACTTCCCGGCCCCCGCGGGGCCGTCGATGGCGACGAGCATTCCGGCATGATGGCGCCCCGTGGTCCGTCCCGCCCTGCTGACCCCCCTGCGCCACCGCGACTTCGCGCTGCTGTGGGCCGGGATGACGACCTCGCTGCTCGGCGACGGCATCTACCTCGTGGCGATCGCCTGGCAGGTCTACGACCTCACCGACTCGCCCGCGGCGCTCTCGCTCGTCGGGCTGGCCTGGTCGCTCGGGATGGTCGCCTTCCTGCTGCTGGGCGGCTCGATCGCCGATCGCGTCGACCGCCGGGCGCAGATGGTCGTCGCCGACGCGGCACGGCTGGTCGCGGTCGCCGCGATGGGCGTGCTGGCGGTCACCGGCGTCGTCGAGGTCTGGCACCTCGTCGTGCTCTCGCTGCTGTTCGGGGTCGGAGAAGCGTTCTTCTCCCCCGCGTTCTCCGCGCTGATCCCGCAGCTCGTCGAGAAGGACGACCTCGTGCAGGCCAACGCGCTGCAGCAGGTCGTGCGCCCGGCGGTGTTCCGCCTGGCCGGGCCGGCGCTCGGCGGGCTGCTCGTCGCCGCGTTCGGGGCAGGCACGGCGTTCCTGGTCGACGCGGCGAGCTTCGCCGTCGCGATCGGCTGCGTGCTGGCGATCCGTGCCCGCCCCGAGGCCGTCGACGCGGCGCTGGACGCCGGGCACGGCGGCGTGCGCGAGGGCCTGGCGTGGGCGCGGCGGGAGCCGTGGTTCTGGGCGACGCTCGCGGTGGCCGCGCTCGGGATCATGCTCACGCTCGGGCCGATCGAGGTGCTGCTGCCCTACGTCGTGCGCAACGACCTCGACGCGCCCGCAAGCGCCTACGGCCTCATCCTGGCGGCGGGCGGGATCGGCGGCATCGCCGGCGGCCTGGGGATGAGCCGCCTGGGCATGCCGCCGCGGCCGCTGCGCTTCATGTACGTCGGCTGGGGGGTGGCGGTCACGTTCATCGCGGGCTACGCCGTGGCCACCGCGGTCTGGCAGCTCGCCGCCCTGACGCTCCTCTACGGCGTGGGGATCTCGAGCGGCATGGTCATCTGGGCGACGCTGATGCAGTCCCGTGTCCCTGCCGCGATGCTCGGCCGCGTCTCCGCGCTGGACTGGGCGGTCTCGATCGGCCTCTCCCCCGTCGCCTTCGCGTTGACCGGCCCGATCGCCGCGGTCGCGGGCATCGACGCGACCATCGTCGCCGGCGGCTTGCTCGGCGGAGCGCTCACCCTGGCCATCTGGCTGCTCGTCCCGGGGCTGGCCGCAGACGACGCGCGGGGCTCAGGCCAGGTTGGCGAGGTCGCCGAGGAAGCGTGGGTAGCTCACGGCGGCGGCGTCCATGCCGACGACCTCGACGCCCTCACGCGACGCTAGCCCCGCCACCGCCCCGAGCATCGCGAGGCGGTGGTCGCCGTGGGCGGCGAACGTGCCGCCGCGCAGGCCGCCGGTCCCCTCGACGACGAAGCCATCCTGCGTCGCCTCGATCACCGCGCCGAGCCCCCGCAGGCCCTCGACGACCCGCGCGATGCGGTCGCTCTCCTTCAGGCGCAGCTCCTGAGCGCCCTGCACGACGGTGGTGCCCTCCGCCCAGCAGCCCAGCAAAGCGACAAGCGGGAGCTCGTCGATCGCCAGGGCCACCTCGTCGGGAGTGACGACGGTGGCGCGCAGCGGGCCCGCGGTGACGTCGAGGTCGCTGATCGGCTCGTAGCTGACCACGGCGTCGCTCGGCCCTTCCAGGTCGCCGAGGACGATGGCGCCCATGCGCTCGACGATCCGCAGGAAGCCCGTCCGCGTCCAGTTGACGCCGACGCCGGTGACCAGCAGGCGCGAGCGCCGCACCAGGATCCCGGCGGCGATGACGAACGCGGCGGAGCTGAGGTCGGCGGGGACGTCGATCGGCTCGAAGACCAGCTCGTCCTGGTTGACGACGCTCACGCGCGCGCCCTCGCGCTCGACGCGGACGCCGGCCGCTCGCAGCAGGCGCTCGGTGTGGTCGCGGCTCGGCGCGGGCTCGACCACGCAGGTGGCGCCGTCGGCCACCAGGCCTGCGATCAGCACGCAGGACTTCACCTGCGCGGAGGCGACAGGCACCGCGTATTCCGTGGCGTGGAGGCGGCGACCGTGGATCGTGAACGGCGCGACGCGCCCGTCGGTCGCCTCGATGACCGCGCCCATCTGCTCGAGGGGCACGGCGATGCGGTCGACGGGGCGCGTGCGGATCGAGGCGTCGCCGTCGAGGATGTACGAGCGTCCCTCCTGCCCGGCCAGCCAGCCCGGCAGCAGGCGCATGAGCGTTCCCGCGTTGCCCACCTCGATGGGCTCGTCGATCGGCGCGGCCTCGCGCAGGCCGGTGCCGCGGACGACGATGTGCTCCGGATGCTCCTCGACCAGCGCGCCGAGCTGGCGCATCGCGTTGAGCGTCGAGGTGGTGTCGGCTGCGTCGAGGTAGTTGCGGATCGTGACCGGCTCGACGGACATCGTGGCGAGGATCGCGGCGCGGTGGGAGATCGACTTGTCCGGCGGCGGGGTGAGCGCGCCGCGCAGCCGGGTGGCCGGGGCGACGAAGGTCACGCGAGGGTCAGCCCCTTGCCTGCTACGAGCGCCCGCGCTCGCTCCGCCTCCCCGGCGCAGACCCACAGCGCCACGGTCCCGCTGGAGTTGTCGAGGGCCGGCGCAAGCGACATGTCGGCGATGTTGACGCCCGCGCGGCCCAGCGTCAGCGCGAGGTCGGCCACGACGCCCGGGCGGTTGGGCACCAGCACGCGCAGCTCGGCCAGCGGGCCGCCGCGCGCGTCGGCCTCCAGCAGCGCGCGGCGCTGCTCGGCCGCCCGGTGCTGCCAGTCCTCGAGCTCTGAGAGGCGGCCGCGGACGTCGGTGAGCGCGGCCAGCACCTGATCGAGCTGGGCACCGAGCGCCTCGGCGTTCTCCGAGTAGATCTGCGCCCACAGCGGCGGGTTGGCGCCCGCGACGCGCGTGGCGTCGCGGAAGGACCCGCCCATCGCGGGCATGGCGTCGCCGTCGAGCGCGGCGTGGGCTTGGCCGACGAGGACGTTCGCGAGCACGTGCGGGAGGTGCGAGACCGCGGCCATGACGCGGTCGTGCTCGTCGTGGCCGATCGCGGTCGGCACCGCGCCGAGGGCGGAGACGAAGCGGTGCAGCCGCTCGTAGTGGTCGCCCGGTGAGTCGGGGCGCGGCGTGAGGTACCAGGTGGCGCCGTCGAAGAGGTCCTCGCGGGCGTGCTCGACGCCGGAGGTCTCCGCCCCCGCCACGGGATGGCCGCCGATGAACGCGCGGTCCGTGATCGCCTCGACGAGCGCACGCTTGGTCGAGCCGACGTCGGTGACCACGGCGCCGGGCCCGGCGACCGCGAGCGCGGCGCGGACGTGCTGCTCGAGGGACGCGACGGGCGTGGCGACGACCCACAGGTCGACGTCCTCCGCGTCCTGTGGACCGGCGACGGCGGCGTCGATCGCGCCGCGGTCCTCCGCCGTGTGGATCGCCCGCTGGTCGGGATCCCAGCCGACGACGTGCGCGCCCAGGCGCTGGCGCGCCGCGAGGGCGACCGACCCGCCGATGAGCCCCACGCCGAGCACCGCGATCCGCACGCGCCCCAACCTAGGCGATGGTGCAAACGGAGCACGCGCATGGTCTCACAGGGGGACCTGCAGAACCACGAGTGGCTGGTCTGCCGGCGCTATGTCTCCGAGGAGTCGATGCGCTTGATCCTCGACGCGGCGACCGAGCTCGACGTCTCCTTCCCAGCGACGACGACACGGAGTCCCCCGCGGCACTCGCCGCCTGAACGGCACCCGACGAGCACCTACACCCATTCCACGCGACTTGACTTGCCGCTCGTCGTCGCTACCCCGCTGGCTTGGCCAGCAGCGTGATCGCCAGCAGCGCGAGACCCAGGAGCCCGTAGCCGACCTTGGCGGGGCGCGCTTCGCTCGTCCGCAGGGCGACCACGCACTGGAGCGCGTAGTAGGCCGCGAACGCGCGGGAGGCGACGACGACGATGACCGCCGTGCCGAGCGTCGCCGCCAGCCCCGCGGCCACCACGCCGACGACGACGTACGAGGCCCGGCCCTGGACGGGCCGCCAGCCGAGCACGTGCAGGTTGCCGACGCTTGCCTCGGTGTCGGCGGTCGCGGCGGAGAACTGACTCAGGGCGGCGCACAGCACCAGCGGCAGTGCGAGCAGCGGCGCCACGCGCTCGATGAGGGCGAGCAGGTCGGCGTCGGCCCCGGCGTCGGTACCCAGACCCATGAGCGGCGTGGCGGCGGCGACGAAGACGATGTAGACCGCCGAGGCGACGAGCTGCGCGACGCGGCTGGCGGCGATGCGGGTCGCCGCGTCGCCCTCGACGTAGCGGACGGTCTCGAAGCCCTGAACTGTGATGACGGTCCCGCCGAGGACGAGCAGCGCCGAGCCGATCCCGCCCGCGGGCACCGGCGGCAGCTCCAGCCCCCCACCGAGCAGCGCGGAGACGTCCTGGCCGACGAACGTCCCGCCGATGGCGACGACGAGCACGAGCACGGCGACAAGCGCCAGCTTCTCCAGCAGCTGGAGCCCGTCCAGGCCCCGGATCAACCCGACCGCGGTGATCAGCCCGACGACGGCGACCGCCAGCGCGCGCTCTGCCGCGCCGGAGCCCGAGGAGACGTAGCCCACGACAAACTGGGCCAGGATGCGCAGGTAGAGCGCCACGGAGATCACGTAGGCCACGACGATGACCACGTCCGAGAGGCGCTCGAGCTTCTCGGTGACGCCGTCCTTCGTCCCGTCGCGCTCGCGCCGCTCGGCCACGGCGACGTTGTGGCGGATCGCCATGCCGATCAGCCAGGCCAGGCCGCAGACCGCCGTGATTCCCACGACGGCCAGCGCCCCGATCGAGCGCTCGAGGATCGGCACGATGATCAGGAAGCCCGAACCGAAGATCGAGGCCAGCGGCGTGACCGCGGTGCGCAGCACGTCCCCGCGCTCGGGCTTGGCGGTCCCGCGGCTGGATGGCGCGGCGCCGGCCGAACGGGTGCTCACCGCGATGAGGCTAGCCCGCCCCGCCTTGCGTCGGGATGACGGCGATCGCCGCCGGGCCGGCCGCGGGGACGGCACCGCCGGCGCGCGCCACCGCGGCGAGGTCGAGTCCGCGGCGTTCTGGATAGCGTTCCTCCGCGGCCCGCGCGCGCGGTCTGTACGAGCTGCCGCTGGTCATCTCTGGCAGGCGAGCGTCGTCAAGCATCCCGGCCTCGCGGGTTGGTCTGAGCGCTAGCCAAACGCTCAACCTCAAGTAGCCCTCTTGCGGCGGTTTCTTGAGCGCCCCGCCCCGATTCGAACGGGGGACGTGCGGATTAGAAGCGGCGGTCCCGCATGGATGCTTGTTAGTCCTTTCTTCTGTCAGACCGCCGATACTCGCTGTTCTGTCCCGTTTCGTCCACCGAGGCGAACACGAACCTGGTGTTCTAGCCCTCTGGAACACCAGTTTGAACACGAGAAATCGCTGCGTTCTGCCGGCCGCAACGAGCGCTCCAAGCTGCAGGAGGACGAACGCTTCTGCGACTCATCGCGGTCCGCCTCAAAGTTCCGTTATTCGGGCACATATCCAAACTTTGATTACGTTAGCTCCATGGGGGTCGTAGATCGAGAGCAGCAGCAGCTAGAGGACATTCTGCGACTGAGACGGGCTGAGCTCCGCTTGCCTGCTGACGAAGACCTCCTCGCGGTGCGCCTACGTCTCGAGAGCGAAGTCGGACCAGCACTCAGCAAGGCGACCGTCGCACGCTTGCTGGGCGTGAGCCATACCGCCTTGCAACGATGGATCGCCCGGGGCGATCTCCCTGTGGTCCTCCGTCCTGACGGCCGGCGGGGCATTCCCCTGCCCGTAGCGTTGGAATGGGCAGAACGGACTCGCGCCGGTCGGCAGCTTGGTGCACGGCGCAGTCACGTACTCGAGCCAGGCGTCCTCGCCGACCGTCTGAGCGCCGAGCGCCTGCAGGCAGATCGCCTCGTTGATGTTCCTGATGGGGCCGACCCGCACGAACGGGCGGCTCTGCGGAGCTTGGCCTATCACCGAGCCGTGGCTAAGGATCTGCGCCGCCCGATGATCGATCAGGCGCGGTCGCAGCTGCGAGCGTGGCTGTTGCAAGGCAAGATCGACCAGCGATACGCGAAAGCCTGGGAGGAGATCCTCCGTGGCCGCGCGACTGACGTCCGCGCCGCCTTGAGCGAGGAGTCCCAAACGATGCGAGACCTGCGACAGAACAGCCCGTTCGCCGGCGCGCTGCCCGAACAATCGCGTCTCAAAATCTTGCAAGCCATTCGCTGATGCAGCGCCACGAGTTCGAGCACGTCATTGCCGCCGCGGCGAACGTGCTGGCCAAGACGTCTTCGTCATCAGCGGGCACCCTCGGAGGGGATGTCGGAATAAGTCAACATCACACCATCTTGGGGGCGTGGTGTTGAGAAAAGCCGACAAGCTCGTTCCTGTCCGCGATGGGCCGGTGATGAGCTTCGTTCCAAGGGAAAGCGAGCCGTCGCAAACTCATCCAGGGATGGGCCGAACTGGATTCGCTGCTCTGAAGTCTCGCTTTCCCAGGCAAGTCCCCCGACTTTGCGACAAGACCCGCGCAAGGCGAGCGGATCGTCCGGCATGCTCCGTACCGTGGCGCCAATGACCGAGAGCGAGTCCAAGGAAGTCGGGAAGGTGCTCCTGCACCTCGCAGATGCGCGGGGGCGCACCGCGAAGGCGGCGGATGCCCTCGAGAAGGCTGGCGGCGCCGCGCACGTCGTCGCCGCGCTGCGCGCGACCGAGAAGCAGCTCGCAGAGCAACACCGCACGCTGTCTCAGGCCACGTACTGGGCCGTCGCCGACGACAGCCTCCGCCTCGCGGTCTAGCTCGATCTCCGCGTGACCGGCGAGGAGGTCCAGCGTCGCCTCGTCGACTTCGCGCGCAAGTGGAGCTTGTACGAAGGCAGCGAGCGGGCCGAGGCGCAAACGTTCCTCAACGAACTGTTCGCCTGTTACGGCACTGATCGCGTCGACAGCGGGGCGCGCTTCGAGGAGCCGCAGCAGGGCAAGTTCGTAGACCTGCTCTGGCCCCGACACTGCATCATCGAGATGAAGCGCCCGAGCGAAGCTGGCCGGCTGGCAAGCCATCGCGAACAGGCACTCGGCTACTGGCGTAACGCGGCGGACCCGGGCCACAACGTCCCGGCACCGCGCTATGTCGTTCTCAGCGCCTTCAACCGCTTCGAGGTCTGGGAGCCCGGCGCGTTCCCGAACGAGCCCCGGGCCGAGTTCACGCTGCTCGAACTGCCTGACCGCATGGACGCGCTGCTGTTCCTGGCCGGACGCGAGCCGGTGTTCATCGCCTCGCAGGAGGCTGTGACGCGTCAAGCGGTGCAGCTCATGACCAACCTGTACCACCGCCTCGGGGACCGACTCGCCGCCCCGCCGGACGTCCGGCGCAACTTCCTCTTGCAGTCGCTCTGGTGCATGTTCGCTGAGGACCTCGGCCAGCTCGAGGGTCACCTCTACACCCGAATCGTCGACGGACTCATCGAGAACTCGCAGCGGTCGAGCGTGGACGACCTCGGCGGGCTCTTCACCTGGCTCAACCGGCCGGGCCCGCGGCCCCAGGGCGGGCTCTACGCGCAGACCCGTTACGTGAACGGCGGCCTGTTCGACGAGCCGGCCGAGATCCACCTCGAGCAGGACGAACTTCTCGCGCTCCGTATGGCCTGTGAGTACGACTGGCGCAAGGTCGAGCCGCACATCTTCGGCTCACTCCTCCAGGGCACGCTCGGTGAGCACGAGCAGCACGCGCTCGGCGCGCATTACACCCACGAGGTCGACATCCAGAAGGTCGTCAAGCCGTCGATCGTCGACCCCTGGCGCGAGCGGATCGAGAACGCTTCCACCCTGAAGCAGATCCAGGGGCTGCAGAACGATCTCCTCGACTACGTCGTCCTCGACCCGGCGTGTGGGTCGGGCAACTTCCTCTATACCGCGTACCGCGAGCTCCGTCGGCTCGAACGACGACTGCACGAGCGAGAGGGTGAGCTGCGTCGCGCCCAAGGTCGAAAAGCAGCCGAGCAGGGAGCACTCGCGGCGTTCTTCCCCCTGACGAACATCAAAGGCATCGAGCTCGACGCGTTCGGCGTGTCGCTCGCCCGGGTGACGCTCTGGATGGGACACAAGCTGGCCGTCGACGAGCTCGACCTCGACGAGGCCACGCTGCCCCTCGGGGATCTTTCGGGTATCCGCAGTGGGGACGCTCTACGGGTGCCGTGGCCGAAGGCGAGCGTCATCATCGGCAACCCGCCGTTCCACGGCGACAGGAACCTCCGCGGCTTGCTTGGCGAGGACTACGTGAAATGGCTGCAAAGCGAGTTCAAGTGCGGCGTGAAGGACCATTGCGTCTACTGGTTCCGAAAGGCTCAAGACCATCTCCAACCGGGGCAGCGCGCCGGCTTGGTCGCGACCAACTCGATCGCACAGAACCGAGCCCGCTCAGCGAGCCTGAACTACGTCGTTGAGCACGGCGGGGTCATCACCGACGCGGTGACGACGCAGCCGTGGCCTGGCGAAGCGGTCGTAGAAGTCTCGATCGTGAACTGGGTGAAGGAGCCCGAGATCCCACCATCGCGCTTCACCCTCGACGAGGAAGTCGTCGAGGCGATCGACACGGCGCTCGAGGAGTCAACTATCCCGATCGCAGATGTGGCACCGCTCCCTGCGAACCGCGGTATCGCGTTTCAAGGGGTCATTCCCCGAGGGGAAGGCTTCGTGATCAGCGAACTGGAGGGTCACGAGCTACGGGCTTTGACGGATGCGGACTACTCGCGGGTTGTCCTCCCGTACATGGGAGGCAAGGACATCACGACCAGCATGGTTCAAGCCCCCTCCCGGTTCGTCGTCAACTTCGGATCTCGCACACTTGAGGAGGCGATGGAGTTCCCGGCGGCGCTGGCTCTCGTGCGTGAGCGAGTCAAGTCGCAACGCGACGAGGATTCCGTCTACGACAACATCTGGTGGCTGCTGTGGCGTTCGCGGCCGGAGTTCCGACGAGCGTCAGAGTCGCTCGAGCGGTTCATCGCCGGGACTGCGACCGGGAAACGAATTCTGTTCGCGTGGTGCCCCGCCGAATGGTGCGTCAGCAATGCTGCCAACGTTTTCGCACTCGACTCGGACTACGCGATGGGCGTACTCACCAGTCGGGTCCACACGGACTGGGCCGCGAAGAAGAGCTCGACGCTGCGGGCTGACATCCGCTACACCCCGAGCAGCGCGTTCGAGACGTTCCCGTGGCCGCAAACCAGCGTCGATCAGCGTGAGCGCGTCGCTTCCCTCTCGCGGACGCTGCTCGGGCTGCGCGGCACGCTCTGCTCCGAGCACGAGATCGGCTTGACCAAGCTCTACAACGGCGTCGACGAGGGAGCGTTCTCGGCGCTGCGGCGGGCGCACGAGGAACTGGACCTGGCCGTCGTCGCGGCGTACGGGTGGAGCAGCACCCATCTGGACGACGTACGGCTTCGGAACCGCGCGCTCTATGACCTCAACGCCTCAATCCTCGCCGGTGACGTTCCGTACGAACCCTTCTAGCCCGCTGCGCATCCAGGGAGGACTTTGACGGGCCGCCCTGGAGATTCCGCGACCGCACGGCCGGGCACCGCGGCGCCGGGAAGGTCAATCACACAGGCGAAGCCGTCCTACGATCGTGGTGCGGCACGCCTCCGGACTCAACCGAGCGCACTCAGCGCGCCGCCGGGGCTGGCGCGGCCGGGTCGGTGATCCAGAGCACGAGCGTCGCGCCGCCTACGAAGCCGACGTCATCGGTCAGCGGGCCGAGTGCAGCGACCCCGCGCTCGAGCAGCTCAATGCTCATGCCGCGGCTGCCGCCGGCTCAAGCCGGAGACGAAGCTGCTCCGCCGCGATGCCGCGGATCCGCGCGTCCCCGGCCCGCAGTGCGTCGAGGAGCGCGAGCCGCTCGCCCGTGAGCGGGTTGCGGCGAGCGGCAACGACGGCGCCCGGATGCAGCGGCTCCAAGGCCAAGCCGCGCACGGCGCCGTCGGCCGCCGGCCACACGGGCGGCAGCGGGTCAGACGAAACGAGCAGCTCCTTCAGCGGTGAGGCAGCCCATGCTGTGACGGCACCGCGCGTCTCCCCCCGCGGCTGCCCCGGGAACACGAAGCGCATCCCGTGCAGCAGGAACTCCTCCGCCGGGCCCGTCAGAACGCGGCGCCGGCGAGCGTCGTAGAGGCCGGATTCGGCCAACCGCGTCAGCGAGCGATGGACGGGACCTGGCGCGAGGCCAACCGCATCACCCAGACCGCGGATGGTCCAGTCGGACTCGGCCGCAAGGAGCTCCACCAGCACCACGATGTCTTGGCCTTTCAGCATCGGAAGAGTGTTCCATGTTTCGGAATATGGAACAAATGCGGCACCATCGAGCGTCCGGCGGCACGTGGTTCGCCACGCCACGGCGAGCAACGTCGAAGATCGGTCACACCGATGTCGACCCCGGGGATTCAGGCCGCAGAGCCAAGCAGCGCCGCGCAGCGGCCGACAACGTGACGGCCGAGCCCGGACTCCGGGTTGATGACGCCCTCGGCCACCGCTTCCATCAGCTGTGCGGCGGTGTGCTCCGCGACTTCGCGTGCGTGCGGACCGGGGTGCGACCAGGAGCGCGCCTCGGCCTGGAGGTCATCGAGGGTCACCGCCGACAGCTGCTGCTGGCAACCGATGAACATCGAAAGTCGGTCGCGGAGCTTGGGCCACAGGACCGTCGGCACCGTGTCGTAAAGCGGAGCGAGCGTGACGGTGCGTGGGTCCGGGTGCAGCAGGGCGAGGTTCTTGCCATGCGCGTCGGCGTTGCCGACAGCGACGGTGAAGGTCGCCACGGCGACGAGGCGGTCGAGTTCGGCGAAGGGGTCCTCGGCGTAGGTGTCGAGCACGCGCGCGGCGTTTTGGAACGAGGGGCCGCCGCCGAACTCGTACTTGCCCTTGCCGCCCGCGCCCACGTGGGCGACGCCCAAGGCCTGGCAGAGGTCTTCCTGATGGACCCGGGTGACGCGCCCGTCCTCGACGATCCGGTCGAAGCGCTCGACGATGAGGCACTCGATGCCGCCGACGGTCTGCAGCCGGTGTTCGACGGTGGTGAGGCCGAGGTGATTGGCAAGGGTCAGGGCCTGGGCCTCGGCGGCCACGAGGCCGGGCCGGCGGGGGTCGTCGACCTTGAGGATGTGCGTGGACGGCCTGCCGTGCAGCGGCCGCCCCCACCCCCCGCCGGCGAGCTCCACGAGCAGCAGCTTGTCCTGCAGCCCGGCGAGCGAGAGCTCGCTGTCGTCGTCGACACCGAGCGGGTGCTCCTCGAGGTCCTCCACGGCTCGCTCGAGGCCGTCGGGGCCGTAGACGTCGATCGCGAAGGCGCCTTCGTCGGGGGCCTCATGCGCGATCACCAGGGCCCCCGCGATGTCGCGGCCGTAGCGCTCAAGCAGCGCGAAGGTGTTGTTGGTCGCCACCCCGGCGCGAGACGCCAGGGCCTGCAGCGCCCGACCCTCGGGCAGCAACCCGGCACAGAAGTGTCTTGCGTCGGCCGGACGCGCTGCCAGCGGAAGCGAACAGGAAACCACCGGGCTGTTCAACGGCCACAGGCCCAGCGCATCCTCGGTGTAGCGCAACTTCAATTCGTTCCGATGGCGCTGCTCGAGATCGGCGATGTGGAGGCCGCCCAGCCAGACGCCGAGCTTCCGAAGGCGTCTAGGCACTGTCGGTTTCGACGGAGATCGTCACGGTCGCGCCGGTCCGCCGCAGGGCGCGCAGCAGCCGGTCGATGACCATCGGGGATGCCGCGCCGCTCTCCAGTTCGGCGAGGTAGCTACGACCGATCCCGGTCTGTTCGGCGAGCGCCTGCTGCGTCAGGCCGCGAGCCGCGCGCGCGCCGGCAAGCGCTCGCCCGAGATCCTCAGGAGAGCGCACCTCCCACCTCCGGTTCTGACTTGTCGGCATAAGCCGACAATAGCACCCAAGGAAGGTATGTCGGGATAAGCCGACACACCTGCTGAGCGGGCTCGCTGTCTGGATAAGCCGACAAACTCATTTGAGGAGCTCGAGGTCGTGTGGGAGATTGAGCCGGGCATCTCGGTCCTCGAGCGCTCCGCGCTCACGGCTGGTCATCGCTCGTGACAGCACCCCGCCGGAAGGCGTCCAGGAAGGCGTCGAGCTCGTCCCGGATCCGGCTTGAGGCGGGTACGACGCCCGGTGACGGCTGTCACGAACGCGCTGTCACAGTCACGCAGGGCATCTAGTCTGTTCGGAATAAAGCGTTGCAAACGCTACTGACGCTTAGGGTCGCGCCAGCAGTCGGCCGCGGAGCGGCCCGCCGCCGCCGGAGGCGCGGCGCAGGTCCGCAAGATAGGTCGCAAGGTCGCTGCGAAACGCGGCCGCGCCGAGGCGTGACCGCTGGACGGGTGCGCGGCCATGTCAATCGAGCGGTCCCACGGCGGCGGTTGACCTGGATGGGTTCGCGGTCGTCGTCGGTCGCCCCCTCCGGAGGCTGACACCTGTCTGACAGCCTCGGCGGACGCGTGCTTTTCGTCCAGTGCGGAAGCCGAGCCGATCGATCGGCGCCGTCGTGCTCTTTAAGGAAGCCGTCAGCCTCGGTGCATCAGATGCGAAGCAGCGACGGGCGCGTCGATGCCATACCGAACGCAGATCTTCTTAACAAGCTTCAGGACCCAAGGGGAAGTCCCGGGAGCGACGACCACCTGCTCGATCAGAACGTTCGGGTCTATCGCAGCAAAGACGGCCTTCGGGGTTGAGCGGGGTGCCTTCGGTGTCTCCGTGCTGGACTCACGTCTGTATCGGTCGTCGATGTAGATCGCTCGGACTTCATGCTCGTCCTCGTACCGAATGTCCTTGTAGGTCACGGGCCTCCAGACGTTGTCCTTCTCCATGTTGAGCACCGACAAATCGCCGTACCGAAGGTGCGCCAGCATCACCGGTTCCCTGTCCGGTGCATCCTCGAAGCATTTCTTGAACTGCTCGACCGTCGTCTGGATCGCAATGGTCGAGCCATAGTTGCTCCACAGGACAGCTCGCTCGTGTGGCCCCGCGTTCCAACAACTCGCGTAGGCGTACTTCCTGCCGAGCTTGTTGATCCACCGTTCGAAATCTTGGAACAGCTTTGCGTCATTCTTGAACCCGATGCTCTGTCGATATGACTCAAGGGTCGGCTTGCTAAGCAGCCCTTCAGACAAGTCGAGGAACTGGTCGTAGCGGGAAAAGTGCAGCGTCCGCGACTCCAAAAGGGACATCAACTTGGCGAGGTCCATGTAGCGCCAGAGCATCGTTCCCGGCTCTGGGTGAGGGGCGTGGGGCGATCTGCCGACGCGGAAGTGCATCATCAACGCAGGGTTGCACGACTAACGGAGGGGTGGTCGATGGCGCGCTGTACGCGGCCCCAAGAACTTGCTGCGACCGACGGCTGACGAGCGGCCCCACCGCTTCAACCGAGTGCCCGGACCGCCCATCCGCCACGTTGAGCTCACGCGCGTCTCTGGCGCTGCGACCAGCGGCCATTGGTCAGTTAAGAATGCATCCGTCCGAGCCGGTTTCTGAAGTTGATCTATGAGAGGTCCCCTCGAGAGCTGGCGCCGGCCGCAGGAGAAGCTGCGATGCGTCATGATCGGGCGGCGGGCAGTGACCACGACCCATCGGCTAAGTCTCTACAGGCCGGTCCGCATCCGCGTCAGCTCCGAGCCGTACATCGCTTCCGGCGGTACGAAGAAATCGAACCGTGCATAGAGCGGTGCGGTCAGCTGTTGCACCAGCTCGGGGAGTGTGTCTAACACCGACGTCGCCGACGTAGAGATCGTCGTCCGTACGACGTTCTCGTGGCATCTCCACGTGCCCGGGAGAAACCGATCGCGCGAGGCGACGACTCTAAGCGCGCGGTTTGCGAGCCCAGCCCACGTCATGCTGAGCTCGATCTGTCTTGCCCCGAGCTGGTCAGCCAGACGCGCAGCGTGCAGCAGGCACTCACCCGTGCGCCAAATCGGAAGGGTCAAATCGAACGCGGTGCCCGGTTCGATGCCCTGGATCTCTCGGGTGTCCTCCTGGAGGCGGCGGATCAAAAAGAGTCTTCCAGCTGGGTCGGCACGCCAGAAGTCACCGTCAGGCGTGTCCCGAAGCCAGCACTCAAGGACCTCACCGACGATGCGCGGCCCCATCCCCTCTCGATTGTCGAGCGAGAGCCATACTGGCCATCCCGTCTCCCGCCCTTTGACCGTCTGGAGGAGATCTCTGAGTTCAACGAGTGACGGCGGGGCGTCCACGGGGCTCAGCCGGTAGGAACAGCTCCATGAGCCCTTCGCGTACTCAATCATTCGCAGACTCGTTCAGGGTTGTCAGACGAGCGAGCGAATCGTCTGACCACTGCACAAGGGCCGGCTGAGTCGCGTTGGCGATCGCGGCTACGACATCGGGGCTGCCCTGCAGCACCCCAACGATTCGCCGGAAGCTTTCAAGCTGACGCTCAACGTTGTTGTCAACGCATCGGGTGATAAGCGCTTGCCATTCGGCGCCGGTTTGCGGAGGAGAGCTCTCTGGGCCCGGCCGGCGTACGTAGTAGGTGTGGTCTGTGAGACGAGATCTCGCGGGCCCTCCCCGCGACCGAAGCGGGACAAGGTGACCTCCTGGGACCCTGACTACAACGTGCTCGTTCCCAAGAGCGCTAAAAACTCGATGGGTGAAACATTCGAACATGGGCTCGGCGTGGGCCTTGAGGATGTTGTTGACCTCGTCCGACGTGTAGTGCTTCAAGTCGTGCGGACAGGCGCCGGACGGTGTCCAACCAGCGGTGGTGTCGCTGAACCCAAACAACACGTAGCCGCCACCGTGATTCGCTAGCGCGATTAGCTCCCGGGCGAGGTTGGCCCGCTCTTGCTTCTGGCTGAGGTCGAGCCAGTCCTTGATTTCCGTGCCGACATCTTCTAGCGGAAAGTCAAGCAGGCGGCGCTCTTGCTGCAGCTCAGGGGGGATGGCCACGCCACGACTCTAACCGAGCACCCTCGAACGCTCGATGAAGGGCGATCGGCCGTCCAGGCGACTCGCTTCGTCCAAACGACAGGCAATCCGGTGTTGCGTCCGTATTCGGAACCTGCGCCACGACGACGATGCAATCGTGGCCGCTCCCGCGTCGCCTGTCGGACCGCTATGAGACGAGCGCTCGAAACTCGATCCCTTCCGTGTTGCACCAGTCCCAAGCCGCGAGCAAGAGGCTCCGAGCCTCCGTCCAAGTCGCAACGTCGTCGATAGCAACGCCCGGTTGGACGATCCAGACCGTTGCCTTCAGCCGGGTTGCCGGGGCTGCGCGCGAGGCTGAGAGGAGGGCGTCCCACTCATCGCGCTCGCCGTAGACCAGTTGGCAAGCAGTCCGGCTCTCAAGCCGGCGATGGATTTCAGCTAGGAACCACTGCGGCATCGAAAGCCACTTCGCTGACTTGACCGTCTGTCCAACTACCTCGTAGAGGTCGCCGACCCGACGTCCCGGTGTCGCGCCGCCACTCCCCTTGCAGTGGAACAGGTCGATCTGAACCTCTGCGGCGTCGAATCGCACCGCGATGAAGTCGGCGATCTCGCCGCTGCCGTGGTCGATGAGCACATAGGGTGCACGTTCCTGGGCGAAGCGCTGCGTCGCGTCCTGCACCCCTCCGTCGCCAATTTCGAGCGTGATCTCTGTGCCTTCCCACGCGCCAACGATGAGGAGCGGCGTTGGCAAGTCCGGGATAGTTGTCCTTCCTCGTACAAGCGAATCGCCGGTGGCGCAACTTCCGTCAGCGAACCAGATCGACAGCGGGTGATCGATGAGGGCGATACCGAACTCGACCAGCTCGCCATCAGCCTCGTCTTCGACGATTAAGCGGTCCACAGATATTGCGTCGATGAGCCCGGACGAATGGCACTCGCCTTGCCACAGCAGTTCACCGGAACGGTGGACTTGAAGGCCTACTCGGTCCGCGCCCAGCCGTGTCGCTACCGCATCGAGGTCGTAGGCCTGCACATGTCCGTCCTCGGTGGTCGCGAGTCGCTTGGAGACGTAGAACGAAGGGTCGAGCGTGACGGCAACAGGAAGATCGGGGTACGTGGCGAACGGCTGAGCAAGCTGGATGTGTAGCCGCGGCAGGGTCGAGCCAGAGGGTGTCGCCTTGAGCTCGGTGGCTCGCTCCTGGCACCACTCGGAATAGGAGAGAAGGTCATCGGTCCACCCGGGCTCCCAGAGTTTGCTCTTCGCTACGGAGAAGCCGACTGTTCCGCGCTCTCCGGTAGCGGGGCGGGCCATGAAGTGGCCGAGACTGCTCCCATCAGCCTCGGCGCGTGTGATCGCGCGCTCCACCGCCGCACCTGCAGCCATCCGGTACGTCGCACCGTCGCTTCGTTTCGCGGCTCCGGCGCGCAGACCGACCGAGAAGTAGCTACCGGGATTCGCCGCCTCGGCCAAACGCTGAAGGTCGTCAGCAGTGAGATTTCTGACGACAGTCCGAAGCGCAAGCGCGTCGAGCATCTGCGTATAGCCGGGTAGCGAGTCGGTCGAGATGAAGAGGACTCCAGGATCTGCGACCCAGCAGGCCAGGTGCAGCGCGAAGCCGACGCGATCGAGCGTCGTGCCGTTCATCCACTTGGGATGCGCCTTGTGTTCGGTGACTACCGCTAGAAGCTGGGAATGAGAGTCGAAGAACCGAAACACGACCTCGCCGCCAGCTAGGCGCTCGAGCGCGACGTCAAGGTTCGGAGGCGCATTCGTCGTTAAACGATGGATTCGGGCTTGGCGCGGCGGCTGCAGTGAGCCGGGCCGAGATGTTCTCGTGCGACGTGGTTGAGCCGCCTGCAACGAAACGCCGGACGGCGCGCTCGCGCTCGAGTGCGGCATCGGCCAGCGTTGGCAGTAGGTCGGCCCAAGACGTGTCCTGTCGGTACAGGTCGGCTGTTTCTCCTTCGATAAGGGCCGGCACGGCCAGCACTTCGCCGCGCGTCCCCGAAATGCGCGCCAAGCGCCCTACAAACTGAAGTGTTGAGCCTAGATTCTTGTGCGGCGCATGGTAGGCGGCGATCTTCAGAGTGGGAAAGTCGAACCCTTCGACGAGCGCACCGACGCACGCAAAGCCCTGTAGGTCGCCGTCGGCGACGGCTTTGAGGGTTCGGCGGACAGTTGAAGGCGCGGTGGTCCCTACAACGAGCCCCAGGCGTATCCCCTCGGCGCCATACACGTCGACGAGTCGCTTCGCCTCGTGGACGCGGTCTGCGCGTACGAGCAAGCGGCTATCCGCCGCCTCATGTTCCGGCATCGCAAGGCGGATCGCCGCCGCCCGCGCCAACTGGACGTCCGAATCGTCATTGGGCCCCGGCTCGACCGCGATGAAATCCACTGGCGAGTACACGCCGTCTGCCAGCGCTTGAGACAGGCTGTAGTCGAAGGCAAACTCGCCGGGCAGCGGTTTGCCATCGCGACGGAAAGGGGTGGCGGTTACGAGGACCGCCCGCGTCGCTGCCTCTTCGAGGATCGCCGTCCAACTCTTCGCTGGTAGGTGGTGCGCTTCGTCGAATAGGACGAGATCGAAGAGATCGTTCGGGACACGCTTGACGTCCGGGTAGCCCGTACTGAGGGCCGCGGCAGTCCCGATTACCGCGTCGAAGTCACGCCAACGAGCCCAATCATCTTCGGTGGCGCGGCCACCAGCGACGGCCACACGTGGAGCCGCAACGTCGTTCGGGAGGAGCTGCCTTGCCTTGGTCGATGACAGCGTCGCGAATTCCTCAACTAGCTGATCACGCACCAGTCTGGAAGGGGCCACGACCAGGACACGCCTCGCTTCAAGCAGATAAGGCGCAGCAACGAGTACCTGCGTTTTCCCAACTCCGGTCGGAAGGACGATCTGCGCGGGATTCTGCGATCGAATCGCATGGGACGCCAGACCCCACATTGCACCGAGCTGGGCCTTCCGCAGCCGGCCCTCGCGAACAGCACGCCATGTGGCGTCGAAGGTGCTGTCCTCGAAAGCCGTCACCGGCGGGAGTGTCCCGGCGGCCCCGGACGACAACGGTCGACGAGCAGCGCCGTCTCAGCTCAGACGCTGCCCGGTGGCAAGCCGTGATTAGGAGCGCGCCGCTGGGGCTTTCTCCAGAGGCGACGCCCGTGAGATCTACTGCTTTCAGCAAAGCACTAGTCGAGACGAGCTCGACGACGCCCGTGCCGAGGCGGACCATCTTGCCCGCAAGCGGGCTGATGGCAACGAGCGGCGGCCCCTCCCCCTCGGTGATGCAGTTCGTGCCTCGCGGGCGTGTCAGTCGCGCCGGCGAGCGCCGGGACGCCTTCGCTCGCGTAGGTACCTGGCGAAGTCGCCCAGGCTCGCGGCAAAGGCCAGCTCCATCCGGGGGTCGTCGTAGGTGCCGCTGTCGAGAAGGTCGCGCCACCACGACAGGGCCCAGAGCTGCTCGCGCACCGCAGCGACGCGATGCCAGTCGTCCGGGAGACCGGCGAGCTCGTCGGGATAGCGATCGAGCAGCAAATGCACCGCTGCGGCGCGGTTGCGAGCCCACTCGGCGTACTTCGCCTGCTCGATGGGCGGCAGCCAGCCCGGAGACGCTGAGGCGCTCTCGCCGGTTGGCTCCCCTGTGGGTGCAGGCGCGGGCCGGCCGGTCGCGAGGTGGCCCCGGACGATCCGCAGCACGGCCTTCGCCAGCGGGATCCGCTCACGCACCGCCATCTCCTGAAGCGCCGCGTGCTCGCGCTCGCTGAAGGAGACCGCGACGCGTTTCGGGCGCAGCTCGGCTGGCTCTGCAGCGGTCATCTACAGCCTCCCGCCCCGACCGACCGCGCGGGTGATGGCCTCTTCGACCTCGGGGCGGTTGAAACGGCGGTGCTTGCCGATCCAGACCGAGGGCAGTCGTCCTTGGCGGGCGTACTGGTTGACGGTCTTGGCGGGCAGGCCGCCGAGCATCGTCCGTGCCACTTCATCCGCGGTCAGCAACGGGAACTCCAAGCGAGGGCGTGCGCCGCCGGGCGCACGGCCCGTCGCGGTGTCGGTTGTTGCAACGGACTCGGGCGGGCTCATGTTCCCTACTGCCCCGTTCGGGCCGGTTGCCCCGAAAAATCCTCAGCGCTCAGCGGAGACGGCAGGTCCAAGATCGACCGCGAAGGCGGCCGACAGCTTGGCCGCCGCGTCGTGGCGAGGCACGTGGTGGACGTAGCGCATGGTGGTGGTGATCGACTGATGACCCATGAACGCCTGCACGTCGGTGACGGGGAACGCGCGGACGGCGATCGTTCCGAAGACGTGGCGCAGGTCGTGGAAGGTCATCGGGTTGTCCTTCTCACGCATGTGTCCGAGCCCGGCGCCGTGGAGCCCGCGGTAGAACGCTGCACGGAGCCGGACGTCATCGAAGAGCCCGCCCTCGCTTGTCGGGAGCACGAGCGCATCAGGCCCGACCGGCAGGTCGTGCTCTTCGAGGTGGCGGCTGACGCGATCGAAGACCTGCGCGGCGGTGTCGATGAGCGGGACCGACCGACCCTTGAGCGACTTCGGCGCTTTGAGCTTCGCGCCGGCCGGCGCTGAGGTCGGTGCGTTGCGGCGGACGTGCAGCGTCGCGTTGCCGAAGTCGACGTCGCGCCAGCGCAGCGCACGGAGCTCCCCCATCCGCAGCCCCGTGAACGCCGCGATGCGCACCACCTCGGCGTAGAGCGCTCGGCGCTCGATCATCGCGTCGAGGTTGAACTGGTCGAGGACGAGCTCACCGCCCTCCGCGTGGCGATAGTGCGGGACCTCGTCGGCCGGCACGTCGGCCACGGCGCGCGCCACGGCCTCGACCTGAGACGGCTCGAGGACGTTGAAGTCCGGCTCCGGCGGAGGCTGCGAGATGATCTCGAGCTTCACCGCCGGGCTGTCGGCCAGCCATCCGAGGTCGACGGCGCGCTTGAGGATCATCCGCAGCACGATCATCCGGTGGCGGACCGTCGCGCGATTCAGCGGCTTCTCGCGCTTCGGCGGGATCTCGATCAGCAGCCGCTCCTGGTACTCCTCGAGCTGGCGCCGGGTGATGTCGATGAGCCGCATCTCCGGCGGGAAGTCCGGTGCGAGCGCGCGCAGGATGGACTGGTAGCCCCGCAGCGTCGAGGGTGAGACCTCGCCGCGTTTGCCACCGACCGAGGCGGCATGGCGCACGAAGGCCTCCCCCGCCTCGCCGAACGTCTTGCCGGCCTGGGCCGGACGGTGCAGCTTCTTCTTGCGCTCCGCCTCCAGCAGCTTGTCGAGCGCCTCCTGCGCGCCGGCCGGCGTCAGCGTGCCATGCGGGGCCGAGCCGTCCTTGACGCGCCAGACAACCGCCCCGCGGGGCGTCTTGCGCCCGGAGTCCTTCACCCAGGCAGGAGCGAGCAGCTTGCGGCGCCGGCGCCCGTCGCCGGAAGTCCAGGCCGCCACCCAGACGCGCCCGGTCTTGTCTCGATCCTCGATCGTCAGGTGGCCGGTGACCCGGCCGTCGTTCGCGCTCAATTTCAGCCTCGGTTCCCGGGGCGCGCCGGACCATCCGGCGGACCTCTAGAACACCAGAACTGAACACGAGAATCAAGTTCAGAAGCGCACAAGGTCGATTTAAGCCCTTGTTTGCTTGCTATTTTGAGCGCCCCCGCCCCGATTCGAACGGGGGACCTGCGGATTAGAAGGCCGCTGCTCTATCCAGCTGAGCTACGGGGGCGCGTGGGCGGAAGGCTAGACCGCTCGCTCGGGTCCTTCCACCAGTCGGGGCGGGCGGGTTCGAACCGCCGACCTCCTCGTCCCAAACGAGGCGCGCTACCAGGCTGCGCTACGCCCCGAGGCGTGCGCTTCGGACGATAGCCGCGGGACGGCGTCCAGGCAGCGCTGGACGCAGCGTCCAGGAAACGTCCAGCGGCGAGCGCGGCACGTCAAGGCCCCCGGCCATCGGCCGATCACCTCCTTGCCGCCGGACCCGACCCGGCGACTGCAGGACCTCCTCCCGACTCCTCCCGACAGGAATCAGAGCCCATGCATCTCCGCCTCCCGCTGCTCGCCGCCGCCCTGACCGCCTCACTCGCGCTTCCCGGCGCGGTGCAGGCTTCCCCCGAGGTCCCGGTCGCCCTCCCGTGCGTCGACGCCGTCGCGGTGACCGTCAACTGCGCGCCCGCACCGGCTCCTGCCCCCGCCCCGAAGCCCGCCGAGAGCTGCCCCGGGCGCGACCTCGTCCCGACCGCCGCCAACGTCGCCGCGATCCGCGGCGCGACCCTGTGCCTGCTCAACGAGGAGCGCGCGGATCGCCGCTTGGGCGCGCTCAACTCCACTCCCCCGCTGCAGGCCGTCGCCGGGGCCTACGCCAAGCGCATGGTCCGCGAGCGCTTCTTCGACCACACCGCGCCCGACGGCGCCACCTTCCTCTCGCGCATCAAGCGCTCGAGCTACCTCCGCGGCTCGCTGAGGCGCTGGTCGGTCGGCGAGAACATCGCCTGGGGCACCGGCGACCTCGCCACTCCGGAGCAGATCGTCCAGGCCTGGATGCACTCCCCCGGCCACCGGCGCAACATCCTCACCGCGCGCTTCACCGAGCTCGGCCTGGGCGTGGCGATCGGCGCCCCGCGAGGCGGCCAGGGCGGCGCCGCGGCGACCTACGTCAACGAGTTCGGCCAGCGCCGCCGCTGATAGCGTCGGCCGGCAAGATGGCCGACCTCCAGCCCCTCCGTGCCCTGCACTACGACTTGGGCGTGGCCGGGCCGCTGCGGAACCTCATCGCCCCGCCCTACGACGTGGTCGACGCCGAGCAGCGCGCTGCCCTAGAGGCCCGCTCGCCCTTCAACGTCGTCGGCGTCGACCTACCGCGCGGGGAGCCCGACCCCTACGAGCACGCCGCCAAGCTGCTCGCCGAGTGGCAGGCCGAGCGTGCGCTCGTCCGTGACCGGGAGCCCGCGCTGTGGGCGCTCGAGCAGCGCTACGCAGGCCCGGACGGCAGCGCGAAGGTGCGCCGCGGCGTCTTCGCCCGGGTTCCCGTCACCCCCTACGGTCCGGGCGCGATCCGCCCGCACGAGCGCACGCACCCCGGCCCGAAGGAGGAACGGCTGCGCCTCGCGCGCGCGACCAAGGCGAACGTCTCCCCGATCTTCGCCCTCCACGCCGGGAACGCCTACGGGCCGCTGACCGCGGGGCTCGGCGACGCGGAGCCGTGGGGAGAGGCGACCGGCGACGACGGCACGGTCAACCGCCTCTGGCGCGTGAGCGACCCCGAGCGCATCGCCGCGGCGCAGGAGGCCGTCGCCGGCTCGGAGCTGCTCATCGCCGACGGCCACCACCGCTATGAGACCGCGCGCGCCTACGCCGAGGAGATCGGCGGCGAGGGCGAGCACCGCTTCGTGCTCATGCTCCTCGTCTCGCTCGAGGATCCGGGCCTCACGATCTTCCCCACCCACCGCCTGCTCGACGGGCTCAAGGAGACCTCGCGGCAGCAGGCGCTGCGGGACACGCTGCTCGAGCACTTCGACACCGAGCCCGTCGCGCCCGAGCAGCTCGCGCCCCCGCTCGGACCCGAAGGCGGCCCGCTCGTCATGGGCTACATCGACGCCTTCCACCGGCAGCCGCTCCGCTTGACCCTGAAGGACTGGGCCAGCGCCGACCGCCTGCTCGAGGGCCAGCCCGAGGCCTACCGCCGCCTGGACACCGCGGTGCTCGAAGCGCTCATCCTGAAGGGACCCGTCGGGCTGAGCGAGGACGACATCGCCCAGCTCAACGGCTTGGGGTACTCCCGCACGGACGCCGAGGCGCTCGAGCTGGTGCGCTCGGGCACCTACGACGCCGCGTTCTTCCTGCGCCCGACGCCCGTCGAGCAGGTCCAGGCGATCGCCGCGGCGGGCGTCAACATGCCGCCGAAGTCGACGTTCTTCTACCCCAAGGTCCCCACCGGACTGCTCATGAGTCCACTGGCCTGATCCGCCGGAGCGCGTGCATACGATGTAGTGACCATGAAGGCCACCTCGACTCGGGCAGGAAGCTTCAAGCAGGTCGTGAAGGTCCGCGACCACCAGCTGACCGCGGACGAGCCGCCGGACGTCGGCGGTGAGGACGCCGGCCCTTGCCCGCAGGAGCTGCTGGCCGCCTCGCTGGCTTCGTGCACGGCGATCACGATGGAGATGTACGCGCAGCGCAAGGGCTGGGAGATCGGCGACGTCGAGGTCGAGTGCACGTACTCGCCCTCCGAGCGCGGCTGCCCCACGCGCTTCAAGCTGACGTTGCGGATCCCGTCCTCGCTGCCCGACGACGTCGTCGACCGCCTGCAGATCATCGCCGCGAAGTGCCCCGTGCACCGCACGCTCGACGGCGAAGTGATGTTCGAAGAGCGCGTTGAGCGCGTCGCGCTCGCAGGCTGAGCAGCCGCCGGCGCTGGCGCGCGAGGCGGTCGCCGCGGCGCTCGCGGCGCTGCTTCTGACGCCCGAGCACGCAGCGGCGCTCGAGGTCCACGGGCGCGTCGACGCCGCCGTGCTCGTGCCGCTGTTCATCCGCGGCGACGAGCTGCACGTCGTGCTGACGCGGCGCCGCGACGACCTGCGCCGCCACGCCGGCGAGGTCTCCTTCCCCGGCGGGCGCCGCGACCCGGGCGAGGACGACCTGCGCGCGACCGCGCTGCGCGAGGCCCACGAGGAGATCGGGCTCCCGCCCGCGGCCGTCGAGCTCGTCGGCGCGCTGCAGCCCACGCCGACGATCGCCACGAACTACGCCGTCTACCCCTTCGTCGGGCTGATCGAGCCGGGCTTCGCCTGGGCGCCGAGCGAGTACGAGGTCGCCGAGGTGCTCGAGCACTCGCTCTCCGACCTGCGTGCGGGATACGCGCGCCGGCGGATGCTGCGCCGCGGCGTGCCGTTTCGCACCGACGTCTACGTCGTCGGCGAGACGCTCATCTGGGGCGCGACCGCCCGCATGCTCGGCGACCTGCTCGACCGCGTCGGGCCGGAGGTCGGCCGGTGAGCGCGGGGGTCCGCGCGCTCGTCGGGCTCACCGTCGGCCCGACGGCCTGGCGCGAGGTCACCCAGGAGCTGATCGACAGCCACGCGACCGTCAGCGGTGACCGGCAGTGGATCCACACGGACGTCGAGCGCGCGGCGCGCGAGTCGCCCTTCGGCCGGACGATCGCCCACGGCACGCTGACCCTCGCGCTGGTCGACGGGTTCCGCGACGAGCTCGGCGGCCTCGACGAGCCCTGGCTCGAGCTCGGGGTGAACATGGGCTACGACCGGGTGCGCTTCCCGGCGCCCGTGCCGGTCGGCTCGCGGCTGCGCGCGTCGGCGGCGTTCACCGCCGCCGAGCCGCAGGGCGGCGGCGGCTTCTGGCGGGTCACCCAGCGCTTCACGGTGGAGCTCGAGGGCGCGGAGCGGCCCGCCTGCGTCGCCGACTGCGTGCTCGGGCTGCTGCCGCGCTGAGCCGCCCGTCGTCGGGTTCGGCTCGCGAGCCCGACGACGGGTCCTGCCCGTTCGAAGTCGCGCCCAGCAGGCGGGCGCGACCCTGAACGCGTCCTCAGGCGCCCTTCTCGACCGGCACGTCGACGAGGTTGCCCCACTCCGTCCAGGAGCCGTCGTAGTTCTTGACGTCCTCCTGACCGAGCAGCTCGTGCAGCACGAACCAGGTGTGCGCGGAGCGCTCGCCGATGCGGCAGTAGGCGATGATCGGCTCGCCCGAGAGGACGCCCTTGCCGCCGTACAGCGCCTCGAGGTCGTCCTTGGACTTAAACGTGCCGTCCTCGGCGACCGCCTGGGCCCACGGCACCGACGCGGCGCCCGGGATGTGGCCGCCGCGCTGGGCGCCCTCCTGCTCGTAGCCGGCCATGGCGATCAGCTCACCGGAGAACTCCTGCGGAGAGCGCACGTCGACGAGCTTCTTGCCGTCCTCGAGCGCCGGGAGGATCTCGTCGCGCATGGCACGCAAGGTGTCATCGCCCGGCTGCGTGGAGAACGTGGCCGCCTCGTAGGCCGGGACGTCGGTCGAAGTCGGGCGGCCCTCGGAGAGCCACTTCTCGCGCGGTCCGTTGACGAGCTTCACGTCGTCGTGGCCGTAGTACTTCAGGTACCAGTACGTGTAGGCCGCGAACCAGTTGTTGCGATCGCCGTAGAGCACGACGGTGTGCTCGTTGGAGATTCCCCGCTCGCCGAAGAGCTTGCCGAAGTCCTCGGCGGAGAGGAAGTCGCGGCGGACCTGGTCCTGCAGGTCGGTCTTCCAGTCGAACCCGATCGCGCCGGGGATGTGGGCCTCGGCGTAGAGCGCCGGGTTCTCGTCGACCTCGACGATGCGGATCGACGGGTCCTCCAGATGCGCCTCGAGCCACTGCGTGTCGACGAGCACGTCCTTCGCGTAATCAGCCATGTCCTGCCTTCCTTGAAATCCGGTCGACTATCGGGTGTTTGAAGCAGTCTACGCGGAGCCTCGGGCGATGGGCGATGACGCGGCCCATGCGGTCCCCTCTCTCGCGGAAGCCCGCACCCGAGCGCGCCGCCCACGCACCGCCGGTGCGCCGCCAGAAGCGCACGACGCAGGACATGATCGCCGAGAGCAGAGGGCCGGCCTGGCCACCGCGGTGCTGCGGACGCTGCTCGGGCTGGCCGTGGTCGTCGCGCTCGCGGCCGGGATCTTCTTCGGCGCCGCCGCGATCGAGGGTGACGAGCCGTCGCAGCTCGCCCCCTGGAGCTCGGGCTCCGCACCGGACGTCGCCCCCGCTCGGCTCGCCGACCAGTAGCGAGCTACGAGTGCGGCGCAGCTCAGGCGCGCTTTGCCCCGAGCAGCGAGTCGACCAGCTCGAGGGTCTTCGCCAGCCAGGCGTCGCGGTCCCCGCGCGGGTCGGCCTCGAGCAGGCGGAACGGGATCTCGTTCTTCCGGCTGGCCTCGCGAACCTCGTGCGCGCCGGCCGTAAGCGCCGTCGCCTCGACCGTCCCGGCCGCCTCGTAGACCACGCCGCGCACCGTCGAGTCGGTCACGCGCTCGAGCATCATCGTCAGCCGAGAGCCGTGCAGCGCCGCCACGTCGCCGCCCGCGGCGGTGCCCAGCAGCCAGAGCAGGACGGTGACGTTGTCCAGCGCGTAGCGCAGGGTGCCGATCGCGTCCGGAGTGCCGATCCAGCACTCACCGCCGGCCGCCTCGATCTCCGCGCGCCGCGCCTCCGTGCGCGCGACGACGCGCACCGCGTGGCCGTCGGCGCTCAGCGTCCGGGTCAGATCCAGGCCGCGGCAGGAGCCGCCCCCGACGACGAGCGCCCTCACAGCGACCCGCGGATCTGGCGCTTGTAGTCCTCGAGGCTCAGCGGGGGCTGGCCCTTCTTCAGCCGGCGAGCGTTCTTGGCGTCGAGCATCTGCGCGACCTCGAGGTCGCCGACGTAGTCGTCGCGGCGCTTGTGCGCGAGTGCCGTCTCCTTGGCGAGCTCGGACGTGAGCGAGTCCTCGGTGAGCTCGGGCTTGCCGCGGGCGCGGCGTCGCGCGTTGGTCGCGGCGAGCATCTGATCGAGGTCGTCGATCTCGTTCTGGATCTCCTGCTCGGCCGAGCGCGTGGGCTTCCAGTCGACCTGCTCGGCGCCCGAGCCCGGGTAGAAGCGCCCGAGCAGCAGCAGGGCGATGACGAGGCCGCCCGTGCCACCGACCATGATGACCACGAAGGGGTCCATCGGCGGAGTCTAGGCGGCATCCTGATGTAGCTTCGGCCGCATGGACTTCGGCCTGACCGACGAGCAGCAGCTGATCCGCGAGACCGCCCGCGCGTTCAGCGAGCGCGAGATCGTGCCGCGGGCGCGGGAGAACGCCCGCGCGCACCGCTTCGACCTCGAGCTCGTGCAGCAGATGGCCGACCAGGGCTACCTCGGCGCCATCGTGCCGAAGGAGTACGGCGGCCCCGGCCTCGACTACGTCTTCTACGGGCTGATCGTCGAGGAGGTCGGCCGCGGTGACGCAGCGATGCGGACCGCGATCTCCGTGCAGACGTCGCTGGTGGCTTCCGCGATCCTCGCGTTCGGAACCCAAGCTCAGAAGCAGCGCTACCTGCCCGAGCTCTGCTCGGGGGAGCTGCTCGGCTGCTTCGCGCTGACCGAGCCCGACACGGGCTCAGACGCGGCCAACCAGCGCACCCGGGCCACCCGCACGGCCGACGGCTGGAGCATCACGGGCGCGAAGATGTGGATCTCGCTGGGCAACGTCGCGCAGCTGGCGCTCGTCTTCGCGCAGACCGACCCGGAGCTCGGGCCGAAGGGCCTCGCGTGCTTCCTCGTCGACACCGACCAGCCGGGCTTCATGCCCTCGGAGATCGAGGGGAAGATGGGCCTGCACGCCGCCGACACCGCCTCGATCGCGCTCGACGGCTGCCTGGCCCGAGAGGACCAGATGCTCGGGGAGGTCGGCGACGGCTTCAAGGTGGCGATGACCGCGCTTGACTCCGGGCGCTACTCCGTCGCGGCGGGCTGCGTCGGCATCTGCGAGGGCTGCACGCGGGAGAGCGCCCGGTACGCCACCGAACGCGAGCAGTTCGGCCGCCCGATCGCCTCCTTCCAGCTCGTGCAGGCGATGATCGCCGAGATGCGCGTGAAGACCGACGCGGCGCGGATGCTCGTGTGGCGCGCGGGCTGGCTGAAGGACACCGGGCAGCCGAACACGACGGAGACCTCGATCGCGAAGTACTTCGCCTCCGAGGCCGCCGTCTGGTGCGCGAACGAGGCGATCCAGGTCCACGGCGGCGCGGGCTACGTCGACGACCACCCCGTCGAGCGCTGGTTCCGCGACGTGCGCGTAACGACGCTCTACGAGGGCACGTCTGAGATCCAGAAGCTCATCATCGGCCGGGCCGAGACGGGGATCAACGCGCTGGTGCCCAAGTGAGCGCGACCGCGGCGCGACGGATCGGGGTCGTCGGCGCGGGGACGATGGGTGCCGGGATCGCGCAGGTGGCGGCGGCGAGCGGTGCCGAGGTGCTCGTTCACGACCCGGCAGACGGTGCAGCCCAGCGCGGCGCGGCCGCCGCGCGGGCGGGGCTCGAGCGCTGGGTGGCCAAGGGGCGCGCGGACGCCGGTGCGGCGGCGCGCGTCCGGGTGGCCGCCTCGCTGGCGGAGCTCTCCGGCTGCGAGCTCGTGATCGAGGCGGCGCCCGAGCGCCTGGGACTCAAGCGCGAGCTGTTCGCCGCGCTCTCCGCGGTCGCCCCCCGGGCCGTGCTGGCCTCGAACACCTCCTCGATTCCGATCACCGCGATCGCGAGCGCCGCGGCCGACCCCGCGAAGGTCGTCGGCCTGCACTTCTTCAACCCCGTGCCGCTCATGGGGCTCGTGGAGGTCATCGCGGGGGTCGACTCCGGGCCGCAGGCGCTGGAGCTCGCGCGCGCGACGGGCGAGGCGATGGGCAAGCGGGTCGTCGACGCCGCCGACGGTCCGGGCTTCCTGGTCAACCGCTGCAACAGGCCGTTCGGCCTGGAGGCGCTCAAGCTGCTCGGCGACGGGATCGCGCACGTCGAGGAGATCGACCGGATCCTGCGGGCCGCGGGCTTTGCGATGGGGCCGTTCGAGCTGCAGGACCTCGTCGGGATCGACGTCGGCCTCGAGGTCTCCGAGAGCTTCTACGCGCTGAGCTACGGCGAGCCGCGCTGGCGCCCGTCGCCGCTCAGCGCGCGGCTGGTCGCTGCGGGGCGGCTGGGGCGCAAGACGGGGCGCGGCTGGTACCCCTACGCCGAGGGCAAGGCGCTGCGGGCGCCCGACGAGCCCGCGCCGGCCGCGGGCGGCGGCGCGCGGCGGCTCGTGGTGCTCTCCGGGGAGCTGGCGCTGGCCCACGAGCTGCGCGCGCTGGCCGACGAGGCGGATTGGCGCGTCGAGGAGGCGATGGGCGACGACGTCCCGTGGCTGATCGTCGCCTGTGGCCCCGGCGAGGAGGAGGGCACGCCGGCGCAGGGCGCCCCGCAGGCGCTCCTCTGCGCCGAGAGCTCGCTGCACCAGCTCGACCCGAGCGGGAACGCCGTCGGCTTCCACGCGCTGCCGCCGCTGCTCGACGCCGGCGGCCTCATCGAGCTGACGCGCGGGACGTGCAGCACCGACCTCGCAGCCGAGCGCGCCGAGGCGTTCTTCAGTTCGCTCGGGCTGCGGGTCGCGTGGGTCGGCGACGCGCCGGGGCTCGTGCTCGGGCGGATCGTCTGCCAGCTCGTCAACGAGGCCGCCTTCGCGCTGGCCGACGGGGTGACCGCGGAGGCGCAGGCGATCGACGACGGGATGGTGCTCGGCGTCGCGCACCCGCGCGGGCCGCTGGCCTGGGCCGACGAGATCGGGCTGGACCACGTGCTGATGGTCCTCGACGGGCTGCGGGCCGAGCTCGGCGAGGAGCGCTACCGCGCGGCGCCGCTGCTGCGGCGGATGGTCGCCGACGGGCACCTCGGCACGGCGACGGCGCGCGGCTTCCACGAGTACGAGGAGCCCGATCCGTGAGCCGACCTCACGGATCCGACGCGCTCGGCGTCTGATCTGGTGTGGTTCCGTTCCAGCGCTTCTTCGAGCAGCACCGCGACGCCGTCTGGTGCTTCTGCGTCGCCGCGGTGGGGCGCACGGACGCCGACGACGTCTTCCAGGAGACGTTCCTCGCGGCCCTGCGCGCCTACGACCGCCGGCGCGCCGGGGCCTCGGCGGGGGCGTGGGTGATGACGATCGCCCACCACAAGGCGATCGACCACCACCGCGGCGCCGGGCGGCGTGCGGTGCCCGTCGAGGAGCTCCCGGAGGTCGCCCACCACGACGCCGAGAGCACGGACGAGGCGGAGCACTGGGCGCGCGTGCGGACGCTGCCACCCAAGCAGCGCGCCGCCCTCACCCTCCGCTACGCCGCCGACCTGTCCCACGCGGAGGTCGCCCGCGCCCTCGACTGCTCCGAGCAAGCCGCGCGGCGCAGCGCCCACGAAGGCCTCAAAGCCCTCCGACTGGAGCTCGCCCCGTGAACCCGCTCGCCGCCCCGCCGATCGACCCCGACGCGCTCGCCGCGGCCTCCGCGCGCTTCTTGGCCGCAGCCGCGGCCGAGGCCGACGTCGTCTACGCAGAGCTCGACTCACCCGTCGGGCCGCTCGTCGCCGCCGCGACGCCGAAGGGGCTCGCGCGCCTGGCCTTCCGCGACTTCAACGGGGGCCTCGAGGCCGTCCTCGAAGGGCTCGCGGCCAGGCTCTCCGGGCGCGTCGTCGAGGCGCCCGCGCGCCTCGACGCAGTCCGCCGCGAGCTCGAGGAGTACTTCGCCGGGACGCGGCGCTCCTTCGACCTCCCGCTCGACCTGGGGCTGGCCGCCCCGTTCGGCCGCGAGGTGCTGCTCGCCTGCGCCCGCATCCCGTTCGGCGCGACCTCGAGCTACGGCGCCGTGGCCACCGACGCCGGCCGTCCGAGCGCCTCGCGCGCGACGGGCAACGCGCTCGGCGCGAACCCGGTCCCCATCGTGGTTCCGTGCCATCGTGTGCTGCGCACGGGCGGCGGGATCGGCGGGTACACCGGGGGGCTGGCGGTCAAGGAGCACCTGCTGGCGCTCGAGGGCGTGCTGCTGTAGCGGTGCGGGCCGCGGGCTGCGGCTCGAGCTCCGCGTCGCGGCGCAGCATCGTGCAGACAGCTGGAAAACGTCCAGGCGGCGTAACTTCGAGCGGTCTCGAGGGTTGTCTTCTACGAGATGTCAGCCCACCAGTTCACCTACCCGAAGGTCATTCCCGTCGAGACGAACGCCCCGCGTCCGTCGTCCTCTCCCGGCTCGGCCGCCGCCGCCGCCGACACCGCCGGCCGCTAGCTCCCCGGCCCCGTGGCCCCGGGCCCCCGTCCGGGAACGCTTGAGTCCTTCGCCGACGCGCGCCCCGCCGAGCCCGTCCTGCTCACGCCTGACGGCGCCTTGACCCGCGCGGAGTGGGAGGCTCGCGCCGAGGCGCTCGCCGAGCACCTCGCGGGCGAGCGCGACGTCGCCCTTGGTGACCTGCTCACCGTCGCCGGCCGCATCGGCCCGGACTGGCTCACGGCGTCCTGGGCGGCCGCCAAGCTCGGCGCGGGGCTGGCCGGATTGCCGCCCGGACCGGTCGTGGACCTCCCAGACGCGGTCCACGTCGGCGCCGACGAGCTGGCCGCCGTCGCCGGAAGCGCAGGCTCGCCGCGCCGCGCGGACGCGGAGCTGTGCCACGAAGCGGCACCGCGGCGCCTCTCGGGCACCGAAGCGCCGCCGGACTCCGTCACCTTCTCGCGCCTGGGCCGGCCGGTCCGCCGCAGCTTCCCCCCGGCATCGGTGGCGGCCATCGGCGCGACGCTCGCCGACCTCGTCGCCCGCGTGCAGGCGATCCCCGGGACGACCCTCGTGGTCGCCGGCCCGGTCTCCGATCTCGTAGCCACCTTCGTGGCCAACGTCGTGCTCGTCGGCGGCGGCCGCATCGTGACGGCGCCCGAGCCCACCGCCGCACTCGCGCTCGCCGCCGACCACGGAGCCGAGCTCGCCGCCTTCTCCCCGGGCGAGCTCGACGTGCTGGCGGGGCTGACCGGAGCCGAGCGCGAGGCGCTCGACCTGACCTCGATCCGGGCGCTCGTGACCGGCGGCGCGCAGTCTGCCGCGCGCGCCTGCGCCCTGGTCGACGACCTCTTCGGTGCCGACGCCGTGATCGACGTCTACGCGACCGCCGACACCGGGATGGTCGCCGTCCGCAGCGCCGGCGCCCCGCACCACGTGCTGCTCGACGGCGTCGCGGTGCGCACGAAGGCGAATGGCGTGCTCGAGATCCGCTCCCCCCTGGCCGCCGCGCCGGGCTGGGTGGCCACGGGCGACCGCGCCGCCCTCGTAGGCGACGCAGGCCTCGAGCTGCGCTGAGCCTGAGAACCGGTTTCGAAATGAGGCGCCGTCGTGAGGGAGCCGGATCGTGGATGAGAGGCGCCGCGCGGTACCTCGACCAATCCTGGTTGGATCGGTCGAGGTGTCGTGTGGCGACTGTCGCCACGAGACGGTTTCCTCACGGCCGCGCCTTTTTGAAACCGGTTCTACGGGGCCGCGGCGCCCGTCGGCTCGCCCTGGGCCCACTGGGCCTCGGCGAGGTCGCCCACGGGCATGCCCTCCGGGGTCGGCACCTCGGGCGTGTCGCGCAGGTACCACTCCGCGTCGAGCGCCGCCTGGCAGCCCGAGCCCGCGGCGGTGATCGCCTGGCGGTAGGTGTGGTCGACGAGGTCGCCCGCGGCGAAGACGCCCGGCAGCCCCGTGCGAGTCGAGCGGCCCTCGGCCTCGACGTAGCCGTCCTCGTCGACGGGCACCTGGCCGTCGACGATCTCCGACTGCGGCTCGTGCCCGATGGCGATGAACGAGCCGACGTCCGCGATCTCCCGCGCCGCACCCGTCTCGACGTGCTTGAGCCTCAGCGTCGGCAGCTGCCCCTCGACGGCGGCGAACTCCTCGACGACGTAGGGGGTCACCCACTCGATGTTCGCCTCCGACCGCGCGCGATCGACCATGATCTTCGAGGCGCGGAACTCGGCGCGGCGGTTGATCACGCTGACCTTCGCGCCGAACTTCGCGAGGAAGATCGCCTCCTCCATCGCCGAGTCCCCACCGCCGATGACCGCGATGTGCTTGTCCTTGAAGAACGCGGCGTCGCAGGTCGCGCAGTAGGAGACGCCGCGGCCGCTGAGCTCCTCCTCGCCGGGCACCCCGAGCTTCTTGTGCTCGGCTCCCATCGCCAGGATCACGGTGCGCGCGAGATGCACCTCGTCGTCGATCCAGACCTTGTGCACGCCGCCGATCTCCGTCGCCAGCTCGACGCGGGACGCGACGTCGGTCACGAAGCGCGTGCCGAAGCGCTCGGCCTGGTCGCGCATGGTCTGCATGAGCTCGGGACCCATGATCCCGTCGCGGAAGCCGGGGTAGTTCTCGACCTCGGTGGTCTGCTGCAGCAGGCCACCCCACAGGTAGCCCTCGATGACCAGCGGCTTCAGGTTGGCGCGGGCGGTGTAGAGCGCGGCGGTGTAGCCCGCCGGCCCGCTGCCCACGATGATGACGTTCTCGATGGTGTCGGCCATGGCCTAGGTCGCGCTCCGGGTCGGGATGTGAGGACTCACTTCACTTTGTATAGCAGCGGGGGACGCGCGCTCCGACGAACGCTCCTCGCGCCAGCGCGCCACCGTGCGGCGCAGCTGGAGGTAGGCCAGCGCGCCCGGCAGGGTCGGCAGCCAGAAGGCCAGGACGCGATAGGCGATCACGGCGACGACGGCGAGGGACGTCGACACGCCGAAGCCGGCAAGCGCCCCGATCATGCCGCCGTCGACTCCGCCGACCCCGCCCGGCAACGGCAGCAGGTTGCCGAGCAGGCCGACGAAGTAGGCCACGACGAGCACCCCCGTCGGCGGCGGCTTGCCGAACGCGTGGAAGCAGGCCCAGAGGATTGCGATGTTGGCCGCCCAGTAGACCACCGCGCCCAGCAGCGCGGGATCGCGGCGGCCCACGTGGCCGAGCGCGAGCCGGATGCCCTCCGAGGCCGCCGCCGGGATCGTCGACAGCCGCGCCGCCACGCGCTGCAGGCGCCCACCGCCGGCCGCCCAGCTCGCCAAGCGTCGCTCGAGGTCATCCGGGACGAAGGTCAGTGCGCCCGCGAGCGCCAGCAGGACGATGCCGGCCGCGGCAGGCACCACCGTCAGCGCGAACGGCGCCGGACCCGCGAAGAGCCCCGTGCGCAGCCCGAAGCCCCCGACGATCACCGCCAGCACGTAGACGACGTAGGTGAGCACGAGGAACGCGATCGTGCGGTCGGCTACCACGCGTCGCGGCATCCCCGCCCGGCGCAGCGCCCATGCGGTGAGCGCCAGGCCGCCGGCTCCCCCGGCCGCGAACAGCCGCGTGGCCGCCAAGCCGGCCATCGTGATCTGGTAGCTCTCCGCGAAGCCGATGCGCCGCTCGGACGGCTCGCCCCGGCGCACGTAGACGCCTTTGAACATCGCCACGTACCCCGCGAAGGACAGCACGCTGAAGAGCGCCCCGAGCGCGAGCCAGCGCGGGTCGCCGTCGCTGATGCGGTCGTAGGTGGAGCGCAGCCCCTCGAGCTTGGGCAGCACCCCTACCACCAGCGCGACGACCACCGCGAGCGCCACGCCCGCGACGACGACGGTCCGTCGCGAGACGTGCAGGTGCGGCGCCTGCTCGTCCTCGTCGTGCTCCTCGTCCTCCCCGGGGTGGCGCTCTTGGGCGTCGGGAGCCCCGGAGCTCATGCGTGCGCCGCCTGCTCTAGCGCCTGCACGCGGCGCCCCACGCCCTGCGCCACCGGGCCGGCGCGGTCGGCGCCCCGCCGCACCGCCTCCGTCAGCGCCAGGCCCGCGAGGAGGTCGATCACGTAGTGCTCGCCGAGGTAGACGAGCGCGAAGCCGAGCGTCCCGGCGTAGGTCCAGGCGATCGCCCCGCGTGTTCGGCCCTCCTCGGCCAGGAGCCGCGCGGCCATCACGGAGGTGGCGAAGTGCAGGCTCGGCATCGCAGCCAGGGGGTTGCCTGCCAGCGCACCGTACAAGGCACCCCAACGCTCCTTCCAGTAGGCCTCGCCGTGCTCGACCATCATGCGCCGCAGCTCGGGGGCGTGCCCCTGCTGCGCGGCGTACCACGGCGGCGCGGTCGGCAGCGCCCAGTAGCCGATCAGGCCGAGGTCGAAGACCGCGTAGGTGTGCAGCGCGGCGCGCGCGAAGCGCTCCGGGCGCCGCAGCAGGAACCACGCGACCGTGCCGTGCGGGACGAAGAACCACAGCCAGTGGCACCACACGAGCACTCGCTCGCCTCCGCGCAGGGGCCCGGGCCGGCCGAGCAGCCGCTGCAGGCGCACCCCGGGCAGCTCGCCGAGCCCGAGCGCGCGGTCGATGCGCACGGGGTAGCCGACGCGCACCCGCGACTGCAGGTGCTCGGGGTCGTCGTTCGGCATCTCGTAGTGCGCCAGGTAGGCCCACATCTGCAGCACGCAGGTGCCCACGTCGCGCCCGCGGGAGCGCGGCAGCGCCACGCAGAGCGCGAACGGCGCGGCCGTCGAGGCGACGGTGACGACGGGCACCGCCAGCCTCAGGCGCCGACGCAGGAGCGGCACGGCGACGCCGGTGGCCACGACGCTCCAGGCCGCCGCGCGGACGGTGCGGCTCGAGGGGGGCAAGGGACGCGGATGCTAGCCAGGCGCCCGGTCGGCTCGGCACCGCGGCGCAGGAGCCGCGGGCCGAGGAGTAGAACCACGGCCACGTGGATCGACTCACAGAGCTGCGCACCGGCGACGTCTTCGCTGCGCACCGGATCGAGGGGGTGGCCGGACGGGGCGGGATGGGCGTCGTCTACCGCGCCACGGCGCTCGACCTCGACCGGCTCGTGGCGCTCAAGCTGATCGCGCCCGCGCTGAGCTCGGACTCGAGCTTCCGGGAGCGCTTCATCCGCGAGACGCGGGTGGCCGCCTCGCTCGACCACCCGAACGTGATCCCCGTCTTCTCCGCGGGCGAGGAGGGCGGGCGGCTCTTCTTCGCGATGCGCTACGTCGACGGGGACGACCTGCGCACCCTGATCCGCCGCGAGGTCCGCCTGGCGCCGGAGCGCGCCGCGTCGATCGTCGCCCAGGTCGGCTCGGCGCTCGACGCTGCGCACGCGCGCGGGATCGTCCACCGCGACGTCAAGCCGGCCAACGTGCTCCTGGCCGGCGCCGAGCACGCCTACCTGACCGACTTCGGGCTGACCAAGCGCCTGCACTCCGCGGCGGCCGAGACGCGGCCGGGCGGCTGGGTCGGGACGCTGGGCTACGTCGCGCCCGAGCAGATCCGCGGGGAGCGGGTCGACGCGCGCGCAGACGTCTACGCCCTGGGCTGCGTCCTCTTCCACGCGCTGACGGGCGTCACTCCCTACGCGCGCGAGAGCGACGAGGCGACGCTGTGGGCGCACCTCAACGAGCCGCCGCCCGCGGTCGCCCCGCGCGCTCCCGGCGTCCCTGCGGCTTTCGAGGAAGTCGTGGCCCGCGCGCTGGCCAAGGAGCCCGACGACCGCTTCGGCTCGGCGGGCGACCTCGGCCGTGCCGCGCTCGCGGCCGCCGGCCGTGCGCCGGCTCCGGGCCGCGAGCGGATCGTCGCCATAGGCGCCGCAGCCCCGGGCGCAGAGGACCCGGAGACCATCGTCTCGCCCACCGTCGGCGCGAGCGCTGCGGCCGAGCACCCCGGCACGACGCCGGCGGCCCCCACGGTCCTCGCGCCGAGACGCGGCTCGAGATCGGCAGGCCGTCGCCGCCTCGCGCTCGCCGCCGGCGCCGTGGCCCTCCTCGCGGGCGTCGCAGGAGCCGCGCTCGTGCTCACGGGCGGAGGCGACGGCGAGCGCCGGCGGACCTCCACGGCCACCGCCCCGCCCGCGCGCCCCGTTCCGCGGGCCGCAGGCCGCCTCGTCACGACGATCGGCGTCGGCCGACGGCCCAACGCGCTCGTGGTCGCCGGCGGGCGTCTGTGGGTCGCCAGCCAGGGCGAGACGCGCCTGCGGCTCATCGACACGCGCACGAACGAACCCGTGCGCAGCGCGCCCAAGGTGGGCGTGGGCGCCGCGGCGCTCGACGCGGGCTTCGGCTCGGTCTGGGTCGCGAAGGCCACGACGCAGACGCTCCTGCAGTACGGCGCCAAGACCGCGCGCCGGATCGGGGCACCGACCGCGGTGCCGCCGGGCAGCGCGGTCTCCGTGGCCACCGGGGAGCGCAGCGTGTGGGTCGGCAGCCGCTCGGGGCGCGACGGCATCGAGCCCCAGACGGTCGCCCGCGTCGATCCCCGAACGGCGATGCTCACCCGCGCGGCGCTCGTGCAGCCCGACGGCGTGCAGGACCTCGCGGTTGGAGCCGGCGCGGTCTGGGTCGTCGGCCGCCGACGCCCGACGGTGACCCGCATCGACGTGGCGAGCGGCACGCCAGACCGTCTCTCGGTCGGCGGCAACCCCCAGCGCATCGCGATCGGTCAAGGAGCCGCCTGGGTGTCGAACAACGACGGCTCGGTCAGCCGCATCGACCTGCGTACCCGCAACGTCCAGCGGATCGGGGTCGGCAAGGAGCCGCGCGGGATCGCGGTGGGCCGCGGCGCGATCTGGGTCGCGAACTCGCTCGACGGCACCGCGACCCGGATCGAGCCGAAGTCCGGCGAAGTCGTCGGCGAGCCCGTGAAGGTCGGCGGCAACCCGTCGGCGGTCGCCGTCCGCGGCGGGACGGCTTGGATCTCGCTGCTGGCCGACAACGAGGTGGCGCGGGTCGACTTCAGGCCGTAGGGCATCCCTCCGCCGTGGTCGGCCAGCCCCGGCGAAGCCCGGCGCGCCCTACAGCTCGCGGACCGTGACCAGCCCGCTCTGCAGCGCCTCGGCCACCAGCCGCGAGCGCTTCTGGTTCTGCGGCAGCTGCTCGATGCCGAACCGGGCGAAGAGGGAGCGCAGGTGCCCCTTGACCGCGTCGACGCTGAGGTGCAGCTCGTCGGCGATGGCCTGGTTGGGCGCCGGCGTAGCGAACTCGTCGACCTTGTAGGGCCGGGCCAGGGCCACGAGCACCGCGCGCTGTGTCGGCGGCAGGTCGTGCAGCTGGACGGTCGCGCCGGCGATCTGCGTGGGTCGGGAGTCCCCGCTCTCGGGCCGGCGGTAGGCCACGGTCGTCCGCCCGACGCGCAGCACGTCGCCGTCGCGCAGGCGATGGCGACCGGAGATGCGCGCGCCGTTGACGAAGGTCCCGTTGCGCGAGAGCCCGTCGTCGCAGACCGTCCACTCGCCACCGATGCACTCGAGCTCGGCGTGGAGCCGCGAGACCTCCGTGTCCCACTGCAGGGCGACGTCGTTCTGGGTTCCCCGGCCGACGCTCAGGCGGTCGCCGGGCTGCACCGTCAGCTCGAGCAGCCGCTGCACGCCGTCGTCCTCGCGCAGCACGAGAAACGGGCGCCCGCGGCGCTCGGCGTCGATGCGGTCACGCAGCTCGGCGGGGCTGGCTGCGTGGGCGGCGATGGGTGAGGGCCCGTTCACGGATCGCAGGATCGCAGGAGCCCCGGCGTCCGACCGGCCGGATCGCTGCCGGCCGCGCGCCCATCGGACCCGCACCTTGGTGGGAGAAGCCCACACCTCGGGTGGCGAGGAGTGACCCCTGGGGGCCTGCGCACAGCGTCCGGCGGCCCCGATGCTGCAAGCACGCCGCGATCCACAGAGCGCGAGATCCGAACGGAGCCGCATCAGCCATGACCGTCCTGACCCACCCCACCGCCACCCGCACCCGCAGCGACGCGGAGCTCGTCGCCCAGCTTCGGGCGGGCCACGCCGGGGCCTTCGAGCTCGTCGTCGCCCGCTACGAGGCGCCGCTCACCGCGTTCGCCCGCAGCCTCATGCACGGCGCCCACCACGACGCCGAGGAGGTCGTGCAGGACGCGCTGCTCAAGGCGCTCTGCGCGCTGCGCCGCGACGACCGGCCGATCGCTCTGAAGGCGTGGCTCTACGCCATCACGCGCAACGCCTGCCTGGACCGCCTGCGCAAGCCCGTCCGGACGACCGACCTCGCGCCCTTCGAGCCCGTCCTGCCCGACGCCTGTGCCGACCCGCACTCCGCGGCGGTCCGGCGCGAAGAGCTCGCAAGCCTCGTCGGCGGCCTGCGCCTCCTGCCCGCCCGCCAGCGCGTCGCGCTCGTCGCGCACGAGCTCGAGGGGCGCACCCACGAGCAGCTCGCGACCGAGCTCGACGTCTCCGTCGGCGCCTCCAAGGCGCTCGTCTGCCGCGCGCGGCAGGGCCTGGCTCAGCTGCGCGACGCCGCGTAGTCGCGCGCCTCCGCGACGAGCGCGCCGACGACCCGGCTTCTCTCGTCGGCCTCGGGGTGCCACTGCACGCCGAGCGCGAAGCGCTTCGCGGTGTCCTCGACGGCCTCGGGCAGGTGGTCGCGGGTCGCCCATCCCGTGACGGTCAGCCCGCTTCCCAGCCGGTCGATGCCCTGGTGGTGGTGGGACTTCGTCGGGTGCAGCGGCTCCCCCGCGGCCCGCTCGGCCACCGAGCCCGGCGCGAGCGCCACGTCGTGGTCGTTGCCCGCGAAGGTCCCGGGGGTGAGCCGGTGGTCGTCGTGGGCGACGACGTCGGGCAGGTGCTGCAGGAGGGTCCCGCCCCGGGCGACGTTGAGCACCTGCATCCCCCGGCAGATGCCGAGCAGCGGCAGGTCGCGCTCGAGGGCACGGCGCGCGAGCGACAGCTCGAAGGCGTCGCGCTCGGGTACCCAGCCCGCGGTGCTCGGGTGCGGCTCCTGCCCGTAGGTCGCGGGATCCACGTCGGCGCCTCCGGCCAGCACGAGGCCGTCGAGGAGGTCGAGGAGCTCGTCGGGCTGCTCCGTGATGCGCGGGTCCGCGGCCAGGAGCAGCGCCAGCCCGTCCGCCCGCTGCACGGCTTGGACGTAGGAGTACGGGCTGAAGGCCGCGAGCTCGTGCCACACGCCGAAGCGCACCGGCTCCAGGCTCGTGCAGATGCCGATTGCGGGACGACGCATGGGGCCAGGGTAGGTTGGCGGGCATGAGCACCTACGAGCTGGCCCACGCCTACGCGACGGTGAACGTGCACCGCTCGGGCGGCGTGGCTCGAATCGAGTTGAACCGGCCTGAGTCGATGAACGCCTGGAACCGCCAGCTCGGGCTCGACCTGCTCGCCGCCGTGCAGGCGGCCGCCTCCGACCCCGGTGTCCGCTGCGTCGTGCTCACGGGCGCGGGGAAGGGCTTCTCCTCCGGCGCGGACCTCAAGGACATGCAGCAGCAGGAGCTCACCTCGGACGGGCGACCCGACGTCTACAAGGTCCTCACGGAGCGCTACCACCCGATCATCACCGGGCTGCGGACGATGGAGAAGCCCGTGCTGGCGGCGGTCAACGGCCCTGCGGTCGGAATCGGGCTCTCGCTGGCCCTGGCCGCCGACCTCGTCGTCGCGGCCGAGCGCGCCTACTTCCTGCTCGCCTTCGTGAACATCGGGCTGGTGCCCGACGGGGGCTCGTCGGTCTTCGTACCGGACCGCATCGGCTTCCCGCGCGCCATGGAGCTCGCGATGCTCGGCGAGCGGCTCCCGGCGACCAAGGCGCTCGAGTGGGGACTCGTCAACCGGGTCTGGGCCGACGACGAGTTCGTGGCGGAGTCCGAGGCGCTGGCCGAGCGCCTCGCCGCCGGCCCGACACGCTCCTACGCCGGCTCCAAGCGCCAGCTGAACGCCTGGACGCAGCGCGGGCTCGAGGAGCAGCTCGAGCTGGAAGCCACTATCCAGCGCGAGATGGCAGGATCCAGCGACTTCGTCGAGGGGGTCATGGCGTTCGCGCAGAAGCGCCAGGCTTCCTTCGAGGGACGCTGAACGTGCCGCGTTCGACCGACTCGAGCAGATCCGTGCATACAATCCGCCCCGTCTTGGGTCCGACAAGCACCAACTCACCCCGCCGCCGCCGCCGGCCCTGGCTCGCCGTCGCTGCCTTCGTCGCGCTCGGCCTGCTGCTGCCGGGCGTGGCCGCCGCCGACTTCTGGACGCCGGAGAGCGGTGGCTCGTCCAACGCGGACGCGATCGACAACCTCTACAAGTTCGTGCTGGTCATCGCGGCCGTCGTGTTCTTCGGAGTCGAGGGCGCTCTCTTCTACTCCCTGTTCAAGTTCAAGGCCCGCAAGGGCGCCGTGGCCGCTCAGATCCGCGGCAACACCCGCTTGGAGATCGCCTGGACGGTCGGTGCCGCGCTGATCGTGATCGTGATCGCGGTCGCGACCTTCATCACGCTGCCGAGCATCCGCAATCCGGACAACTCGGGTGCGAACGGACTCGACCTGGCCTCGAGCGGTGTCGCGCGCGGCGTGCAGGTCGCCTCGGGCCCCACGCAGAAGCTGCCGCCGAACGGCAAGTCGCTGAACGTCAAGGTCAACGGCCAGCAGTACCTCTGGCGCTTCACGTACCCCGACGGGGACAAGAACACGCTGAACAACCCCTTCTCCTACGAGGAGCTGGTGGTTCCCACCGACACCACCGTCACGCTCGAGATCGAGGCGCAGGACGTCGCGCACTCCTGGTGGATCCCTAAGCTCGGCGGCAAGTTCGACGCCATCCCGGGCTCCACGAACTACACCTGGTTCAAGGTGCCGGCGAAGCTCGAGGGCAAGGTCTTCCGCGGCCAGTGCGCCGAGCTCTGCGGGCGCAACCACGCGAACATGATCGCCCAGGTGAAGGCCGTCAGCCCCGCCGACTTCGAGGCCTACATCGCCCGCCGCAAGCAGGACACCAAGGCCGCCGACGACGCCGCCGCCAAGCAGCGCAAGGAGGTCGAGGCGCCCGCCGCCGACCAGCCCGCCGCCGACAAGACGTCCGGGCCCACCGCGACCCCCCTGCCGTAAGGACGCCGAGAACCCCATGGCCACCACCGAGATGCCGACGACGACCACCTCCCCGGTCGCCGCCAAGCCGCTCCCGCAGATTGTCGCCCACACCGTCGAGCGCCCGAACACGGGCTGGACCTCGTGGGTGACCACCACCGATCACAAGAAGATCGGGATCATGTACCTGGTCCTGACGTTCGTCTTCTTCATCCTCGGCGGTGTCGAGGCGCTGCTGATCCGCCTGCAGCTGGCCCAGGCCAACAACACGCTGCTGACGCCGCAGACGTACAACGAGCTGTTCACGATGCACGGGACGACGATGATCTTCCTGTTCGTCGTGCCGATCATGGCCGGCTTCGGCAACTACCTCGTGCCGCTGATGATCGGGGCCCGGGACATGGCCTTCCCGAAGCTCAACGCGATGAGCTTCTGGATGCTGCTGATGGGCGGCATCGTCTTCTACGCGTCGATCTTCTTCTCCCCGCCCGAGTGCGGCTGGACCTGCTACTCGCCGCTGAGCTCGTCGAACTACCTTCCGACCGCCGGCGTGGACGCCTGGATCTTCCTGATCCACCTCACGGGCATCTCCTCGCTGATCGGGGCGATCAACTTCTACGCGACGATCGCGAACATGCGCGCGCCCGGGATGGGCTGGGGCCGCCTGCCGCTCTTCGTCTGGGCGATCCTCACCTACGCGATCCTGCTGATCCTCGCGATTCCGGTCATCGCCGGTGCCGTGACGCTGCTGCTGACCGACCGCCACTTCGGCACCCACTTCTACGACCCGTCCTCGGGCGGATCGCCCCTGCTGTGGCAGCACCTCTTCTGGTTCTTCGGGCACCCCGAGGTCTACATCATGGCCCTGCCGGGCTTCGGGATCGTCTCGGAGATCCTGCCGGTGTTCGCGCGCAAGCCGATCTTCGGCTACAAGGCGATCGCGGCCTCCACGGTGGTCATCGCCTTCCTCGGCCTGCTGGTCTGGGCCCACCACATGTTCGCCACTCCGTCGCCGACGATCGTGCTCGTCTTCTTCATGATGAGCTCCTTCCTGATCGCCGTCCCGACGGGCGTGAAGATCTTCAACTGGATCGCCACGCTGTGGCGCGGAACGATCGAGTACAAGACTCCGCTGCTGTTCTGCGCGGGGTTCATCGGGACGTTCCTGATCGGCGGCATCACCGGCGTGATACTGGCGGTCTTCCCCGTGGACTGGCAGCTCACCGACACGTACTTCGTTGTCGCCCACCTGCACTACGTGATCATCGGCGCGTCGGTCTTCCCGATCTTCGGCGGCCTCTACTACTGGTTCCCGAAGATCACGGGCCGGATGCTGGGCGAGGGCCTCGGCAAGACGTCTTTCTGGCTGATTCTCGTCGGCTTTCACACGACGTTCTTCGTCCAGCACGCGATCGGCCTCGACGGCATGCCACGACGCATCTACGAGTACGACGACGTCGGCCACCTCGAGCTGTACAACCTGATCTCGACGATCGGCTCGTTCATCCTCGCGCTCGGGATCGGCGTGACCGTGCTCAACGTGTACGTGTCGCTGAAGAAGGGCGCGCTCGCGGGCCCCGACCCGTGGAAGGGCAACACGCTGGAGTGGTACACCCAGTCGCCCCCGCCGGTGAACAACTTCGACTCCGTGCCGCGCGTCCGCTCGGTCGAGCCGATGAAGGACATCCGCCGCCAGGTCGCCCGCCAGGGCGAGTCGCTCGAGCCGCGGGTGCCCGTCGCCTCGGCGTCGAGTGCGCCCGAGCAGGGGCTGCAGCCCTCCTAGGCATGGAGGCCTCCACCGCGAGCCCAGCGGCACTCGCCCCCGCGCACGGTGCCGCGCGGCAGCTGCTCGGCGACTACATCGAGCTCACGAAGCCCAAGGTCCAGTCGCTGCTGCTGTTCACGACGGCCACGACGATGCTCGTGGCCGGCACGCCCTCTATCGGTCTGATCCTGGTGACCTGCCTGGGCGGCTACTTGACCGCGGGCGGCGCGGGCGCGGTCAACCACTACTACGACCGCGACATCGACTTGGCGATGGCGCGCACCGCCGACCGCCCCGTGCCGTCGGGCCGCGTGGCGCCGCGTGCGGCCCTGGCCTACGGCTGCGTCCTCGCAGCGCTGGGCTTCGCGCTGCTCTGGTCGCAGGTCAACCTGCTCGCCGCGGGCCTGAGCTTTTCGGGCTTCCTCGGCTACGTCTTCGTCTACACCGTGTGGCTCAAGCGCCGCACGCCGCAGAACATCGTCATCGGCGGCGCGGCGGGCGCCGTCCCGCCCCTGGTCGGCTGGGCGGCGACGACTGGCGCGCTCTCGGGCACCGCCGTCTACCTCTTCGCGATCGTCTTCTTCTGGACGCCGCCGCACTTCTGGGCGCTCTCGATCCTGATGAAGGAGGAGTACGCGAAGGTCGGCGTGCCGATGCTCTCTGTCGTGCGCGGCGAAGCCGAGACGCGCAAGCAGATCCTGCTCTACACGATCCTGCTCTACGCGGTGACCCAGCTGCCGTTCTGCGCGGGCGGCTTCGGCGCGATCTACCTCGTCTCGTCGCTCCTGCTCGGCGGGGCGTTCATCGCTGGCGCCGTGCTCCTCTACCGCCGCGCCGACCGGAAGACCGCGCTGCAGCTGTACCTCTTCTCGCTCGCCTACCTCGCGCTGCTGTTCGGCGCGATGGTGGCCGACGCCAAGCTCTGACCGTCGCATAGAATCGAGCACCACATGGACCGCAACCTCGCCCGCAAGAACATCCGCTCCGGCCTCATCACGGGCGCCGTGTGCATCTTCATGTTCGGGATGACCTTTGTCGCCGCGCTGATCTACGTCTCGTGAGCACGCCGGGGAAGAACGCGCCGCCGGCCGGCGAGGAGATCCACCTCCCGGGCGGCTCCCTGCAGCCCCTCGGCCTCTCCGTTGGCATCACGCTCGCGATCGTGGGCGTCACCACGTCGATCGTGATGGTCGTCGTCGGCGTACTGCTGAGCGTCGCGATGCTCTACGGCTGGATCCGCGACGCGCGCCGGGAGTTCAACGAGCTTCCGGCCGAGCACGGGCACCACTAGCTCGAGCGCCCGCTAGGCGGGCGCCGCGGAGGCGCCGGAGCTCGAGGAGGCCTCCGGGACGTCGCAGCTCGCGCCGTCGTCCGTCCAGCAGCGCACGATGTCGCGCACGGACAGCACTCCCGCCACCTCTCCCTCGTCGGTGACGATCAGGTGGCGGAAGCCGCCGCGGACCATGGCGCCGGCCGCGTCCTCGAGCGACCAGTCCGGGGCCGCGAAGACCACGTCGGAGGTGAGGTGGTCGCCGACGAGCTCCGCGTCGGGATCCTGGCCGCCCCCGAGCGACGTGAGCAGGTCGCGCTCGGTGAGGATGCCCGGTCCTGACTGCTCGGGATCCATCACCACCGCTGCGCCGACCTTGCGCTCGGCCATCAGGCGCGCCGCGGCACGCAGCGTGTGCCCGGGCCCCACGGTGAGGACCGTCTTGCTCATCCCGTCGCGTACCTGCATGCCCGCCCTTCGTCGCCGACGCTGCCGGAAGCGCTTACGCAGCGATCCGCCTCGCAACGTACCGGACGCCGTTACGCTCGCAGAGCGGGAACGCGCCACATGTGACGCGCGGTCCGGGTCCGGGTCATCCTCGATCCCCTACCACGGCGTATCACCATCATGCAGCGACCGGCCACCATCCGCCACCGAACGAGCCTGTACGAGGACGCCGTCGAGATTGTCGAAGGGGAGTTCCAATCAGACCTCTCGCTCGACGACATCGCTCGCCGCGTCGCATCGTCCCGGCGCCAGTTGCAGCGCGCGTACGCCGAGATCGGGCGGACGACGTTCCGGGAGCACCTCACCGCCGTGCGGATGGATCGCGCGGCGGACATGCTGCATGGTCGCGGCCTGACGGTGCGCGAAGTCGCGCGCCGCGTCGGCTACCGCCAGCCCGCCCAGTTCGCCAAGGCGTTCCGCCGCCACCACGGGCTCGCTCCCTCCGACTTCCGCGCGAGCCGCCGCTTCGGCGCAACGAGCAGCGCGCCGGTCGGCTCCATCGCCCAGGCGGCCTGAGCCCAGCGGGCGCTTGCCCGCCCGCAAGCACCGTCAGCGCGACGCCACGAACGCGCCCGCCTTCTCGGCGCGCGTTGCACGGCGTCGGGCCGGCTGGATAGTCTCGCGGCCATGGAGGAGAGGCGCAGCGGCCGCAACAGCCGCAGGATTGTCATCGAAATGTTCGTCCTCGGGACCATCGCGTCGCTGGCGGGCATCGCGCTCGGCTTGGCCATCGACTGGTTCCCCGAGCAGGCCTCGACGCAGGCCGGGCCCATCGACAAGCTCTGGGACGTCCTTGTCATCTGCTCCGTGCCGATCTTCGTCGGCGTGGTCATCGTCGTGGTCTACGCCGCACGACTGTTCCGCCAGCGGCCGGGCGAGGAGCTGCTCGACGGCCCGCCGATCCACGGCAACACCCGAATCGAGATCGTCTGGACCGCACTTCCGGCGATCCTGCTCGTCGCGTTGTGCACCTACGCCTACGTGGTCCTGCGCACCATCGAGCAGGCCCCGGCCCAGGCCGCCGCCCCGGAGCTCAAGGTCGACGTCTACGGCGAGCAGTTCGCCTGGACCTTCAAGTACGAGGGCGCCGGCGGCAAGCCCGTCAACACCACCCAGCTCTACCTCCCGCAGGGGCGCTCGATCAAGTTCGACGTGCACTCCAAGGACGTAATCCACGACTTCTGGGTGCCCGCCTTCCGCATGAAGGTCGACGCGGTGCCCGGGGTCACGACGGGGTACCGCGTGACGCCGACCAAGACCGGCGACTTCCCGGTGGTCTGCGCGGAGCTCTGCGGCCTCGGCCACGCGTACATGCGCCAGGCCGCTCACGTCCTGCCCGGGGCGAAGTTCGACGGCTGGCTCAAGCAGGAGACGGCGGAGTCCAACGCGCCCGCGGGCAGCGGCGCCGCCAGCAAGGGCGCCTCGGGTGCGACCGGGGCCGCGGGCGGCGGCAGCAAGACGGCTTCGGCCGACGGGAAGGCGATCTTCACCGCGGGCAACGACAACGGCGCGGTCGCCTGCGGCTCCTGCCATCAGCTGGCCGCCGCCGGCACCCAGGAGGGGATCGGGCCGAATCTGGACCAGGTCCTGCCGGGCCAGACCGCCGCGCAGGTCAACAAGTCGATCGTCGATCCGCAAGCCATCATCTCCAAGGGCAAGCCCGCCGGCGTGATGCCCGGCAACTACGGCGAGGTCCTGAGCCCCGCCGAGCTCGAAGCCGTGACCAAGTACCTCGTCGACTCCACGAAGAAGTGAGCGCCTGATGCCCCTCGCCCTCCGCCAGCCCGGCTGGACCCGCGCCGCCCTCTACTCGCTGATCGGGATCGTCTTCGCCTACGCGCTCTCGCTCGGGGCGCGCGCCGGCCTCGGGTACGACCCGCTGCTCGACGGTGAGGCGGTCCTGCGTGTCGCGCTGCTCGGCGTCCCGTTCTTCTTCCTGGTCGGGCTCGGACTCTTCAGCTACTGGTTCCGCTGGGCCTCGGGAGCACCCACGCTCCCCGAGGACCACTCGGGCCACGGCGCGAAGAGCTGGAAGAGCTACTTCTACCCGAACACCGACCACAAGGTCATCGGGATCCAGTACGTCGTCACGTCGTTCTTCTTCATGTTCGTCGGCGGCCTGATGGCGATGCTGATCCGCGCCGAGCTCGCCGCGCCGGGGCGCCAGTTCGTCGACGCGAACACCTACAACGGGCTCTTCAGCGTCCATGCCTCGCTACTGATCTTCCTCTTCATCATCCCCGTCTTCGCGGGCCTGGCCAACTACGTGCTGCCGCTGATGATCGGCGCGCCCGACATGGCGTTCCCGCGCCTCAACGCGCTCTCGTTCTGGCTCCTCCCCGTGGCGGGGACGATGATGCTGTCGTCGTTCTTCGCGCCGGGCGGCTCCTTCGCCAGTGGCTGGACGGCTTACGCGACGCTCTCGAACACCGCGCCCGTCGGCCAGGAGTTCTTCACGATCGGCGTGCAGTTCGCCGGCGCCAGCTCGATCGCCACGGCCCTGAACTTCCTGGTGACGATCATCACCATGCGCGCGCCCGGCATGTCGTTCTTCCGGTTGCCGCTGCTCGTATGGGCGAACTTCGCGACGTCGCTGCTCGTGGTCATCGCCACGCCGTTCGTCGCGGCCTCGCAGTTCTTCGTGCTGCTCGACCGCTCGCTGGGCTTCAACTTCTTCGACCCGGGCCAGGGCGGCGACGTGCTGATGTACCAGCACGTCTTCTGGTTCTACTCCCATCCGGCCGTCTACATCATGATGCTGCCCGGGTTCGGGATCGTCTCGGAGGTCCTCGCCGTCAAGTCGCGCAAGCCGGTGTTCGGCTACCGGATGATGGCCTTCTCGCTGCTGGCGATCGTGCTGCTCGGCTTCACGGTCTGGGCGCACCACATGTTCGTGAGCGGCATGCAGGGCTGGATCCGCGTGCCGATGATGGTCACCACCGCGATCATCGCCGTGCCGACGGGCATCAAGATCTTCTCCTGGCTGGCGACGTTGTGGAAGGGCGTGCTCAAGCTCGACACGCCCATGCTGTTCGCGATGGGCTTCTTGACGATGTTCGTCCTCGGCGGGATCTCGGGCGTGATGCTCGCGATGATCCCGCTGACGATCCACGTCTCGGACACGTACTTCATCGTCGCCCACATCCACTACGTGCTCTTCGGCGGCTCGCTGTTCACGATCTTCGCCGGCGTCTACTTCTGGTTTCCGAAGATGACGGGGCGGATGTACGACGAGAAGCTCGGCAAGCTGCACTTCTGGCTGACGTTCATCTTCTTCAACGTCACCTTCGCCCCCATGCACCTGATCGGCGTGCAGGGCATGCCGCGCCGTGTCGCCGACTACGCCGACCAGTTCGCGACCTGGAACCTCATCATCTCGCTCGCGGCCTTCGGCACCGGGCTCTCGACGCTCGTCTTCGCCTACAACATGGTGGCCTCGTGGCGCAGCGGCCCGCGGGCGGAGGCCAACCCGTGGCGGTCGCTGACGCTCGAGTGGCAGGTGAGCTCCCCCCCGCCCGTCTTCAACTTCGACGAGATCCCGACCATCGTCGGCGGCCCGTACGAATACGGCGTTCCCGGAGCGGTGCACGGGGTCTTCGGCGGCGACCAACTGGCCGCCGCGCCCACCTCCCCCCCGGCGCCTGCCGGCTCCTCCACCCCGGCCTAGGAAGGCACTCGCATGCGGACCATCCTCGTCATCGCCAACCAGACCATCGGCGGCGCGAAGCTGCTCGAGGCGATCAAGGCGAAGGTCGACGCCGCGGGAGGCGACGCGCGCGTGGTGATCGCGGTGCCGCGGGTGCCGCCCGCCCACGGGAACATCATCTACGAGGACGCCATCTTCGAGGCGGCGCAGGTGCGCGTCGACCTCGCACGCCGGTTCCTGCGCGAGGCTCAGATCTCGGCGATCGGGGAGGTCGGTGACCCGGACCCGTACACGGCGACGATGGACGCGATCCACGAGCACGAGCCCGACGAGGTCGTCGTCTCGACCCTGCCGGCGACATCGTCGGGCTGGATGCGCCGCGACCTGATCGACCGCATCCGCGACGACTCGGGGCTGCCCGTGGAGCATGTCGTCGTCGACCTGCAGGCCGAAGGCCTGCCGTTCAGGGTCACGCTCGTCGTCGCCAACCGGACGGCGGCGACCGACGACCTGCTCGCCTGCCTCGACAAGCTGGCCTCCGAGGGCGAGCGGCGCCTGTTCATCGCCTGCGTCCCGCAGGAGGGAGGACACGGCTCGGCCGCCGCTCTGGCCCGCAGCCGCAAGGCGCAGATCGTCGACCGGATCACCGCCCAGGGCCACATCGCCGCGGGCATCGTGGGCGACCCCGACCCCTACACCGCCGTCATGAACGCGCTCGAGTTCTTCCGCGTCGACGACATCGTCATCTCGACGCTGCCGGCGACGCGCTCGGGCTGGCTGCGGGCCGACCTCATCCAGCGCGTGGGCAGCGCGACCGGCAAGCCCGTCACCCACATCGAGGTCGCGCCCGCCCGGGCGTCGGCGACGGCCTGAGTCGGGGTAGACGCCGCCATGAGCTCCGCCGTCCCCATTCCCCCCGCTTCGGAGGCTGGCCACCACCACGGGCCGCCCGAGGCCAACCGCAGCTCGCGCGTCGACCCTCAGCTGCTCGGGATGCTGCTGTTCATCATCTCCGAGATCATGGTGTTCGGGGCCTTCTTCACGGCCTACTTCTTCATCCGGATCGTCGCGGAGAACCCATGGCCGGCGGCGGGGACCGAGCTGCCCAAGGTCGTCGCCGGCGTCAACACCGCGATCCTGCTCTCGAGCTCGCTGACCCTCCACTGGGCGCAGACGAGCGCCAAGAACGGCAACCGCTTCGGCTTGAAGGCGGGGATGCTCACGACGTTCCTCCTCGGCGCGACCTTCCTGCTCGTGCAGATCAACGAGTACGTCCACATCGGCTTTGCGCCGAGCGACCACGCGCAGGGCTCGGTCTTCTACGGGCTCACGGGGCTGCACGGGGCGCACGTGTTCATCGGCCTGGTGCTGCTGGCGATGGTCACCGTGCGGGCCTTCCGCGGGCACTTCTCCGAGCAGGAGCATCGCGGCCTGGAGATCCCCGGGATCTACTGGCACTTCGTCGACGTCATGTGGGTCGTCGTCTACACGACGATCTACATCCTGTAGCGGGCACGGGGTGCGAAACCCGCTGAAGTCCGAGGACGCCGCGTTCCGCCTGCTGCTCTGGGTGGCGGCGGTCGCGGGCGTCATCATCGCGCTCGTGCTGATCTCGCGCGCGCTGCTGTAGCGCTGCGGGAGGGTGCCGGCGGTGCGCGGCGGGCCTGGCGAGTCGTCGCGTGGCCTCTGGCGCGCGCGAGGTGGTTTCCTGCGGGCGCGGGAAAAGCCCGACGGGCTCCTAGGCTCTGCCGGGTGGCTTCGATCGCCGTGCCCGACCCGCCGCTCACCGACGGCCGCGTGGCGCTGCGGGAGTGGACGGACGCCGACGTGCCGTGGCTCGCGAGCGAGTCGCGCGACCCGCTCGTACCGCGCTTCACCACGGTGCCGGAGGGCAACACGGAGGCGCAGGTGCGCTCCTTCCTGCTCGCGCAGGAGCCGCTGCGCGAGCGCGGCACGGAGGTCCACCTGCTGGGCGTCGAGCTCGCCACGGGCGCGCCGATCGGACCGGTCGGCCTGCATCACGTCGACGCTGCGGAGGCGACCGCGGAGGTGGGCTACTGGACGGCGCGGGCCATGCGCGGGCGCGGGCTGACGACCGCGGGGGTGCGCCTGATCTGCGCGTGGGCGTTCGGCTCGCTCGGCCTCGAGCGGATCGAGCTGCGCACCGACGTCGACAACCACGCGTCCCAGCGCGTGGCTGAGTCGTGCGGCTTCACGCGGGAAGGGGTGCTGCGCGGCGCGGTGCGACGTCCGGGCGGCCGGCGCTCGATCGTCGTGTTCGGCCTGCTGGCCGGCGAGCTCACTTGACGGTGAGCTTGCCCTCCATGCCGGCCTGGCGGTGGCCGGGCACCGAGCAGTAGTACGTGTACTCGCCCGCGGCGAGGTCGGCGCTGAAGTCGCTGGTGCCGTTCGGGATGACCTCCGTCTTCCCCTTGCCGTCGATCACCAGATTGTGTGGGACCCCGGACTTGTTGGTCAGCACGACCTTGAGCGCGCCGGCCTTCGCCGTCGCCGCCTTGGACTCGAAGAGCAGCGCGCCTCCCGGATCGGCCGGGATCGTCAGCGTCCCGCCGTCGGCGGCGATCGGCTTGCCTCCGCCGGCCTGCTTGACGGCGGAGCCCAGCAGGCCCGCGTCCTTTCCGGGCTTGCTCACGACGGAGGCGACGTAGTCGGCGATGTCGTCGGCCTCGGCGCCGTGGGCGAGGTTCGCGGGCATCACGCCGGCGCCGCGGACGCCCATCCGCGAGGGGTAGGCGATCTGCTTGCGCACGACGCCGCGGACCCCGTCGGTCCCGAGCCCGTCGTCGAGCCCTTGGCCGAACGCCTCGTCGAGGTTGGGACCGGTGACGCCCTTGGTCTGAGCGCGGTCGAGGACGTGGCACGAGCCGCACTTCTTGACGAAGGCCTGCTTGCCCGCGATCTGGTCGGCTTGGCGCTCCTTGACCGAGCAGGCCGACAGGGCGACGGGCGCGGCGAGCGCGAGGGCGGCGCTGAGCGCGAGGAGGGCGGGGCGGGATCGAGCGCTTCGCTGCATCGTGCGCGGACCCTACCCGCAACGGCGGAGCGAAGCCAAGCAGCCGTCGGGCGGCCCGCGCGGGCGATCGGACGGCGCCCCGTCGGACCCCCGCGCTAGGCTTGGCCGCGTGATCCGCCGCCAGCGCTACCGCCTGCGCACCCCTTCCACGGGGCGGGAGGTCCTCGTCGAGGCCGAGCCCGGCAAGGTCTACCGCGACCGCGACACGGGCGAGCAGCTCGAAGTCGTCGGCAAGGTCCTCCCGCTCGCACCCGCGGCCTCCAAGCTGCCCTGGGCCGTCGAGAACCTCCGCTTCTGCCCGCACTGCGACCAGCTCGCCCAGAAGGACCTCAACGACTGCCCCCACTGCGGGCGACGCATGGGGCCGCTCAGCGTGGCCGCGAGGTAGCCCCGTGCCCCGCCGCGCCCTCGCCCTCCTGAGCGGCCTGCTCCTGGCGAGCGGGGCTGCGGCCTGTGGGAGCTCTGAGGTGATCGGCGACGTCGTGCCGAAGACGACGCCCGAGCTGACCCCCCCGCCGGTCGCGCTCGGCGACGCGCCCGCCAAGGCCGGCGCGGACGGCAGCACGGGAGCCACCGGCGCGACGGGTGCCACCGGCACCACGGGCGCCGCCGACACCAGCCCCGACTCGACCGCCTCGACCTCTAGCAGCGCCGCCCCGAGCTCCTCCCCGGGCACCACGGCAGCCCCGACCCCCTCCACCAGCGCAGCTCCGGCGCAGCCCGCCCCGGCGGCCGCGGCGCCCGCGGCGCCTGCCGCCGCCGCCCCGGCGCCCGCGACGGGTGGCGCCGGCGGCGGCACCGCCGCCGGGGGCGGAAGCGGGACGAAGGCCAATCCCGGCGGCGCGGCCCCGGGTGGCCTCAGCGACTTCTGCGCGCAGAACCCCGGCGCCTGCGGGCAGTAGCCCGCGGCGGCACGCTCAGCGCGAGGCGCCGGACCTGCTCTTCGTCCGCGTCGCGCCGGCGTTCGTCGGCGTCGGATCGGTGACGACGGTCGCGGTGTAGGTCAGCCGCGCCGTGCGGTAGAGGCAGTAGAACCTGGCGATGTTGTTCGTGCCGGTCTGCGCCGTCGGCGTGGAGAAGTCGTTGCAGCCGCCCTTCTTCTGCGTCGTGCGGTACGAGGACGTGCCCGGCTGGTTGATCGCCAGTGCCGGCGCCCAGGTGGGGACTGAGAGGCCGATGACGTTGCCCTTCTTGACCGGAATCGACTTCTCGAGGGCGAACTGGACCGTCTGCCCGAAGTAGGGCTCGAGCTTCTGCTCGTCCCCCTGCCCGAGGATGCGCGCGTAGAGCTTGTTGCCCGGCCGGAAGACCGTGATCTGCGCGCTCGCCTCCCCGCCGAGGTTCTTGTCGAAGTACGCGATCTGATCCTTGTCGGGGTTCGAGAGCTTGATCGTCCAGGCGACGAGCCGGCCGTCCTTCTTGACCACGTGGGTCTCGCGCGTGTCGCCGACCTTCACCTGGTAGCCAGTGGTGTGGCTGATGGCCCTGCACGGCTTGCTCGGGCAGGACGGATCGGGCATCGCGGTCTCGCCCTGCAGCGGGCCGATCTCGGAGATGGCGGCGCCGGCGAGGGTCGGCACGGCGACCGCAGAGGCGGCCGTGGCGGCGACGAGGGCGAGGTGCGTCTTTCGCATCACGTCCCATTCAACACCGTGGAGCGCCCGAGTTGCGGGAAAGACGGCCCAATAGACTGCCTGCGGTCATGGCAGCGATCGACGTCAGAGGGCTCGAACGGGAGTACAAGGGCGGCCTCAAGGCCGTCCGCGGCATCGACCTCGCGGTCGCTGCGGGCGAGGTCTACGGCTTCCTCGGACCCAACGGCGCGGGCAAGACGACGACGGTGAGGATGCTCGTGACCCTGCTGCGGCCCACGGGCGGCTCGGCGACCGTGGCGGGCTTCGACGTCGCCTCCGAGCCCGCGCAGGTGCGCAAGCGCATCGGCGTCGCGCTGCAGGATGCAGCGCTCGATGCGCTGATGACCGGGCGCGAGCTCATGGAGCTGCAAGCCACCTTGCACGGGATCCCCGCCCGTGACGTGCGCGACCGCGCCGAGGAGCTCGTCGGCCGCGTCGGCCTCAGCCAGGCAGCCGAGCGCCGCGTCGGGACCTACTCGGGCGGCATGCGCCGCCGGCTGGACCTCGCGATGGCGCTGATCCACGAGCCCGAGGTGCTCTTCCTCGACGAGCCGACCACGGGCCTGGACCCCACCTCGCGCGCGACGCTGTGGGACGAGGTGCGCCGCCTGAAGGCCGACGGCACCACGGTCTTCCTCACGACCCAGTACCTCGAGGAGGCCGACCAGCTCGCCGACCGCGTCGGCATCATCGCCGACGGGCTGATCGTCGCCGAGGGCACGCCCGCGGCGCTCAAGGCGGACGTCGGGCTGCCGCACCTGGACGTCACCTTGACTGAGCGCTCCGAGCTGGGCCGGGCGCAGGAGCTGCTGCGCGGCTTCGGCGAGCTGCGGCCCGCGCCCGACGGCGTCGACGTCTCGGTGGCGGTCGCCGCCGGCGCCGCCGAGATCGCGCCCGTCGTCCGCGTGCTCGACGAGGGAGGCTTCACCGTCGCCTCGCTGGAGCTCGTGCAGCCGTCGCTCGACGACGTCTTCGCGGAGAAGACGGGGCGGCACCTGGAGGGCGCCGCCGAGCCCGCCGCGACGCCGGCGTGACCCGGGTCGTCCTCGCACTCGCGCGGCGCGCGATCCGCGGCAACCTCCGGCGCCCGCAGTTCCTGGCGCCGCTCGTGATCTTCCCGACGCTCTTCCTCGCGGTCAACGTCGGCGGGCTGACGAAGACCACGAGCCTCGCGGGCTTCCCCGAGGTGCGAGGCTTCCTCGACTTCCAGCTCGCGGGGGCGCTGACGCAGTCGCTGCTGCTCGGCGGCGTCTCGACGGGCATAGCCAGCGCGCTGGAGATCGAGGGCGGCTTCTTCGACCGCCTGGTCGCCTCCCCCATCCCGCGGGTCGCGATCGTGCTCGGCCGCCTGGCCGCGGCGGGCCTGGTCGCGGGAGTGCAGGTGCTCTACTTCCTCGGGCTCGGCCTCGCGTTCGGGGCGCAGATCGTCGGCGGCGTCCCCGGCGCGCTCGTGGTGCTCGCGATCGGCATGGTCGCCGGCGTCGGCTTCGGGGCGATCGGGCAGGCGATCGGGCTGCGCGCGCGCAACGCCTCCACCGTGCAGGGGATCTTCCCGCTCGTGCTCGTGATCCTCTTCGTCTCCTCGGCCTTCTTCCCGCGGACGCTGCTCTCGGCGCCGTCGGACACGATCGCGCGCTTCAACCCGCTGAGCTACCTGGCCGACGGGCTGCGCGACCCGATCATCTCCACGGTCAGCTTCGCCCCCGTGCTCGAGGGCTTCGCGGCGGCGGCCGGGATCGCGGTGGGGGCGATCGCGCTGAGCGTGCTGGCGCTGCGCGGAAGGCTGCGGGACGCATGACGCGGCAGTGGGCGGTCGTGGTCGCGCTCGTCCGGCGCGCACTCAACGAGATCACGCGCGTGCCGGGCGCCGCGATCCCTGGCGTCATCGCGCCGACGATCTTCGTCGTCGGCCTGACCAGCGTCTTCGGCCAGGCCGACCGCCTCACCGGCTTCGGCGACGTCGACTTCCGGACGTTCGTCGTGCCCGTCGGCTTCCTGCAGGCGGCAGGCTTCACGGGTGCGGCAACCGGCGTCAACCTGGCTCGCGACATCGAGCAGGGGTGGTTCGACCGGCTGCTGCTGTGCCCCGCGCCGCGGCTGACCGTGCTCGCGGGCGTGGTCGCCAGCGCGGCGCTGCGCTGCCTGCTGCCGGTGAGCTTCCTCTTCGCGGTGGCGATGCTCATCGGCGTGGACTTCCCGGGGATCGACGGGCTGCTCGTCGCGCTCGGGCTCGTGATGGGCCTCGCGTCGGCCCTGGCCTGCTTCGCGGTGACGCTCGCGCTGCGCCTGCGCACCCAGCAGGCCGCACCGCTCATGCAGATGGGCTCGTTCGTCGGGGTTCTCTTCACGCCGGCCTACGCGCCGAAGGAGCTCCTCGCGGGGTGGCTGGAGGTGCTCGCCACGCTCAACCCGGTGACGCTCGTGCTCACCGGCGTGCGGCAGGGCTTCGTCGGCGAGGTGACGTGGAGCGCGACGTGGCCCGCCGTGCTCGCCCTCGTCGGCCTCGTGGTCGTGTTCGGGGCGCTGGCCGCCCGCGGGCTCCGGCGCTACTCGAGCTGAGCCTCAGCGGCCCTCGTAGGTCGCCTTGCCGGGACCCACGGTGAGGAAGGACTGCACGGCGTTCTTCAGATCCTCGGTGCCGAAGAGCCCGCCGGCGACCTCGGGGACGACCGCGTCCGCCGCGCGCGCGCCGCCGTCGATCTGCGCGCGGACGATCGCCTTGGTGGCGGCGTGCGCCTTCGTCGGCCCGCTGGCGAGCTTCATCGCGAACGCGTGGGCGGCGTCGGCGAAGCCCTCGTCGGGGAGCACGCGGTTGACCACGCCCCAGCTCGCGAGCGTCGCGGCGTCGTAGAGCTCGCCCGTCATGACGAACTCGCGCGCGCGGGCCGGGCCGGCGCGCTCGGCCAGGCGCTGGGTGCCCCCCATCGCGGGCGTCAGGCCGACGACGGTCTCGACGAGGCCGAACTTCGCCTTCTCGGAGGCGAGCAGGAGGTCGCAGGCCAGGCTGAGCTCGAAGGCGGCGGTCAGGCAGAGCGCGTGGGCGGCGAAGACCGTGGGCAGCGGCAGCTCCTCGACGGTGTGGATCAGCTCCAAGAGCTCCGTCCAGAGCTTCCCGCCCTGCTTGACGGTGAGCCCGTCGAAGAGGTGGACGTCCACGCCGCCGGAGACCGCGCGACCCTCCGCTCGGATGAGCAGCCCGCGCGGCGGACTGGCGGCGAGCGCGCGGACGTGGCCGGCGAGCGCGTCGATCAGCTCCTGGTCGAAGAGGTTCAGCGGCGGCGCGGCGAGGGTGAGCACGGCCAGTGGGCCGTCGTGCTCGAGGCGGACGGGCGGTTGAGTCATGCGGATGCTCCTTCGCCGCGCAGGGCGGCCGCGGCGTGGGCGATGAGGTCCGGGTCGCCCGGAGTCGGCTCCCACGGCAGCGTCAGCTTGTCCTTCTCGGGCTGCCCCGCGTAGCGCGGGATGACGTGCATGTGGAAGTGGAAGACGGTCTGCCAGGCGTCGGCGCCCGCGCAGTTGAGCAGGTTGACCCCGTCGGCGCCGAGGTGCTCGACGGCGAGGCCGGCGACGCGCTGCGCCGTCGCGGTCACCGCCGCGAGGTCGTCGGCGTCGATCGAGTGCAGGTCCGTGGCGTGCGAGCGTGGGACGACCAGCGCGTGCCCGAGGCTCGCCGGGCTGATGTCCATGAAGGCGATCGTGCGATCGTCCTGGGCGATGCGCGTCGACGGCAGCTCACCCGCGATGATCTTGCAGAAGATGCAGCTGGGATCGATGACCACGAGGCGGCAGTCTACGGCGCGGCGGCGGGCGGGGGTGGCGCTCGCGGTCGCGGCGTGCCTGGGCGCGGCGGGCTGCGCGGTCGGCGGCACCGACGAGCGCGGGCAGGAGGCGCCGTCGCGTCCTGGCGCCGCGACGAGCCCGGCTGCGGCCGGCCCCGCGGGAGCCGACCGGCGCGCCCCGGAGCTGCTCCCGGACCCAGGCGCGTGCGCTGCCGGCGCGGGCTTCGACTGCTTCGGCCTGAGCGTCGACCTCGACCGGGACGGGCGAAGTGCGAAGGCGGCGGGCCGCGTGACCCTGAGCGTGGCGGTGCAGCGCGGCGGCCGCCCGTCCAAGGGCTACCTCGTCTACCTCTCCGGCGGCCCCGGACAGGCCGGGGTGCCGTTCGCCCAGCAGGTGCGCCGGCGCCTGGGCTCCGTGGCGCCGGGCTACGGGCTCGTGCTCCTCGACCAGCGCGGGACGGGCGCGGGCGCGCTCGACTGCCCGCGACTCCAGCGCTCCGTGGGCTCCTCCGACATCGCGGTCGCTGCCCGGGGAAGCGTCGAGGCGTGCGCCCGTCAGCTCGCCTCGCAGCGTTCCGCGTTCACGACGGCGGACACGGTCGCAGACCTCGAGGACCTGCGCGCGGCGCTGAGGGCGCAGCGCCTCGCGCTGATCGGAGTCTCCTACGGCAGCTTCGTCGCCGAGCGCTACGCGCTGACCCATCCCGACCGCGTGCGCGGGCTCGTCCTCGACTCGATCGTGCCGCAGCAGGGAGTCGATGCGCTGCTCGTGAGCACGATGGCCGCCGTGCCACGGGTGCTGCGCTCGGTCTGCGCGCGCGAAGGCTGCCGCGGCGACGTCGCCGCCGACCTGCGCGCCGCGCTGGCCTTCGGCGCCGACGACGTCGCGCTGCTCGACACGCTCGTCGCGCGCAGCATCGGCGAGCCGCGGCTCGACCCGGTGCCCGCAGCGCTGCGAGCGGCGGCCCACGGGCGGCTCGAGGGCCTCGAGCGACTTGCCGCGGTGGCTCGGGAGCGGGCTGCGGTCGCGTCTCCGAGAGCGTTTTCCGCCGGGCTGCACGCGGCGACGCTCTGCGCCGAGAGCGACGTGCCGTGGCGCGACGCCACCACTCTGCCCGCCGATCGCGAGCAGGGGCTCGCGCTCGCTCGTGCGCAGCTCACGCCGGGCCGCCTCGGGGGCTTCGAGCCCACGACCGCCGTGGAGAACGGGCTGGCCGACACGTGCCGGCGGTGGGCGCCGATCCCCCAGGCGCCGCCGGCGCCGACCGGGCCCCTGCCGCGGGTCCCGACGCTGCTGCTGGCCGGGGAGCTCGACCTGGCCACGCCGCTGGAGGATGCCCGCCGGCAGCTGCGGCGCGCGCCCCGAGGCACGCTCGTGGTCGTGCCGCGGATGGGACACTCGGTGCTCGCGCGTGACCCGTCGGGGTGCGCGCTGCGGGCGGCGGAGCGCTTCCTCGCGGGCCGCCCGGTCCCGCCCTGCTCACGGTGACCGGGCGCGGGACGGCCTCCGCTGCTCGCTGAAGCGCTCAGAACCGGTTTCGAGATCAGGCGCCGAGGGAGCGGGCGAGGGCGACGGCCCGCTCGCGCGTGGCGACCTCACCGGCCCAGCGGGCCTCGGCGATCGCCGCCAGGAGCGTGCCGAGGCGCGGGCCGGGCTGGATGCCGAGCTCGAGGGCGAGGTCGTCGCCCCGCACGAGCGGCTCCGGGCGGGGGTCGGCGTGCCAGGCCAGCGCGTCGGAGAGGACCTCGCGGGCGAGGGCGAGATGGGCGGTGATCGCCGCGCCCGAGTTGTCACCGCGGGTCGCGATGCGGTCGCAGATCGTCAGCAGGGTCACGTCGACGCTCACCGGCTCGCAGGCGGAGAGGTAGCGGTAGACCGTGCGGCGGCTGAGCGGTTGCTCGTGGACGAGGAAGCCGAGGCGCAGATGCGATCGGGTGAGGGCGGCGACGTGAGCGCGCAGGCGCTCCGACGCTCGCCAGCGCGCGAGGATCTCCCGCCCGAGCTGCGCCCCCACCGCGTCGTGGCCGATGAACGTCACGCGTCCGTCGGCGAGGACGCCGCGGGTCGGCGGCTTGGCGATGTCGTGCAGCAGCGCGCCGAAGCGCAGCGCGACGCCGCGCGTGAGCCCGTCGGCCAGCGGCTCGGCCAGGAGCGCCGCGACCGCGGCGGCGTTCTCCTCCCCGACCAGGGCCGCGGGCTGCGCCTCGAGGTCGACTGCCACCTGCAGCGCCGCGAACGTGTGGTCGTGGACGTCCAGGTGGTGGAAGCGGTTCTGGGCCATCCCACGGCAGGCCGCGAGCTCGGGGAGGATCGCCTCGTAGAGCCCGAGCCGGTTCATCAGCGCGAAGCCGTCGAGCACCGCCGGGGCCGCGACGACGCGCTTGAGCTCGGCGAGGACCCGCTCCTGCGCCACGCCGGCGACGCCCATCGCGTGGGCGCGCGCCGCGGCGACCGTGCCCGGCTCGGGCTCGAGGCCGAGCTCGCACGCGAAGCGCGCGAGGCGCAGCACGCGCAGCGGATCGTCGGCGAAGGTCCGCTCGGCGACCATCCGCAGCCGGCGGCGCGCGACGTCCCCCGACCCGTCGTGCGGGTCGACGAGCGGGCCGCCGCCGAGCGGCTCGGCGATGGCGTTGACCGTGAAGTCGCGCAGCCCCACGTCGGCCTCGATCGAGCCCCCGCGCAGGGGTACGAGATCGATGTGCCAGTCGCGCCCGGGGGCGATGACGCGCCAGCCGCCGAACGCGTCGGAGAGCGGGAAGGCGGGGCCGCCGACGCCGACCGCGAGGTGGCGGGCGGCCGCACGCACGTCCCCGTCGAGGACGAGGTCGACGTCGTCGACGAGCCGGTGCATGAGCCGGTCGCGGACGGCGCCGCCGACGAGCCATGCCCGCTCGCCGCCGAGCAGCTCGCGCGCTGCGTCGAGCGCCGCGCTCACCGCGCCACCTCACGTCTCGCGCGAAGTCCAGCCGTCGCCCGATCCCGGAGCCTCACGCCGCCACCGTCCTCACGACCCGCGCCGTAAGCCCGCAGGTCACCTCGTAGTTCAGCGTTCCCAGTCGCCCGGCGACCTCCTCCGCGGTGATCCCGTCGCCGATCAGGGTCACCTCGTCGCCCGATCGCACCCGCGTGGCGCCCGGCCCGAGGTCGATGGTGAGGTTGTCCATCGAGACCGTCCCGACGAGGGGATGGCGCGCGCCGGCGATGACGACCTCGGCGTTGTTCGTGAGCCCGCGCCGCCAGCCGTCGCCGTAGCCGATCGGGATCGTGGCCAGCGTCGTGTCCCGCGCCGCCACGAAGCGGCGCCCGTAGCCCGCGCTCTCCCCGACGGCACACGCCTTCACCGCCGCGACGTAGGAGGTCAGGCGCAGCGCGGGGCGCAGCCCGAGCCGCGCCGGATGGTCGTTGGCCGGGTCCAGGCCGTAGAGCGCCACCCCCGCGCGGACCATGTCGAAGTGCGCGGCCGCGTCGCGAAACGTGGCCGCGGAGTTGGCGGCGTGCACCAAGGCGTCGGGAAAGCGCTCTCGCAGCGGGACCGCCCAGGCGCGGAAGCGCGCGAGCTGCTCGCCGAAGAACGCGTCGCCGGCGACGTCCGCGGTGGCGAAGTGGGTCATGAGCCCGGCGAGCTGCCCGCGCGCCGCGAGCGCCTCGGCGACCGCCGTGGCCTGCGGCGGCGAGCGCGTCCCGAGGCGGCCCATGCCGGTGTCGAGCTTGACGTGGACGCGTGCGTCGGCCGGCAGGCCGTCGAGGAACGCGGGCTCCCAGGCAACGACGTCGGCGCGGGCGGACAGCGCGATCTCGCGCTCGCCCGGCGAGAGCGCTCCCATGACGAGGACTCGCGGACGCGTGAGTCCGGCGGCCCGCAGCTGAGCCGCCTCCAGCGCCGTTGCGACCGCGAGCCATTCGGGCTCGGCGGCCCGTGCCGCGAGCGTGGCGCCGTGGCCGTAGCCGTCGGCCTTGACCACCGCGCACAGCCGCGTCTTGGGCGCCAGCGCGGCGCGCAGCGTCGCGGCGTTCGCGGTGATCGCCGCAGGATCGACCTGCGCCTGGGCTCGTAGCGCCATCAGGCGACGGAGCCCTGCATCGCGGCGCTGCGTCGGGGTCCCACGGCCGTCGGCTAGTCGCGCGCGAGCGACTCGAGCACGTCGACGCGGGTGACCAGGCCGACGAGCCGGCCGTGCTCGACGACCGGTAGGCGGTTGTGGTGCTTGGCCGAGATGACGTGCGCGGCCTCCTTCGCGGTCGCCTCGGGCCCGATCGTCACCGGGTCGTCGGTCATCAGGTCCTGCGCGCGCGCGGCGGTCGCCTTTTTCAGGCGCGCCTCGAAGTGCCGCATCCCCTCGAGGAAGATGAGCCCGCCGAAGAGCTCGATGTAGTGCGGGACGTGGAGGTCGCCCTCCTCGTCTCCGATGATCAGGTCGGCCTCGGTGATCATCCCGACGCAGCGCCCGCCGTCGTTGACCACGGGCAGCCCGTTGACCTCGTTGGCCTGCAGCGTGCGCACGACCTCCTCGAGCGTCGCGTTCGGCCCGACGGTGACGGGGCTCGCGTCCATGATCTCGGCGACGGTCTGCACGCGGTGCAGGCTACCCGGCGAGCCGCGGGGCTCCCCGCCCTGCGGCGCGACTCAGAACTGGTTTCGAAATGAGGCGCCGTCGTGAGGGAGCCGAATCGTGGATGACAGGCACCGCGCGATACCTCGACCAATCCTGGTTGGATCGGTCGTGGTGTCGTGTGGCGACTGTCGCCGCGAGACGGTTTCCTCACGGCCGCGCCTTTTGAAACCGGTTCTCAGCCCACGTGGCCGAGCTGGGCGACCACGTCGCCGGCGATGACGGCGCGCGCAGCTCCGGCGCCCCGGGCGGCAAGCTGCCCTGCGCGCAGGTGCAGCTGCACCGCGACGACGGCGGCGGCGAAGGGCTCGAGGCCCACGGCCAGCAGCGCGCCGCAGACGCCCGCGAGCACGTCGCCGGTGCCGGCGGTCGCCAGGCCGGGCGCGCCGCCGGGCGATACGACCACGCGTCCGTCGGGAGCGGCCACGAGCGTGTCGTCGCCCTTGAGCACCACGATCGCGTCGGCCTGGACGGCGGCGGCGCGCGCGTGGGCGAGCCGCTCGCGCTCGACGTCGTCGCTTGCGACCCCGAGCAGCCGCCCGAGCTCGCCCGCGTGCGGGGTCAGGATCGTCGGGGCCGCGCGCGGGCCGATCCAGCGCGCCTGGCCGGCGAACGCGTTGAGGCCGTCCGCGTCGAGCACGAGCGGGAGCGGGCACTCCTCGGCGAGCTCGATCGCCATGTCCCGCGTTCCCTCCGCCCGCCCGATGCCGCCGCCGAGCACGAGCGCCCCGTCGCGCCGCCCCGCCTCGGCGAGCACGAGCTGCGCCGCCTCAACGGCCAGCGCGCCGTCCGCCTCGGGCAGCCCGCGGGTCATGACCTCGGTGAGCTTGACCTCGAAGATCGCCTCGAGCGAGGCCGGCACGAGGGCGGTGACGTAGCCTGCGCCCGTGCGCGCTGCCGCCTGCGCGGCCAAGCAGACCGCGCCGGTAAGCCCGCGCGAGCCGCCGACGACGAGCACGTGGCCCGAGCTGAACTTCGTCGACGCCGCGCCCCGCTCGGGCAGGGCCTGGAGGGCATCCGGGCCGGCGAGGCGGATCTCCGCCCCGGCGAAGTCCTCCTCGAGTCCGAGGTCGACGACGTGGACGGTGCCGGCGCAGCCCTTGCCGGGGTGGATCCACAGGCCGGGCTTGGCCGCCGCGAAGGTCACCGTCGCGTTGGCCCGGACGGCGAGCTGAGGATCGGCCACCGCGCCCGTCGAGGCGTCGACGCCACTGGGCACGTCACAGGCGATCACGGGCAGCCGGGCGCTGCGGACGAGCCGGATGGCCTCGGCCACCGCGGCCCGGGGGACGCCCGTCGCGCCCGTCCCGAGCAGGCAGTCGACTACCCCGGCCGCACCGTCGAGCGCGCCCGGCTCGACCTTTCCGGGTCCTTCGCCTTGGAGCGCGTCGGCGGCGAGCCGCGCGTCATCCTCCAGCTCGCCGACCGGCGCGGCGGCCAGCACGCGCACCTCGCGGCCCGCGGCCCGCAGCAGCCGCGCGGCGACGTAGCCGTCACCGCCGTTGTGGCCCTTGCCGCAGAGGATCGCGATGACGCCCTCCGGCAGCTCACGCGCGACGACGTCGGCCAGGCCGCGCCCCGCGCGCTCCATCAGCTCGATGCCGGGCGTGCCCGCGGCGATCGCCGCGGCGTCCGCGGCCCGCATCGCCTCGGCGTCCGGGAGCGGCGTCGTGCCGTTCACCGCGCGGCTCGTCACGTGAGCACCGCGACCGCGCCCGCCATGGCGCTCGTGTGCGTCAGCGAGACCGCGACGTGCGCGTCGAGCTCCGCCGCCCGCGCCGCGACCACGCCGCGGAGCACGATGCGCACGTCGGCGCTGCCGCCGCCCGCGACCTCGATGCAGCCCGGCGCGAAGACGTCGAGCCCGAGCGCCTTGGTCACCGCCTCCTTCGCGCAGAAACGCGCCGCGAGGTGCTGCCCCGGCCGCGCCCGCGACGCCGCGTAGGCGCGCTCCCCCGGCGTGAAGAGCCGCGTGGCGAGCCCCGGGCGCCGCGCGAGCGCGATTTCTATGCGCTCGACCTCGAGCAGGTCCAACCCGACGGGCACGGCTCCTCTACTCGACCGTGACGGTCTTGGCGAGGTTGCGCGGCTGGTCGACGTTCAGCCCGCGGCGGCGCGCGATCCGGTAGGCCAGGAGCTGCAGCGGGATGACCGCCAGCAGGGGCTGCAGCATCCAGTCGGTCTGCGGGACGCGGATGACCTGCTCGGCGTGCTCGTCGATCTCGAGATTGCCCTCCGCGGCGACCGCCACGACGTGCGCCCCGCGCGCGCGGACCTCCTGCACGTTGGAGACGAGCTTGGCCAGCACGGGCGAATCCACCGCGACCGCGACCACCGGCGTCTTCTCGGTCAGCAGCGCGATCGGCCCGTGCTTCATCTCACCGGCCGCGTAGGCGTCGGTGTAGACGTAGGAGATCTCCTTGAGCTTGAGCGCACCCTCGAGCGCCACAGGCACTCCGGCGTGGCGGCCGATGTAGAGGAAGAACTCACCCTGCCAGTGCGCCTCGGCGGCCTCCTCGACGGCCTCCTGGCAGTTCGCGAGCGTCTCGTCGACGTAGCGCGGCAGGTGCTTGACCTCGGCGACGAGGCGGGTCAGCTCCTCGCGGGAGAGCGCGCCGCGCAGCTCGGCCATCCGCAGCGCGAGCAGGTACATCACGGCGACCTGGCAGACGAAGGTCTTCGTCGCCGCGACGGAGACCTCCAGGCCGGCACGGGTGTAGAGCACGCCGTCGGCGTCGCGGGTGGCCTGCGAGCCCATGACGTTCGTGATCGCCAGGACGGTCGCGCCGCGCTCACGCGCCAAGCGCATCGCGGCCAGCGTGTCGGCGGTCTCGCCGGACTGCGTGATGCCGATGACCAGGTCGCCCGGGCCGAGAACCGGGTTGCGGTAGCGGTACTCGCTGGCCACGTCGACCTGGACGGGCATCCGCGCCCACTGCTCGAGCGCGTAGGCGCCGATCAGGCCGGCGTGGTAGCTCGTGCCGCAGGCCACGACCACGATGCGGCCCGCCTTGCGCAGCGCCTCCTCGTCGAGGGCGCCGGCGTCGTCGAGGTTCACCCCGTCCTCGCGGACGGTGCGGTCGGCGATCGTCTCGGCGATCGCGTCGGCCTGCTCGTGGATCTCCTTGAGCATGAAGGTCTCATAGCCGCCCTTCTCGGCGGTCTCCTCGTCCCAGTCGACCTCCACGACCTCGCGCTCGATGACGGTCCCGTCCGGCTCGTGGAACGAGGCGCCCTCCGGGGTGACCACCACGATCTCGCCGTTCTCGATGTACTGCACCCGGCGCGTCTCCTTCAGGAACGCGGGCACCGCGGAAGCGAGGAAGGTCTCGCCGTCGCCGCGCCCCACGAGCAGCGGGCACTCCTTGCGTGCGGCCACGAGCAGGTCGGGCTCCGCGAAGGCCATCGCCACGAACGCGTAGTGGCCCTCGAGCTCTGAGTAGGCCGCGCGAACCGCGGAGAAGAGGTCGCCGTCTGCGAGGTGCGCGGCGATCAAGTGCGCGATGACCTCCGCGTCGGTCTCGCTCGTGAACACCGCGCCGCCCGCGCGCAGGCGCTCGCGCAGCGCGAGGTAGTTCTCCACGATGCCGTTGACCACGACGTGGACGGAGTTCGTCGTGTCGAAGTGCGGGTGCGCGTTGATCTCGTTGACGCGGCCGTGGGTGGCCCAGCGGGTGTGCGCGATGCCGGTGGTGGCCGGGCGGGTGGCCGTGGCGACCCGCTGACCGTCGGAGTCGCTGACGAGGGCGGCTTCGAGGAAGTCGAGGTTGCCGACCGCGCGGACGGCCTCCACGGAGTCCTCGGTGATCACGGAGATCCCGGCGGAGTCGTAGCCGCGGTACTCGAGCTTCCTCAGGCCGTTGATGAGGAGGGGCTGGACCGGACGACGTCCGACGTAGCCGACGATGCCACACACGGGGCGGCTCCTTGAGGTCGCTTTCGGGGCCGGAACACCCGTGGGCGTCCCGTGCGAACGGTCTTCGAGGCTACCAGCCGCCTCCCTGCCTCCCGGGTCGCGGTCAGGCGACCGCAGCCGCGAACAGCGCGGCGACGTCGAGCGCTGGGGTGTCTGGCACCGCGATCGCCTCGACGAGGTCGCCGGCGCGGGCGGTGCGCGTGAGGACGTAGCCGTCGGCCGTCGGCTGCGTGCGGACCTCGACCGCCTCCCCGGGGACGTCGACCAGCCAGTACTCCGGGATGCCGGCCCGGGCGTAGATGCGGGACTTCTGCAGGCGGTCGACGGCGTGGGAGGTGACCGCGACCTCGACGGCGAGCAGCGCCGTCTCCGGGTGGCCCGACACCGGCTCGGCCGCGATGACGAGGATGTCGGGCTCGGGCTCGGAGCGGTCGGTGCGCCTGGTGATGGGCGACTGCACCCGGGCAAGGGCACTGCCCGCAACCATCGCCGAAGCGAAGTGAACGGTGAGTCGCGTCACCACCCGTGCATGCTCGGGACCGATCGGGCTCATCTCGACGAGCACTCCTTCCAGCAGCTCGATGCGGTCGTCCTCGCCGAGCACGCCCGCCTCGATCATCGCGTGGTAGTCCTCGACGCTGAGCGGGTGGACCGGGACGTGCTGGGGCACCGTTATGGCCATCGCTCGTCCGACGATACCGGCTCGCGTCACGCCGGTGGCGTGCCTTCCTCCGCCTCCACGAAGCGCGTGCGCAGGTCCTTCTTGGAGAACTTCCCCACTGACGTCTTGGGGACCTCGTCGATCAGCTCCACGCGGTCGGGGATCCAGAACTTCGCGACGCGCCCGTCGAGGAACGAGCGCACGCCCTCGGCGTCGATCTGGGCGCCATCGGCGGCCACGACGCAGGCCAGCGGGCGCTCGCCCCACTTCTCATCCGGGACGCCGATGACGGCGGCCTCGGCCACGTCGGGGTGGGCCATGATCTCGTTCTCGAGCTCCACGGAGGAGATCCACTCGCCGCCGGACTTGATGACGTCCTTCGTGCGGTCGACGATCCGGATGTAGCCCTCCGCGTCGATCGTCGCCACGTCGCCGGTCATCAGCCAGCCGTCCGGGGTGTTCGGCTCGCGCTCGTCGTCGTAGTAGGCCGCCGCGATCCATGGGCCGCGAACCTGCAGCTCGCCCTGGGCCTCGCCGTCCCACGGCAGCGCGTCGGTGGTGCCCGTCTCCACGATGCGGCAGTCCACGAGCGGCGAGATCAGCCCGACGCTCGCGCGCAGGCCCGCCAGCTCGTCCTCCGAGCGGTCCTCGAGCGTCGACTTCACGGTCGCGACGGAGCCGATCGGCGAGGTCTCGGTCATTCCCCACGCCTGCAGGATCGGACGGCCCGTCCGCTCGCGGTAGGCCTCGGAGAGGACGCGGGGCACGGCCGAGCCGCCGCAGACGATGCGGGTCAGCTTGGCGAGGTCACGGCCGTCGAGCTCGTCGAGCATCCCCATCCAGATCGTCGGGACGCCCGCGGCGAGCGTCACGCCCTCCTCCTCGATCAACGCGGCGATCGCCTTCGGGGAGAGGTCCGGGCCGGGCATGACCAGCGAGGCGCCCGCCATCGCCGCGGCGTGCGCAAGGCCCCAGGCGTTGGCGTGGAACTGCGGGACGACCGGCAGCACGACGTCGTGCTCGGAGAGGCCGAAGGAGTCGGCGAACATCGTCGCCATCGCGTGCAGCGTCATCGAGCGGTGCGAGTAGACGACGCCCTTCGGGTTGCCGGTCGTCCCGCTCGTGTAGCACATGGCCGCGGCCTGGTTCTCGTCCTCGACGACGAAGTCGGCCACCGGCGAGGCGGCGGCCAGGAGCTCCTCGTAGTCGCGGATGCGCGGGTCGTCGGGGATCTCGTCTTGAGCGCCGTCGTCCATGACGACGACCGTCTTGACCGTCGTCAGCTCGTCGACGAGGGGCCAGAGAAGCCCGAGAAGCGAGCGATCGACGAAGATCACCTCGTCCTCGGCGTGGTTGGCGACGAAGACCACCTGCTCGGGGAACAGGCGGATGTTCAGCGTGTGCAGCACCCGCCCGGAGCACGGCGCGGCGAAGTAGAGCTCGAGGTGCCGCGCGGAGTTCCACGCGAAGGTCCCGACCCGCCCGTCTGAGGAGATCCCGAGGTCGTCGAGGACGCCCGCCAGCTGCCGCGTGCGCTGCGCCCAGGCGCCGTAGGTCGTGCGCTCGCGGCCGCCGCCGACGGTCGCGGTGACGATCGCCTTGTCGGCCCACAGTCGCTCCGCGCGCCCGAAGACGTGCGTGAGGGACAGCGGGACGTCCTGCATCAGACCCTGCACGGCGGCTCCTGTTCGTCGACTTGCGCTGGCTCGGTGTCGATCCTGCCAGGCCGCGAGATCGCGTGCGCTCGCTGCAGGCGCAGAGGCCTGCGGCGTGGCTCCTCGAGGGCGCGACGGTCCGACTCAGCGGTCCGCGCCGCGCTTCACGAGACGCCGGACGCTCGCCCTGAAGTCGATTCGCGAAGGGACGCTCGACGTCGTCGCGCTGACGTTCTGAACGCCTCCGACACGCGCGAGGGCGCCCTCGCGTTCGAGCTCACGCTCGACCGTCAGGACGTCCGCGGGTTCGGCGCGCTCGTTGAGCGCGCCGATCGCGTCGTACACCGTGCGGTGACGCTCGTCGGAGAACGCTCGGTTGAGGCAGGAGCGGTCCATTCAAGCGCGCACAACCCTTGAGACCGACAAGACCCCAGCTTCGCTCGTCTCTCGGTCAGGCGGCGGGCGCGGCGAAGAGCGCCGCGACGTCCAGCGGCGGGGTCGCTCCGACGGCGACGGTCTCGATCGCGTCCCCGGCCCGCGCGATCCGCGTCTGGACGTAACCGTCGGCCGTGGGCTCGGTGCGGACCTCGACCGTCTGACCGGGCACGTCGACGAGCCAGTACTCCGGGATCTGCGCGCGTGCGTAGATGCGGGCCTTCTGCAGCCGGTCGACCGCGTGCGAGGTGACCGCGACCTCCACCGCGAGCAGTGCCGTCTCGGGATGGCCTTCCAGAGGCTCGCTGGCGATCACGAGGAGGTCCGGTTGAGGCTCGGAGCGGTCGCCCGGTCGCGTGATCGGAGACTGAACCGACACGTCGACCACCCCGGCGGCCATCGCCCCGGCGAAGTGCTTGGTCAACCGACGGACGGCCTGGGCGTGCTCGGGGCTGATCGGGCTCATCTCGACGAGGACTCCTTCCAGCAGCTCGACGCGATCGGCGTCCGCGAAGACGCCCGCGTCGATCATGCGGTGGTAGTCCTCGACGCTGAGCGGGTGGACCGGGACGTGCTGGGGGACCGTGATGGCCATCGCGTGAGCTCACGGTACCGGCTGGGCCGCCACCGGTCGCCGAGCGCGTGATCTCCTTCGCCAGACGCAAAAGGAGTCACCGCTCACCGCAGGCGCTCGACCACGGCGACCAGGCGGGCGCAGATCTGGTCGGTCTCCGCGCGGCTCGGCGCCTCGACCATCACGCGGACGAGCTGCTCGGTGCCGCTCGGGCGCACGAGCACGCGCCCGCGGCCGGCGAGCTCCGCGTTGGCCGTGTTCGTCGCCGCCGTGAGCTCCCCGGCGGCCATCGCACCGTCGCGGTCGGCCACCGGCACGTTGACGAGCTTCTGCGGGAGCTTCTCCATCGCATCGCGATCGGCTAGGTCCGAGCCCGCGAGCGCCTCGAGCGTCAGCAGCGCTGCGGCGATCCCGTCGCCCGACGGGACGAAGTTCATGTCGATGATGTGCCCGGACTGCTCCCCGCCGAGGCTCCAGCCGCGAGCACGCAGCTCCTCGAGGACGTAGCGGTCGCCGACCTTGGTCGTCGCGCACTCCACGCCCGCGGCCTCCATGGCGCCGAAGAAGCCGTAGTTCGTCATCACCGTCACGGCGACGCCGTCGCCCGTGAGGCGGCCGGCGCGGCGCAGGTGCAGCGCCGCCAGTGCGATGAGCTCGTCGCCGTCGACCACGACGCCGTGGCGGTCCACCGCCAGCAGCCGGTCGCCGTCGCCGTCGAAGGCGAACCCGAGCGCGTGGCCGCCGGCGACGACGACCTCGGCCAACGCGTCGACGTGGGTGGAGCCGCAGCCGTCGTTGATGTTGCGCCCGTCGGGAGCGTCCGCGATCACCGTCGGTTCGGCGCCGAGGCGGCGGAAGATCTCGGGCGCGGCGCGGTGCGTGGAGCCGTTCGCGCAGTCCAGGACGACGTCGAGGCCGGTGAGGTCAAGCGCCTCGAAGCGGCTGTGCAGCGCGCGCAGGTAGTCCTCGTGGGTGCCCTGCAGGGCACGGATGCGCCCGACGCGCTCCGGTGCAGGCCCGGCCTCGGCCTCGACGCGCCGCTCGATCGCGAGCTCCGTGGCGTCGGAGAGCTTGAAGGCGTCCGCGCCGAAGAACTTGATGCCGTTGTCGCGGTACGGGTTGTGCGACGCGGAGATGACCGCCGCGACGTCGAAGCCGTAGCGCGCCAGCAGCAGCGGCGCGGCCGGCGTAGGCAGCACGCCCCCGAGCAGCACCTCGCCCCCGGCGCTCGCGGCGCCCGCGGCCAGCGCGGACTCGAGCATCTCGCCCGACTCGCGCGTGTCGCGGATCACGAGCACGCGCGGTGCGGTGTCCGGCGCGTCCGGCCGCGCAGCCGCTTCCTGCGTGACGGCGCGACCCAGGCGCAGCGCGAGCTCCGCCGTGAGCACCTCGCCCGCCACGCCACGGACGCCGTCCGTGCCGAACAGCTTGCGGATAGGAGCCCGCCCGCCCGCTAGCGCTTGGAGAACTGCGGCTTCTTGCGGGCCTTCTTGAGACCGGCCTTCTTGCGCTCCTTCACGCGCGCGTCACGCGTGAGGAAGCCGCGCTTCTTGAGCTCGCCGCGGAGGTTCGGGTCCGCCTCGAGCAGCGCGCGCGAGATGCCGTGGCGCAGCGCGCCAGCCTGCGAGGAGACCCCGCCGCCGTGGATGCGCACGTCGACGTCCATGCGGTCGTCGAAGCCGACCGCCTCGAGCGGCTGGCGGATGCCGCGCTGCAGCGTCGGGCGGGGGAAGAACACGTCGAGCGTCTTGCCGTTGACGAGGTAGATCCCCGAGCCGGGCTTGAGGATGACGCGCGCGACGGCCGTCTTGCGCTTGCCGGTCGCGCGGTAGCGCGCGCCCTCGGCGAGCACGATCGAGGCGGCGATCGGCTGCGCGTGGAGGTCCTCGTCCTCATCGGCGCCGTCGGACTCCGCGTCTGCGTCGTCGGCGGCCGCGTCGCCCTCCAGGACGATGTCGACCTCGAGGTCCATGCCGGGGATCGCCGGCTTGACGCGCGGCGCTGCGGGCTCGTCGTCCTCGAGGTCCTCATCTTCGGCGACGTTTGCCTCGGGGGCGACATCCGGCTCGAGCTGCGGCGCGGGATCGCCGGCGGCGGTGCCGGAGGCGGGCTGGATCGGCTCGTCGGCGGGGGACGCGTCGGCGCCGAGCACGGCTGCGGCGGCATCGTCGGCGCCGGCGGGAGCGTCGGCGGCGGGACTGGCGTCGGCGGCGGGAGCTGTGTCGGCGGCCGGATCCGCGTCGGCGGCCGGTTCCGCGTCCTCTTCGGTGCCGACAGCAGGCTGCTCGCCCTCGGTGTCGACCGGCACCTGAGCGGCGGCGGCCTCCTCGGCGGCGGTCTGCTGCTGGGTCGCGTCGACGGCGTCGTCGTCTGCGGGGGGCGTCTGGTCGGCCATTACTTGGCGATCTCCATCGGGACGGGCATCTGGGCGGCGTGCGGGTGGTCGGACCCCGCGTACACCTTGAGCTTGGTGATCTGCTTGCGGGCCAGCCGGTTGCGGGGGAGCATCCCCTTGACCGCCTTGCGGATGACCTCTTCGGGGCGGCGGTCGAGCATCTCCTCGAGCGTGCGCGATCTGATGCCGCCGGGGTAGCCCGAGTGGCGGTAGTAGCGCTTCTCGGTCCGCTTCGAACCGGTCACCGTGATCTTCTCCGCGTTGATCACGACGACGAAGTCGCCCGTGTCGACGTGCGGCGTGTACTCCGGCTTGCGCTTGCCGCGCAGGGCGTCGGCGATCTGGGTCGCCATGCGCCCGAGGGTCTGCCCCTCGGCGTCGACGACGAGCCAGTTGCGCTCGCGGTTCTCTGAGTTGGCGACGTAGGTCTTCACGGGAGGCTCGGGAGGTGTTCGAAGAGAAGCGCGGCGCCCGAGGGCGCCAGCGGCAGGAGCATGGCGACGCGCAGCCTGCGCGGCGGCGACGGAGTGTAGCGGCGCGGGGCGGGCTGCGACGACCGCCTCACCGCAGCGCCGGCGGCACCCGGCGCAGGTCGCGCGGGGCCTCCGGGCGCAGGCGCTGGTAGGCGAAGGCCGCACCGAGCAGCAGCACGCCGAGGCCGAGGAACGACGCGACTCGGTAGCTGGCCTCCTGCGTGGCCAGGTCGTACACGAAGACCTTGACCACGGTGACGCCGAGCAGCCCCAATGCACCCGCCCGCACGGCGGCGACGTCCGCGCGCAGGCCGGCCACGAGCGCGCCGACGCCGACGAGTGCCCACAGGCCGCCCAGGCGCAGCTGCCCCGTGCGGACGTCCGCACCGCCCACGTCGACGACGACCAGCGACGCGAGGTACAGGGCGCCGAGCGCGAGCGCCCCGAGCACCGCGGGCCGGTCGTCCTCGTCTACGAGCATCGCGACGCGGGCCGTCGCGCCCAGCACGACGGCCATCCCGAGGGCGGCGGCACCGAGGCCGGCCACGCCGCCGTAGAGGCCCGCGGGCGGAGCCTGGTCGGTCAGGCACCACAAGGCCGCACCCGCGAGGTGCATCAGCCCGGCGCCCCAAGCGACCCGGTCGCCGCGGACGCCGAGCGCGCAGAGCGCGACCGCCTCGAGCGCCCAGGCAGCGGTCAACGCGACGCCGTCGAGCGTCAACGCCGCCAGCCCCGCGGCGGCCAGGAGGCCGAGGACGTCGAGCCCCAGCCGGTGGGCGGGCGCCAGGCGGGCGGAGACCAGGCAGGCGCCCGCGAGCGCCGCGAGCATCGCGGTGACCGACGCCGTCGGCGCGCCGCCGCCCAGGAGAGTCGCCGTGTCGACGGCCGGCACCGTCGTGAGCACCGCGAGCGCGACGTGGAGGCCGAGGCCGGAGGCGGCGGCGCCCGCGTCGCGCGAGCGGTCAGGCGCGCCGGCGCCCCCCATCGCCCCCTCCGGCTGCGGCCCGGTCGCCGCACCGGCGACCTCGGGTCCGCGAGCGGCCAAGCGCGTCACGGCCGCGAAGGCCACGGCGCCCGCGGCCCAGCCCAGCGCGAGGACCACGCCGTCGGCGGCCAGCGCGAAGGCGGCGTCGGCGAGCACGACGCCGAGCGTCAGGCAGAGTGTCCCGAGGTCCGTCGCCAGGCGTGGCGTGCGGCGCGCGGCCAGGCCGAGCGCGAGGTGCGCGGCGGCCAGCCCGGCGACCCAGGCGATGGCCGGCGCCCGGTCGTCCGCGGCGAGGAGCGCGAACCAGCCGGCGACGCCGAGGACCAGCGCGTTGACCGCGAGCAGCGTGGCCGGAAGCGGGCGCAGGTCCTCGCGCGGGTCGCGCAGCGCAGTCCCGATCGCGGCGACGGCTTGGAGGGCGCCGAAGACGACGAGCACGAGCAGCGTGAGGCCGACGTCGTGGACGATCGCCAGCCACCCGAGCCACTGCGGGGTCACGGCGAGCGCAACGCAGACCGACACCCACGGCCAACGCTGACGCACGAGCACCGCGATGGCCGCGGCGGTGGCGGGCGCGAGGTACAGCAGCCCCGCCGTTTCCCCCGCGAGCCCGGCCAGCACGGGCGACAGCAGCGCGCCGACGAGTCCCAGCGCCGCGATGGTCGGCGACGCCCACCGCGACGCCAGCGCCACCGCGAGGGCACCGACCGCCGCCGCGAGCGCGACGGCGACGCCGCTCGGGAGCAGCTCGTAGGCCGAACCCGCGACCGTCAGCGTCAGGAAGGCGCCGCCGAGCGCGGTGGCGACCGCGGCGCGCGCCGCCTCGGTGCGTCCGTGGCGCTCGTGCAGCCGCACCCCGGCCGCCAGCAGCCCGGCGCAGCCGACGGCCGCCAGCACGCAGCGCTCGGCCTCCCCGATCCAGCCGTTCGAGATGCCGAGCGCGAACAGCAGCGCGAGCCCGACCAGGACCGCCGCGCCACCGACCCAGGCCAGCACCCGGCCGCCGAGCAGCTCTTCGAGCGACGGGCGTGGCGTCTTGGGGGCCGCGGCGGGGACGGAGCGCGGCGCTGGGCGGGAAGAAGGCGCAGGCGGGGCAAGGGCCTCGGAGGGCCTGGCCCCAAACGGAGCAGAAGCCTTCACCCCGAACGGGCCGGGAGCCGTCGCCACCGTGTCCGGCCGTGCGAGGTCCGGCGACGCGAGCGCGAGCTCGAGGCGGCCCAGGCGCTCCTCGGCGCGGCGGGCGTCGGCTTCGAGGTCTGCGAGGCGTACGGCGGCGGTGCGGATCACGGCGATTCCTTTTGTCGACCGGCGGTCAGGAGCACGACCGTAGCGTCCTGCTGACCGTCGGTCAAGTGCTTGTCGACCAGCGGTCGGCGCACCTGCGATGCTGCGCGCGTGCCGCCTGCCGCGCCCAAGCGCGCCTACACCCGTCTGGAGAACGACGCGCGCCGCGCCCAGCTCGTCGCGCTCGGCGCCCGCCTGTTCACCGAGCACGCCTTCGACGAGATCTCCATGGCCGCGATCGCCCGCGAGGCCGGGATCTCCAAGGCGCTGCTCTACCACTACTTCCCGGGCAAGCGCGAGTTCTTCGCCGCCACGCTGGCCGAGGGCGCCGAAGAGCTCCGGCGCGCCGTCGAGCCCGACCCCGGCGTGCCGCCGGCTCAGGCGCTCGTCGCCAGCCTCGGCGCCTACCTCGCGTGGGTAGAGGAGCACCGCGACTCCTACGCGAAGCTCATCCGCAGCGTCGCAACCGTGCCCGAGGCACGTGAGCTCGTCGAGCAGGTGCGCGCGACGACCGCCGCGCGCATCCTCGACGGCCTGGCCGCCGCCTCCGGCACCGCCGCCCCGCCGGCCGCCCGCATAGCAGTCAACGGCTGGCTCTGGTTCCTCGACGGCGCGATCCTCGACTGGCTCGAGGCCGATGACGTGTCGCGCGACCAGCTCCTCGGTCTCGTCGTGGGCACGCTGCTCGGCGCGCTGACCGCCGCGGGCGCCGGCGGCCTGGTCCCGACCGCCTAGCTCACTCCCACTCGATCGTCCCGGGCGGCTTGCTCGTGATGTCGAGCACCACCCGGTTGACCTCGCGCAGCTCGCCGATCATCCGTGCGGCGATCGTCTCGAGCAGGTCGTAGGGCAGGCGCGCCCAGTCGGCGGTCATCGCGTCGTCGGAGGTCACCGCCCGGATGACGACGACGTAGCCGTAGGTGCGCTCGTCGCCCTGGACGCCGACCGTCCGCACGTCGGGCAGCACGCAGAAGGACTGCCACAGCTCGCGGTACAGCCCCGCCTTGCGGATCTCGTCCTGCAGGATCGCGTCGGCGTCGCGCAGGAGGTCCAGACGCGCCTTGGTCGCCTCACCGCCGACGACGCGGATCGCCAGGCCAGGCCCGGGGAACGGCTGGCGCCACACGAGGCGCTCGGGCAGCCCCAGCTCCGCGCCGACCGCCCGCACCTCGTCCTTGAACAGCGCCCGGAGCGGCTCGACCAACGCGAACTCGATGTCGTCCGGCAGGCCGCCGACGTTGTGGTGGCTCTTGATCGTCGAGGTACCGGTGCCGCCGCCCGACTCGATCACGTCGGAGTAGAGCGTGCCCTGCACGAGGAACTTCGCCCCCTCGCCGTCCTCGGCGAGCTTGAGCGCCTCCTCCTCGAAGACGCGGATGAACTCCGTCCCGATGAGCTTGCGCTTGGTCTCGGGATCTGAGACGCCCGCGAGCTTCGCGAGGAAGCGCTCCTCGGCATCGACGGCCACGAGCGGGACCTGGAAGGTGTCACGGAACGTCGCGACGACCTGCGCGCCCTCGTCCTTGCGCATCATCCCGTGGTCGACGAAGACGCAGGTGAGCTGGTCGCCGATCGCGCGGTGCACGAGCAGCGCGGCGACGCTCGAGTCGACGCCGCCGGAGAGGCCGCAGATGACCTTCTTGCTGCCGACCTGCTCGCGTACGCGCGCGATCTGCTCCTCGACGATCGAGGCGGCGCTCCACGTCATGTCGCACTCGCAGACGTCCCCGAGGAACGTCTTGAGGATGTCCTGCCCGAACGGGGTGTGGACGACCTCGGGATGGAACTGGATGCCGTAGATCCCGCGCTCGATGTCCTCGAACGCGGCGACGGGCGAGACCGTCGAGGAGCCGAGCGCCGTGGAGCCGGGCGGCGCGGAGAAGACCGTGTCGCGGTGGCTCATCCAGCAGGGTTGCTCGGGCGGCAGGCCGACGAGCAGCCGCCCGGGCTCGGTCACCGTCAGCGTCGAGCGCCCGTACTCCCCCACCTCGGCGCTCTCCACCCGGCCCCCCTGGTCCAGGGCGATCAGCTGCATCCCATAGCAGATGCCGAGCACCGGGATCCCGAGCTCGAGCAGCTCGCGCTCCAGCGCCGGAGCGCCCTCGGCGTAGACCGACGCCGGCCCGCCGGAGAGGATCAGCCCCTTCGGTCTGCGCCGCCGGACCTCCTCCGCGCCCACGTGGTGGGGCAGCAGCTCGGAGAAGACCCCGCACTCGCGCACGCGCCGCGCGATGAGCTGGGAGTACTGCCCGCCGTAGTCGAGGACGACGACCTCGTCGAGCCGGGTCCCCGACGGCCCGACCTCGATCGGGGCGGACTCGTCGGTGAGCTCCGCCGCGACTCGCGAGGCGGTGACGACGTCATCCGGGTGGTGGTTCACGCGAGGGCCGGCGTCGCGCTGCCCGCCTCCGCGCTGCCTCCACCGCCGTGGTCCTCGCGCGCAGATGCGCCGCCCTTCGCGCCCATCCCGACCCCCTGCGAGGTCTGCAGCTGCTTGCCCTCGGTCATCAGCGCCGGGGCGATCATGACCTCGGCCCGGTTGAACTCCGCGAGGTCCTGGTAGCCGCAGGTCGCCATCGAGGTGCGCAGGCCGCCGAACAGGTTGAACGTGCCGTCGTTCTCGTGCGCGGGACCCAGGAGGATCTCCTCGAGCGTGCCGTTCTGCGTGGTCTGCACGCGGGCACCGCGCGGCAGCGACGGGTGGAACGTCGCCATGCCCCAGTGGTAGCCACGGCCCGGCGCCTCGTAGGCGCGCGCCAGCGGGGAGCCGATCATCACGGCGTCGGCGCCGCAGGCGATCGCCTTGGAGACGTCCCCGCCCGTGCGCATGCCGCCGTCGGCGATCACCTGCACGTACTCCCCGGTCTCGAGCATGTGCGTCGAGCGGGCGCCGGCGACGTCGGAGATCGCGGTGGCCTGCGGGACGCCGACGCCGAGGACGCCGCGCGTCGTGCACGCCGCGCCCGGCCCGACCCCCACGAGCACGCCGGCCGCGCCCGTGCGCATGAGGTGCAGGCCCGTGTGGTAGCTCGCGCAGCCCCCGACGATGACCGGCACGCCGGCCTCGCGGACGAACTCCTTGAGGTTGAGCGGCTCGGAGGTCATCGAGACGTGCTCGGCCGAGACGACCGTCCCCTGGACGACGAGGATGTCCAGGCCTGCCTCCAGGGCGAGCTCCCAGTGCTGGCCCACGCGCTGGGGGGTCAGCGAGGCCGCAGCGACCACGCCGGCCTCCTTGATCTCTGCGATGCGCTGGGTGATGAGCTCCGGGATGACGGGCGCCTGGTAGATCGCCTGCATCTCGCGCGTCGCCTGCTCCTTGGGAAGCGTGGCGATGCGCTCGAGCATCGCGTCGGCGTCCTCGTAGCGGGTGTAGATGCCCTCGAGGTTCAGGACCGCGAGGCCGCCGAGCTTGCCGATGATCCCCGCCGTGCGCGGCGAGACCACGCCGTCCATCGCGGAGGCCATGAGCGGCAGCTCGAAGCGGTAGGGACCGAGCTTCCAGGAGACGTCGACGTCGTCGGGGTCGCGCGTCCGGCGGCTCGGCACGATCGCGATGTCGTCGAATCCGTAGGCACGGCGGGCCTTCTTGCCGCGGCCGATCTCGATCTCCATGAGGCGCTCTCCTGCTCATTCGGGACTTGGCGAAGCGGGCAAGGTAGCAGCGGCCGTGGACGGCACCTGTGTTCGCGTTAGTGTCACTGACGCCGATGTCCGCCGAACCCCGCAACGAGCCGCTTTCCCGTCGCGCCTACCGCCAGGGAGCCCGCGCGAGGAGCGCCGAGGCGACACGGAATCGGATCCTCGGCGCCACCGAGGCGCTCCTGCGGGAGCGCGCAGCCGGCGCGGTCGGGCTCGAGGCGGTAGCGCTTGGGGCGGCCACGACCGTGCCGACGGTGCTGCGCCACTTCGAGACCAAGGACGCGCTGGTCTCGGCGGCAGTCGCAGCAGCGCTCGCACGTCACCGCGCTGCCCGCCCGCGCGTGAGCCCCGGCGACCATCTCGGCGCCGCCCGCGTGCTCGCCGAGGAGTACGAGCGCCACGCCCCGCTCCTGCGCGCCGCGGAGGCGCTGCCCGCGGACGCGCGCCGTGAGCTCGAGGCGGCGCGCCGGCTGCACCGCGACTGGCTCGCGCGCACGTTCGCCGACGGCCTCACGCCGCTGGCGCCCGTGGTCCACCGCCGCCGCCTCGCGCAGCTCGTCGCCGTCAGCGGTCCAGCGCCGTGGCGCACGCTCCGCGAGACGGAGCACCTCGGCTTCGTGCAGGCGCAGGCAGCGCTCGCGGAGCTGCTGCGCGCGCTCTCGGCATAGCACGAGCCCGCGCGCTGCTCACCTCGCGGCCGGCCGTGACTGCAGCCGCTCCATCTCGCCGGCGATCATCGCCTCGTGCTCGCGCTCGGCACGCTTGGCCTTGCGCGGGTCCCAGAAGCCGGCCATCAGGAACACCAGCGGGATGAAGACGAGCTCGCCGGCGACCCCGATGAGGAAGTACTTCTTCCACTCGTCCGGCGAATCGGCGACCGCCGCCTGCACGGTCGGTCCCTCGGCCGCCAGAGTCTCAAGGCCCTTGGAGAGCTCGGGCGTCGGTGCGCTCAGCGCGGCGAACTCCTTGGCTCCGAGCGCCTTGGGAGCGGTCGTCGACACGTAGGCGAGATCCGCCGGGGTCGTCGGCTGGATGAGCTGCCCGAACGCCTCCGGTCCAAGTGCGGTCTTGATCTGGGCGAGCTGCGCGGGAGTCGGCGTCTGCCCCGCGGCCTGCGCCTTGCCCAGCGCCTGCGCGACCGCCGGGTTCTTCTGCAGCGCGGCCAGCAGCGCACCGTCACGCGCCTGGATCTCGGTGAGCTTCGCGGTCACCTTCGGGTTGGCGGCGGCCGCGGAGGCGACCTTGCCCACCGTGGTCTGTCCGGTCGGGGTCGGGTCGGCCAGGACCATCTGCACCACCGGCCCCTTCTCGACCAGCGTGGTGACCGTGGTGACGACCTTGGGGACGAAGAAGACCGACACGGCGATGACCACGCGGATGACCAGGCCCCAGACGGCCAGGCCGGTGGCGGTGAGCGCCGGGTTGCGCCGCTCGACGGTCTCGGTGAAGCTCGCCATCCACGGCGCGAAGGCAGTGCCCAGGGACACGGCGATGAGGCTCAGCAGCACGACGAAGGTCCCGTAGCTCGTCTCGGCGTCGGCCGCCTTGAACGCGAAGATCGTCGTGAAGACGGCCGCGCTCACAGCCCCGAGGACCATGAACGGCTTCCGCACGCGCACCCGGTCGGAGAGGATGCCGACGATCAGCAGGGCCGCGGCGTCGAAGGACCAGAACCAGTTGCCCAGCGCGTTGGCCTTGGACTGGCTGTAGCCGAAGACGGTCTCGAAGAAGACCGGGAAGAAGCCCACCGCGATGTAGTAGATGATCAAAAAGACGCTGATCGCGAAGGCCGAGCCGAGGATGTCCAGGTGGAGCATCTGGCGGAAGGGATGGCGCAGGCTCGCCTCGATGTCCAGGCCCTTGGCGCGTGCCTCGATCAGCGCGCGGTCCTTGGAGGAGACCATGAGCTGGTCGCGCAGCCGCGGCGCGAGCTCGCGCAGCCCGACGAGCGCGATGAGGAAGACGACGAGGCCGACGATCCCCGCGATGACGTACTGGTCCTGCCAGGTGGTGGAGTCGGAGGAGTTCGAGACGATCGCGCTGACCACGAGCGAGCCGAGCACCGGGCCGAGCGTCCAGAAGCCCATCGCCGACGCCCGCCCGAGCTGCGGGGAGAAGTCGCGCACGAGGGCAGGGGTGGCGACGAGGATGATGCCCTCGACGAAGCCGATCGCGATGTAGACGACCGCGAAGCCGGTCTTCGAGGAGACGTTGGGCAGGGCGAAGGCGCACAGCAGGCCGACGACCAGCAGCCCGAAGGTCACGATGTTCGCGCGGCCATAGCGGTCTGCGAGCCCGGCGAGGACCGACGCGAGCGCCCCGAGCGCGTAGCCGACGACGCTGATGTTCACGTAGTAGACGAACGACATGTCGAGGTCGCGCAGGATGTTCGTCGCGACGCCGCCGGAGAGGTACAGCTGGTAGTAGAGGACGATCGTGGTCAGGACGACGATCGCGAGGCTGGTGAAGCGCGTGGCGTTGCCAGGATAGGCGACCAGCTGGCGATCCCAGAGGCGGCTGAGCGGGCTGCCGCTCTGCGGTTCGGCCAGCGGCGACGGGGCGGCAGTGCTCATGGGGTCTCCGGGATGCGGGGATGAGGTCGCGGAAGGGCGATGCGCAGTTCTCTCACACCGCGACCATGGCGCGCCCGCGACATGTCACGCGTCGGACACGCCGGATGCCGGTGCTGCGTCAGGAGACGTCGGCCGTCGGCGTGAGCCGCTCGACCGTGGTCTCCGCGTGCATGCGCTCGACGGCCCGCGGATCGACGAGCCCCGCCCCGAGGCGCATCGTGGACTCCGCGCCGCAGGCCACGCCGAAGCGCAGGCACTCCTCGATCGCGTTGCCCTCGTAGCGGGAGGCCACGAAGCCCGCGAGAAACGCGTCGCCGGAGCCGACGGCGGCCACGGACTCGCGCGGGTCGATCCACACGCGTAGCAGCTGGCGCTCGCCGCCGACCGAGACGCAGGCCACGCAGCCGTCCGGGAGGGTCATGATCGCCTCGTGCGGGCCGAGCCCGACCATCTCGTACACGGCCGCCGCCCGGTCATCCTCGTCGTTGAACTCGTGGCCGACGAGCTCCTCGGCCTCGAGGACGTTCGGGCTGATGATGTCCGGCTCGGCGCGCGCGGCCAGCCGCAGGGGCTCGCCGTCGGTGTCGATCACGGTCAGCACGCCGAGCTTGCGCAGCTCGCGGATGAGCCCGGCGTAGATCTCGGGATCGACTCCGCGCGGCAGCGAGCCCGCGAAGACGACGATGTCGGCGCCGCGGGCCAGGTAGAGCAGCTTGTCGCGGAAGAGCTCGACCTCGGTGTCGGTGATCGAAGGCCCGCGCTCGTTGACCTCGGTCGTCTCCCCGTTGGTCGGGTCGTAGACGGCCATGTTCGTGCGCGACTCCTCGCGGATGCGCACGAAGTCGTTGAGGATCGACTCCTGGGTGAGCTGCTCGACGATGCGCGTGCCGGTCGGGCCGCCTGCGAAGCCCGTGGCGATGACGGGCTGGCCGAGCATCTTCAGCGCCCGGGCGATGTTGACGCCCTTGCCGCCGGCCATCGTCGTCTGGTCGACGGTGCGGTGACGGCGTCCGAGGCGGAGGCTCGGTACCGACAGCGACTTGTCGATGGCCGCGTTGAGCGTGACGGTGATGATCATGGGGCGTCGGTCGTCTCGGTCTCGTCGGAGCGTGCGCGTCGTGCGGATCGCCGTCGAAGCACCACGAGCGAGAGGCTACCGAGCACGAACACCGTGAACAGGAGAACCGTGCGCCTGCGGCCCGCGAAGTCCCGAAGGCGGTCGCCGGCGCCGGCCTCGGTCACCGCCCGCCCGGTCACGAGCGGTGCCCGGGCGACGACCCTGCCGCGCTGGCGCACGACGAGCGTCCCCGCGCGCGCGCCCTGTGGCAGCGGTCCGTCGAGCTTGGTGGGCGCGCCCGTGACCCGGACGTCCAGACGCTCACCTCGCCGCACGGTGCGGACCACGTCTGACCCGGCGACGAGCGCGACGGAGCCGGAGCGGTAGCGCAGTCCGGCGCGGGCGAAGCGCCGGCCCGCGCGGAGGGCGGCGCTGCGCTCGTAGCGCCGCAGCCCGTAGCGCAGGAGGGCGAGCGAGTCGGCGTTGCGCGCCGCCTCGCTCTGGTCGCCGAGCACCGCCGAGACGACGGTCACGCCCTTGCGGGTGGCCGAGCCGACCAGGACGTAGCCCGCGCCGTTGGTGTGGCCCGTCTTGACCCCGTTGACCGACGGCGTGGTGCGCACGAGCGAGTTGCGGTTGACGAGCGTGCGCGGGAAGGCTCCGGAGCGGATCCTGGCCCGCGGCATGTTGGTCGTCTCGCGGAAGAACGGCTTGGTCCGCAGCACGAGGGCGAGCTTCACCAGGTCGGCCGCGCTCGAGAAGTTGTCCGGGTCGTCGAGCCCGATCGGGTTCGCGTAGCTCGTGTCCTTCAAGCCGAGCTCGCGGGCACGGGCGTTCATGTCGCGCACGAAGCGCGCGCGGCTGCCCGAGACTCGCACCGCGAGGGTCGCGGCCGCGTCGTTGGCCGAGACCAGCAGGAGCGCCCGCAGCTCGTCGCGCACCGTCACGCGCTCCCCGCCCTTGAAGCCGGCGATCGACTCCGCGGGCGCGCCGCGGTAGGGCAGCTGGACGAGGACGTCGTCGAGCGAGAGGCGCTCGAGCGCGAGCAGGGCGGTCATCAGCTTGGTGGTCGAGGCGATGGGCCGGTGCGCGTCGGCCCTCTTGGCGAAGACGACGTCGCCCGTGGCGGGCTCGACGAGGATCGCGGCCGGCGCGCTCACGCCGGGAACTCCACCGCGCTGCGCCTGGGCGGCGGGAGGCAGCAGCAGGCAGAGCGCCAGCACGACGAGTCCGGGCCACGCGCCGCGTGGGACCGTCCTCACGGGGAGAGCTTGAGCTTCTGGCCGACGCTCAGGCTCTGCGCGTCTTCGAGGTCGTTGAAGTCGAGCAGGTCGGCCACGGGAACCCCCGTGCTCTCCGCGATGCTGCCGAGCACGTCGCCCGGCATGACGGTGTAGGTCTTCGACTTGGCCTTGGGCGCGGCCTTCTTGCGCGCCTTCGCGCCCGCCTTGCGCGGCGCCTTCGACGCGGTGGAGGTCTTCTTGGTGGTCGACTCGTTCGTGGAGCCGCCGAGCTGTGGGCGCGCCACCAGGAAGATCGTCAACACCGCCGCGAAGAGGGCAAGGGGCGCCAGGAAGCGGGCGGGACTGCGGCGCGGCATGTCGGGCGGAGTTTAGGGCGCTTCCCGGGCGAAGGGTCAGGACGCAAGCGCCCATGCGCGCTCGCGCAGGCGCTCGGCCTCCGCCCGGGCGGCCGAGGCCGGCGCGCCGTGAGCCGCCTCGTGGGCGCGCGCGAGCGAACGTGATGCCGTCACCAGCCCTCCCGCCGGCCCCGGTGCCCAGGCGGGCGCGAGCGCCTCGACGCTTCCGCCCTGCGCGCCGACGCCCGGCAGCAGGAACGGCGTGCGCGGCATCAGCTCTCGCAGCCGCTCGAGGTGCTCGGGCGCCGTCGCGCCCACGACCGCGCCGACGTCGCCGAGCGCCTGCGCCGGCTCGGAGAGCCCATGCACCATCCGGGCGACCCGTGCCCACACGGGCTCGCCGCCCGGAGAAGTCGGGAGGTCCTCGACGTCGGCGGCACCGGGGTTGGAGGTGCGCACGAGGACGAAGAGCCCGCGGCCGTGGGGCCGGGCGACCTCCAGCAGCGGGGCGAGGGTGTCAGACCCCATGTACGGGTTGACCGTGAGCGCGTCGGCTCCCAAGCCGATCACGGGGCCGAACGGCGTGGCCGTCTCCCCCAGGAACGCCTCGGCGTATGCGCGGGCGGTCACGTCGATGTCGCCGCGCTTGGCGTCGGCGACGATCAGCAGGCCGCGGGCACGGGCGTGGTCGCAGACCGCGCCGAGCACCGTGCGGCCCGGCGCGCCGAGCCGCTCGAAGCAGGCGACCTGCGGCTTGAGCGCGACGACGGCGGGCGCGACGGCGTCGATCACGAGCTGGCAGTGGGTCAGCACGGCGCGAGCGAGCTGCTGCTCCGGTGGCCCGTCACCGGCCGCGCGCTCCGCCTCGGGCCACAGGCGCTGCGGGTCGGGGTCCAGCCCCAGGACCACGTTGGACTGCCGCTCGCCGACTGCCCGGGCGAGCCGCTGGCCGAAGGGAGCGCTCATCGACCGGCCACGCTATCCCCAGCGGCGGCGGAGAGGCCCGGGGCGCGGATCGTCTGGCCGATCCGGGAGGATGCGGGGTGTGACGCCGCTGAACCGCATCGCCTGGGGCGTGACCGTCGGCTCCTGCGTCGTCCTCGCGGTCCTCCTGCTCTTCGCGGGCTACCAGGGCTACGCCGCCGTCGCTGTCGCGGTCGGCCTCAGCGCCGCGATCAACCTCCGCTGACCGGCAGGAGCGGGACCTCCGTGCCGGGGACCACGCTGCCCTCCGGCTCGAGGTGGATCAGGACGTCGGCGCCGGCCAGCCGCCGGCGAATGGCGTCCTGCAGCGCGTGCGACGTCGCGTGGGCGGCTTCGAGCGTCGTGCCCGCGCGGAACTGCACGTGCATGTCGACGTAGCGGCGGGCGCCCGCCCGGCGCGCACGGAGCTTGTGGAAGCCCGCCACGCCCTGGGCGCCGAAACCGAGGACCTCCTCCTCGATGGCGGCGAGCTCCGCGCTCGGGAGCGCCTCGTCGATGAGCACCCGCGACGACGAGCGCAGGATCCGCACGCCTGCGACGACGATCGAGGCCGCGACGAGCAGTGCGACCACCGGGTCGATCCACTGCTCGCCCGTGAGCTGCACGAGCACGAGGGCGACGAGCACCCCGGCCGACGTCGCGGCGTCCGTGCGCAGGTGCGAGGCGTCGGCTTCGAGCGCCGGCGAGCCCGTCTCCTGCGCCCGCGCGGACAGCCGCGCCGAGACGACGAGGTTGACCGCGATCGAGATCGCGAGCACCACGATGCCGAAGCCGAGCGCGTGGACCTCTCCCCCGACGACCAGGCGCCGCACCGACTCGAAGACGATCACCCCCGAGCCGACGAGGATGAGCATCCCCTCGATGGCCGCGGCCATGTCCTCGAACTTCTCGTGGCCGTAGGGGTGGTCCGCGTCGGCGGGCTCGTCGGCCTTGCGCACCGAGACGAAGGCCACGACGGAGGCCACGAGGTCGAAGCTCGAGTGCAGCGCCTCGGTCAGCAGAGCGACCGAGCCGGTCACGCTGCCCGCGATCACCTTCAGGAGGATCAGCGTCGAGTTGGAGACGATCGACAGCGCCGCCGCGCCCGAGCGCGCGCCGGGCGCCGGGCGCTGCGCCGGCGTGTGCTTCACGGCGCTGTTCACCCGCGCTTCTCGAGCCGGCGCAGCAGGGCGGCGACCGCGCGCCCGCGGTGGGAGATCGCGGCCTTCTCCAAAGGCTCCAGCTCGGCCATGGTGCGCCCGGGACGCGCGGGGTCGACGACGTCGTCGGGCAGGAAGGCCGGGTCGTAGCCGAAGCCGTTGGCTCCGCGAGGGTGACCGTCCAAGGTCCCGGTGCAGCGACCCTCCACCGTCCACGCCTCGCCCGCGAGCGGATCGACGAACGCGATGGCGCACACGTAGGCCAGCGCGTCGCCCGCCGGCGCTTGCGCCAGGAGCTTTCGCAGGTTCGCCTCGTCGTCGGCTCCGGGCCCGGCCCAGCGCGCGGAGCGCACTCCGGGCGCACCGCCGAGCGCGGCGGACTCCACGCCCGAGTCGTCGGCGATCACCGCTGCCCCGAGCGCGTCCGCGGCCGCGTGCGCCTTGATCAGCGCGTTCTCCGCGAACGTCGCACCCGTCTCCTCGGGTGTGGGCAGGTGCTCGGGGAGGCCGACGAGCTCGTGCCCGACGAGCATCGCCCCGAGCTCTGAGACCTTGTGGGGGTTACCCGTCGCCACGACGAGCCGCATCAACCGGCGCCCGCGATCGCGGCCTCCTGCGCGGCGCGCAGGTCGGCGATGGCGCCCTCGGCGAGCGCGAGCAGCTCGTCGAAGTGCGCCCGCGAAGGCGGCGTGCGCTCCGCGGTGGCCTGCACCTCGTCCGGGCCGCCGTCGGCGGTGAGCACGTCGCAGTCGAGGTGGACCGTGCGCTGGCCGAAGGAGCGGGCGGGCGGAGCGCTCATCGGACGGGGAACTCACGGGAGCGGGCAGGAGCCTCGCGAGCGCGGGCGGGATCCTCACGCGCGGGAGCCGCAGCGGCGGCTCTCGCGCGTTCGTGCGAAGCGGCCGGCGCCGTGGGCTCGAGCAGCACGGTCTCCACGACGCCGAGCGGCATCTGCAGGAAGCGGCTGCCCAGGCTCCGGAAGGAGTCGGGGTCGCCCGTGCACAGGAAGGAGTAGTCGCCCTCGCCCGAGCTGCGCGTGGCCAGTCCGCGGGCGCCGAGGACGTGGGAGACCTGGCGCGCCAGGGGCGCTCCCGAGGCGATGATCGTGACCTCCGGGCCCAGCATGCGCTGGAGCATGGGCCGCACGAGCGGGTAGTGCGTGCAGCCGAGCACGACGGTGTCGACCGCGGCCTCGCGCAGCGGCGTGACGTAGCTGCGCACGGTCTCCACGACGCGCTCGTCGTAGGCGAAGCCCTCCTCGATGAGCGGCGCGAGCTCCGGGCAGGCCACCTGGGTGACCGCGACGTGCGGATCGGCCGCGGCGACGGCCTCGAGGTAGGCGCCCGAGGCGACGGTGGCGGGCGTGGCGAGCACCCCGACGCGGCCGTTGCGCGTCGCCGCCACGGCGTGGACGCCTCCCGGCCGCACGACGCCGATGACGTCGACCCCGAGCGTCGTCTGCATCATCCGCGCCTGCAGCGCGGGCAGCGCTGCGGCGGTCGCGGAGTTGCAGGCGACCACCAGCAGCTTGGCGCGGTGGCGCAGCAGCTCCTCGCCGATCTCCAGGCCGAAGCGCTCGAGCTCCTCCGCGGTGCGATCGCCGTACGGGAAGCGCGCGGTGTCGGCGAGGTAGACGAAGTCCTCGGCGGGCAGCTGCACGAGCAGCTCGTGCAGCACGGTGAGCCCGCCGACGCCCGAGTCGAACACGGCGATCGGCCGGTCGCGAGGGTGCTCAGAGGCAGGAGCGGCCACGGAGGAAGCGTAGGCGAAGGCACCAGGAAGGCCCGACTCGAAGCGGGCGCGACGACCGGCCCGGCGGCTGGAAGCGCCGCCGGGCGCGGGCCTCACCTACTTGCTCACGGTCTTGATCGCCTTGGTCAGCTCCCCCGTGACGACCTGGTCGAAGCGGAACGACGACTTGCCCGCGGCGGCCACCGCGACGGCGAGGACGCCCGCGACGAGCAAGATGAGCGCGACGTACTCCACCGTGCCCTGCCCGCGCTGCGGAGCGGTGCGCAGGCGAGCGGCGACGATGGCGATGGACGAGACGAGCCAGGCGTAAAGCCCGGCGGAGAAGCGATGGGTCATGGAGATGCGCCCTCCCGGGCGGGGTTCGGTTTCGGGATGGCTTGAAGCCTGCGGCCCCACCGCGTCACGGATCCAGACGCAGATGTGGAGAATCAGCCCCGGATGCGCGCACTGATCGTCACGGCCATGTGGCCGTCTCCCGAAGACCCCGCACTTGGGAGCTTCGTGCGTGACCAGGTCGAGGCGCTGCGCCGCATCGACGGAGTCGAGGTCGACGTCTTCGCCTTCCCGCCCCGCGGCTACGCGCGGGCGATGAAGAAGATCCGTGCCCAGCATCGCGGCGGCGGCCACGACGTGGTGCACGCGCACTTCGGCCTGACGGCCTGGGTCGCGCTCGCGCTCGGCGGCCCGGAACCCGTTGCGGTCACCCTGCACGGCACCGACGTGCGCCACCCGCGCTCGCGGCGCATCACCCAGGCCGCGCTGGGGCGCGTGGACCTGATCGCCGCGGTCAGCGAGGAGCTCGCGGCCGCGGCTCCCGGCCGCCACGACGTCCGCGTCCTGCCCTGCGGCGTCGATACCCACCGCTTCGCGCCCGTCCCGCGCCGAATCGCTCGCGAGCGGCTCGGCTTGCCCGCAGACGAGCCGTGCCTGCTGTTCCCGGCCGATCCCGTCCGCCCGGCCAAGCGCCACGACAGGGCGCTGGAGGTCGCCGACGGCGCACGGCTGATCTCCCTGGGCGGCGTCGATCCCGCGTCGGTGCCGCTGTGGATCAACGCCGCCAACGCCGTCGTCCTGCCGACGGAGACCGAGGGCTTCGGCCTTGCCGTGCTCGAGGCGCTCGCCTGCGACGTGCCCGTCTTGACCACGCCCGTCGGCATCCACCCCGAGGCGCTCGCCGGCGTGGACGGGAGCCTGTGCACCCCCTTCGAGCTCGATGCGTGGCGCGCGCTCGCAGCCGTCCACCTCGCGGCTGCCGACCCGCGGGTCGCCGGGCGCGCGAGCGCGGAGCGCTGGTCGGCCGACCGCATGGCCGAGCGCGTCGTGGCCGCCTGGCGCGAGCTCTTGGGAGCTTGACCGGACTCGTCACGGCCGCGCTTCCCGGCAACCGGTTCGAAGCGGTGGCAAGCCGCCCGCCGGAGCCGTCGCTATGGTGCGGCGCGGCGCCGTCGAGCGGCGCCGCGCACCCATGACCCGCCGACTGTCCCTGAGGCGACGAGGCGCCGCCGACGCGGCTTCGCCCGCCGAGCCCCCCACTCCGGAGCCCGCGGACGGCCCGCCGGCGCACGCGGCTCCGCTTCCCGCTCGCGACGCCGAGCCCCACCCGGCACCCGAGGCACCCCCCGTCCAGGCGCCGGCGCCCGAGGCAACCGCCATCCGGGCGCCCGCGGCCGAGGCGACCGCCGTCCACACGCCGGTCCCCGCCGTCCACACGGCTGCTCCCGTGGTCCACGCGGCTGCCCCCGTGGTCGACCCGTCGGCGCCCGCCGGCCTCGCGCTCCCGACTTCCGAGGAGCCGGGCGCCCCGAGCTTCCGCGATCGCGGCCGCCTGCGCCGCCGCCTGCGATACCTGCGCCGGATCCGCGAGCTCGGCTTCCGCGACCTCGGCGGCCTCGAGTTCGACCTCCACCGCTTCGGGCGCGAGGGGACGGCGCTCGTCGCGGGCAAGCTCGAGGCGCTCGCAGCCGTCGACGTCGAGCTCCGCGCGCTCGAGGAGCGCCTCGACGACCGCCGCGAGGTCGTCATCCTGCGCGAGGCGGGCATCGCGGCCTGCCCGCGCTGCGCCGCCCTGCACGGCTCCGACGCGAACTTCTGCCCGAACTGCGGGCTGCGCCTCGACGGGCCCCAGGCGATGTCCGAGGTCGGCGACGCGCCGGCCGCCGCGCCCGCCGGGCCGCTGCCGACGCCCGCGGCGCCGTGAGCGACCCGGTCGCACCGGCCGCTCCCGGCACCCTCGCCTGCCCACGCTGCGCATCGCCCGTCGCCCGCGACCAGGACTGGTGCCTGGTCTGCGGAGCTGCGGCCCGCACGCGGCTGGCTCCGGCGCCGAACTGGAAGCTGCCGGTCACCATCGTCGCCGGGGTCGTCGCGGTCTGCCTCGTCGCGTTCGCGCTCGCCTTCGTCGCGCTCACCGACGATCCCGCGCCGGCCACGGGGGCCACGGGGGCCACGGGCACAAGCGGACCCACCGTGGTCGCACCGGCGCCCGCTCCCGCACCGCCTCCCGCGCCGCCCCCAGCCGCCGCCACCGGCCCGACCGGCGCCACGGGCACGGCGCCGCCGCCCACGAGGCCCCCCGGCGCCGGCGGCACCACCGGTTAGCCCAGCAGCGCCTGCGCGCGCTCTAGCGCCTGCGTGGCCAGAGGGTGCGATGCGAGCTTTGGCGCGGCCGCGGGAGGCGCCGCGATCGCTTCCAGCGTGGCTTCGAGCCCGCGCGTCAGCGCTCCGAGCTCATAGCCGCCTTCGAGCACGATCCCGAGCCCGACGCCGAGCTCGTCGGCGAGGCGCCGCAGCGACGCCGCCATCCTCGAGTACCCCGCGTCGGTCACCGCGCAGCCCGCCAGCGGGTCGTCGACGTGGGCGTCGAAGCCTGCGGAGACGAGCACGAGCTGCGGGCGCCAGGAGCGCGCGAGCGGCACCACCAGGTGCTCGACGACCGAGCAGAACGTCTCGTCGCCCGAGCCGCTCGGCACCGGCACGTTGACGTTCGTGCCGCGGCCGGCGCCCGAGCCGACGTCGGCGGCCAGCCCCGTGCCGGGGTAGAGCGGCGACTCGTGGACGGAGACGAAGAGCACGCGCGGCTCGGCGTGGAAGATCGCGTTGGTGCCGTTGCCGTGATGCACGTCTGTGTCGAGGACGAGCACGCGCTCGAGGCCGTGGTGGTCGAGCGCCCACTGCGCCCCGACCGCGATCGAGTTGAAGAGGCAGAAGCCCATCGCCCGGGTCGTCTCGGCGTGGTGGCCCGGCGGCCGGTGCAGCGAGGCGCCGACGGGCGGGCCGCCCTGGGCCAGCAGCGCGTCGACGAGGGCGGCGACGCCGCCGGCCGCACGGCGCGCGGCCTCGCTGGAGCGCGCGGATAGGACCGTGTCCGCGTCGATCGCCCCGCCGCCGGCCGCGCACAGCGCCTCGAGGGCCGCCACGTGCTCGGGCGGGTGCACGGCGGTGAGCTGCGCGTCGGTCGCCGCGGGCGACTCGCGCAGCTCATATCCGAAGCACCCGTGCTCGTCGAGCGTCCCGGCGAGCGCCGTGATGCGGTCCGCGCGCTCGGGGTGTCCGGGCCCTGTGTCGTGCGCCAGGGACGACGCGAAGTGCGCGAACAGGGGTCCGTGGGGCACCCGGGTACCGTACCCCGCGCGATGGCTCCGACCGCTCCCGCAGCCGCGCCGCCGATCACCACCGACGTCTGCGTCGTCGGGGCCGGCGGGGCCGGGCTCTACGCCGCCCTGACCGCAGCCCGCGAGGGCGCCAGCGTGCTGCTCGTCTCGGCCACGCCGCTCGCGCAGACCTCCTCCTACTGGGCGCAGGGCGGTCTGGCCGCGGCGCTCGGCGCGGACGACACGCCGGACCTCCACCGCCGCGACACGGAGGCCGCCGGCCGCGGTGCCGTCCGCCGCACGGCCGCGAACGTCCTCGTGCGCGAGGCGCCGCGCGCGGTGCACGACCTGCAGGCCCTCGGCGTCGTCTTCGACCTCGACGCCTCGGGTGCGCTGTCGCTCGGCCTGGAGGGCGGCCACGGCCGCCGCCGCGTCGCCCACGCGGGCGGGAGCGCGACGGGCCGGCGCGTGGTGCGCCAGCTGTCGGCCGTCGTCGTCGAGGAGCCCGGCGTCACCGTGCTCGAGGGCGCACGCGCCGCGGCGCTGTGGACCGCGCCGGAGGAGGGCCGCTGCGTCGGCGTCGTCTGCGAGGACGGCCGTGCGATCAGCGCCCGCGCGACGGTCCTGGCCACGGGCGGCGCGGCGGCGCTGTGGTCGCGCACGACCAACCCGCCGGGCTCGCTCGGCATCGGCCTGATGCTCGCCCACGCCGTCGGAGCCGCGCTCGCCGACCTCGAGTTCGTCCAGTTCCACCCCACGGCGATCATCGGCGTCGCCGGCCGCGAGGGCTTCCTGGTGACGGAGGCGATCCGCGGCGAGGGCGCGCGGCTGCTCGACGCGCACGGCGAGCGCTTCGTCGAGGAGCTCGCACCGCGCGACGAGGTGGCGCGGGCGATCTTCCGCACCGTCCGCGAGCAGGGCACCACGCACGTCGACCTGGACATGCGCCACATCGACCCCGCGCTGTTCCCGAACGTCGTCTCCGCCCTGCGCGACCACGGCTTGGATCCGGTGACCCAGCTGCTGCCCGTCGCCCCGGCCTGCCACTACGTGATGGGCGGCATCGTCACCGACCTCGACGGCAGCACGACCGTGCCCGGGCTCTACGCCATCGGCGAGTCGGCCTGCACGGGCCTGCACGGTGCCAACCGCCTCGCTTCGAACTCCCTGAGCGAGTGCTTCGTCATGGGCCGCCGCACGGGGCTCGCCGTCCTCGACGAGCCCGCCCTCCCCGCCGACGCCCCGCCGGCTCCCGCGACGAGCGCGATCGCCGCGCCGAGCCGCGAGACCCGCCAGGCGATGTGGGAGCTCGCCGGCGTCGAGCGTGACCGAGACGGTCTCGAGCGCCTCCGCAGTGATCCGCACCCGCTCGCGCGCATGGTCGCCGCGTGCGCGCTGCACCGCGAGGAGAGCCGGGGCGCGCACCTGCGCACGGACTTCCCCGAGCTCGATCCGGCGCTCGACGGCATGCACGCCGTCGTCCGCGGCGACGAACCGCCGCAGCTCGAGCGCTGGCGTTAGCTCCCTCGACGCGCGAGAGCGCGCCGCGACCACGGACCCAGGGTCAGCGGGCTGACCGGTCGTTCAGCGAACTGAGCACAAACGCGCGCCTCGCGCGTCGCCGCTTAACGCCAAGCCAACACTGGACTCGTTGGAGCCTTCACACCGACGACCGACACTATGTCCAGTTCTCGGTAGACGCACCCGCACCGACACGGAGGAGAGACGAGCCTACGGGCTCAACAACCATCATGTTCCAGTTCAGCAGGGCCATCTACCGCGAGCTCGCGCGGGACATACAGACTCCGGTCGGCGGCGCCGTCAAGGGCCACGAAGCCGTGCTCAAGGCATGCGAGGCCAACTTCGAGCGCCTGGCCAACGACCGCCACTACTTCGCCAAGCCGGCAAGGACGCTGTTCTCGGACATCCGGCCGTACTTCCCGATGTCCGCGCAGGCGAAGGTGTGGCGCGTCGTGCAGACCTACGTCGCCGCCGCCGAGGAGTGGCTGCTCAAGCAGCCGCGCCACGGCTACGACGCCAACGGCAACCCGCTGCAGTGCCGGGCGACCACCCGTCGAGGCACGGCCTGCCAGCGCGAGCCGCTGCCCCACAACGGCTACTGCCCGTCGCATCAGCACCTCGCGGAGACCGAGGGCTCCGAGGTCGAGGTCCTCGCTGCCTGAGTAGCGTCCGCCCCGTGCTGCTCGGGGTAGATGTCGGGGGGACCTTCACGGACGCCGTCCTCATCGACGGCGTCCGCACCACGACCGCCAAGGTGCCCACCACCCCGGACGACCAGTCCGAGGGCGTCCTGGCCGCGGTCGACGCGGTGCTCGCCGCGGCGGGCGCGGCGCCGGGGGACGTCACCGCCTTCGCGCACGGCATGACCGTGGCGACCAACGCGCTGCTGCAGGGGGAGGGCGCGCGCACGGCGTTCGCGGCGACGGAGGGCTTCGTCGACCTCGTCGAGCTCGGGCGCCAAGCGCGCGCCGACCTGTACCGGCTGGAGGCGCGCCACCCCGCGCCGCTCGTGCCGCCGGAGCGGCGCGTCGCGGTGCCGGAGCGCACGGGCGCACGCGGCGAGGTCCTGCGCGAGCTCACGGACGCCGCCGGGGTGGCGGAGGCCGTCGCGGCGCTCGAGGTCGAGGCCGTCGCCGTCTGCCTGCTCCACGCGGACCGCTTCCCCGCCTACGAGCGCGCGCTCGGCGCCGCGTTGCGCGAGCGCCTCCCGACCGTGCACGTGTCGCTCTCGCACGAGGTCGTCGGGACCTTCCGCGAGTTCGAACGGGCCGCCACCACGGAGGTCGACGCGGCGCTCTCGCCGCTGTTGGCCGCCTACCTCGCGCGCGTGGCGTCGGCAGCCTCCGGACTCGGGCTCCCCGAGCCGCGGGTCATGCAGAGCTCCGGCGGGCTGACCGACGTCGCCACCGCCGCGGCGCACGCGTCCTTCACGGTGCTCTCCGGTCCCGCCGGCGGCGCGGCGGCCGCGGCGCTCGTCGCCCGCGCCACCGGCGAGCCCGACCTCCTGTGCTTCGACATGGGCGGCACCTCCTGCGACGTCTGCGTCGTGCAGGACGGGCGGGTCCGCGAGACCACCGGCCGTGAGGTCGGTGGCCGGCCGCTCGCGCTCGGCATGGTCGACGTGCACACCGTCGGCGCGGGCGGCGGCTCGATCGGCTGGCGCGACCCGGGCGGGGCGCTGCGCGTCGGCCCGCGCAGCGCCGGCGCGCGGCCCGGCCCCGCGGCCTACGGGCACGGCGGGACCGAGCCGACGGTGACCGACGCGCACGTCGTGCTCGGCCACCTGGAGGGCGAGCTCGCGGGCGGCGTGGCGCTCGCCGTGGAGGCCGCCCACACGGCGGTGGCCACGCTCGCCGCCGCGCTCGAGCTCGGCGTCGAGGAGACCGCCCGCGGCATCCTGCGCGTGGCCGACGCGGAGATGGTCCGGGCGCTCCGGGTCATGACGGTCGAGCGCGGCCTCGACCCGCGGGACTTCGCGCTGCTGGCCTTCGGCGGCGCCGGGCCGCTGCACGCCGCCGCGCTGGCCGACGAGCTCGGGATCCGGCGGATCGTCGTGCCCCGTGCCGGCTCGGTCCTCTCAGCGCTCGGGTTGGCGGCCGCCGAGCAGCGCCGCGACGAGGCGCAGACCGTCCTGCGCCCGGGCGCAGAGCTCCGAGCCGACGAGCTCGCCACGCTCGCCGGCGACGCCGACGCGGTCGCCTGGGAGGTCCGCTATCGCGGGCAGGCCCACGAGCTCACCCTGCGCGACGTCGAGCGCACGCCCGCGGCGCTCGAGGCGGGGCTGGCCGCCGCGCACGAGGAGCGCTACGGCTACGCGGAGCCCGGCGCGGAGTGGGAGCTCGTCACGGTCCGGCGCACGTGGCGCAGCGCGGGCGCCGACGTCTTCCCCCAAGCCTCCGACGGGCACGACGGCAGCGTGCGCGGGCCGGCGCGGCTGCGCGCCGACGAGTTCACCGCGCTCGTCCCCGAGGGCTGGGCCGGCGGCCACGACGCCGCGGGCACGCTGCGGCTGCAGCGGACGGGCTGACGTGGACCCGATCGCGCTCCAGGTCGCCACCGGGGCGCTGCGCTCCGCCTGCGAGGAGATGGGCGCGACGCTGATCCGCGCCGCGCACTCGGCGAACATCAAGGAGCGCCACGACTGCTCCACGGCGCTGTTCGACCCGGCCGGGGAGTGTGTGATGCAGGCCGAGCACATCCCGGTGCACCTCGGCTCGATGCCGGCCGCGGTCGCCGCCGTCCTCGGGGAGGGGCACGCCGCGGGTGTCTCCTGGGTCCTCAACGACCCGTTCGCGGGCGGCACCCACCTCCCGGACATCACCGTGATCACGCCCGCGTTCGGGGCCGGCGGCGCGCTGCTCGGCTTCGCGGCCGCCCGCGCCCACCACGCCGACGTGGGCGGGCGCGTCCCGGGTTCGATGCCCGCCGACTCCTCGAGCCTGCAGGAGGAGGGCGTCGTCATCGCCCCGCGCGTGCTCGACGCGGCGGCCGTGGACGAGCTCGCAGAGCGCATGCGCCAGCCCGCCGAGCGCCGCGCGGACCTGCGCGCGCAGCTCGCCGCCACCCGCGTCGGCGTCGGGCGCCTGCGCGAGCTGGAGGAACGCCTCGGCGGAGCGGGCCTGCGCGAGGCGACCGCGGCGGTCCTGGACTACACCGAGCGCCGCACGCGCGCCGCCCTGGCCGCGCTGCCCGACGGGGTGCTCACGGCCGAGGACGTGCTCGAGGGTCGCGACGGCGACCTCGTCCTGCGCCTCACGGCGACCGTCGCCGGTGACGCGATCACGCTCGACTTCACCGGCTCCGCCGGGCAGGACCCGGGGAACCTCAACTGCCCGCGGGCGGTGACCTGCAGCGCCGCCGTCTTCGCCGTCCGGGTGCTCACGGACCCCGACGTCCCGCCGAGCGCAGGCGCCCACCGGCCCGTCACGGTGGTCACGGAGCCCGGCACGCTGCTCGACGCGCGCTTTCCCGCGGCGGTCGCGGCGGGCAACGTGGAGACGTCCTCCCGCGTCGCCGACCTCGTCCTGCGCGCGTTCGGCCGCGCGCTCGGCCAGGGGACGATGAACAACCTGACGCTCGGCAACGACCACTTCTCCTACTACGAGACGCTCGGCGGCGGCCAGGGTGCGACGGAGGACGCGGCGGGCCCGAGCGGCGTGCACGTCGCGATGAGCAACACGCGCAACACGCCGGTCGAGGCGCTGGAGCTGGAGCTCCCCGTGCGCGTCGTCGAGTACGCGATCCGCCGGGGCAGCGGGGGTGCCGGCCGCCGGCTCGGCGGCGACGGGGTCGTTCGCGAGCTCGAGGCGCTGGAGCCCATGACCTGGTCGCTGATCACGGAGCGGCGGCGCCACCCGCCCGCCGGCGCGCAGGGCGGTGGGGACGGCGCGTGCGGGCGCAACCTGGTGGATGGCGCCGAGGTCCCGCCGAAGGCGACGGGCGAGCTCGAGGCGGGCCAGACGCTGCGCCTCGAGACGCCGGGAGGCGGCGGCCACGGGTCGCCGGACGACGCCGGCTCTTCTGGAAAGACCTCCTAAGGGGTCCGCGCGAACTGCGGCCTCCGGCTAAGGCCCCGGCGCCCAAGACCGGCGGCGAACGCCCGATGTGGCGGGGGACCGCGCAGTCCAGCATCCAGTGCGTGGCATCCACTCCCTCCGAAAGGCCCGCACCATGCACTCCGACCTCACCTACCACCTCGCCGCCGCCAACGACGCCGAGATCCGCCGCAACATCAACGCGTTCCGCTCCGGGCCTGGGCTCTGGACCCGGCTCCTGGGACACTTCGGCCATGACGAGCCGCGTCACGAGCGCGAGGGTCGTGGGCCGCGAGCTCGAGCTGGCGGAACTGGAGGCGGCGTTCGCCGACGCGACGGCGGGCCGGGCATCGCTGGCGTTCGTCGCGGGTGAGTCGGGCGTCGGCAAGAGCCGCCTGCTCGCCGAGGCCGAGCGACACATGCTGGCCTCCGGCGCCCGCGTGCTGTGGGGCGACTGCTTCGACCTCGGCGAGGGCGAGCTGCCCTACGCGCCCCTGGTCGCCGCGCTGCGCCCGCTGGCCCGCGGCGGCGACCCGGCGCTCGACCACCTCGACGCCGACCTGCGCGAGGAGCTGACCGCCTTCCTTCCCGGGCTTGCGGGCACCCGGGCCAGCTCACAGGGCCGCCTCTTCGAGGCGCTCCTGGCCCTGCTCGACGCGCTGGCCGAGCGGGCGCCGCTCGTGCTCCTGGTCGAGGACCTCCACTGGGCCGACCGCTCCACGCGCGCCTTCCTCTCCTTCCTCGCGCGCTCGATGTGCGCGCAGCGCCTGCTCGTCGTGGCGAGTTACCGGAGCGACGAGCTCCACCGGCGTCACCCCCTGCGGCCGCTGCTGGCCGAGCTCGAGCGCGAGCCGCGCGCGCGGCGGATCGAGCTGCTCGCCCTCACGGAGGCGGAGCTCGCCGAGCAGCTGGCCGACATCCTCGGCGCCGCGCCGCAGCCCGAGCTCGTCCGCCGGCTGTGGGTGCGCTCGGAGGGCAACCCGTTGTTCACCGAAGAGCTCCTGGCCGCCGGCCTCGACGGCCGCGGCGCCCTCCCGCCGACGCTGCGCGACGCGCTGATGGTGCGCGTCGAGCGCTTGGCGCCCGCGGCCCAGGAGGTCGTCCGCGTGCTCGCCGCCGGGCAGCGCCTGCCGCACGACGTGCTGGCCGACGCCGCCGAGCTCGAGCCGCGCGCGCTGCGCGACGCGGTCCGGGAGGCGGTCGCCGACCACATCCTGGTCGCCGACGCCGACGGCTCCTACGCCTTCCGCCACGCGCTCCTGCGCGAGGTCGTCCAGGACGACCTGCTCCCGGGGGAGCAGGCGCACCTGCACCTCGCGCTCGCCCGCGCCCTCGAGCGCCGCGCGGCCGACGCCGGGCCGGCCGCGCACCTCGCCGCCGCGATCGCCTACCACTACCACGCCGCCGGCGACCAGCCCGCGGCGCTCGTCACGGCCGTCCGCGCGGCGGCCGCCGCGGAGCGCATCCACGCGCGCGGCGAGGCGGCGACGCTGCTGGAGCGCGCGCTGGAGCTGTGGGAGCGCGTCCCGGGCGCCGCGGATCTCGTCGGCGTCGACGAGCCCGAGCTCCTGCTCCGCGCGGCGCGTGCGCACGACACGAACGTGGAGCCCGCGCGCATCCTGGCCCTGATCGACCGCGGCCTCGAGCTCGTCGACGAGGAGGAGGCCCCGGAGCGGACCGCCGAGCTGCTCGAGCGCCTCGCCCAGGCGCAGTGGAGCCTCAACGACCAGGACCGGGCGCTGAGAACCGCGCAGCGCGCGCTCGACCTCCTGCCCTCCGGCACGCCCAGCGTCGCGCGGGCGACCGTGCTGGGCTGGTGGGCCAAGCGGCTCATGCTCATGGGCCGCCTGCGCTACGCGGTGGACATCGCCGGCGAGGCCATCAGCGAGGCGGTCGCGGTCGGCGACGCGGCCGCGGAGAGCCGGTCGCGCAACGCGCTCGGGTACTCGCTCGTGGGGCTCGGCCACGTCGACGACGGCATCGCGGCCCTGGACGCCGCCATGGTGCTGGCCCGCGACCACGACCTCCCGACCGACCTCGGCTCGGCCTACGTCAACCTCGCCGACGCGCTGCACCTCGCGGGGCGCTCGTCGGAGGCCGTCGCCGTGACCCGGGGCGGCCTGGCGGAGATGCACGCCGGCGTGAACACGTGGATGCACTTCGCGCTGGCCGAGTTCCTCATCGACATGGGCGAGCTCGACGAGGCCGAGCGGCTCCTGCCGCTGCAGGGCCGCCGGCCGACCGGCACGGCGCTGATGTTCCACGAGCTCGTGCGCGCCGCACTCTGCCTGCACCGCGGTGAGCACGAGGGCGCCCGCTCGCACCTCGACGCGGTGCGGCCGTATGCGGAGACCACGGTCGAGCCGCAGTTCAGCGGCGCGTACGGCGTCCTGACCGCGGACCTGGCGCTGCGCGAGGGCGACCTCGAGGGCGCCCGGGCGGCGCTTGCCGTGGCGCTCGACCGGATCGTCACCTGCACCGACGACGCCGCGCGCGTCGCCCGGGTCGCCGGCGCCGGCGTGCTCGTCGAGGCGACCCTCGCCCAGCGGGCGCGCGACCTCGGCGAGGACCCCTCCCCGGCGATCGCCCGCGCGGAGGTGCTCCTGGCCTACGTCGAGGGCGCCGCCGGCCAGCCCGTGGAGAACGCGCGGGCGGCGGAAGCGCAGGCCGCCGTGGCCCGCGCGCGCGGCGCCGACGACCCGGTCGCCTGGCACGCGGCGGCGGCGGCCTGGGCCGCCGTCGAGCGTCCGCTGGCCGCCGCGGCCAACCGCCTCCGGGCCGCGGAGGCGCTTGTCGCTGCGGGCGACCGCGACGCCGCCGGCGAGGACCTCGCGGCCGTCCTGGCGACCGCGACGGCCTGCGGCGCGCACTGGCTGGAGGGCGAGGCGCTCGGCCTCGCCGCCCGCGGGCGGGTGCGCGTCGAGCCCGACGCCGCATCCGCGCCAAAGGCCGGCGTGGCGGCGGGCGAGGCGCAGCCGGAGGACCCCTTCGGGCTGACGCCGCGCGAGCAGCAGGTGCTCGCGCTCGTGGCCGAGGGGGCGACGAACCGGCGCATCGGCCAAGAGCTCTTCATGGCCGAGAAGACCGCGAGCGTCCACGTCTCGCGGATCCTCGCGAAGCTCGACGTGCGCTCGCGCACCCACGCGGCCGCCGTCGCCCACCGCCTCGGCCTGGTCGGTGCCGCCCCGTCCTAGGATCGCCCGATGGACCGCATCGGATTCCTCGGCCTCGGCATCATGGGCTCGCGCATGGCCGCGAACCTCGCTGCGGCCGGCCACCCGCTCAGCGTCTGGACGCGCACACCCGGCAAGGCGCAGGCCTGGGCCGACGCACAGGGCGCGCCCGACCGCGTCCGCGCCGTGGCGACTCCCGCGGCGGTGGCCGCCGAGGCCGACGTGCTCATCACGATGGTCGTCGACGGGGCGCAGGTCGCCGCGATCGTCTCGGGTCCCGACGGCCTCGCCACCGCGTCGCCCGGACCGCGGCTGCTGGTCGACATGTCCACGATCGGCCCGGCGGCCGCCCGCGGCGTCGCGGCGTCGCTCCCGGAGGGCTGGCGCTTTCTCGACGCGCCCGTCACGGGCTCCTCCCCGCGCGCGGAGGACGGGACGCTCACGATCATGGCCGGCGGCGACGCGGCCGACTACGCGCGCGTCAAGCCGCTCTTCGAGGTGATGGGCACGCTCGTGCTCCACGTCGGCGACACGGGGCACGGGCAGATGGTCAAGCTGATCAACAACGCCACCGCCGCCGTCAACGCGGGAACGGTCGCGCAGGCGCTGCTGGTGGGCTCCGCGACAGGTGTGGACCTCGACGCGCTGGTCCAGGTCATGGGCAAGGGCTCGGGCGCGTCGCTGATGCTCGAGCTGAAGGCCCAGCCGATGCGCGAGCACGCCTACGACACGCTCTTCAAGCTCGAGCACATGCTCAAGGACGTGCGCCTGTGCCTCGAGGAGTCAGACCGCGCGGGCGTTCCCTTCCCCGCCGCCGCCGCGACCCGCGAGGCGCTCATCGCCGCTGGGCAGCGCGGCCACGGCGCCGACGACTTCGCGGCGGTGCTGGAGGCCTACGAAGGGCTCGCAGGGCGCCGTCTGTAGCCGGGATGTCACAAGTCGAAGGGCTCTGTTTCCAGGGATAGTTGGTGGTCCGGTCACACGTTTGACACAATCACCGCTCAGCCCGTGCCGTTGGCCGCCTGTCACTTCGCGGCCGGCAGTGCACGGGCTTCTCCCTGTCCAACCCCTCCCCGGTCTGAACAACATGCCTATCGCATTCAAGGAATGGGCGGTCACCGTCCGTGCGCTCGCCGAAGGTGAGCAGCTGCTCACGCTCCGCAAGGGCGGCATCCGCGAGGATGACAAGCACTTCGAGCTCAAGCACGAGCGCTTCTTCCTCTACCCCACCTTCGATCACCAGCGCAACGACCTCGTGCGCCCGTCCCACGCTCCCGAGCTGCGTCGCGCACTCGAGGAGGGTGTCTGGCCCGACGGCGATCCGCCGGTCGACGCGCTCACGCAGGACGGCGGCATCCCGCAGCCCGACCGCGTGCGCGTCCGCGCGTGGGCCGAGGTCGCCGGCCACTACCAGATCACCGATCCGCGGACGCTCAACGAGCTCTCGCCCTACCACGTGTGGACCACGGACTACGCCGAGAAGCGGCTGAGCTGGAAGCGCCGCCATCCGCTGCACGTGCTGCTGCTGCGCACCTACCGGATCCCGCGCCCGGTGACCGTGAAGGTCCGCGACGAGTTCGGCGGCTGCAAGTCCTGGCTGGAGATCACCCGCGAGCTGCCCTTCGAGGGCACGCCGGTCCTCTCCGACAAGGAGTTCGCCGCGGTGGCCGAGACGATCGGCTCGATCTGCGACTTGCGGGTTCCCGAGCTGGTGTAGCTCGCCGAGCCCCACGAGCGTCCCACGGCCCCCGCTCGCGACGGGGGCCGTGCACGTGAAGGGCCCGCCGCAGGCACCGGCGAAGGACGGCGGGTGTCCTGGGTCGAGACCGAGTCGCCGAGCTTCAGCGCCCGGCACACCGACGGGGACGCAGACGACGTCGTCGGCGTGCTCGAGCTGCTCGAGAGCACGCGGCTCGAGCTCGCCTCCGTCCTGCCGGCGACGCCACCGGCGCCCGTCGAGGTCGTCGTGCACCCGTCGCGCACGCAGCTCTACGCGGCCCAGCCCCACCTGCTGGCCGTCACGCGGCTGACGGCTCCGGCCGCACGCCGCTACCTCACGGGCTGGGCGGGCGCCGGGACGCTGCACCTGCTGGCTCCGCGACTGCTCACGGCACGCGCCTCGAGCGTCCCGGGCTCGCGCGAGATGGCGCTGCTCGCGCCCGCCGCCCTCTACGCGCAGCTCGCGCTCGGCTACGTGAACCCGCGCCTGCCGCCGCCCCTGCGCCCCCGCTCGCTCGGTGGGCTCGGGCGCTGGGCGTGGCTGGGAGCGGGGGCGCCGCAGTGGCTGAGCGGCCAGGCCGCCTACGCGCGGCCGGCGATCGCCCGGCGTCTGCGCGAGGGATCCGAGCCCGCCTTCCCACCCGGGATGCAAGACGCCGTCCTGCTCGGCGGCACCGTCGTCGACCTGCTCGCACGCGAGGAGGGCGAGGGCAAGGCGATCGAGTTCGCTTTGACAGCGGGGAAGGGCCCGCCGACCGCGGCGCTCGTCGACGCTTTCGCGGGCCGCGCGCTCGTCCACACCGAGGGCACGTGGCGCGCGCACCTCGCGCGGCTCGCCGGGCAGGCCTGAGAACCGGTTTCGAGATCAGGCGCCGTCGTGGGGGAGCCGGATCGTGGATGACAGGCGCCGCGCGATGCCGCTTCCGATCCTGGTTGGATTGGTGGCGATGTCGGGTGGCGACCGTCGCCGCGAGACGGTTTCCTCCCGTCCGCGCCTCTGCGAAACCGGTTCTGAGCCCGATCGGTTGCGGGATTCGGCTTCCGCGAGGGAGCCAGACGACGCAAGCGTCGAACGCGCGCCGTCAGCGGCGGTTCGGGATGCGGACGTGGAGGTGGTCGTCGTGGTCAGGTATCACCTGGACGACGCGGGCCGGCCCGCGCAGGCGGGTCCTCGGTCCCACGAAGACGTACTGCGCGCCGGCCTTGACGAAGGCGTCGACCAGCGCCTGGGACAGCCGGCGGTCGATCTGGCCGACGCGCTGGACGCCGATCTCCCGTCGGTCTGCGCGCGGGTAGGCGACGTCGACGTCGAGGCCGTTCTGGTGCGAGGCGTGCCCTAGGCCCCCGTACTCCGAGCCGAAGTGGCCGCCCTGGGGGAGCGAGAGGTCCGAGACGACGAGCCGGGGCGCTCCGGGGTGCGCGCGGCGGTAGCTCGCGGCGACGGTGAGGATCGTCCTGATGAGCCGGTCGGTGCCGACGCGGCGCCAGTCGCGGTTCGGGCTGGCCTGCTCGACGGCGTCCCACGTCGTGTGGTCGGCGCTGTCGGGCGCGAGGAGCACGCCGTTCTCGAGGCGTCCGCGGTTCGGGCGGCCGACGGCGCGCGAGGCCACCGTGGGCGTCGAGGTGGTCACGACGGGTCGCTCGGCAGGCGCCGCGGGCTGCGGCGCCTTGGCGAGCGCGGAGCCGCGCGCTGCGGGCACGTCCGCGCTCAGATCGAGCACGGGCGGCACGGCCGGTGCGGTCGCGCTCGCTCCCGGGGTCACGGGCGAAGCGACGACCGGCCCGGCCGGCGCCGCGGCGCCGCCACGCGTGGAGCGCACGGCGGAGGCGACGGCCGCCGTCAGGGCCCCGAGCACGATGACCACCACGAGCGTGCCGGCGGCGACCCGCACGGTCATCAGAGCCCTCCGTGCCTCATCTAGAACGCGCGAGACAACAGGACGGTGGCGGGCACGACCGACATGAGTCCGAGTGCGACCGACAGCCCCACGGCCAAGGTCCTCGTCGAGCGCCCGGCGCGCGGCCGCGCCGGCTCCCCGCCGGCGACCGCGCGGGCCGTCGACGTCGCGTGCTCGACCTCGACCTCGGCCAGCACCTCGCGGGCGACCTCTGCCCCCGACTGCGCGACGAAGACGTCGCGCGGCCCGGAGAAGAGCATGTCCGGGACGTCGAAGCCCGCCGAGCGCTTGTACATGGACGGCACGCCGTGCTCGAGCAGCAGTCCCTGGATGAGCTCGGCCTCCGCCTGGTGGCGCCCCACCGCCACCCGCACTAGCGGCCCCTCGCTGTACTGCTTCTTGGTCTTGCGCGCGCGCTCCTGCCGCTCGGTCGCCTCGGGGACGCCGTCGACCGGGGCGATGACCAGCGGCATCCCGCAGACGTCGCAGAAGCGCTCGTCGGCTCGAGCGCGAGCGGCGCAGGCCGGGCAGACGAGCGGCTCGCCGCTCACGTGAGCTCGACCTCGGTGACCTTCGCGCCTCGGAGAGCGTCGTGGTGCTCGATCAGCCAGCCGCGGAGCTCGGGGTCGGGCTTGCCGGTTGCGACGATGAGCCAGGTCATGCCCGGCCAGTCCTTGGCGAGGTTGATGTCCGTCTGGGACGGCTCGGGCGCCGAGCGCGTGTGGGAGTGGTACGAGGCGAACGTCGCCCCGCTGTCCTCGATGGCGTTGATGGCTCGAAGCTGCTCCGTCGCGTCCATCATGAAGAAGAACGGGCTGGGCTTCGCGTTGGTGATTGGGTGGACCGCCTCCACGACATCGTCGCGCACGGCCACCATGCCGCAGCACTCGGTGGGCGCATCCCGCAGGGCGTGCGCCACGATCTCGTCCCTCAGCGCCGGGGGCAGCTGCATCCCCGCGAACGGTAGCGCGCTACTCGTGGCGCCCCGCGACGAGCTCGTCGTGGTCGTCCTTGCGGCTGTCGCCGCCGATGGCGTCCTTGAACTCGCGCATGCCCTTGCCGACCGACTTGCCGACCTCGGGGAGCTTCTTCGGGCCAAGCACGATGAGCGCGATGGCGAGGACGATGATCAGTTCCATGGGACCGATGTTGGGCATGCGGCTCCTCCTAGTGAGTGCGGATCGGATGCTGCGGCAGTTCTCTCGTGTTACTGCGGTTCGTGCCCGACCGCAGATCACCTCTCGGTCGGCACGTGCTACCACCACACCGTCGAGTCGAGGTTGGCGACCTCGTCGACGGGCAGCGTGTAGACGCCGGAGCTCAGGTACTTCCAGCCGTCGTCGCAGACGATGAAGACGACGTTTCCCTCGTCCATCTCGCCGGCGATGCGCGCAGCCACGCGGGCGATCGCGCCCGAGGAGACGCCCGCGAAGAGCCCCTCCTCGTCGAGCAGCTTGCGCGTCCAGACGATCGCGTCGCGGTTGGTCACGAAGATCTTGCGGTCCAGCAGGGAGATGTCGATGATCGGCGGGATGAAGCCGTCGTCGAGCGAGCGCAGTCCCTGCACGGGCTCGCCCTGCATCGGCTCGGCCGCGACGATCGTCACGCGGTCGCCGAGCTCCTCCTTGAAGCGCCGCGCGCAGCCCATCAGCGTGCCACCCGTGCCCAGGCCGGCGACGAACGTGTCGACCTGGCCGTCGAGCTCGTGGAGGATCTCGAGCGCCGTGCCGTTGTAGTGCGCGGCGGGGTTGGCCTCGTTGCCGTACTGGTAGGGCATGTAGAGCGAGGCGTCCGCGGCAGCCATCTCGAGCGCCAGGGCGACCGCGCCATTGGAGCCCTGATCGCCCGGCGAGTAGACGATGTCGGCGCCGTACATCTTCAGCAGCTGGGTGCGCTCGGGCGTCACGTTGTCGGGCATGACGACCCTGAGCTTGTAGCCCTTGCGCGAGCAGATCATCGCCAGCGAGATCCCGGTGTTCCCGGAGGTCGGCTCGAGGATCGTCTGCCCCGGGCGGATCAGCCCCTTCTCCTCGGCGTCCTCGATCAGCGAACGCGCCACGCGATCCTTGATCGATCCGGTCGGGTTGGCCGACTCGAGCTTGGCCCAGATGCGCACGCCGGGCTTGGGCGAGAGGCGCTTGAGCTCGACGAGCGGCGTGTTGCCGATCGCCTGCACGAGGTCGGTGTAGCGGCCGCCGCAGGGGCGGGTCTCCAGGGGCGGGGCGACCATGGTGTCAGCGTAGCCCGGAGCCGTCCCCGGGCAAACGCCTAGGCCCCGCCCGCACCAGATGGCGGCCGGGGCTGCGCCCCGCCCGCCATGGCCGGGAGGATCACCAGGACGTCGCTGCCGCCGACCGTCGTGTCGAGCCCGTCGAGCACACGCACGTCCTCGTCGTTCAGGTAGACGTTGACGTAGCGGTTGAGGTCACCGTCGGGGCCGAAGATCTGCGCGGAGGTGTCCGGGTGCTCGGAAGTCAGCGCGCGCAGCACGTCGCCGACGTTCTCGCCGTCGGCGCTGACCTCACGCTCACCCCCGACGGAGGGGCGCAGGACGGGAGGGATGCGGATGGTGGCCATGGTCTCTTCGGTCTCCAGTTCGTGTGCGGGCTAGCCCGCGGCGGCGCAGAACGCCTCGTAGTCGGGGAACACGCCCATCTCGTCGGAGGTGATGTCCTCGGGCGGGCGGGAGCAGATCGGGCACTCGGGGTCGCGACGGACCTTGAGCTCGGTCGTCGTCGCGTCGAGCGCGTCGTACATCAGCAGGCGCCCGATGAGCGGGGTCCCCGCGCCGATGACGAGCTTCATGACCTCGGTCGCCTGCAGCAGGCCCATCGTGCCGGGCAGCACGCCGAGCACGCCGTTGGCCCCGCAGGACGGCGCGAGCTCGGCCGGCGGCGGGACGGGGAAGAGGCAGCGGTAGCAGGGGCCGTCGTAGGGCGCGAAGACCGACAGCTGGCCCTCGAAGCCGAGGATCGCGGCGCTGACGACCGGGATCCTCAGGCGGACGGAGGCGTCGTTGAGCAGGTAGCGCGTCGGGAAGTTGTCCACGCCGTCCACGATCAGGTCGTAGCCCTCGATGATCTCCATGATGTTCGAGGCGTCCAGCCGCGTCTGGTGCTTGACGACCTTCACACCCGGGTTGAGGTCGCGGATCGCGGCTTCGGCGGAGTCGACCTTCGCCATCCCGATTGTTTCATTTGTGTGGATGACCTGGCGCTGCAGGTTGGAGAGGTCGACCGTGTCGTCGTCGACGATCCCGAGCGTTCCGACGCCGGCGGCGGCGAGGTAAAGCGCGGTCGGCGAGCCCAGCCCACCGGCGCCCAGCAGCAGCACCTTGGCCTCGAGCAGCTTGCGCTGGCCCTCCTCCCCCACTTCGGGGAGGAGGAAGTGACGCGAGTAGCGCTCGCGCTGCTCGGGGGTGAACTGGAACGGCACCTCGACGTCGTAGCCGCGGTCCTTCCACAGCGTGATCCCGCCGGTCATCGAGACGACGTCCTCGTAGCCCAGGTCGCGGACGAGCGTGTTGGCGGCCAGCGCGGAGCGGTTGCCCGAGGCGCAGTAGAGGACCACCTTCTGCGTGCGGTCGGGGACCGTGGCTTCGATGCGGCTCTCGAGGAACCCCCGCGGGATCGCGGTGGCGCCGGGCAGCTTGCCCGAGCGGGTCTCGTCGCCTTCGCGTACGTCGATGATCGCCACCCCGTTGTTCAGCAGGGGCTTGACGTCGGACGGATCGACCTCGACCACGTCGCTCTTGACCTGCTTGATGAACTCGGCGCCGGAAGGGCTCATTCGAAACCACCTAATACTGATCGGGTTTGCATTAGAAAGTATAGCGAGGCTACGGCTCGGCGCCGATCAGGCCGATGTACCCGGGTGAGCATGCGTGGACGAGCCCTGCACCACCAGATCCTCGCGGTCAACGCGGCTCTGGTCGTCGCCGCCGTCCTGGCCGCGAGCGTGGCTGCGCAGCTCGACCTCTCGCTGCCCTCCGAGAGCCGGCAGTTCCTCGTCCTCGTCGCGGCGATCCTCGCCACCGTGCTCGTCAACGGCATCGTGCTGCGACGCCGCTTCGCCCCGCTGGAGGAGCTCATCGCCACGATGGAGCGCGTCGACCTCGCCTCGCCCGGCGTCCGTGCGAGCGCGATGGCCGCCGACTCCGAGGACGTCGTCCGCCTGCGGGAGGCCTTCAACCGAATGCTCGGCCGCGTGGAGCAGGAGCGCGCCGAGGGCGCCAGCGCCGTCCTGCGCGCGCAGGAGGCCGAGCGTGCGCGCCTCGCGCGTGACCTGCACGACGAGGCCAACCAGGCGCTCACCGGCGTCCTGCTGCGCCTGCAGGCCATTGCGCACGACGCGCCTCCCGGGCTCGCCGCCGAGCTGCGCGAGACGCAGGAGGTCGCCACCCAGGCGATGCAGGAGCTGCTGCACCTCGCCCGCGAGCTGCGGCCGACCGCCCTCGACGACCACGGCCTGGAGGCCGCGCTGCGCACCCAGGTGGAGCGCTTCGGGCGGGCGACGGGCATCACCGCCACGCTGGACCTCGCCGCCGGCCTCGATGATGCGACGGACGCCGACGGGCAGCTCGTGATCTACCGCATCGTGCAGGAGGCGCTTTCCAACGTCGCCCGCCACGCCGCGGCGGGCTGCGTCCACGTCGAGGCCCGCCGCCGGGACGCCCGCACCGTCGTGCGCATCGTCGACGACGGCCGCGGCATCGACCCGGGCTCGCCGCGCGGGCTCGGCCTGGCGGGCATGCGCGAGCGGGCGCTGCTGGCCGGCGGGTTCCTCACCGTCGGCTCCACCCCCGGCCGCGGGACCACCGTGGAGCTGACTCTCGGCCAGACGCGGCCGAGCGTCCCGCGGCACGTGACCGCGCGCCAGCCCCTCGCCGAGGCCGTGCCCACGTGAGCGCGCGCCTGCTCGTCGCCGACGACCACGGCGTCGTGCGCTCCGGCCTGCGGCTCCTGCTCGACAAGCAGCCCGACATGCACGTCGTCGCCGAGGCCGCCGACGGCGCCGAGGCGGTCGCCGCCGCTCTGCGCGAGCGCCCCGACCTCTGCATCCTCGACGTCTCGATGCCGAAGCTCACCGGACTGCAGGCCGCGCGCGAGATCCGCGCGCAGGACCCGGCCATCGGCGTGCTGATGCTCTCCATGCACGACGACGAGCGCTACCTCTTCGAGGCGCTCAAGGCCGGCGCGGGCGGCTACGTCCTGAAGATGGAGGCCGACACGGCGCTGGTCGACGCGATCCGCGCGGTGCTGCGCGGCGAGCCGTTCCTGACCAACGCGGCCGAGGAGCGCTACATCCGCGAGTGGATGAGCGACGCCTCGACCGGCCCCTCCGAGCCGCTGACTCCCCGCGAGCAGGAGGTCCTCAAGCTCATCGCCGAGGCGCACACCAACCGCCAGATCGGCGAGATCCTCCACCTCTCGGAGAAGACCGTCGAGTCGCACCGCGCCAACCTGCTGCGAAAGCTCGGCATGCGCGACCGCGTGGAGCTCGTGCGCTACGCGATCCGCCGCGGGCTCATCGAGCCCTAGGAGAGCTGCTCTGGGCAGCCCTCACCGCGAAGGCGCGGATTCGGCCCGGCTTCGCCGTCCGCGGTCCCGCTCGGCGTGGCGGGCTGATCGCTGCAAGGGCGCGCGCTGCGAGCCCGTCAGAGCGGCCTGAAGCCCTCTGCCGAGGCGGCCGCGCTCAACGCGACGTCGAAGCAGGCGAAGATCGTGACGCCGGGGTCAGCCGCGCGCGCAGCGCGGGCGCAGGCGAGCTGGACGGCGTCGTAGGCGCGAAGCCGGCGGCTGCCCGTCAGGCGCGCGGCGTCTGCAAGCACCCGGTCGGTGACCGCTACGCCGAGCAGCCGAGTCGTCGACGCGCCCGCAAGGAGATCGGCAGTGAACGAGCGGACCAGCAGTGCGCACGCCTCCGGCCCGAGCTCGCCGAGGCGCTGCTTGTGCCACAGGGCGGCCGGCACCTCCACCTGAGCCAGAGCGCTCACCACGTACTCCCCGCGCTCACGTACCGCCTCGAAGCCGGGTTCGTCGGCGTAGAGCTTGACCAGCGCGGATGAGTCGGCAAACGCGCTCAGGATCGACCGTCGCGCACAAGATCTGACAGGGGCGTGCCCTTGCCGGCGGCGCGGCGGGCTGACGCCAGGGCGACAGGGTCGGCAGGCTCGAAGCCGTCGGGTCGCTCCACTTCTGAGAGCAGACCAGCGCGCGCGAGGCGCTCCCGCAGCCGGTCGACCTCGTCCCCGGCGAGATCGGGATCGACGGCGGCAGCGAGCACCGCGGTCGCGAAGGCGTTGACGCTCTCGCCACGGCGGCCGGCCGCGCGCTTCAAGTCGTCCGCGAGCTCGGGCGCGATCCGCAAGGTGAGCTGCATGGTGCTGTCACGGTAGCAATCGCGCAGTTCGCTATGCGCGTGCGGCCGTGGCTCGCGGCACCTCGGCAACCTCGAGCGGCGCGCCCGCGAGCTGGCCGCCCGCGCAGTCCTCGCAGCGCACGTCCTCCTTCCCGGGGTTGGCGATCTTCAGCAGGCCGATCAGGCCGCCCAGGGCCAGGAGCACGGCGGCGATGAGCATGCCGAGGTGGAACGCGTCGATCGCCGCGGCCCGGGTCGCCTCGACGACCACGGCCCGGTCGGCCGCCGGCAGGGCGCGCACGTCGGGCACGTTGAGCGCGCGGTCCTTCGCCCGCTCGACCAGCGCGAGGCCCTGCGGCGACAGGCGTGCGCCCTCGAGGTTGCCTTCGACCCCGGAGACGTAGGACGCCGCGAGCGCGGCGCCGACCGCTGCGGTGGCCAGCAGCCCCGCCGTGCGTGCCACGGCGTTGTTGACCGCCGAGGCGATCCCTGCGTTCGACGCCTCGACGTCGGCGAGCACCGCGGCCGTCAGCGGGGCGACGGTGATCGCGATGCCCAGGGAGAACAGGACCAGCGCGGGCAGCAGCTCGCTGCGGAAGGCGACGTCCTCGTCGAGGCGGAGCATCGCCAGGAAGCCCGCGGCGACCACGAGCGGCCCGATCCCCATGAACAGCCGCGGGCCGAAGCGATCGGCCAGCGCTCCGAAGCGCCGCGACAGCAGGAACATGACGCCGGTGGGTACGAGGCCGATGGCGCCGGCCTGCAGCGCCGAGTACCCCGCCACCTGCTGCAGGAACAGGCCGACGAAGAACGTGAAGATGGCCAGCCCGCCGTACATCGACAGCGTCTCGACGTTGCCCCAGCGGAAGTTCGCGCGCGCGAAGAGGCCGAGCGGCAGCATCGGCTCGCGCGTGCGCGCCTCGTGGCGCAGGAACGCCGCGAAGAGCGCGAGCCCGCCGACGAGCGGCACGAGGACGGCGGGACTTCCCCACCCGTACGCGGGCTGCTGGATCAGCGCGAAGGTCGGGCCGGCCAGGCCCAGCGCACAGAGCCCCGCGCCACCGACGTCGACGCGGCTTCGCGCCCCACGCGCATGGCCGCCCTCGGGGACGAAGCGCGCCGCGAGGGCGAGGGTCCCGAGCACGAGCGGCACGTTGACCGCGAAGACGACCCGCCACGACGTCGAGTCGACGAGCTGGCCGCCGAGCAGCGGGCCGAGCAGCATGCCGATGCCGCTCCACGCCGTCCACGTGCCGATCGCCGTGCCGCGCTCGGCCGGCGGGAACACCGCGATGAGGATCGCCAGCGCCGCGGGAGTCAGCAGCGCGCCCGAGACGCCCTGCAGCGCGCGCGCCGCCACGAGCACCTCGATGCTCGGCGCGAGGGCGCAGAGAACGCTCGTCAGGCCGAAGGCGGCGACGCCGGCCGAGAAGACGCGGCGCTCGCCGAAGAGGTCGGCCAGCGAGCCCGAGACGAGGATCAGCGCGGCGAGGGTGAGCAGGTAGGCGTTGACGACCCACTGCTGGCCGGCCAGGCCCCCGCCGAGCTCGTCGCCGATCGCCGGCAGCGCGACGTTGACCACCGTCGCGTCGATCGACACGACCGTCGTGCCGAGGATCGCGGCGACAAGCGCGCCCTGCTTTACGTCCATCGGCCTGACGCTACAAGCCGGCCGCCGGGAGCCGATCAGGCGCGCCGGCAGCGAGGCGACTCCTAAGCTGGACGGCGGTGCCCGCTCGCCTCCAGCTCACCCTCGCGGCCGTGCTCGCGCTCGTCGCCCTTGCCCTCGGCGGCGTGCTGCTCCTCGGCCGGGGAGGCGAGCCGACGACCCCGCAGGCCTTCACGGTCGGCCCCTCCGGCTTCGCGGGTGCCCAGAGCCCGCCTGACGCACTCGCCCCCGACTTCCGCCTGCGCGACCAGGACGGCAGGCCCGCCACGCTGGCCGCCGAGCGCGGGAAGGTGACCGTCCTGACCTTCCTCTACACCACCTGCGAGGACACCTGTCCGATCGCGGCCTCGCAGATCCTCGGCGCACTCGAGGAGCTCGGCGCCGACGGGGCTGACGTCCCCGCGCTCGCGGTCTCCGTCGACCCCGCCAACGACACGGCTGCCCGCGCGCGGAAGTTCCTGCTCGCCCGGCGCCTCACGGGTCGCATGCGCTTCGCGCTCGGCTCCGAGGCGCAGCTCAGGCCCCTCTGGCGCTCCTACGGCGTCAGGCCGCAGGGTCCAGATCCCGACGCGGAGGGCTTTGAGCACTCGGCGCGTGTGGTGCTCGTCGACAAGCGCGGCCGGCAGCGCGTGGCCTTCCCGCTCGACCAGCTGACCCCCGACGCGCTCGCGCACGACATCCGCGTGCTGCAGGCGGAGTAGCGCCGCGCGCAGGCCGCGACGTCGCAACCGCTCGGGGCCGCGGCCTGCGGCTTAGAACCGGTTTCGAAATGAGGCGCCGTCGTGAGGGAGCCGGATCGTGGATGACAGGCGCCGCGCGACACCTCGAGAAATCCTGGTGGGATCGGTCGTGGTGTCGTGTGGCGACTGTCGCCGCGAGACGGTTTCCTCACGGCCGCGCCTTTTTGAAACCGGTTCTAAAGCGTCCGCGCGCGGACGGGCGTCACGACTCGGGCGTGAAGGAGCGCGCTCCGTCGCTCAGGCGGCGACGTGCTCGCGCGGCTCCGGGTGCGCGTGCAGCGACGCGAGCGCCGCGTCGGCCTGGTCCTCCGCAGCGAGGTAGCCGGAGTGGGAGCGCGACCCCGGCGCCGAGCACCAGTCGGCGTAGGCCAGGCGCGCGTCCTGCGCCGCGGCGCGCCAGATCGCCAACAGGCCGTCGCCTTCGTCGACGCGGCGGATGACGATCTCGCGCGTGTCCGAGAGCGCGTCGAGCAAGGGGTGGAGATCCTTCGTGGTCATCGTGGGTCGCGCCTTCCCGTCGTGAGCGGCCGAACAACGCTTCGTGTACGTGTTCGGCCAGAACCCCCGGACGGTTCAGGCGATGCGGTCCGGTTCGGCGCCGCGGCCGTCGCTGCGCGCGAGGCGCCGCTTGTCGCGCCAGGTGGTGAACGACAGCCAGAGCACGACGAGCACCACGGGCATCACGTAGAGCAGCTCGGAGTACCAGTGGCCGACGTGGGCGAGGACGCCCATCACGCGGCCTGCGCGCTGAGCAGCCACAGGCCGAGGCAGGTGAAGGCGACCATGACCGTGAGCATCCAGTACTGCGAGCGCGTCGCGTCGCGCGCGTTGTCGTAGACGGTGAGCGCGCGGTCGTGGGCGAGCACGAGCCCGGCGACGTGCCCGGCGATCAGCGCGCCGACCTGCACGTACCAGATCGTGTTCGCGGTCACGAAGCCGTAGTCGATCGAGGCGGTCGCGGTGCCCAGCAGGTTCGAGCCGTCGCCGAGCGGGTCGGACGCGAGGTAGCCGATCGCCTGACCCTGGATGGCGAGGTAGGAGAAGTAGTGCGCCACGACGTAGGCCAGGGCGATCGGGAGCAGGGAGTGGGCGAAGCGGCGACCGAGCTCGGCGGCCCCGAAGCGCCCGTCGATCGAGCGCATGCCGAGCGTCCCGAGGCGGTACAGCCCCGCCACCACCGCCACCGCGACCAGCAGGCCGAGCGTGAAGGCGATCTCCAACGCGAGCTGCTGCCCGAGCCCGAGGTCGATGAACGTCTGCTGCAGCTTCGGGGCCAGGGAGTTCCACGTCGGCCCTTGGGAGAAGCCGTCGAAGCTCGTGGTCCCGATCAGCACGACGAGCACCGCCACCGTGCCGGGGATCGCGGCGATGCCCGTCGCGCCGGACAGGAACGGGCGCAGCCAAAGCTCGCGTCCGCGCCAGTCGAGCGGCCCGAGGCGGCCGAGCAGGCCGAAGTAGACGCCGAACGCGTCGCCGTTGCGCCCCCACGGCTCGGTGCCGTACAGGCTCATGCCGAGCAGCTGCACGCCGGCGTAGAGCAGCGCGGCGACGGCGACGACGCTCGGGTCCTCGCTTCCGCCGTAGACGAGCTCGAGCCAGGCGAAGGCGAGCAGGCCGAGCGCCGCCGGCCAGCGCCCCAGGCGCGCGGGGTACTCGAGCGGCTCCGGGAGTCGGTCGCCCGCGACGCGCTGCCCGAGCCAGCCGAACGCGCGGCCGACGGCGCGCCACGGGTTGAACGCGCGGAACACGTCGCCGAAGATCAGGCTGGCGAACGCCAGACCGACCCAGAAGAGGACGTAGACGACGGTCGGCGCGAGGTTCGCGGTCGGAGTCTGCGTGCCGGTCAGCCCCGCGTAGACCACCAGGGCGAAGACGGCGATGCCGACGGCGCCGCAGATCGGCACGAGCACACGCGGGACCGTGAGCACCCGACGCTCGTTCGGGCTGCCCTCCAGGCGCGGCTGGGGCCAGAGCACCGACAGCCCGACGAAGGAGGCGATCAGCACCGCGGCAGCCGCCCACACGAACAGCAGGCGCGGGATCGGCAGGTCCTGGCGGCCGACGAGGCCGTGGGCCTGAGCTGCCGCGGGAGACGCCAGGACGACGGCCGCGACGAGCGCGGAGGCGGCGGAGGCGGTGCGCCGCGTCACGGCTGGATCTCAAGCGACGCGATCTGCTGGCCGCTGCCTTCCATCTCGACCTCGTAGCTGCCGTCGAACTTCGCCGGGAAGTCGAAGGAGACGCTCTTGCCGGCGGCGATGTCGGCCTTCTTGTCGAAGCCGTGGACGTGGATCTCCTCGGCGACGTCTGAGGTGACGCGGAAGCGGACCGTGTCGCCCTTGTCGAAGGAGAACTTCTTGACGCCCCCGGTGGGCTTGCCGCCGGCGAACGCCACGGTCGGCACCTTCGGCTTCGGCTTCGGGGCGGGCGCCGCGGTCGACGTGGCACCGGTCGACGTGGTCGCGGCCGGGGCGGCCGTCTCCTGCGTCGTGGTGGTCCCGGCGCTCGTTCCCGAGCCCTTGTCGCCCGCGCCCTGCACGAGGACGAAGCCGATGACCAGGACGGCGATCGCGGCGACGATCAAAGCGGCGTTGCGCATCTTCACAGCGTAGAGGGCGAGGTTCTGCTCAGAACTTCCCGCAAGCAAGAGGGGCGGGCCGAATGGCCCGCCCCTCGAGGACGCTGCTGGTGCTCAGCCGCGCAGAGATCACGGTGTTGAAGCGCGCGTCAGCGTGATCCTCAGGCCGAGCGGCGACAGCAGCTTTGCCGGGATCGGCACGCTGAGCTTCTTGGCGAACTTGCCCGTGTCGCTCTTCAGCGTGCCGATGCGATCGTCGGGTTGGCCTTGATCTGCTGCTCGCCGATCGTCGCCCTGGCGAAGCCGGTGCCGACCTTCGAGCCCGACGGGCACTTCTCGGGAGAGGTCGCGACGGTCTGCAGGGTGCAGGTAGGGAACTTCGAGTCGTTGGACTTCAGGTTCTTGTCGAAGTGGATGACGGCGCTCTTGGTCCGAGTAGGTGCCGTCCTCCTTCGGGTCCTTGGCGCTCGTGGCCGCGGTGACGCTCAGCTTCAAGGCGGTCGGCTTGGCCTTCGTGCCCTCCTTGCCCTTCGTCGCGATGACGATGCTCTGATCGACGGCGATCGCTTCGGCGATGCCCGCGACGCTGAGGGACGCAACGGCGTCGCGGCGATGAGACCGAGCTGCGCAACTGACTCCTCCTGGGAGTTTGGCGTGGGACAGCCGGAGTGGATTCGGACCTGCGAACGTGCTGGTGGGACAGCACGGTAACGCCGTGGCGGCGTCACTGTGCTCTGGCTCACCAGAACTCTCACGCGACGGCCCGGTTGCGGCCTGGACGATGTGCGAGCCGGCCGACCGCGGTGCTAGGTTCGCCGCCGCGATGCGCGCCCCGTCCGACTCCATCGCCGCGCCGCCGCTGCCGGTCCTGGAGTGGGTGAACGTCGCGATGCTGCGGATGGACCAGCAGGTCGGCCACCCCGTCCTCGTCGAGTTCTGGGACTTCTGCCGCGTCAACTCGCTGCGGACGCTGCCCTACGTGAAGGCCTGGCACGAGCGCTACTCGAGCGCCGGCCTGCGCGTCATCGGCCTGCACTGCGGCGCCTACCCGCCGTCGCAGGACCCGGCGCTGATCCGCGCTGCGGTCGCGCGTCTGGGCGTCGAGCACGCCGTCGGCCTCGACCTCGAGTTCCGCGCCTGGAAGCAGTTCGACGTCCCGGGCTGGCCGGCGCGCTACCTCTTCGACTCGCGCCTGCGGCTCTTCGAGTACCACCACGGCGAGGGCGGCTACGCCGAGACGGAGCGTGCCATCGGCGAGCTGCTCGGCGTCGAGGTCGAGCCCGTGCCGCTTCTGCGGGCCGAGGACGCGCCCGACACGCTGCTCGTCGAGCCGACGGGCGAGCAGCCCGGCGCCTACTCGGGGCCGTACGGCGCCGGCGGCGTACACGTCGTCGCCTCGGGCGCGGGCGAGCTGCGCGTCGGCGGCGACGTCGTGGCCGTCGATCACTCGGGCGTGATCACGCTCGTCGAGCACCCGGCGCACACGGAGGCGCTGCTCGAGCTCGAGGTGGGCGCGGGCGTCGAGGTCCACGCGACGCAGTTCACGCCGGGGCTGGCCCCGGAGGGCTGAACGCCCGGCCGTCGCCGAATCATGGCCGGGGCGCCAGCGGGACGTCCGCCGGCCCGTCAGCGCAAGTCGGTCACCAGGCGCTCCAGGCGCGGTGGGCCTTCGTCCTCGAGCACCAGGGCGCGCCCGCCCCAGTAGGGGCTGGCCGGCCCGCCCTGGGCGAAGGTCGGTTCGTCGACCCAGCTTCCGGCGTTGTGCAGCCGTGCGCCCGTCGGCGCACGCCACTCCTCCGAGTCGTCGCCCGGCAGCGGGCCGGCGCGGTGGGTGTGGCCGAAGACGACGTGCTCGGCTTCGACGCCGAGCCGCCGCACGACCTCGCCCAGGGCCGCCAGGCCCGAGCGACGCAGCTGCTCGCCCGAGAGGTCCGAGCGCAGCGGGCCGAGCCCCGCGCGGTTGAGGCCCGCGACCGCGAGCGGGAAGAGCGCCGCTACCGCCCGCGCCTTCAAGGGCCGCGAACCGGTGCCCGCGACGGCCTGCCAGGTGCTCGCCGCGGTGGACTGCCGCGTCACCGCCCACCCGGGCCGCTGGGCCTGCGCGACCGCGTGCATCCAGGCGTACAGCGGGGCCAGCGCGGCCTCGAAGTCGTCGGGGCCCGCCCGCTCGGCGGGCAGCGGCCCGACCACGCGACCCATCGCTCCCGCCCCGAGCCGCTCGTACGTGGGGATGGTGATCAGCCGGTCGAGGTAGTGGCCGTGGGTGGCGTAGACGTCATCCCGCAGCGAGAGCCCGGGGTAGGCGACGTCGAAGCGCGCGGGCGCAGCCGCAGCGGCGAGCCGCTCCAGCGCCCAGGTGGGATCGGGACCCGCGCGCTGCTCGAGGCCCAGCGGCGCCCGCGCCTCGTCGCCGCCCCGAGCCTCCAGCCACGGCGCGAGCAGCGGGTGGTCGTGGTTGCCCGGCACGAGCACGAGCTCCCCCTCGGGGCCGAGCGCCGCCCCGAGCGCGGCGAGCACCGGCGTGGCCGCGGCGAGCGCGTCGCGCAGCGGGCCGTGGCGCAGCTCCAGCGCGTCGCCCAGGAGGACGAGGCGATCCGCACCCCGGACCGCGCCGGCGAGCGCCGCGAGCGGACCCGGACGCCGGAGGACGTCACGCCCGCGCGCGTCGCCGAGGTGCAGGTCGCTGACGACGAGCGTGCGCACGGCCGAAGCGGTGGCGCGCTCAGGCCTCCGCGGCCGACATCGCCTGGCGGATGCTCTTGGGCAGCATGAAGCGAACGTCCTCGCGCATGACCTCGAACTCCGAGACGTCGACGACGCCGCGGTCGCGAAAGCGCTGCACGAGGGCGCCGACGAGCTCCTCCGGAGCGCTCGCGCCCGAGGAGACGCCGACCACGCGCGCCTCCTCGAGCCACTCGTCCTGCAGCTCGGACGCGTTGTCGATGAGGTAGGACTCGGCGCCGTGCTCCTGGGCGACCTGCACCAGGCGCACGGAGTTCGAGGAGTTCTTCGAGCCGATGACGAGCACGAGGTCGCACTGCTCTGCCATCTGCTTGACCGCGGACTGGCGGTTGGTGGTGGCGTAGCAGATGTCATCCGTCCGGGGGCCTGTGATCGCCGGGAAGCGCTCGCGCAGGCGGTTGATGATGTTGCGCGTCTCGTCGACGGAGAGCGTCGTCTGGGAGATGTAGGCCAGCCGCTCCGGGTCCTCGACCTCGAGCGCGTCGACGTCGGCCTCCGTCTCGACCAGGACGATGCGGTCGGGCGCCTCCCCCATCGTGCCCTCCACCTCCTCGTGGCCCGCGTGGCCGATCAGGACGATCGTGTAGCCCTCGGAGGCGAACTTGATCGCCTCGCGGTGGACCTTGGTCACCAGGGGGCAGGTCGCGTCGATCGTGCGCAGCCGGCGGCGCTCGGCGTCCGCGTGGACCATGGGCGAGACGCCGTGGGCGGAGAAGACGGTGATCGCGCCCTCGGGGATCTCGTCGCGGAGCTCGTCGACGAACACCGCGCCCCGGTCGCGCAGCTGGGCGACGACGTGCTTGTTGTGCACGATCTCCTTGCGCACGTACACGGGCGCGCCGTAGAGCTCGAGCGCGCGCTCGACGGTCTGCACCGCACGGTCGACGCCGGCGCAGTAGCCGCGCGGGGCGGCGAGCAGGAGCTTCTCGACGGCCATGGGTCCAGTGTAGGAAGCCCGCCTTGAGGTAACCCGGCGCAGAGGACGGCGTACGTGTCTGTGCGCCCGGCAGTCGTTCCCCTCGCCGGCGCATCTCCCCACTCGGGACGACCCCGTCGCTCCCGAGGCTCCTACTTCGATCGGACGTCGCATGAACGCAGCCCAGCAGAAGGTCGTGCAGTACCTCAACGAAGCGCAGGCCAGCGAGCACGCGCTCGTCCGCGTGCTGCAGTCGCAGATCGCCATGACCCCCAGCGGGTCCTACCGCTCGGGTCTGGAGACCCACCTCGACGAGACGCGCAAGCACGCCACCCGCGTCGGCGAGCGCCTGGAAGCGCTCGGCCAGGGCTCCAACCCGCTCACGGTCGTCGTCGGCCTCGCGGAGAGCATCGTCGGCCAGGCCCTCGCGCTGACCAAGACGCCGCTGGATCTGCTTCGCGGCTCCGGTGGCGAGGAGAAGCTGCTCAAGAACGCCAAGGACGCCTGCGCCACCGAGGCCCTCGAGATCGCCACCTACACCGCGCTCGAGCGCCTCGCAACCGGCGTCGGCGACGAGAAGACCGCGAAGCTGGCCGCGTCGATCCTCGCCGAAGAGGAGCGGATGCTCGCGCGGGTCATGCGCGAGATCCCCAAGCTCACCGACGCCGTCGTGCGCGCCGAGGTCAAGGGCAAGCCCTCCTACGACGTCACCACCACCGGTGCCGCCGACGCGGTCCGTGAGGCCGGCGAGGCGACCAAGGGCGCCGCGCGCAAGACCACCACGGCGACCAAGAAGACGGCGCGACAGGCGCGCAAGGTCCCAGGCGTCGCGCAGGCCGAAGGGCAGGCCAAGGGTGCCGTGGCCTCCGAGGGCGATCTGGCGATCGCGCGGTACGACAAGCTCACCGCCGACGAGATCACCAGCAAGCTGACCGAGCTGTCGCAGATCGACCTGGCCAAGGTCGACTCCTACGAGCGCAAGAACGAGAACCGCACGACCGTCCTGAGCCGGATCACCTCACTGCGCGGCGACGAGCCGTGGGCCGGCTACGACGAGCTGAGCGCCAGCGACGTGCAGACCGCGCTGTCTGCCGGCGACGACGATCTCGCTCGCAAGGTGCGCTCCTACGAGCGCGGCCACAAGAGCCGCGCCGGCGTGCTGAAGGCGGCCGACCGCGAGCACAGCAACGCCTGAGCCGGTCTCGGCCACCGTCGGCCGATCCCTCGGCGCCGGGGGCTCAGCGTCTCG
>JAABUN010000222.1_pt1 | contig 151077 bp, 145 predicted proteins | sample 5559311 | NCBI WGS metagenome assembly JAABUN01 (sample SAMN10711877, study PRJNA513370) | rock metagenome | isolation source: Antarctica rocks | place: Antarctica: Victoria Land, Siegfried Peak sud
ACGTCGGCATCATCCACGGCTGCCTCACCCACCACCACCGCTACGACGAACCCACCGCCTGGGCCCACCGCAACGACCTACCGGATCAACAAGCTGCTTGACTCTTCCGGCCCTGGGGTGTCTGAGGTACCGGCGCCGCCGCGCGTTCCACATGATGGAACTGAACGTCATCGGGTGGGGAGCGTTGCTGGGTGCGGGCCTCGCTGCGGGCCTTGGTTTGCGCCTGGTCGGACTGAGCTGGGCTCGAGCGGTCGCGGCCCGGTCGCTCCGATACGACGAGGTTCGGGCGGGGGCGCTCACCGTCACCACCGCCGTGGTGGGCGTGCCTGAGGAGGATCCCCGCTGGTGGCGGTCGTCCAACTGGCTGACGGCGTCGGCTCCGTGACCACCACCTTCCCCGACGGCCGGACCGACCAGCTGGCCCCCATCGGTGGCGTCGCGGTGCTGTCGACGTCGGTGGCCGAGGGCTACGACGTCGGTGCGTTCCAGAGCACCACTGGTCTCAGGACGTACGAGGACACCGAGGGCGACGGCGGACCGGTGCCACCGGAGACCGGTGAGACAACACCGGCGGGTGTCGCGCTAGACCGTGGGCGTGACCGACATGACTCCGGCGAGCAGCGCCAGCACCGACATCGACACCGATACCGCCGCCAACTCGCCGTGGTCGAGGCGTTCTGGGCCGCGCTTGGTCGACGTGATTTTGCGGCGGTCGCCGCGCTGATGGCACCGAAGGGTCACTACGTGGACGTGCCGGTGATCGGTGTCGACGACGGGGCGTACGGACCGGCCGAGACCGAGGCCCGGTTGCGGCTCGGGCTCGAACCGTTGCTGGCCTACGAGCTCCACGACGGCGTCATGGTGGCCAGCGGCGACCACGTCATCACCGAGCACGCCGAGACGTGGACCTGGGAGGACGGCGCGTCCATCCGGTTGCTGTTCACCTCGGTCCAAGAGGTGCGTGACGGCCTGGTCCACCGCTGGTGGGACTACCTCGACTTCTCGGCCCTCATGGCTGCGGCCCCGCAGTGGTGGCTCGACCACATCGCCCCCGGCTACAAGTAACCCGGCGCGCCGACCTGCTGGTCGTCGTCGACGGATGGCAGCATCACGACAGCGCGAACCCAACCGCCGCTTCGAGCTCGGCAATGGCGACGGCGGGGTCGTCGACCTTGATGGTGGTCATGCCCATGGCGCGAGCCGGCTTGAGGTTGATGCCGAGGTCGTCGAGGAAGACGGCGTCGGGCGCCTCGATGCCGAGGCGTTCGCAGGCGATCTCGTAGAAGCGCCGATCGGGCTTGCGCACGCCGACCACGCTCGACTCCACGACGACATCGAAGAGGGCCACGATCTCGCCAACCGCTGAGTCGGACTGGAGCCTGGTCACGTTGTTGGTCAGCAAACCGGTCTTCAACCGTCGGCCGCAGCGGCGCACCGCCTCCACCATCTCGGGCCGCACCTCACCGGCCAAGAGGCCGAGCACGTCGTGACCGGGCACCCGGTGGCCGAGCGCCTCGGACTCGGTGGTGAACGCAGCAGCGAACCCGTCGAGGTCCACCTCGCTGCGTTCCAGTCGCGCCCATGCGTTGGTGTCGGGATCGGTGGCGTTCACCGTGCGCAGAAACCTCGGCGGCAGGCCATGGTCGACCTCGTAGCGGGCAAAGGCCTCGAACGGGCTCGACAGGACCACGCCGCCGAAGTCGAACAGGGCAGCGGTGACGGGCACGGCCTTCGAGCGTACGGGCCGCGCGAGTCACGAGTGGCGTGCGACGATCCCCGTCGCGGCAACGTCAAGCTGCTTGACTGATGCACCACATGGCCATGCAGCACGTCGTCGTCGACGGATCCAACATCGCCACGGAGGGCCGCACCGCCCCCAGCCTCGTGCAACTCGACGAGGCCGTTCGCGCGTTCCTGGAGACCTACGGCGACGTCGCCCTCACCGTCGTCGTCGATGCCACCTTCGGCCACCGCATCGCCGATGGCGAGCGCGAAGAGTTCGAGGCCGGGATCGTGAACGGAGAGCTCGTCAGCCCGCCGGCTGGCGCGATCGGTCGCGGTGACGCGTTCATCCTGCAAATCGCCGACAAGGCGAACGCGTCGGTGTTCTCCAACGACTCGTTCCAGGAGTTCCACGGCATCTACGACTGGCTCTTCGACGAAGGCCGCCTCGTCGGCGGCAAGCCGGTACCCAGTGTCGGGTGGGTCTTCGTCCTCCGCACCCCGGTGCGCGGCCCCACCAGCCGCCGAGCCACGCGCGAGTCCAAGGCGGGACGGGCCACCAAGAGCGGCGTGGCCCTGGGACCGGCGCCGGTGCCCACCCAGCCACCGCCGCGCCGCCGAAGCCGGTCTGACGCGAATGACACGGCCGAGGTCGCCGAGCTTGATGCTGGCACCGGACCCGCCGCCGAGTCGACGACATCCGGCCGACGCAAGCGAGGGGGCGGTCGCTCACGCAGCGGTGGTGCGACGCCGGCCCTCGAAGCGGTCGTCGACGCCGCCGCAGCCGAGGACGCGTCCATGTCGCCGCCATCGGGTCGCAACCGACGTCGCCGAAGTGGCAGCAGTTCCGGCACCCTGGCCGGCACCGCCACCGCCATCAACGAACCGATGCCGTTCCTCAACTTCGTCACCGACCATCCCGTCGGCTCCGAGGTGCAGGCCACGGTCGACCGCTTCTCGTCGCATGGGGCCTACGCCGTCACCGCCGGTGGTGCCCAGTGCTACATCCCGCTGAAGGCAATGGCGGATCCCGCTCCCACCAAGGCACGCGAGGTGCTGACGGTCGGCGAGGTCCGGACCCTCGTGGTCACGGCATTCGATCCGCCCCGTCGGGGCATCGACGTCGCACTCCCCGATGTGGTGGTGCCCGATGCGTCGTCCGATCCGACAGCAACAGTCCGTCACGACGACGGGCTCCCCGAGGGGGAGCACCACAGCGCCGAGGAGGCACCCAGCATGGCAGTGACCAAGAAGGCCGTGGCCAAGAAAGCCGCGTCCGCCAAGAAGACCGTGGCCAAGAAGGCGACGTCCGCCAAGAAGACCGTGGCCAAGAAGGCGTCTACCGCCAAGAAGGCCACCGCCGAGAAGGTGTCGACGGCCAAGCGGTCAGCGGCCGCCAAGAAGGGCGCGGCGACCAAGAAGGCGGCGACGGCCAAGAGGTCAGCGGCCGCCAAGAAGGGCGCGGCCAAGAGGTCACCGGCCAAGAAGGTCGCCTCCGCGGGGAAGTCGACCGCGAAGAAGGCCACGGCCAAGAAGTCGACGACCAAGAAAGCTCCGGCCAAGAGGGCCCGGGCTGCCACCAAGTCCACCCGCTGACCTAGGCGTAGCGGGCTCCTCGCCGAGGGGACCGGGCGATACCTCGCCCGGTCCTTGCTCGCTTGGTCAGCGGGGAACAGTCGGGTTCGTGCCCGCGTGGCGGGAGACGACCTTGCCAACCCAGCGCGCGAGGGTCGTGGGGTCGAGCGCGCCGGGGATCACCAGGTCGCCGAGCAGCCAAGTCGGGGTCGATGCCACCCCGGCTCGGCGTGCCTCCGCCATGGAGGCCTCCACCAACGGCGCGGCCCGGCCGTCGTCGACCGCAACGCGCACCGATCGAGTCGGCGCACCAGCGGCGGCCACTATCGCGTCGACCACTGCGGGGCTGTCGAGGGGATCACCGGTCACGAACTGGGCGTCGAACAGCGAGCGGTGCACCGACGCGAAGGCCTCCGGGTGATGCACCCGCACCCACTCGCCAGTCGCCAGCGCCCGTCGGGTGTTGGGCATCCTGATGGGGCGTCGAAATGGCATTCCGAGTGACGCGCACTCGGCCTCGATGCGCTCGAACGTCGGACGCAGGCGACCGTCGGCGCGGACCGGGCGACCCGCTGACCCGATCTCCGGGTGGAGCTCGTAGGGGCGGTGGACCACGGTGACGCCGAGCGTGGCGAACACCGCATCTCGCTGCTGGCCGACGTAGCACCATGGGCAGAGGTAGTCGCTCCAGCAGGTGGTCTCCACGGTGGACAGCGTACGGTTTCGACCGTCGTCAGGCCCACGACCGAGGCGGTCCGGCCACTAGGTTCGGCCCGTGCGGATCGCCACCTGGAACGTCAACTCGCTCAAGGCGCGCCTCGAGCGCGTCGAGGCGTGGTTGGCCGACGTGGCCCCCGATGTGGTGTGCCTGCAGGAGACCAAGCTGGCGGACGGCGCCTTCCCGTCGCTGGCGTTCCAGTCGCTCGGCTACGAGAGCGTCCACCACGGCGAGGGGCGCTGGAACGGCGTGGCCATCCTCAGCCGGGTCGGTATCGAGGACCCACTCGACGGGTTCGGGCCCGACGACCCCGATCCGGAGGCCCGGCTCCTGTGGGCCACCTGCGGCGGCATCCGGGTCGCCAGCGTCTACGTGCCCAACGGCCGGTCGCTCGACCACGAGCACTACCGCTACAAGCTCGAATGGCTGGGCCGCCTGCGCTCCCAACTCGAGTCCGAGGACGCGACGTCGCCCGTGGTGGTGGCCGGTGATTTCAACATCGCCCCCACCGACGACGACGTGTGGGACCCGGCACAGTTCGTCGACGCCACCCACACCAGCCCACCCGAGCGCGAAGCCCTGGCTGCGATCGAGGCGTGGGGCATGGTCGACACCTTCCGGCTGAAGCAACCGCAGCCGCAGCTCTACAGCTGGTGGGACTACCGGGCCGGCCGGTTCCACAAGCACCAGGGGATGCGCATCGACCTGGTCCTGGGCTCTGCTTCGGTGGCCGACCGGGTCACCTTCGCCACCATCGACCGCAACGCCCGCAAGGGCCAGTTGCCCTCCGACCACGCTCCGGTGATCGTGGACCTCGCCGACTGATCCGGTCCGCCCGAAGTTGCTGCGCTCCTCGGCCCGCCGCTATGCCATTCCCACGACTGGACGTTCCATGACCGACGAGCCCACCGCCGACGACCCAGGTGTGACCGCTGACGGCTGGGGCACCGACCACCTGCCCAAGATGACCGGCGAGGCCGATCCCCACCGCCTCGACGTGATCACCAAGCGCCTGCAGGCCGCCCAGGGAGGGGAGCTGTCGCTGCGTCGCGCGGCACTCAAGGACCTGGCCGACGCCAGCCGTCTCCTGATCGATCGTCTGGTGGCCACCGACGCCCCCGACGACGTGATCACCGCCGCCACCGGCGAGGTGGCGGCAGCGGCCGAGCGCTTCGCCGGCTACCACCAGGGCACCCTCTACGGGTTCAGCGAGGCGGCCAACGCCGGCAAGCGGGAGGACCCGCTCTACGACCACAGCCCGCTGATCGGCATCGCCAACCCCCTGGCCCCGCCGATGACGATCCGGGAGGTCGACGGGGTCATCGAAGCCCGGGTCTGCTTCGGGCAGGCCTACGAAGGCCCGCCCGGGTGCGTCCACGGTGGGTACGTGGCCGCCGCGTTCGACGAGGTGCTCGGGGCCACCCAGTCGCTCTCGGGTGCTCCGGGCATGACCGGCACCCTCACCGTCCGCTACGAGAAGCCCACCCCATTGCAGACCGACCTGCGCTTCGAGGGCCGGCTGGTGGGCGTGGAGCGACGCAAGATCTTCACCGAAGGCGCCTGTTACGCCGGCGACGTGCTGACCGCCACCGCCAAGGGCACGTTCATCTCCATGCAGCCCGGCACCTTCCTCGACCTCATCTCCGAACGCGAACGCCGCCAGGACGACCACCGCTAGAAGCGCACAAGTGCATCAACCGGTCTTGGTGGCCGGCGACGACCCAGCCCTGCACGAGCTCGTCGCCCTCGTACTCTGGCCACGGATGGCCGCTGCGACCGACTATCGAGTGGCCGCACATCGGACGACGGGTGGCGCAGGGCGATGCATGGAGTGAGCTCGAGCAGCAGCGAGCACGAGTTCGAGAGGCACCGCCGCTCGCCCACCGAGCGGGAGCGGGCTGCGGAGGCCATCGCCCGGCGGCTTGATGTCCCGTTCAGCGTGCTCGGCGTCGTCTTCGTGCTCGTGGTGCTGGCCCAGACGACGGCAGCCGCTCGCGGCTCGCTCGCCACCGCCCTCGAGGTCGTCTCCTGGCTCCTGTGGGCGGCCTTCGTCGCCGAGTTCGTCCTTCGGTTGACCATCGCCCCGTCGACGGCGGGCTTCCTGAAGCGCAACTGGTGGCAGCTGGTCTTCCTCGCCGTGCCGTTCCTCCGGTTCCTGCGAATCGTGCGTCTCGTGCGGGTCGGTCGCCTGGCCCGGGTGGTGCGGGTCGTATCGTCGGCCGTGCGCTCGACCCGGAGCGCCCGTCGGGCGCTCTCGAGCCGGGTGGCGTGGCTGGCGGCGCTCACGAGCATCGTCGTGCTCGCCGCCAGCCAGCTCCTCTACGTGCTGGAGGTCTTCGACAGCTACGGCGAAGCCCTCGGCGCCAGCGCCATGTGCACGGTGGCAGGGGAGCCCCTCGGCCCCGAAACGGCCACCGCCCGGACCGCCTCTGTGGTGCTGGCGCTCTACTCGGTCGTGGTCTTCGCTTCGCTCGCCGGCAGCATCGGCGCCTACCTGCTCGAGCGAGCGAACGAGCAACGCCAATCGACCTGAACAGCGCCAGCAGACCAGCCCGTCATCAGCCCAGTAGAGCAGTCGGCGCGAGAGAACGACGTCGATTCACCGCAGAGGACCGCACGAGAAGTTCGCCTCGGTGCTGTGCCATGATCGCCGGGCGGTCACTGGCGGACGACCACGAGCGGCCCGGAGGATCTCGATGCAACGCTTCGTTCGCGTGGCCGTGGCCGTGGCCAGCGCCCTCGCCGGGCCGTCGTCATGGTGACGGGGGCCGGACCGGTCGGCGCCGCGCCGGTCCCCGACGTCTCGGTCACCGCCGGCCCCCCCGGCACCCGGACCGAGGTCACTGCGCCCGACTGCGCGTCCGACGACGGCGAGTCGTTCCGCTACCTGCAGACCCGCCTGGTGTCGGGTACGGCACCGGATCGGGTGCTGGCGGGCGTGGGATCGGGTTTCGACGGTGGCGATCCGGCCGTCATGGTGGTGCCCGACTGGGTCGATCCCGTCGAGCCGGCGGTGGTGGAGACGTCGTGCACCGCGATCTCGTTCGACGGCGACGAGGACGTGAATCGATCTGACGGTCGAGGAGGGCACCGACCGGGTCACCCTGGCCGGGTCGGCGTGCTCCGCCGGGACCGTCGAGGTCGACCTACAGGCGATCTCGGTCGAGGAACTGTTCGGAGGCTTCTCCGACAGCGAGGCCGGGAGCGGAACCGATGCGCGCCTTCGTAGCAGCGGGTCCGCGATGATGGCGCCCGTTCCGCCCGTTCCCGAGTCCGGTCGCCGGGACGGCAACGACTCGGCGCGATCCGATGCGGCGTCAGGCGCCGAGTCGCGTGGCGCGGCTGGTGGCCTGGCCGACGATGGCTTCCTGGAGGCGATGGTAGACACCGATGCTGGCGGTGGGTGGTCGATCACCGAGTCGGCCGGGTTCGAGCGGGGCATCGTGGAAGCTCAAGCCACTTGTGGCGTCCCGTTCGCCGACGGCTTCGTCTACGACGACCAGATCGTGGAGGTCGACGCAGCCACGGCGGAGCCCCCGACGTCGGCGCCTACGACGACGCTCCCTGCCGGCCCGGTTGCGACGAACCCGGTCCCGACGACCCCTGGGGTGGTCGTTCCGACGCCAGCGGCGCCGGCGAACGCAGTGGCCGGTCGTCCGACGTACACGGGCTGACCGGCACCGACACGGCGTGCGTCGCCCGACCTACACCGGCTGAGCGCTCCGCTGGTAGGAGTGGTCAGGAGCCGAGGTAGGCGTCGACGGCGGGGGCTTCGGCGGCCAGGTACTCCTCGATGCCGGACACGATGGCTTGTTCCACCCGACCGCCCACCAGGGGGGCGCGGACCTTGAGCTCGCCCTTCACGACCCGGCGGCTGCCGGCGCCGTCGGCGGAGACCCGGAAGGTGCCCGATGCCTTGAGACGGTCGGGGTAGTGGTCAGGGACCAGGCGAAACGCAGTGGTGCCGGCTTCGAGGTCGTGGTCGCTCTCCTGGACCCAGGTGAGGCGGTCGGGATCGATCACCGCCGTTGCCGCCGAGGGGAGGTGACCGGTGAAGCGGAAGCGGATCCGCAGCGTGGCGCGGCCCGGCGTGGTCTCGTGCGACAGCACCTCGATGCCACCGAGCTTCGGCAGCCCGACGAGGGTGGGGTAGAGGTCGGGGTCGGCGTAGGCGGCGGTGACCGCATCGGCGCCGGATCGGTAGCGCTGGGTCGCCTCGAAGCGCATCGGGCCTCCCTGGTCTGGTGGCTGCGGGCCCGTCAGCCGGGCTTCGCCATCACGGCGACAGGTGCGGGCCCGTCGCCGACGTGCTCGGCGACGATGGCGAGCAACCTAGCCCCGTGCCGATCCCGCCCGAGCGGACCGATGCCCGGAAGGCTCTCGAGCTCGGCGTCAGTACGAGGCCGGCGACGGGCGACGGCGTCGAGGGCCCGGTTCGACAAGACGACGGTGGGCCGAACGCCGGCTCGCCGCCCCTGCTCGGTGCGCCACGCCCGCAGGCCGGCGGCCACCGATGCGGTCAGGGCCACGGGGTCCGGCTCGTCCTCCTCCAGCGCCGACCGAGACGCGACGATTCCTGACGACGGCTCCGTCATGGCCGCGACCGAGCGTTCCAGATCGGTCAGCGTCCCCCGGACCCACCCCAGGAACGGCGACGGCTTGCGCTCGGTCGGATCGGTGCCGAACGTGCGGGTACGCGCCCACGTGCAGCGCAACACGTCGGCGGCCCGGGTGACGGCCACGTAGAAGAGGCGCTCCTCCTCGCGCTGGGCTTCGGGCGTGCGGGCGTGGCTGATCGGCACGTAGCCCACCTCGACGCCGGCCAGGTGGACGACGTCCCACTCCAGGCCCTTGGCCGAGTGGAACGAGGCGATGGTGACGGCATCAGCGGCATCCGGACCGTCGTCGAGCAGGACCGTCCGCAACCAACCGGGCAGGGCGTCGGTGCGGGTGTTCGGGTCCTGGGCGAGCATCTCGTGGCCCAAGCGGACGATCTGCTCGAACGCCGCCACCCGCCGGCCCACCGCGGTGTCGGGGAGCTCGCGGTCGCGACGGCTTACCGCCGCTTCCTCGTCGCCCTCGTCCAGGTCGGTGCCGAGGAGGTCGTCGCGCTGCCTGGCCACGGTGGCGTCGAGGTCGGCGAGGGTGGTGGACAGGGGCTCGACCATGCGATCGAAGCGTCGCAACAGGTCGCGCACGTCGGGATCGTCGAGGAACCGGTGCGCGCCCCGCACCCGGTAGGGGATGGCGGCCTTGCGGAAGGCGGCTTCGATCAGGGTCCCTTGGGCGTTGGTGCGGACCAGGACGGCCTGTGACGCCCATGGCCAGCCGGGGCGATGGTGGTCCCGCACGGCTCGGGCGATGCCGTGGGCCTCGTCGACGTCGGACTGGTAGCCGACCACCACCGGCAGCGCCCCGTCGCCCCGGTGCGCCACGAGCGGCCGGACCGGCGTGCGGCCGGCGGCCAACACGGCGGCCGCCACCGCCAGCACCTGTGGGGTCGAGCGGTACGAGTCGCGCAGCTCGATGGTCTCGGCGCCGGGGTGGTGGCGGGCGAAGTCACGGAGGAAGCCGGCATCGGCGCCGTTCCAGCCGTAGATGGCCTGGTTGGGGTCGCCCACCACGCACAGGTCGGTCCGGTCGCCCAACCAGCCCCGCAGCAACCGTTCCTGGAGCGGGTTGACGTCCTGGTACTCGTCGACGAACAGGTGACGGAACCGCCACCGCTGGGCAGCGGCGAACGATGGGTCGCTGTCGATGGCGTCGGCGCAGCGGGCCAACAGGTCGTCGAAGTCGATCAGCCCCCGCTTGCGCTTTTCGGCTTCGTACGAGCGATACCACTCGGCCACCCGCTCCGGTTCCACCAGCGACCGCCGGTCGGCCCGGCGGGCGGCGTCGGCGTAGCGATCGGGCGATACCAGGCGGGCCTTGGCCCACTCGATCTCGGTAGCCAGGTCGGCCGGGCGCACGCGCTTGGTGCCCCCCAGGATGCGCGACAGGATCCGGCCCTTGCGGTCCAACAGCACGGGTGCGGCCGTTCCCGCTCCCGCCCACGCGGTGCGCAGCTGCGCGTAGGCCAGGGCGTGGAAGGTGCCGGCCGCCGGCAGGTCCCGCAGCCCGAATGACCGCAGCCGGCTGTCGAGCTCGGCGGCGGCCTTGCGGGTGAAGGTGAGGGCCAGGACATGGCGGGGATCGGCGTCGCCAATGACGCACCGGTGGGCGATGCGCCGGGTGAGCACCCGGGTCTTGCCCGAGCCGGCTCCGGCCAGGATGGCGAGTGGATTGGTGGTGGCGGTGACGGCTTGGCGCTGGGCCGGGTCGAGCCCGTCGAGCAACCGCTCCGCATCCACGGGCCGAGCGTAGGACCCGGGTGCGGCTCGATCATCGATCTCGAAGGCTGGGTAGCGGTGCTCGTGGCCGACACGACCAGCCACCTAGGACCCAGTTCGCAGCCATGACGTCCGGTGGCTCCCGGTCCGGGCCTACTGCCCGCCGTACACTCCGGCCGTGGCTTTTCCTCGCGACCTGCTCAACGAGAACGAGGAACTGGTCCTCGACCTCCGACCGCACTGGTACTACCTGCTGAAGTCGGCGTTGGCCCTGCTGGCCGCAGTGGTCCTTGGCATCGTCGTGCTCGCCGCGCTCGACGACGGCGACGTCAAGGACGTGCTCTCCGTGGTGGCCGGGGTGGCGGTGGTGGCCGCCCTGGGCTGGTTCGGGTGGACCTACGCCAAGTGGAACACCACCATGTTCGTGCTCACCAGCGACCGCATCGTGAGCCGCAAGGGTGTGCTCTCCAAGCAGGGCGTGGAGATCCCGTTGGAGCGGGTCAACACCGTGTTCTTCAAGCAGTCGGTGTTCGAGCGGGTGCTCGGCTCGGGCGACCTGGCCATCGAGTCGGCCGGCGAGCGCGGCACCGAGGCGTTCTCCAACATCCGGAAGCCTTCGATCGTGCAGAAGGAGGTCTACGTGCAGATGGAGAACAACGAGAACCGCAAGTTCGACCGGGTCGGGCGCCGGGCGGGTGCCGAAGTCGCTTCTGGCGACCAGACCACGGCGAAGGACACCAGCCACTCCATCCCCGAGCAGATCGACCAGCTCTCCGAGCTCCACCAGCGCGGCGTGCTCAGCGACGCCGAGTACCAACGCAAGAAGGCCGAGCTGCTCGACCGCATGTGAGCGGCGGCTGCGGCCCAGTACGCGTCGCTGCTGACGGGTTGGCTTGTGGAGGAGGACGCAGGTCCCGGCACCTGGCGAGTGGGCATGGATCCAGCGCAAGCGGTGCCGACCATCGCGAGGGGAAGGATGAGCACCGTGAGGGTCGTCAGCCTGGTCCCGTCGGTCACCGAGACGCTGCTGGCGTGGGGTGTCGAGCCGGTGGCGTGTACCCGGTTCTGCGAGCAACCCGACCTGGCCCACGTCGGCGGGACCAAGGACCCCGATGTCGCGGCGATCATCGCCTTGGCACCCGACCTGGTGGTGATGTGCGACGAGGAGAACCGGGCGGTCGACGCCGAGACCTTGGCCGGCGCCGGGCTGCGCGTCCACTCCTGCTCGCCGCGCTCGGTGCACGAAGTGGCCGGCGCCCTGGCCGACCTGGCCTCGGCCGTCAACGTGACGCCGTCGACGAACCTGCGCGGCGGGTCGGTGCCGGACCTGCCCCACCTCGGGATGCGGGCGTTCGTCCCCATCTGGCGGCGACCATGGATGTCGCTCGCCGGCGACACCTACGGATCGTCGCTGCTGGCAGCGGTCGGCGTGGCCAACGTGTGCGCCGACCTGCCCGACCGCTACCCCGAGGTCGACCTCCACACCGTGCGCGCCCTGAGTCCGGACGTGGTGTTGGCCCCCAGCGAGCCCTACGCCTTCCGTTCCGCGCACCTGGCCGAGTTGGCAACGGTCGCCCCCGTCGTCGAGGTCGACGGCCAGGACCTCTTCTGGTGGGGTAGCCGGACCCCCGCCGCCGTCCACCGCCTGCATCGCCAGCTCTCGGTCCCCCTCGGTTGACCCCTCGAGACCGACGAACTGGGTTGGATACACCGCGTCCTGACCCCCAGGATCCAACCCACTTCGGGCGTACGGGCGAACTGGGTTGGGATGCACCGCGTCCTGACCCCCAGGATCCAACCCAGTTCGGGACGTACGGGGCCTGTCATGTGCGACGGGCACCGCGGGAGGCTCTGACGAGCCAACCTTCGCCGAGCGCACCGGGGTCGGTGAGGGCGACGACGCACCCGCCGAAGCCCGCGCCGGTCAGGCGGGCGCCGTGGACGCCGGGCGCCGCCGAGAGGCGCTCGACCAGCCGATCGAGAGCGGGCGTCGACACCTCGAAGTCGTCGCGCAACGAGGCATGGCTCTCCGCCATCAGCCGCCCCGCGATCGCCAGGTCGCCTGCTGCCAGCGCCTCGGCGAAGGCACGCACCCGGGCGTTCTCGGTGACGACGTGGCGGGCCCGGCGGAACAGGACCCGATCGTCCAGGACGTCGAGCGCGGTCACGTCGCGCACCAGGCGCAGCGGGCGCACCACCGCCTCAGCCGCCTCGACGGCCTCCCGTCGCTCGGCGTAGGCCGACCCTGCGAGCTGGCGCGCCTCGCCGGAGTGCACCACCCGCACCTCGGCTTCGGGTGGCAGGGCGACCGGCGAGACCGACAGGACGTGGCAGTCGATCAGCAGGGCGTGGCCCTCCACTCCCGCGGCTGAGGCCAGCTGGTCCATGATCCCGCACGGCACGCCCGAGGCCCGCTGTTCGCTTCGCTGGGTGAGCTGGGCCAGCCCCAGGGGGGTGCCCTCGAAGCCGAGGGCCAGGGCCACCGCCACCTCTAGCGCCGCGCTCGACGACAGGCCGGCGCCCACCGGCAACGTGGTGGAGACCGTCCCCGTGAAACCGACCGGCGGTCGCAGCTCGGCCACCACCCCGGCCACGTAGCGGGCCCAGCCCGGTTGGACCGAAGCCGGGTCGGCGATGTCGAGGGTGACCACTGCCGGGTCGGACTCGTCGGCCGACGTGAGCACCACCCGGTCACCCCCGCGACGACCCGTCACCGTGGTGGCCAGGTCGATGGCCATGGGAAGCACCAGGCCGCCGGTGGTGTCGGTGTGGTCGCCGATCAGGTTGACTCGGCCTGGCGCCACCGCGACGACGACCGGCTCGGGATCGCTCACGGGCGCACCGCTCGCAGGCGATCTGCGGCCTCCTCCGGCACGACCGGGTTCAAGTAGGCGCCACTGCCCAGCTCGGCGGCGGCCACGTAGCGGAGCACACCCGGCGCGCGTTGGGGTCCGGCGATCTCCAGGTGCATCCACGCCTGGGGCCATGCCGCCCCGTCGGTCGGGCGCTGGTGGATCCAGAACAGGTACGGCATCGGCGGGTCGAACACCGCCTCCAACCGTCGGAGGGCCTCGGCCAGGACCGAACCGAACCCGTCACGGTCGGCGTCGTCGAGCGAGGGCAGGTCGGGGCGTTTCTGCAGCGGAGCGACCCGCATCTCGTACGGGTAGACCGGCGCCGCCGGTACCCAGGCCCGCCAGCCGTCGCGCTCCACCACCAGCAGTTCCGGGCGATCCTCGATGAGTCGGTGCCCGTCGGCCAGGCGGGCCAGCTCGGTGGCCGGCAAGGCCGGCACGTCGGGGTAGGCGTAGATCTGGCCGTGCGGGTGGGCGATGGTGGCGCCGACCTCGGCGCCGTGGTTCTCGAAGGCCAGCACGTAGGCGATGTCCGGGCGGGAGCCGAGCGCTGCGGTGCGCTCGGCCCACAGGTCGACCACCTTGCGGACCTGGGCCGGCGGGAGGAGAGAGAGGCGCGCGTCGTGGTCCGGGGCGTAGAGGATCACCTCGCAGCGGTCGTCGGGGAACGAGGGCCAGCGGTTGGTGAACGCCTTGACGTCGTAGGGCTCGGGCGCCTCGGTGCCACCCACGCAGAACGGGCAGCCGGTGTCGGGTCGGTTGGGCCGGCCCTGGCGGCTCCGGGTCACCTGGACCTTCACGCCCGTGAGTGGGTCCTCCCGCAACTCGCTCTCGTGGCCCACGGCCGCGCAGGGTAGGCGGCGTGCCGGGTGGTCGCCGCCGACTCGGGACCGGTCGGATCGGGCCGGTAGCCTCGCGGCGCCATGTCGCGCTACCACCTGGTCACCTTGGGGTGTCCCAAGAACGAGGTCGACTCGGAGAAGCTGGTGGGTCGTCTCGGTGCCGACGGTTTCGATGCCACCGACGACCCCCGATCCGCCGACCTCCTGGTGGTCAACACCTGCGCGTTCATTGGCGAGGCCCGCCAGGAGTCGATCGACACCATCCTGGGCCTGGCCGAGCACAAGGCCGACGGCGCCCGCCTGGTGGTCACCGGCTGCATGGCCGAGCGCTACGGCCACGAGTTGGCCGACGCCATGGACGAGATCGACCTGGTCGCCGGCTTCGGCCAGGCGTTCCATGGCCACGACCAGTCGGTCGACCACGACGCCTCGCCCCGACCCGGTGCATCGACAGCCACCGCGACGGCCGTGCGCATCGGTCGCAAGCCGCCGTTGCCCACCTTCGACCTCCTCAACCTGCCCCGCCCCCGTTCGACCCGGCCGTGGGCGTACGTCAAGGTGGCCGAGGGCTGCGACCGGGCGTGCGGGTTCTGCGCCATCCCCAGCTTCCGCGGCCCGCAGCGGTCCCGGTCCGTCGACGCCGTGCTCGACGAGGTCGGCCAGCTCGGCGCCCAGGAGATCGTGCTGGTGGCCCAGGACCTGGCCGCCTACGGGCGCGACCAAGGGGTGGGGGAGCGGTCGATCATCCCGCTGGTGGAGGCGGTGTCGGCCCGGGTCGCGCGCACCCGCCTGCTCTACCTGTACCCCTCGGACCTCACCGACGGGCTGATCGACGCCATCTGCTCCACGGGGGTCCCGTACTTCGACCTGTCGCTCCAGCACGTGTCGCCGGCGCTGGTACGGCGCATGCGGCGGTGGGGCAACGGCGGGAAGTTCCTGGCCCGCATCGGCGACATCCGAGCCCGTGAGCCCGATGCCGCCTTTCGGTCCAACTTCATCGTCGGCTACCCCGGCGAGACCGAGGACGACCACGACCAGCTCCTGCGGTTCGTGGCCGAGGCCGAGGTCGACTGGTGCGGCTTCTTCGCCTACTCGCCCGAGGACGGCACCTACGCCGTGGGACTCGACGGGCAGGTACCGGTCGGGCTGATGGGCGAGCGCCTGGCGGAGCTGCGCGAGCTCCAGGACCGGATCACGGCCGGAAAACGTGACCAACTGATCGGTCGACGGGTCGAAGTGCTCGTGGACACCCCCGGCGTGGCGCGATCACATCGAGAAGCCCCCGAGATCGACGGGATCATCGCCGTTCCCGGGCACCTCGCCGCCGGCACCATTGCCGGCTTGACCGTGACCGGGGCGCTCGGTCCCGACCTCGAGGCCGCGTGATGGCCCACGACGGAGAGACCGGCCACATCGTCGCCTTCGACGACCTGCCCGACGACGACGGCCGCTACGGGCCGGGCGCCCTGCTCACGCCGGCCAACTTCATCACCATCCTCCGGCTCCTCCTGTCGCCCCTGCTGCTGGTGATGATCGTCAAGGAGCCCACCAGCTGGGCGGCCGCCGGCTTCTGGACCGTCCTGGCCTTCACCGACGGCGCCGACGGCTACCTGGCTCGCAAGCACGGCACCACCCGCTCGGGCGCCTTCCTCGACCCGTTGGCCGACAAGGTCCTGGTGCTCGGAGCCCTCTTCGCCCTGGTGGCGGCAGGCCGCTTCTGGATCGTGCCGGTTGCGCTCATCGCCGTGCGCGAGGTGGCCATCAGCATGTACCGCGCCCAGCTCGGCCGCCAGGGCCTGGCCATCCCGGCCCGCACCCTCGGCAAGCTCAAGACCGTGGTCCAGGAGTTCGCGGTGGCCGCCGCCCTGTTCCCGATCACCGGCGACTACCGGGTGGCCGCAGCCGTCATCCTCTGGGCGGCGGTGGTCCTCACCTGGGTGTCCGGCACCCAGTACCTGCTCGACGGACGCGGCGCCGCCACCAGCTTCGGCCACCGCGCCGCTGGGCTCTGAGCGCCCCCGGACCGGGCCAAGGGCGGCTGGGTAGAGGTCGCCGGTGGCTGACGATGTCGACGTGGTGGTCGTGGGCGCCGGTTTGGCCGGGTTGTGCACCGCAGCCGCGACGACTCGGGCCGGATTGGCCACCGTCGTCCTGGAGGCGGGCGACGGCGTCGGAGGCCGGGTGCGGACCGACGAGGTCGACGGCTTCCTGCTCGACCGAGGGTTCCAGATCCTGCTCACCGGCTACCCGGAGGTGGCTGCGACCCTCGATGTCGACGCCCTGGACCTGTGCCGGTTCGATCCCGCGTCCCTGGTGTGGACGGGGAGCCGCCTCGACCGGGTCGCCGATCCGCTCCGGCAACCGTCGGCGCTGATCGACACGCTGCGCGCGGACGTCGGCACCATGGCCGACAAGGCTCGGATCGGGCTGCTGCGCCAGCGCCTGGTCCGCACCCCGGCCGTGCGCCTCCTCCAGGGACCCGACCGCTCGACCGCCGAGGCCCTGGCCGACGCTGGGTTCTCCGACGCGATCGTCGAACGGTTCTTCCGGCCCCTGCTCGGTGGGATCCAACTCGACCCCGAGCTGGCCTCGTCGTCGCGGATGTACGAGGTGATCTTCCGCAGCCTGGCCCTGGGCGACGCCGCGGTGCCGGCACGGGGCATGCAGGCCATCCCCGAGCAGCTGGCCGCTCGGCTGCCCGCCGACGTCGTCCGGTTGTCGAGCCCGGTCGAGCGCCTCGACGGGACCGCCGCCGTGCTGGCCGACGGCTCACGTGTGGCGGGCCGGGCCGTGGTGGTGGCCACCGAGGGCCCGGCCGCGTCGCGTCTGGTGGGTACCCCCGATCCCGGCTCCAAGCAGGTGTCGGCACTGTGGTACTCGGCCGACGAGCCACCGGTACGGCGCCGCTCCATCGTGCTCGACGGGACCGGGCAGGGACCGGTGGTCAACGCTGCGGTCGTGTCCGAGGTGGCGCCGTCCTACGCACCGGCGGACCGATCGTTGGTGGTCGCGGCCTGCCCCGGTGAGATGGGAGCCGACCTCGACCTGGACGCTCGCGCCCAGCTCCGCCAGTGGTTTGGCGGTGTCGTCGACGGGTGGGAGCTGCTGCGGGTCGACCGCATCGCCCACGGCCAGCCGCAGGCCCGGCCGCCGTTCTCGCCCCGCCAGCGCGTGTCACTGGGCGACGGACACTTCGTGGCCGGCGACCACCGCGACACCCCGTCGATCCAGGGGGCCATGTTCTCGGGCCGCCGCTGCGGCGACATGGTCGCGCGTTCGCTCGCCGGTCGGACCGCGCAGTCGGTCGATCGAGGAGGAGACGCACCGTGAGGCGAGCAGGACCGCTGCTGGGGGTGGCGCTGGTGGTGGTGACACGTCATGTGGTGGGTCCTCAACCAGGCGGTGTGTGCAGCCGAGGTCCTGGTGTCGAGGGTGAGCGACGCCGCGCTCATCGAGGCCGGCATCGTCGAGCGCACCGACGCCGCCGTGGCCCCGGTCGTAGCCGCTGCGCTCGACAGCGGGATCAGCCAAGAGGTCGTCGACGCCACCCTGGCTGCGGCCGGAGGGGAGTGAGGTCCAGCCAGCCAGCCAGCCAGCCGAGCGCAGCGCGGAGGGAGGGTCGGCGGGCGCTGCCTAGGGTGCCGCCATGCGCTGTGAGGTCGTCGCCATCGGGTCCGAACTGCTGTTGGGCCAGATCGTGGACACCAACTCGTCGTGGATCGGCGAGCAGCTGGCCCTGGCCGGGATCGACTCGCACTTCCAGACCAAGGTGGGCGACAACCTCGATCGCATGGTCCAGGCCCTCGAGATAGCCCTCGACCGCAGCGAGGCGGTGATCGTCTGCGGCGGGCTCGGTCCCACCCAGGACGACATCACCCGTGAGGCCATCGCCCGGGTGATGGGTGTCGACCTCGAGCTCGACGACGAGGTCGGTGCCCGCATCGAGGCCATGTTCAGCTCCAGGGGCCGGCGCATGCCCATGAACAACCTCCGCCAGGCCGAGGTGCCCGTGGGGGCCACCGCCATCCGCGACCCGCAGCCCGGCACCGCACCGGGTCTCATCGCGCCGGTGGGTGACCGGGTGATCTACGCCACGCCCGGCGTGCCGTCGGAGATGAAGGAGATCGTGACCGGCGCCGTGCTGCCGGATTTGGTGGCCCGGGCCGGCATCGCCGCCACCATCGTGAGCCGCACGCTGCGCACCTGGGGTGAGAGCGAGTCGGGGTTGGCCGAACGACTGGCCGGGCGGGTGGCCGAGTTGGACCGCACCGGCAACCCCACGCTCGCCTACCTGGCCAGTGGCATCGAGGGCATCAAGGTCCGCCTCACGGCCAAGGGCGCCGATGTCGCCGAGGCGGAGGCCCTGCTCGCCGCCGAGGAGGCCGAGGTGCGTGCCGTCCTGGGCGACCTCGTCTTCGGCGTCGACGACGAGACCATCGAGCACGCGGTGCTGGCCCTGTTGCGAGCCCGCAGCCTGACCCTGGGGCTGGCCGAGTCGCTCACCGGCGGGATGATGGGATCGCGGATATGCGACGTGGCTGGAGCGTCCGACGTCTTCCGAGGCTCGATCGTCTCCTACGCCGCCGGCGTGAAGGCCGAGGTGTTGGGCGTGCCCGAGGGACCGGTGGTGAGTGCCGAGGCGGCGTCGGCCATGGCGTCGGGCGCTCGACGGGTGCTGGGCGCCGATGTCGGCGTCGCGGTCACCGGCGTGGCCGGTCCGGGCCCCGACGCCGACGGCAACGAGGCCGGCACCGTGTTCGTGGGTCTCGACCTCGGCCCGGTGGGCGACGAGACCGGCCCCGAGGCGTTCCGGGTGGCCCTCCCCGGCAACCGCCTCCAGGTCCGCCAGTTCTCCGTCATCACCGCCCTCGCCGCCCTGCGCACCCGCCTGCTCACCTCGGATCCTGCCGAGCCGTCGTTCTCCGCCTTCCCCTGAGCGGCGAAGAAATCCGGCCAGGGTCCTTGCCACGAACGTCTGTTCGAAATACCATGCCTGTGGTTCGGGGTGCCTCCGGACCACCGATCCGGCCTCCTCGGCGGCTTGGTTGTCAGACCCCCTCCGTATGGTCCTGCCATCGGATCGCTGCGGACGCAGCCACCACACCCACCGCCGTCGTGGCAACGAAAGGAACGCACCATGGAACGAGAGAAAGCACTCGACATGGCCCTGGCCGGGATCGAGAAGCAGTTCGGCAAGGGCTCGGTCATGAAGATGGGCGAGAAGACCACCCTGGGGATCGACATCGTCCCCACCGGCGCCTTGGCGCTCGACCTGGCCCTGGGTGTGGGCGGCCTGCCCCGCGGCCGCGTGGTCGAGATCTATGGCCCGGAGTCCTCGGGCAAGTCAACCTTGGCCATGCACGTGGTGGCCGAGGCCCAGCGCAACGGCGGCATCTGCGCCTACGTCGACGCCGAGCACGCCATGGACCCGATCTACGCCCGGGCCATCGGGGTCGACGTCGACGAGCTGCTCATCTCCCAGCCCGACACCGGTGAGCAGGCCCTGGAGATCACCGACATGTTGGTGCGCTCCGGTGCGCTCGACGTGGTGGTGATCGACTCGGTGGCCGCCCTCACGCCTCGCGCCGAGATCGAGGGCGACATGGGCGATACCCACGTCGGCCTGCAGGCCCGCCTCATGTCGCAGGCCCTGCGCAAGCTCACCGCCAACCTCAACAAGACCAACACCATCTGCATCTTCATCAACCAGCTGCGGGAGAAGATCGGCGTGATGTTTGGATGCATGTCCTACGGCACCCGGGTCACGCTCGCCGATGGCACCCAGGAGAAGATCGGCAAGATCGTCAACCAGAAGATGGATGTCGAGGTCCTTTGTTATGACCACGAATCCGGCCAGGTGGTGCCCCGCAAGGTGGTCGGCTGGTTCGACAACGGGCGCACGGACCGGTTCTTGTCGTTCACGGTGGCCAAGCCGAGAGGCAACGGTCGGGCGCAGTTCGCCTGCACGCCCAACCACGAGGTCATGACCCCGGGCGGCTGGCGGCCGGCCGAGCAGCTGCTCGTCGGAGATCGCGTGCTCCAGTCGGTGCCGCACTTCCTCTCGGACGTTCAGTGGCAGGTGGTCCTGGGCGGCCTGCTGGGCGACGGTGCCCTCTCGCCGTCCCACAGCGGCCACGGCGCCCGGTTCCGTTGGGGCCACGGAGCCGGTCAGGCCGAGTACTCGGACTGGAAGGCGTCGCTCTTCGCCAACATCGGCACCTCCCGCTCGGTCAATGCCAAGGGGGCGGTGTTCCACGATATGAAGCCACTCGCCGAGCTGGCCGAACTGCGCAGGGCGGTCTACGTCGGCGGCGAGAAGGTCGTGAGCTACGACTACCTCAAGGGCCTCACCCCGCTGTCGCTGGCTCTCTGGTACACCGATGACGGGTCCTTCGCCAACCGGTCGAAGGGCTTGCAGGAGCGGACCAAGGACGGCAGCGGACGTTCGGAGATCTGTGTGCAGGCCATGTCGCCGGCCTCACGCCAGCGCTTGTGCGACCACCTGGCCGACACCTGGGGGATCGACGCCAAGCTCTGGGTCCGGGGAGGGCGCCAGCAGGCCGTCCTCACCTTCGCCAAGGATGAGACGGCCAAGCTCCACGCCCTCATCGCACCGTTCGTGCACCCCTCCATGGAGTACAAGCTGCTGCCGCGCTTCCGGGGACGCTTCGGCCTCGAGCCGGTCTTCGCCCCGGTCCGCAACGAGATGGTGCCGATGCCCATCACCAAGATCGGCCTCCGCCCTCCGTCGAGGTCCACCCACCGCTTCGACATCGAGGTCGAGGGCACCCACAACTACTTCGTCGATGGGGTGATGGTGCACAACTCGCCGGAGACCACGCCGGGCGGTCGGGCGTTGAAGTTCTACTCGTCGGTCCGGCTCGACATCCGCCGCATCGAGTCCATCAAGGACGGCGTCGAGGTGGTGGGCAACCGCACCCGGGTCAAGGTGGTCAAGAACAAGGTGGCCCCGCCGTTCAAGCAGGCCGAGTTCGACATCATGTACGGCAAGGGCATCAGCCGGGAGGGCTCCCTGCTCGACATCGGCGTCGACCTGGGCTTCGTCAAGAAGTCCGGTGCTTGGTACACCTACGAGGGCGAGCAGCTCGGCCAGGGCCGGGAGAACGCCAAGGTGTTCTTGATGGAGAACGCCGAGATCATGGTCGAGGTCTCCGAGCGGATCCTCCAACAGGTCGGCATCGGCGTCGACCACGAGGCTGAGGCGGTCAAGGCGGCCGACGCCGCCGATGCGTTGTCAGACGCCATGTCCGGCGCCTCGTCCGACACCATGTCCGACGCCGACGACCTGCCCATCACGCTCGACTGAGAGCACGAGTTCCCCCACACCCGTCGAGAGCGTCCGGACCTGCTGGGGTCGGGCGCTCTCGGCGTTGGTGACCGACACGCAGCCGGCCAGGACCGGCTCGGGGGAGCGCACGGCAGGTCGGTCAGGGGCCGCGCCAGATGGCGGGATCGAGGAGGGCGTCAGCCAGACGGGGGGCGGCCCAGGCGGCGCCGTCCTCGGTGAAGTGGAGACCGTCCTCGCGGACGCGCACGCCGTCGCGGCGCTCCGGGCACGGCGAGGCGCCGGCGCACACGATCTGGTCCAGGTCCACCAACGACACCCGTTCGGGCTCGGCCGCGGCGAGCTGGCGGAACAGGGTGTTGAGCAGCGGCACGGTCTCGGCGAAGCCGATCTGGTGGGTGTACGAGTCGGTGTCCTGGGGCACCGGGAGCAGCAACACGACAACGTGGGCCCCGTAGGCCGTGACGCGATCGACGGTGTCGCCCATGAGCCCCAGGATGATCGCGTCGCCCTCCGGGGTGCCGATGTCGGCCCGAACACCGTCCACCAGACGGTCACGCCACTCCCAGTAGCTCAACCACACGACCATCTCCGGGCGGTGTTGCAACGTGTCGGCGCGCTGGCGTCGCTGGAGCTCCGACGCACAGGCCTTGCCGAATGGCTCCGGTCGACCGTCGAGGTCGAGCGGTTCACCTGCGACCATGCCGCACCCGCCTACCGATGACTTGACCGTCACCAGCCCTCGAGCCGCCAGCGCCTCGGCCAGCTCATCTTGCAGGCTGCGCGAGACGGAGTCCCCGAAGAGCACCGCCGAGGAGGGCAGGTCGAGGTCCGGAGCCGACGTGACGGTCGCACTGCCGGGGCGCACCACGACCTCGGGGGTGGCGGCAGCCTGCTCCTCCAGGTCACGGAGGTGGTCCGGGATCGGAGTGGCTCCGAGGGTCGCCACCACGATGACCACGGCCACGCTGAACGCCGTCGCAGGGCCCAGCCTTCGCACGACCACGACCGGCCACCGGCGCAGGCGGATGGGCTGTTCGATCAGCACGTAGGACGCGACCGTGAGAGCGGCGGTGATGGCCAGCTTCAACACCAGCAAGGCCGCCCCGTCGAGGTTGGTACGCGGGGCGGTGGCGAAGACCTGGATGGGCCAGTGCCAGAGGTAAAGCCCGTAGGAGACCCGGCCGATGGCCTGGACCGGGTAGAGGGCGAGGAGCCGGCCGAGTGGACCGTCTCGGGCCCCGATGACGGCGGCCATCAAGATGGCCGTGGCCACGGCATAGGCCAAGAAGCCACCGCGGTACAGCCACCCGTCGCTCTCGTCGACGGTGACCCAGAGCCAGACGCACGCCACCAAGGCGGCGGCACCGCCAGCCTGTAGGGCTCCGCTCCGCAGCCAGGAGCGAGCCCGGTCCCCTTCGAGGACGAGGGCCAGGCCGGCGCCGACCAGGATGACGTGCGACCGGGCGTCGGTGCCGTAGTACGCCCGCGACGGGTCCGACGCGTTCCAGACCAGAGCCATCACCCCTGCGGAGGCCAACGCACCGACCCCACAGACGACGGCCAGCGGGAGCCGGCTACCCCGCCCGAGGCGGAGGCAGCCCAGGACCACCAGGGGCCACACCACGTAGTACTGCTCCTCGATGGCCAAGGACCAGAGGTGGCGCAACGGCGACGGCGCGGTGCTGAGGTCGAAGTAGGACTCCCCGGTGGCGATCAGGCGCCAGTTGGTGACGTAGAAGATGCTCGACAGGCCGTCACCGCGGAGCCGGCCCAGTTCGAATGACGGGAGCCAGACCGCCCCGGCGACGGCCGCTGCGATCAGCGTGAGGTAGAGCGCCGGGAGCAGGCGACGGGCCCGACGGGCCCAGAAGCTCCGGAGGCCGACGGTGTGCGAGTCCCGCCATTCGGCGAGCAGGAGGCTGGTGATGAGGTAGCCGGACACCACGAAGAAGGTGTCCACGCCGAGGAAGCCGCCCGGCAGTCCCCACGGGACGAAGTGAAAGAGGATGACCGCGCCCACCGCGACCCCACGGAGCCCGTCGAGGGCCGGGAGGTGACCGATGCGGCCTCGGGTGGACGACGGCGTCCCGTCGAGGGTCACATCGCAGACCGGTGCAGGCGGTCACCCCGAGTGATCGGAAACGGTTCGCCCGGGGTCGACACGGACGCGATGGTAGTCCGCCACCTCTGCCTCATCCTGGCGGTCCGAGGGGGGATACTCAGGGAACGGCATCGGTCGACCCGAGAGCTCGGGCCGGGTGGCTCGTAGGATCGGCGGGCCATGGAATCGTCGGTCGACCGCCCCGAGCAGCCTCGGAGCTTCTTCATCCGCACGTTCGGGTGCCAGATGAACGAGCACGACTCGGAGCGGATCGCCGGACTGATGCTGGCCGACGGGATGACGGCGGCGACCGGCGTCGAGGACGCCGACGTGGTCGTGCTCAACACGTGCTGCATCCGTGAGAACGCAGACAACAAGCTCTACGGCACCCTGGGCCACCTCAAGTCGGTCAAGGACCGCCGTCCGGGCATGGAGATCGTGGTCAGCGGCTGTCTGGCCCAGAAGGATCAGGAATCGGTGCGGGAGCGGGCGCCCTACGTCGACGTGGTGCTCGGCACCCACAACGTGCACCGGGCCACCGAGCTCCTGCGGCGATCCCGGGTCGAGGGGCCGCTCACCGAGATCCTTACCGAGACGGTGGCCGACGACCGCGAGCTGTTCCCCTCGGCGATGCCCGCCCGGCGGAACGACGGCTACACCGCCTGGGTCACCATCCAGATCGGGTGCGACAACTCCTGCGCGTTCTGCATCGTGCCGGCGGTGCGGGGCCAGGAGATCTCCCGTCCGTTCGATCGGCTGGTCGACGAGGTCGCCGCCTTGGCCGCCGATGGCGTCACCGAGATCACCCTGCTGGGCCAGAACGTCAACTCCTACGGTCGCGACCTCACCCTCGCCGCCCGCCAGGCCGGGGGACCCGGTCGCGTCCGCCCCCTGTTCGCCGAGTTGCTCCGAGCCGTCGGGGCCGTCGACGGCATCCGTCGGGTCCGCTACACCAGCCCGCACCCCAAGGACCTCCGTCCCGAGACCATCGTGGCCATGGCCAAGACCTCGGAGGTGTGCGACCACCTCCACCTCCCGGTGCAGTCGGGCAGCGACCGGGTCCTGGCCGCCATGCATCGCGGCTACACCGCCGAGCGCTACCTGGAGAAGCTGGCGTCCGCCCGCTCGGCGATCGTCGACCTGGCCGTGACCACCGACATCATCGTGGGCTTCCCCGGCGAGACCGACCGCGACTTCGACCAGACCCTCGAGCTGGCCGCCGCTGCCCAGTACGATTCGGCCTACCAGTTCATCTACTCGCCGCGCGCTGGCACCGAGGCGGCCGATCGAGTCTGCGAGTTCATCGACCCCGCCGTGGTGGCCGACCGGTTCGAGCGGCTCAAGGTGGTCCTGGAGCGCTCGGCGCTGGCCAAGCACCAAGCCCGGATCGGCCGGGTCGAAGAGGTGGTGGTCGAAGGCCCGTCTCGTCGTGACCCGTCGGTCCTCACCGGACGCACCGGCCAGAACAAGCTCGTCCACTTCGCCAGTGCCGATCCGATCCGATCCGGCGCCTACGCCGACGTCCTGGTCACCGGTGCCGCTCCCCACTTCCTCCGGGGCGAGCTGGTGGCGGTGACCGCGCCGGCCCGTCACCGCACCCGCATCCCCGTCACCGCCGGCTGAGCTGTTCTGCTTGTGGATCTGGTCGAGGAACGACCGCCGTCACAAGGAGAAGGGGCAAGCGAGGCCGGCATGCGGAGGGGCGGCCGTCTGCAGAATCTCTCATATCATCGAAGCGACCCGGGCCACAACCGTTCGTGCGTCCAAGGGCACGGGAGAGTCACCGATGGCCACGTGGTCAGAGCTCGAGGCGGTGGCGAGTGGGTCTGCACCTCGCGGCAGACTTCGACCTGACGGCTTCGGTGTGGCGGACTATTTCGTACGCGGCGCCGGTTTGCCGCTCCGGTCAGCCGGCTCTGCCGCCCTTGGCGGCGCACGGTGACCGGCGGCGAGGGCACCGAGTGCAGCGGCTCGGCGGTCCTTCGGGTGGGCCACCCGGACCGGGTCCGGCTGGGCGATCCTCGGTTCCGCTCGGGGCCGCCCCAGCGGCGGGGTAGCGGCGCGCGATCGGGTACCGGCGCGGTGGTCGACCTCGGCCGCATGGGGGTGGCCGACCGGCACCTCGACCTCGCGCTCGTCCTCCGTTCTTTCGTGGCCAACTTCGGAGCCGACGAGGCCTGGCGGATCTTCGACGCCATAGGTGGTCCGGCTCCCGACGCCGACCGCATCGAGTGGTACCGCATCGTGGATGACCTGTGGTGAGCAGCGGGAAGGACACGGCTGCGCCGGTCCCCGAGTCGATGGTCCAGGAGCCCGGAGCTCGGGCGTCGGACGCATGAGCAAAGGTGGCGAGCTCGCCCAACGCCTGGTGCTGCTCCCGCGCCCCCGGGTGCTCGACGTTGTTGGGCTGGGCCCGCCGGTCGACGCCTGCCCGGTGTCGACCGTCGTCGACCCAAGCTTGCGGCCGGAAGGCTTCACCCTCGACATCACCGCGGGCAACGGGGCCCGCATCTCCCACGCCGGCGCTGCCGGGTTCCGCTACGCCGAGGCGCTGCTGAACCAGATCGTGGCCCAACCGGTCCAGGGCCGGATCGTGGCTATGCACGTAAGAGACCATCCCGACCTGTCCGACCGGGCCTACATGCTCGACGTCAGCCGGGACCGAGTGCCCACTCGAGCAACGTTGGAGCGGTTCGTCGAGCTGCTGGCCCTGGCCCGGTTCAACCAGTTCCAGCTGTACGTGGAGCACACCTTTGCCCACGTTGGCCACGAGGACGTGTGGCGCCCCGCATCGCCGCTGACCACCGACGACCTGCGGTGGCTCGACCAGCGATGCGCAGCCGTCGGCATCGAGCTGGTGGCCAACCGCAACTGCTTCGGTCACTTCGAGCGCTGGTTGCGCCACGACCGTTATCGGCCGCGCGCCGAGGCGCCCGACGGCGTGGAGATCGTGCCCGGCCTCCGCTTCCCTCCGGGTGTGCTGGCGCCCACACCGGCCAACGCCGACTTCGCCCTGGGGCTGCTCCGGGAGATGGCGGGGGAGGTGCGCAGCCGCCAGGTCAACATCGGGTGCGACGAGACCTTCGAGCTCGGTCGGGGTTTCAGCGCAGCCGCCTGCACCGAACGGGGCAAGGGCGCCGCCTACCTCGATCACCTCCGACGGCTGACCGGACCGCTGGTAGCCGACGGCTACCAGGTCCAGGTGTGGGCCGACGTGTTGCGACGCCACCCCGACCAGGCCCGGCGCCTGGGCAAAGGAGTGGTACCGGTGGCCTGGTGCTACGAAGCACCCCGACCAGCCGAAGCGGCCCCCGACGTCCCACCCGCGATGGCCACGGTGCTCCACGAGTTGGGCATCGACCTCGACGTCACCGGTGGGTTCGCCGCCAACGTCGCCCCCTTGGCCGAGGCGGGGATCGACTTCTGGGTGGCGCCGGGAACTTCGAGCTGGAACTCGCTGCTCGGCCGGACCACCAACGCCTACGCCAACCAACGCGACGCCGTCGACGTGGCCCTCTCGCACGGGGCCGGCGGCTACCTGCTGACCGACTGGGGCGACAACGGCCACCACCACCCCCCGTCGATCTCGTTCGGTCCGCTGGTGCATGGCGGCGCGGTCGCCTGGTGCGTCGACGCCAACCGTGATCTCGACGTGGCTGCCGTCCTCGACCATCACGTCTTCGGCGGCGCGGGCGTCGTCGCCGGCGGTTCCCCGGTCGTCGACGAGGATGTGCACCGCGCACCGGGCGTCGGCGCCAGCATCGGTGGGGCGTTGCAGCAGATGGGTGCGCTCTGGGCCGGGACTGGCCAGCAGGCATTCAACGCCAGCCCGCTCGCCGCCTGGCTCTTCCCGCACCAGCCGCTCCTGGTGACCGGGGTGGTCGACGTGTCCGCAGTCGAGTCGATCGTGGAGCGGATCGAGACCACCCGTTCGGCGATCGCCGGATCCCGACCGGCTTGTGCCGACGGGGCACTTGTCAAGGCCGAGCTCCTGGCGGCTACCGGACTTGCCCGACATGCGGCCGAACGCAAGGCCGGGTCGCGCTCAAAGAGCTTCCTTCGAGACGACCTGGCGTCGATGATCGAGCTCCAGCGTGAGACCTGGTTGGCTCGGGCCCGACCCGGCGGCCTCGACGACAGCCTGGCCCACCTGCGACGAACGCTCGCCACCTACGTCGATGGGTGATCACGAAGGGCCCGGGACGGCTATGACCTCACCGGCCGTCGAACCTCCAGCGCTACGCCGAACGGCTGGCGAGCACACCGAGGAGACGACGCTGACGGTCACGACCGCCTCCGGGGCCGAGACGGATCGCAGCCGGAAACGGCCCATCGTCCCGCCGGGCAGCGCTCGACCCTTGGCCATGGTCGGGGTCACGGCCTCGGGGAAGTCGGCTCTGGCGATGGAGCTGGCCCGCCGACGGGGGGACGTGGAACTGGTGTCGGTCGACTCCATGCAGGTGTACCGGGGAATGGACATCGGCACGGCCAAGCCCACGGCCACGGAGCGGACCGAGGTTCGCCACCACGTGCTCGACCTGGTCGACCCGTGGGAGCCCTTCGAGGTGCAGTCGTTTCAAGAAGCGGTGCGCCTCGCACTGGCCGACATCGCGTCCCGGGGGAAGCAGGCGGTCCTGGTGGGTGGTACCGGGCTCTACCTGCGGGCGGTGGTCGACGACCTGGAGATCCCCGGCCGGTACCCCGACGTCGCCGCCGCCCTCGATGCCGAACAGGACGCGGCCGGCCTCCATCGGCGCTTGGCCACGCTGGACCCGCTCGGTGCCTCGCGCATGGAGCCCACCAACCGCCGACGCGTGATCCGGGCCCTCGAGGTCACCATCGGGGGCGGTCGCCCCTTCTCCTCGTTCGGTCCCGGTCTCGACGCCCACCCCCCGTCACCGGTCCACCTGGTCGGACTCTGGCTGCCCCGCCCAGTGGTCGCCGACCGCATCGCGGCGCGTTACGTCCAGCAGGGGGCCGACGGGTTCCTGGTCGAGGTGCAACGCCTCGCCGCCGGCCGGGGCCTGAGCCGCACGGCCGCTCACGCGCTCGGCTACCGCGAGCTGCTCGCCCACCTGGCCGGCGAGATGTCCTTCGACGATGCCTTGGCCCGAGCCGTCACCCGCACCCGCCAGTTCGCCCGCCGCCAGCGCGTCTGGTTCCGTCGCGACCCCAGGATCACCTGGCTCGGCGCCGACCGCGACCCGATGGTCGCCCTCCCCGCCCTCATGGACGAGGCCGCCACCCTTTGGGACCACCCCCACCGCTGAGCCGCGTGCAGTTGTGACCGGTATGGGGTGGCGGGTTCAAGGCGTCCCCGCAGCTGCGGTGGTGGGCGGGCCGTCGTCGGCCCAGGGCGAACTCGGGAGGCAACGAGCAGCGTGGCTGCGAGACTGGCGGGCCATGACGTTTCGCCTCACCAAGCACCACGGGCTCGGCAACGACTTCCTCGTCCTGCTCACCGACGACCAGTCGGTGTTCGGCGACCGCGGGTGGTCGGCGCGCGCCCAACGCTGGTGCGACCGCACGACCGGCGTCGGCGCCGACGGCTTGCTCCTCGGCCTGCGGGGTCGCTCAGGGTCCGACCTGGAGATGGTGCTGCACAACGCCGATGGTTCGGTCGCCGAGATGAGCGGCAACGGCATCCGCTGCCTGGCCCAGGCCGAGGCCCGCCGACGCGGCCAGACCGAGGGCAAGCTCCTCGTCACGACCGGGGGTGGCGTCCGGTCGGTGGTGTTCGGGTCCGATTCCGGTGGAGATGCCGCGACCATGGTGGCCAGCGTCGACATGGGTCCGGCCGGTCCTGGGCCGGAGCCCGGAAGGCCACTCGACCTGGTGGGCGCTGAACTGGCGCCGGCAGAGCTGGGCGTGGATGCCACGAACCACGCCACCTACGACCTGGGCAACCCTCACCTGGTGCTGCTCGTACCCGATCCGTCCGCAGTGGTGCTCGAAGCGGCCGGTCCGCTCCACGAGAAGAGGTTCGATCGGGGCATCAACGTCCACTTCGCCGCACCCACGCTCGGTGCCGTCGACGAGGTCGCCCTGGTGACGTGGGAGCGCGGTGTGGGAATCACCGAGGCGTGCGGGACCGGAGCATCCGCCGTGGCCCGAGCGGCGTACGACTGGGGCCTCACCGGTGACCGGGTCACGGTCCACATGCCCGGTGGCGACGCCGTGGTCGACGTGGGCGAGACCATGGTCCTGCACGGTCCGTCGGTGTTCGTCGCCGAGATCGAGGTCCCCGCATGACGCCGGATGCGGGCGACCTCTCCACCGAGGCCGCCGAGCTCCCCGAGCCGGTCGACTCGACCGAGGCCGACGCTGACGAGCGCACCGGGAGCCACCGCGGGGCCTTTGGCGACTTCGGCGGCGGGTCGGGTGCGCTCATCGACCGGACGTTCCGGGAAAAGATCGTGATCGTGGGCGTCACCCTGGGCGGCGGCGACGTGGAGCAGACCGAGTTCGACCTCGACGAGTTGGCCCTGCTGGTGGACACCGCGGGTGCCGACGTGGTGGGCCGCATCGTGCAGCGCCGTCCGGCACCTGATCCCGCTACCTACCTCGGCAAGGGCAAGGCCGACGAGCTCAGGGACCTGGCCCACGCCCTCGACTGCGACACCGTGGTGTTCGACGACGAGCTGAGCCCGGCCCAGCAGCGCAACTTGGAGAAGCTCCTGGGTCGTACCGCCCTCGACCGAACTGCGGTGATCCTCGACATCTTCGCCCAGAACGCGTCGAGCGTGGAGGGCAAGGCCCAGGTGGAGCTGGCCCAGCTCCGGTACCTCAAGCCCCGCCTGCGCGGCAAGGGCTCGGGGCTGTCCCAGCAAGCCGGCGGAATGTCGGCCGGCGGCGGCGCACGGGTCGGCAGCCGGGGCCCGGGCGAGACCCAGCTCGAGACGGACCGCCGCCGCATCACCCGGCGCATCCACAAGCTCGAAGCGGACCTCCGCTCGATGTCGGACCACCAGGACACCCAGCACAAGCAGCGGTCGCGCAGCCGGGCGGCGCAGGTGGCCATCGTCGGCTACACCAACGCCGGTAAGTCCACCCTGCTCAACCTGCTGAGCGGGGCCGGCGTCTTGGTGGAGGACAAGCTCTTCGCCACCCTCGACGCCACCACCCGGCGCCTCCAGCTGCCCGGCGGTGAGGCCGTCCTGCTGACCGACACCGTGGGGTTCGTGCGCAAGCTTCCCCACCAGCTGGTGGAGTCGTTCAAGTCGACGCTTCGTGTGGCCGCCGAGGCCGACCTGCTCGTCCACGTGGTCGACTCCTCGGCGCCTGACCCGCAGGCCCACATCGATGCGGTACGCGAAGTGCTGGGCGACATCGGCGCCGGCGACGTGGCCGAGCTGCTCTGCTTCAACAAGGCCGACCGCACGCCCGAGGTGAAGCGGCTGGTGGAGCGCAACCCGGGCTCGGCGGGCATCTCGGCGGTCACCGGCGAGGGCATCGAGCACCTGTTGCTCACCATCGGCGACCGCCTGCGTTCCACCACGTCGGTGGTCGAGCTGCTGGTCCCGTTCGCACGGGGCGACGTGCTGGCCGAGGCCCACCGCGAGGGCGAGGTGCTGGCCGAGGCGGTGGGCGAAGGCGGGATGCACCTCACCGCCCGGCTCGACGAAGCGGCGTCGGCCAAGCTGGCCGCCTGGATCGTGGCCTGATCGCAAGGTCACCCGGCCTCGGCACGTACGTCGGCCGGTACGGTGTCGAACCGTGACCGATGCCGCTGCCACCATTGCCACCTCCGCGCAGACCCGTGGCGCCTGGGCGGCTGGCATCGCCAGCTTCAGCGCCACCGACGGCCGGGTTCTCGACACCTGGTTCCCGGAGCCGATCCTCGGCCAGACCACGGGGGCGCTGCGCCTCTCCGAGGCGTTCGATCACGACGGGGGCCCGGCCACCTTCGAGCTCACCGAGGCCCAATCCCTCGATGCCCTGGGCGTCGACCTCGACGACCTGACCAAGGTCGATCCCCTCCGCAAGGTTCGCCGGGCTGCGGTCGTCACCTTCATCGACGACCTGGCCGACTCGCCCGTCGACGCCCACGACGCCTACCTCCGCCTCCACCTCCTGTCGCACCGGCTGGTGCGCCCCAACGGCCTCAACGTCGACGGCATCTTCGGCGTGCTCACCAACGTGGTGTGGACCAGCCTCGGTCCCTGTGCGGTGGAGGGCTTCGAGGAGACCCGCATGCGCCTCCGGGCCGCCGGACACCACGTCACGGTCCTGGGCGTCGACAAGTTCCCCCGGATGGTCGACTACGTGGTGCCGGGCGGCGTGCGCATCGCCGAGGCCGACCGCGTGCGCCTGGGGGCCCACCTGGCCGAGGGCACCGTCGTCATGCACGAGGGGTACTGCAACTTCAACGCCGGCACCCTGGGCCAGGCGATGGTGGAGGGCCGGATCAGTGCCGGGGTGGTCGTGGGCAACGGCTCCGACATCGGCGGCGGAGCTTCGATCATGGGCACGCTCTCGGGGGGCGGCAAGGAGGTCGTATCGGTGGGCGAAGGCTGCCTGATCGGCGCCAACGCAGGCATCGGCATCTCGCTGGGCGACCGCTGCACCGTGCAGGCCGGCCTCTACGTCCTGGCCGGCACCCGGGTCACGACGCCGGACGGTGATGTGGTCAAGGCGGTCGAGTTGTCGGGGCGTGACGATCTGTTGTTCCGGCAGGACTCGACCACAGGTGTGGTCCACGTGCTCTCGCAGACGGTCGACTGGGGCTCGCTCAACGCCGACCTCCACCACAACGACTGACGCCGTCGGCCCGTGACCGGCTTCGTCCCGCCGCCGTATCCTTACGACCGCCTGGCCCCGCTGAAGGCGCGAGCCGAGGCGGTGCCCGGCGGGATCGTCGACCTCTCGGTCGGCACCCCGTGCGATCCGCCGCCGGCGCTGGCGGTCGCCGCCGCCTGGGCGGTGCTGGCCGAGGGGACCGGCGCTCGTTCCTATCCACCGTCGATCGGCACGCCGGCCTACCGGGAAGCGGCCGCCGGTTGGCTGCAGCGCCGCTTCGACATCGCCCTTCCGGCGTCCCAGCTGGCGGCCTGCATCGGCACCAAAGAGCTGGTGGCCGGGATCCCGAACTGGTTGCGCCTTCGAACGCCCGAGCGTGACACGGTGCTGTTCCCGGCGATCAGCTACCCCACCTACGCCATGGGCGCCACCCTTGCGGGGTGCCGGGCCGTGCCTGTGCCGGTGGACGACGCGTGGCGGCTCCGACTCGATGCGATCGAGCCGGCCGACGCGGCCCGGGCGCTGTGCCTGTGGGTCAACTCGCCCGGCAACCCGGCCGGCGGCATTGATGACCTGGGCGCGGCAGCGGCCTGGGGACGCCAGCGAGACGTGCCGGTGTTGTCCGACGAGTGCTACGCCGAGTTCACCTGGGACGGCCCGGCCCGCTCGATCCTGCAGCACGGCGACTCAGGCGTGATGGCGGTGCACTCCCTCTCGAAGCGCTCGAACTTTGCAGGGGGGCGCATCGGCTTCTACGCCGGTGATGCGGACCTCGTCACCTATCTCGCCGAGGTGCGCAAGCACGCCGGCCTCATGGCGGCCGGCCCGGCCCAGGCGGCCGGCGCCGCGGCATGGGGCGACGACGCCCACGTGACCGATCAGCGCAGCCGCTACCGCGAGCGGCTCGATCTCCTGGTCAGCGCGCTGACCTCGACCGGCCTGGACGTGACCCGCCCGGCCGGGGCCTTCTACCTCTGGGTGCCGGCTCCCGACGGTGACGCCTGGAGCCTTGCCGAACGGTTGGCCGCCGAAGCCGGCGCCCTGGTCAGCCCGGGCGAGTTCTACGGACCCACCGGTGCCGGGTTCGTGCGGGTGGCGGCCGTGCAGCCGACCGACCGCATCGCCCTCCTGGCCGACCGTCTGGCGTGACGGCGCATCGCTCCTCCGCCTCGGATGGCGAAGCCGGTGCCTCATGACGTAGGCGCGACCACCTCTGTTCGATGGTGGGGTCGACGCCGGAGTGGAGGCGGAGACCCCTACGGGTACCCGGCGAACGTAACCCACCTACGATCGGCGAGACTGGGCCCGTGACCCTGGTGGTGGAACGATCGTGACCGACCTGCTGGCGCTCACCGCAGAGCTGGTGGCGGTGCCGTCGGAGAGCCACCAGGAGGCCGAACTGGTCGACTGGTTGGAATCAGAGCTTCGAGCCGTGCCGTGGCTCACCACCGACCGGGTGGGCGAGAACCTGGTGGCCCGCACCAGCCTCGGCCGCGCCGTCCGAGTCCTGCTGGCCGGCCACACCGACACCGTTCCCGCCAACGCCAACGCCAAGCCTCGCATCGAGGGCGACACCCTCTGGGGTCTCGGATCGACCGATATGAAGGCCGGCCTGGCCGTGATGGTGGAGCTGGCCCGCACGGTGGCCGAGCCTGCCGTCGACGTCACCTATGTCTTCTACGCCGGTGAGGAGGTGGCTGCGGTCCACAACGGCCTCGGCCACCTCTACCGCGACCGACCTGACCTCCTCGTCGCCGACGTGGCTCTGCTCGGCGAGCCCACCGGTGCCGCCATCGAGGCTGGCTGCCAGGGGACCATGCGTCTGCTGATCACCCTGCACGGCGCTCGGGCCCACCCGGCTCGGCCGTGGATGGGGCGCAACGCCATCCACAAGCTCGGCCGCCTGCTCGCCGCGGTGGAGGCGCACCCCGCACGCGAGCCCGTCATCGACGGCTGCCGCTTTCGCGAGGCGTTGCAAGCCGTGGCCGTCGAGGGAGGCGTGGCGGCCAACGTGGTGCCCGACCTGGCCACCGTCACCCTGAACCACCGTTTCGCGCCGGACCGCACGCCGGCCGAGGCCGAGGCCGCAGTGCGCGCCACCATCGCCCCGGCGCTCGAGGAGGACGACGCGGTGGAGGTCGTCGACCTGGCCGGCGCGGCGGCACCGTCGCTCGCCCACCCGGTCCTCGCCACGCTGGTGGCGCGCCACGCCTTGGCGGTCGACGCCAAGTTGGGTTGGACCGACGTGGCCCGCTTCGCCGAGCACGGCGTGCCGGCTGCCAACTTCGGTCCGGGCGACGCCCTCCTGGCCCACACCGCCGACGAGCGGGTCGACCGGGCCCCGATCGAGCGGTGCTTCGCCGTGCTCGACGACCTGCTTCGCACCGGCCCGTGAACGGTCGCCGCCGGCGCCGCAGCCGTGACCTGACAGCGAGGCGCCGCAGCGGCCCGGCGGGGGAGGTGGTGTGGTGGGACCCCGCCGACCAGGACCTGGCCGAGCGGACCACGCTCGAACGCGGCGACCTCGGCCGGGGTTGGCAGGAGGTGCCAATGGTCAACAACGTCGAACGCCTCGACCCGCTGGGCGACGACCCCGGATCGATTGCGGTCCGTGACGCCCGCCTCCGACGTCGGATCACCGCGCTCGACGAGGGCCGGGCCTGGCGGCAACGGACCGGCGGGTCGCTGGCCGTGTTGCGCCTGGAGGTCTTCGCCAACGCCAACGAGCAGGATCATCGGGCGGCCTGGCGCCACCACGCTGAGGACAGCCTCGACGCCACCTGGCGGGCCCGGTGGCGCGAGCGCGACGTGGCTCCCGGATGGATCGAGTCGCGGTGGGTCGACACCAGCGACCGCCCTGAGCTCTTCGAGGTCGACGGGTCCACCAGGACCGACGGGGACGGATCGAGCACCAGGGCCCGCGCCGCGATCGACTGGCTCCGCATCGAGGACCACACCGACCCCGCCGGCGACGGCCAGGTGACGGCCTACGAGCACCTCACGGTGTGGGCCGGGCGTTTCCACGTCACCGTGACCATGCGCCACGACCTCGACCACCCCGTCGATGAGGTCGCCGCCCGTGCTGCCGCCGCCTTGTGGCGCCGCCTCGTTTCACCCTGAGCCGGACCAACCGTCGCAGCGGCGAAGCCGCCCAGGAACGGGAGATACGTCATGGGTACATCCGAGGCGCCAACCGACCGGACCGAATCGACCGACGAAGGGGCCCATCGGCCCAGCACTAGGTGAAGATCGGGTCCTCGGTGCGGGTGCGCTTGAGCTCGTAGAAGCCGGGGGTGGCGGCCACCAGGACCACGCCGTCCCACAACTTGCCGGCGGCTTCGCCCTTGGGGGCCGGCGTGACCACGGGCCCGAAGAACGAGACGTCGTCCACCGAGATCACGGGGGTGCCGACGTCCATGCCCACGCGGTCCATGCCGTCGTGGTGCGAGGCCTTGAGCTTCTCGTCCCAGCTGTCGTCATGGGCGGCATCGAGCAGGTCGGCGGGCAGGCCCACCTCGGCCAGGGACTCGGCGATCACGTCGTCACCCAACTCCCGACCGCCGGGGTGCAGGCGCGTGCCCATCGCCGTGTAGAGGTCGCGGAGGACCTCGTTGCCGTGTCCCTCCTCGGCGGCAATGCACACCCGGACCGGCCCCCAGGCCGTCTTCATCATCTCGACGTACTGCTCGGGCAGGTCGCGACCCTCGTTGAGCACGGCCAGGCTCATGACGTGGAACCGGGTGGTGACCGCTCGGACCTGCTCCACCTCGAGCATCCAGCGCGACGACATCCACGCCCACGGGCACAGCGGGTCGAACCAGAAGTCGGCGGTGTCGGCAGCGGGCGGGGTCGGCTCGGTCACGGGGGCTCCTCGAAGGGTGGGCGACGGCCGTGACACGGTAGCGGCGGGCTCCGCCCGTTCACTTCCTGTCGCGGGTCACGTCACGGGTCCAGCAGAGCGCTAGCAGCCTGCTGCACCCGTCGACGTTCGTGGAGCCGGTAGGCCACGTCGACGACGAGGCCGGCCACGAGGCCGCCGAGGGGGACCCAGAGCCACCGTGGCACCCGTTCGCCCGGCCCAACCGAGGTCGTGGCAAACGGTCCGGTGGAGACGGCGGCGGCCTCGGTCTGGGGGGCGCCGGTGTCGAAGCGAGAAGGTCGGTCCACCACGCCACGCGGGAGGGGCGGAGCGGTGGCAGCGGCCAGGTCGATCTCCCCTGCGCCCAGGCCGGCACCGGGTCGGGCCGTTCCCAGCAAGCGGTCCACCGCCTGGTCACGGGTGAACCCCATGGACAACAAAAGGGCCAGGCCGCCGCTGACCTGGGGGGCCGCCATCGAGGTGCCGGCCAGGCAGGCGTACCCCGACCCGTCGCCGGCTCGTGACGACGTGGAGATGATCCCTTCGGGGACGCCACCGATGCGACACGACCGCTCGGTGTCTCCGTCGATGCCGCCGGGCGCGGCCACGCCGAGCGGCGAGCCGTCGACCCGAGGAGCGTAGGGGGCGCGCTCGCCACTGCGGGCGGTGGCGGTGACCACGATCGCGCTGGGAACCTCACCGAAGCCGATGACGTTGCTGCGGTTGCCGGCGGCCAGCACCGGGGCCGCCCCGGCGGCCCAGGCCTCCTCGATGGCGGCGGCGAGCTCAGGTCCGAGGCGTCGTCCGCTGGTGAGCGACAGGTTGACCACGTCGGCGCCGTTGGCCACCGACCAGCGCACGGCGGCGGCCACATCCGCGGTGTCTCCGACGGGGACGCAACCGGAGGCAGCACAGTCGGCGCCCAGCGCCCGGGCGATCAGCAGCTTCGAGCGAGGCGCCACCCCGGCCACGCCGATGCCGTCGTCGGCCCGAGCGGCCACCAGTCCGGCCACGTGGGTGCCGTGGTCCGTGCTGGGAACGCCATCGTCGGCTCCCACCGTGGCGCATCGGTCGGGGTCGCCGGCGGCTCCGATGCACGACACCGAACGGACCACCTGGCCGGCCAGGTCGGGGTGGTCGGCGTCGATGCCCGAGTCGACGATGGCCACCGTGGTCCCGACGCCCAGGCTCGAGCGCCAGGCAAAGGCGGCGTCGGTGGCTTCGAGGTGCCAGGCCAGCCCCGAGGTCACCGCCGGGTCGTCGACCCCTCTGGGCGATCGCCCGTCGCCCTCCAGGGCAGGGACCGCGCCCACCAAGGCGACCGGGGCCACGGCCAGGGTGGCCCCGACGGCAGCAATCGCGACGGCCCGTGTGGTTCGACCCCAGATCATGACCTGCGATCCTCGCGTGCGGTTGCCCCGCCGTCTCGACGGTTCCGACCGACGAGGTCAGAGGCGACGCATGACGGTGACGACCCGTCCGAAGATCTGCACGTCGCCGGCCGGGAACACCAGGGGCTCGAGGCGGGGGTTGGACGGGACCAGGACGACGGTATCGCCGTCCCGCCGGAAGGTCTTCACGGTGGCTTCCTCGCCGGGGATCCCGGCGATGACGATCTCGCCCTCGTTGGCCTCGGTCTGGGAGTGGGCGACCACGAAGTCTCCGTCGAGGATGCCGGCGTCGATCATGGAGTCACCCCGGACCCGGAGCATGAACAGCTCGCCGTCGCCGGTGAGGTCCGCCGGGACCGGCATGACCTCCTCGACGTTCTCTTGGGCCAGCACGTCGGTGCCGGCCGCCACCTCGCCGACGAGCGGAACGTGGCGCACCGGTCGCCGGTCGACCGCCGCACCTGACGCCGAGTCCCAGCGGACCTCGATGGCCCGTGGCTTGGTGGGATCGCGGCGCAAGAACCCCAGCCGCTGGAGGGTGGACAGGTGGGAGTGGACGGTCGAGGGCGACCCGAGGCCGACGCTCTCACCGATCTCGCGCACCGACGGGGGGTAGCCGCGGTCGCGCATGGCGGTGTCGATGCACTCGAGGATCTGACGCTGGCGGGCGGTGAGGGTCTGCTCGGCCATGGAGGCCTCCCGGTTCGTGCGGTCGCCAGAAGGCGAACAGGTGGTCGATCAGGACCGTAGCACCGCACACCTGTTCGGGCAAACATCTGTTCGAAGGACCTTGACGGGGAACGGGTGTTCGTGGGTATGCTGACCGGATCCGAACAGGCGTTCGTCAAACGGGCGTTCGTCTAGCCACCTTGTCAGACCCCCTGGGGAAGCTCGAACCATGGCCGCTGTCGTCCACCCTCATCACGTCGTCCCCACCCGTTCGCCCCGTCCGGAGCTGCGCATGCTCCCGGGACGTGCGGCGCACGACCCGACCTCGGCTGCCAGGCCGGCGATCGTCGCCGTGGCCGTGATCGTGGTCATGCTGGCCGTGATCGTCGGCGGCGTGGTGGCCGTGGGTCGCGGCGCCTTGGCGTCGTGGGCGCCGGCCCCGCCTGCCGCGTCGGCCACGGCATCGGTCTCCTCCTCGGCGTCGTCTGCGGGAGACACCGTCGTCGTGCGCCCGGGCGACACCCTGTGGTCGATCGCCAGGCGCCTCCAGCCCACGGGAGACGTCCGACCCCTCGTCGATCGGCTCGTGGCGTCGCACGGCTCCCCGGTGGTGGTCCCGGGCGACCGGGTCCCGGTCCCTCGCTGATCGTCAGCGGCGGACGTAGCGAGCGAAGAGCACGTCGTCGGCGTCCCACAGGTGGGCGAGGTCCATGGCCTGGGGTGGACCCAGCAGCGCTCCGTGGGACAGGCGGGCGCTCACGCCGCCCACCAGGAGAGGTGCCAGCGACAGGTCGAGCTCGTTCACCAGGCCTGCTGCCACCAGCTGGCCGTTGAAGCCGGGTCCGCCCTCGACCAGCACCACGCCTGCGCCCCGCCCACGGAGGTCGACGAGCGCAGCGGCCAGGTCGACATCGTGGTCGCCCATCGTCACCACCTCCGCCACCCGATCTAGCGCAGCCCGGCGATCCGCAGGAGCGTCATCGACCGTGAACACGAGCGGACGCTCGGTCGCGTCGGCGAACGCGGCGGGGTCGAGGTCGAGCGAGCGGGTGACCAGGGCCAGGCGGGGGACCGGTGCCTGGCCCCTGGCCACCCGCTCATCCCGGCGCGGCGCCGTGGTCCTCGGCGGTCCGTACCCCTCGGCGCGCGCGGTGCCGGCGGCAACCAGGATGACGTCGGCAACCGCGCGGATGGCCGAGAAGACCGCCTTGTCGGCGGGACCGCCGAGCCCGCCCGATACCCCTTCGACGGCGGTGGCCCCGTCGATGCTGGCCACCATGTTGACCAGGACCCAGGGGCGGTCGGCCGGTGCCGGTCGCGACGCAGCTGCGTGGGCCGCCACCGGGTCGATCTCGGCCGGCTCCGGGAGCAGTTGGCGCACCGCCAGCACCGTAGCGGTGGCCCTGGCAGCATGATTCCCGTGACCGACACCGACACCGACCCGGACACCGACCCCGAGACCGAACTCGAATCCGAGCGCACCACCTTCCGGACCTGCCCGCTCTGCGAGGCCACCTGCGGGCTCGAGATCACCGTCGCCGACGATCGGGTCAGCCGCATCCGAGGCGACCGAGACGACATCTTCAGCCACGGCTTCATCTGTCCCAAGGGTTCCACCCTCCGTCAGCTCCACGACGACCCGGACCGCCTGCGGGCCCCGCTGGTTCGGCGCCACGGCGAGCTGGTCGAGGTGACCTGGGACGAGGCCTTTGCCGAGGTCGAGCGCCTCTTGATGCCCGTGCTCGCCGTCCACGGTCGCGATGCGGTGGCGTCGTACGTGGGCAACCCCAACGCCCACAACCTCTCCGGCCTGCTCTACGTGAAGCCGGTGCTGCGGGCGCTCAGGTCGAAGAACGTTTTCTCGGCCAGCACCGTCGACCAACGCCCCAAGGAACTGGCCAACGCCTGGCTCTACGGCGGTGCGCTGACCGTGGCCGTCCCCGACCTCGACCGCACGGACTACCTGCTGGTGCTGGGAGCCAACCCCTACGCGTCCAACGGCAGCCTGGCGACGGCGCCGGACTGGCCGGGCCGCATCGAGGCCATCCGCGCCCGGGGCGGGCGCCTGGTGGTGGTCGACCCCCGCCGGAGCCGGACCGCCGAGGAGGCCGACTGGCACCTGGCCATCCGTCCGGGTACGGACGCCTTCCTGCTCGCCTCGCTGGTGACCGCCCTGGCCGAGGCCGGTCGGATCGACGCCGGGCCGGCGGGGGAGTGGATCCAGGGCCTCGACCAGGTGGTGGCTGCCTTGGCCCCGTTCACCCCCGAGGCGGTGGCGGCCACGGTCGGAGTCGACGCCACCGACATCCGCCGCCTGGCCACCGAGCTCGTCGATGCGCCAACCGCTGCGGTCTACGGCCGGATCGGGACCACCACCGCCGAGTTCGGTACCGTGGCCAGCTGGCTGGTCGACGTGGTCAACGTCTGCACCGGCAACCTCGACCGCCCGGGCGGCGCCATGTTCCCCCACGCCGCCGCCGGGTCGCCCAACACCCGAGGCGCGCCTCGTGTCGGACGGGGCCTCCGGGTGGGCCGCCACCGCAGCCGGGTCCGGGGCCTGGGCGAGACCATGGGCGAGCTCCCGGTGGCCTGCCTGGCCGAGGAGATCGACACGCCGGGCGAGGGCCAGGTACGGGCGCTGCTCACCGTGGCCGGCAACCCGGTCCTGTCCACTCCCAACTCGGCGCGCCTCGACGCCGCCCTGGCCACCCTGGAGTGCTACGTCGCCGTCGACATCTACCTCAACGAGACCACCCGCCACGCCCACGTCGTGTTGCCCCCGCCGAGCGCCCTGCAGAAGGAGCACTATGACCTGGCGTTCAACCAGCTGGCCATCCACAACGTGGCCAACTGGTCGCCGGCGGTGCTGCCGCTCGACGAGGGCCAGCCCGAGGAGTGGGAGATCCTGGCCACGCTGGCCCTCGTCGCCCAGGGGTTCGGTGCCGACGCCGACCCCGCACTGGTCGACGACCTCGTGGTCGGAGCCTTGGTCGACGCAGCGGTGGCCGACGAGCACGGCGCCGTGCACGGTCGTGATCGCGCCGACCTCTTGGCCGAGCTTGAGCCGCGCCGGGGACCAGCCCGCCTGGTCGACCTGTTGTTGCGCACCGGTCCCTACGGCGACGGGTTCGGTACCCGACGAGGCGACGTGGCGCCGGGCGTCCCCCCGCTGACCCTCGACGTGCTCATGGAGCGACCCCACGGCGTGGACCTCGGTCCCCTCGAGCCTCGGCTGCCCGATGTCCTGCGCACCCCCAGTGGGATGGTCGAGTTGGCCACCGAAGCCCTGCTGGCTGACCTCGGGCGCCTGACCGCCGCCCTCGATCGTCCGGTGCCCGAGGCCGTGCTGGTCGGTCGTCGCGACCTCCGGTCCAACAACTCGTGGATGCACAACGTGGAGGTCCTGGTGAAGGGACGCCCACGGTGCACGCTCCACGTCCATCCCGTCGACGCCGCCCGCTGGGGCGTGCTCGACGGCGAGGCCGCATGCGTCGCCGGCCGGGTCGGCACGCTCGAAGCGCCGGTGGAGGTGACCGACTCGGTTCGGCCCGGCGTGGTGAGCCTCCCGCACGGCTGGGGCCATGCTGCTGGCGGTGCCCGCCTGGCGGTGGCCGGGCGCCACGCCGGCGTCAACGCCAACCTGGTGACCGACGAGCTCGTGCTCGACGTGCTCTCCGGCAACGCCGTGCTCAACGGGATACCGGTCACGGTGGCCCCGCTTCAGCCGCCCGTCGACCAGGTCGTTCGCCCGTAGCGCAACGGAGGAGACACGGGAGCGGCACCGGCTGTGGATGAACAAGGGGGAAATCCCCGCCCAATGCACAGGGTTGTTCCCATAGCGCTCCACAGGGCCGTCGCCGTAGGTTGTCCCCGTACACAGCGAACGTCGGACGGGGATCGTCGGACGTGGTGTGGGAGCCCCGATCCCGCCGACCTCGGTCGGCGGTGTCGGAGCAGGACGTGAGGGAGACCACAGAAGTTGCGCCACCTGGGCGCCCACCTCCCTTCGACCTGGCGGCCCCCCGTCCGGCGTTCGCTGCCACCCTCCCGGGTCCGCCGAAGGGGGATCGCCAGCCGACGGACGGATGTGAGATTTCTCCCTTCCAGCCGTTGACACCGCTGTAGTTACCGTGCTGTAGTTTCCCTCTACATCTTGTGGTGCCGGGCGGCAGGGGACGCCTCGGACACCACGGGTCATGTTGCCGTCGGCACTGGACCCGTAGCCCACCGACGACCGCCACGGGCGCCCCTACCGGCACCCCCACTCCCCACCGCACGCCTCAAGGAGCTCACCCACCATGGCCATGGCCCCCACCCAGACCGGCATCGACGTCCGGCGCCAGTTCACCACCGAGGGCGTGCACCCCTACGACGAGATCACCTGGGAGCGGCGCGACGCCCGCATCACCAACTTCCGCGACGGTTCGGTGGCCTTCGAACAGCTCGACGTGGAGTTCCCCACCTCCTGGTCGCTCAACGCCACCAACATCGTCGCCCAGAAGTACTTCCGGGGCACGCTGGGCACCCCGGAGCGGGAGACCTCGCTCAAGCAGGTGATCGACCGGGTGGCCGACACCATCACCACGTGGGGGCTCGAGGGCGGCTACTTCGTCGACGACCGCGAGGCCGAGACCTTCCGGGCCGAGCTCAAGCACCTCCTGGTCAACCAGAAGGCGGCCTTCAACTCGCCGGTCTGGTTCAACATCGGCGTGGAGGGCGTCCCGCAGCAGGCCTCGGCGTGCTTCATCCTCTCGGTCGAGGACTCCATGGACTCGATCCTCAACTGGTACCGGGAAGAGGGCGTGATCTTCAAGGGAGGCTCGGGCGCCGGCGTCAACCTGTCTCGCATCCGCTCGTCGGCCGAGTACCTCAAGGGCGGCGGCACCGCCTCGGGTCCGGTCAGCTTCATGCGCGGCGCCGACGCCTCGGCCGGCACCATCAAGTCGGGCGGCAAGACCCGCCGGGCCGCCAAGATGGTCATCCTCGACGTCGACCACCCCGACATCGAGGAGTTCATCTGGTGCAAGAGCCGCGAGGAGGCCAAGGCCCGGGCCCTGCGCGACGCGGGGTTCGACATGGACCTCGACGGGCGTGACAGCCACTCGATCCAGTACCAGAACGCCAACAACTCGGTGCGGGTCACCGACGAGTTCATGGACGCGGTGGTGGCCGACGACGACTGGCACCTCCGGGCGGTCAAGGACGGCGAGGTCATCAAGACCCTGCGGGCCCGCGACCTCATGCGCCAGATCTCCCAGGCCACCTGGGAGTGCGCAGATCCGGGCATGCAGTTCGACACCACCATCAACCGCTGGCACACCGCCCACAACACCGGTCGCATCAACGGCTCCAACCCCTGCTCGGAGTACATGCACCTCGACGACTCGGCGTGCAACCTGGCCAGCCTCAACCTGTTGAGGTTCACCGACGAGCACGACACCTTCGACGTCGAGGGCTTCAAGGCCGGGGTCCAGGTCATGTTCACCGCCCAGGAGATCCTGGTGGGCCGGGCCGACTACCCCACCGGGCCCATCGGTGACACCTCGCGCAAGTTCCGCCAGCTCGGCATCGGCTACGCCAACATCGGCGCCCTGCTGATGGCCATGGGCCACGCCTACGACTCCGACGACGGCCGGGCCTGGGCCGCGGCCATCACCGCCTTGATGACCGGCCACTCCTACGCCACCTCGGCGCGCACCGCGGCGCGGATGGGGCCCTTCGCCGGCTTCGCCGAGAACCGTGAGCACATGCTCGAGGTCCTCAACATGCACCGTGAGGCGGCCGCCGGCATCGACGAGGAGCTGGTCCCCGCCGAACTGCTCTCGGCCGCCCAGCAGTCGTGGGATGAGGCGTGCGAACTCGCCGACGAGTTCGGCGTGCGCAACTCGCAGGCCTCGGTCCTGGCGCCCACCGGCACCATCGGGCTGATGATGGACTGCGACACCACCGGCATCGAGCCGGACCTCGGCCTGGTCAAGATGAAGAAGCTCGTCGGCGGCGGCAACATGACCATCGTCAACCAGACGATCCCCCGAGCCCTGCACCGCCTCGGCTACGACGCAGACCAAGTCGCCGACATCGTCGACTACATCGACCTCGAGAAATCCATCCTCGGCGCGCCGCACCTGGCCCCCGAGCACATCGCGGTGTTCGCCTGCTCGATGGGTGACAACCCGATCCACTACATGGGTCACGTGCGGATGATGGCGGCGGTCCAGCCGTTCATCTCCGGCGCCATCTCCAAGACCGTCAACATGCCCACCGATGTCTCAGTGGAAGACGTCGAGCAGCTCCACCTCGAGGCGTGGCGCCTCGGCGTCAAGGCGGTGGCCATCTACCGCGACAACTGCAAGGTGGCTCAGCCCCTGGCCATGGCCAAGAAGGGCGACGCCGACGTCAACGGCCCGGGAACCAACGCCGCCGAGGTCATCGCTGCGGTGGTGGCAGCCGAGCCACAGATCGTGGAGGTCGAGAAGATCGTCGAGCGCATCGTGGAGCGCGTCGTTGAGAAGAAGGTGCCGATCCGCCGCAAGCTTGAGCGCAACCGTACCTCGAAGACCTTTGAGTTCCGGGTGGCCGACTGCAAGGGCTTCGTGACGGTGGGCGAGTACGCTGACGGGCGCCCCGGCGAGGTGTTCCTCAAGGTGGCCAAGCAGGGCTCGACCCTGGCCGGGATCATGGACGCCCTCTCGATCACGCTCAGCTACGGCCTCCAGTACGGCGTGCCGCTGCGGGCCTTTGTCGAGGCGTTCACCAACACCCGCTTCGAGCCCGCCGGCATGACCGACGACCCGGAGCTGCGCATCGCCTCGTCCCTGCTCGACTACATCTTCCGGCGTCTGGCGCTCGACTACCTGACCTTTGAGGAGCGCCAGGAGCTGGGCATCCTCTCGGTCTCCGAGCGCACCCAGCCCACCCTCCCAGGTGTCGAGGAAACCGTGGTCGAGAACCGCATGGGTGGCGACCTGGTAGCCGACCCCAAGTCGATCCCGTCGGCCTCCGAGCTGGCCATCGTCTTGGAGGACGAGGCCCAGTCGGCCGGCGATCACCAGCCGAGCCTGCTCGACCGGGCCGGCGTCACGGACCTCTCCGAGCCCGCCCGCCGCCACACCCCGCCGCAGGTCCAGCCCAGCGTCACCCACTCTGACGCCCCCTACTGCATGCAGTGTGGCGTCCAGATGCAACGCGCCGGCTCCTGCCACGCCTGCCCCAGCTGCGGCAGCACCAGCGGCTGCAGCTGATGTGACAGTTGGCGCTCGCCCGTTCTCCTGGGTCTGGTCGGCGCACGACCTAGATGACCAGCCACGCATGGGGCTGCCGTGGTACCGGTGGTACATGTGGTACCTTCGGTCAATGACCCCTGTGACCAACGCTCCGGCTTTTGCGCTCGGGCACGTGTTCAAGGCTCGGGAGGCTCGCGACAATCTCAAGGAAGTCTTGGACCGAGCCGAGTCCGGCGGTGTCGCCGTGGTCCACCGTCACGACTCGGTGGTCGTGTTGCGCCGCAAAGCGGTCAGCGATGCGCTGCGAGCCGTCGCGGCCATCCCGGTCCTGAGTGCGGTGACCGACGGCCAGTTCTCGTTCTGGGTCGACGGCGCCCCGGTGCACGCGGTCGGCTCCAACCTGGACGAAGCCGAGAGCAACTTCCTCGATGCCCTCGTTGACTACGCCGAGCTCTGGTTCGAGGAGCTGAGCTCCGCCCCGAACCATGAGCAGTTCGCGAACCTCGCGCTGCTGACGGCGATGTATGCCGGCGACCGTGACGAGCTGTGCCGGGTCGTCTTCGACGACGACTGATGCGACCGATCCCTCATCGGGCTCACAAGAAGTTCGTCGAAACCGAAGGGTGGGAGAAGAAGTCTTCGTCGGGGACGCAGAAGACGGGCGACCACCCCCGCTACACCCTGCGCTTGGCGACCGGCGACGTGCTCTACACCCGCGTGTCGCACGGCTCGGGTTCGCTCGACGATCTGAACACCGTCGCGGCGGTCCTTCGCGACCAGCTCCAGGTCTCCGAGGAGGACTTCTGGCGATGCGTCAGCGAAGGCGTGCTGCCTCTCCGCCCGAAGCTCGACGAGCCCGAACGACCGGAGCCGGGTATCGACGCCTCACTGCTGCGCAACCTGGTCCGAAAGGTCGGTCTCAGCGCCCAGGAGCTCGAGGGGATGACCCAGGAGAGGGCCGTCGAAGTCTGGCAGGACTGGCTCATCAACGGTGCCCCCGGGTAGGCACGGTTGTTCGTCAGGCAGACGCGGTCTCGAAGTAGCGGCGGGGGTTGTCGACCAGCATGGCGGTGATCTGGTCGTCGGTGACGCCGTGGTCTCGGAAGTAGGGGAGCACCTCCTCGCCGATGTGGAGGTAGTGCCACTGGGGAAGGAACGGCACGACCTGCGGGTCGATCCAGTCGATGTAGCAGGCGGCGTCCTGGGAGAGGACCATCGACTCGGCGTAGCCCCGCCGGCACAGCTCGACCACGATGTCGGCCCGGGCCTCGAAGGTGGTGGCCAGGTTGATGCCGAAGCGGTCCATGCCCAACACGAACCCCGCCTCGGCCAGACCGCTGAGGTGGTCGGCGTCGGTGCTGTCGCCGCTGTGGCCCAACACGATGCGGCCGGGCTCGACCCCTTCCTCGTCGCAGAGCACCCGCTGCACCACCTCACCCGTGCGGCTGTCGGGGTGGGTGTGCACGGTGATCGGGGTACCGGTGCGGTGGTGGGTCTGGGCCACCGCCCGCATGATCCGCTCGACGCCGCTGGTCAGGCCCTGGGCATCGATGGCGCACTTGAGCAGGCCGGCCCGCACGCCGGTGCCGGCGATGCCGTCGGTGATGTCGCCCTCGAAGAGGTCGACCATCGGATCGGGGACCTCGGTGCCGAGCGCCGCGTTCAGCGCCGGTCCTCGATGGTGGAAGAAGAAGGGGACGTCGCCGTAGGTGTAGCAACCGGTGGCCACCACGATGTTGAGCTCGGGCACGGCCTCGGCGATGCGGGCGATCCGAGGGATGTAGCGGCCCAGGCCGACCACGGTGGGGTCGACGATCGTCCTCACGCCCTGGGCGGCGAGGGCCCGCAGCTTGTCGGTGGCGTCAGCCACGCGCGCCTCCTCGTCGCCCCACTCGTCGGGGTAGTTCTGCTGCACGTCGGCGCTGAGCACGAAGACGTGCTCGTGCATGTAGGTGCGGCCGAGCTCGGTCACCTCGACGGGACCACGGACGGTCTGGACCTCTGGCATCGTGCACCCTTCAACTGAATGATCGGCACCGGCACGGAGCCGTGCCTAGGGAGTGGTGTAGCCGCTGGCGTCGTGGCCTGCCGACGGTCGCCGGCGCCCGACCGGGCTCGGTGCCACAGGAGGGCGCCAGTCGTCCGCCCCGTCGTGGCGCCATACCGTGAAACCATGGCCGTCACCCGCTCGCTGCTCCTGTTCGCCTTGGCCGCGTTGGCCGAGATCGGCGGGGCTTGGCTGATCTGGCAGGGCGTGCGCGAGCACCGGGGCGTGGCATTCGTCGGCGCCGGCATGGTGGCCCTGGCCGCCTACGGCTTCGTGGCCACCCTGCAGGAGGATGCCGAGTTCGGTCGGATCCTCGCCGCCTACGGCGGCATCTTCGTGGCCGGGTCGTTGGGGTGGGCGATGGCGGTGGACGGGTACCGACCCGACCGCTTCGATCTGGTGGGTGCCGGCATCTGCCTGGTGGGCGTGGCCGTCATCATGTACGCACCTCGCGCCGCCTGAAGCCACGAGCGATAGGTGGGTCGGCCTCCAAGTCGATACCTGCTTGCACACGTGCTCTCTCAGCAGGGAGCACGGGCGAAGAGGCGACGCCGACGAGCGGTTCAGGGGTGCGCTGCGCTGAGGTCCCTTTTCCGCAACCGGTCGGCGCTCCGTGAACCGCAGTAAGCATGGCGCCGTGAACCAGACCACCTCGGCCCGTGCCCTCTCGGTCTTCGTCGGTCTGGCCGGCGTGATGCACTTCGTGAAGCCCGGCTTCTTCGACGCCATCGTCCCCGAGGCGCTCCCCGGCGCACCCCGGGCGTGGACCTACGGCAGCGGCGTGGCCGAGCTGGCCGTAGCCGGGGCGATCGCCCGGCCGACGAGTCGTCGCCTCGGGGGCCTGGCCGCCGCTGCCCTCTTCGTGGCCGTCTTCCCGGCCAACGTGCAAGCGGCGATCGACGCCCGCACGACCGCCGAGAAGGCCGTCACGTGGATTCGTCTACCCCTGCAGGTCCCGCTCGTCCGCTGGGCGCTCAAGGTCCGCAGGCACACCGAGACCTGAGATCCATGGGGATGGCGCTCAGGCGGTCCCTGCTGGGGTAGACCCAGTGCGGAATGGAAGCTCCCCGCACCGACTGGCGCCCCCACCCGCTCGTGCTGCGGGCCGTCGCTTACGCAGGCTGCTTCATCGTCTTCGGCGTGGCTCTCGCCTTCGTGCTCGAGGTGCTGGGTCGCCTGGGCATCGTCTTCTTCCCCGTGGTCATGGCCATCTTCCTCACCCGGATCCTTGCGGTCCCCGACGGTTGGCTGCGGCGCAAGGGATGGCGTCCCGCGCCCGCCGCCAGCGTCGTCCTGGTCGGTTTCATCGCCGTTCTGGTGGCGGCCGGGGCCATCATCGGTCCGGCGATTGCCAGCGAGTTCGGCGACCTCGGCGACACCCTGAGCGAGGGCACCGCCGAGATCGAGGACTGGATCGTGCAGGACAGCTCGCTCGACGTGGACCGGGCCGACATCGAGGACTTCAAGGACGACGTCGAGCAGCGCGGCCGCGAGACCTTGGAGAACTCCACCGACACCATCGCCCAAGGCGCTCGGCTGGTGATCGAGATCCTGGTGGGGTTCGTCCTGGCCCTCATCCTCACCTTCTTCGCGCTGAAGGACCGTCACCAGCTCCACGACTGGCTGGTGCGCCTCCTGCCTCGCCGGCACCGCAGCGCGGGCGAGGCGGCGGCCCGCTCGGCGTGGGCCACCCTGGGCGGCTACCTCCGGGGCGCGGCGCTGCTCGGTCTCGTCGAAGGCGTGATCATCGGCGCCGCCATGTTCTTCACCGGCGCCAGCCTGGTGCTGCCGGTCATGCTCCTCACCTTCCTCTTCGCGTTCATCCCGCTGGTGGGCGCCACCGTGGCCGGCGTCATCGCCGTCCTCGTCACCCTGGCCTCGGCTGGGCTGACCCCGGCGTTGATCGTGGCCGTGGTCGCGCTCGTGGTGCAGCAGTTCGACAGCGACCTGCTGGCGCCGTGGATCTACGGCAAGGCGCTCTCCCTGCACCCGGCGGTGATCCTGTTGTCGATCGCCTCGGGAGCCGCGCTCTTCGGCATCGCCGGGACGCTGCTCGCCGTGCCGCTGGTGGCCATCATCATGAACGGCGTCGCCGCGGTCCGTGACCATCGGGCCGAGGGCGCTCCTGAGCCTGCGGTCGTGCCGGGAGGACCCCCCTCCCGGGGCGGGCCCGACGGCGACGTCGGACCGGCGTCGGCTCCCGCACCATCGCCCAGCTGAGCGTTCGTCGGCGCTCGACCGCTCGCCAGAGCCGCGCTCACGAGTCCATAGCGCGTGTCGCGATGGCGGTGGGGGTAGTCTGAGCGCACTCGGCGTCCCGTCTGCGTGACGGTGGTGGTGGCTGGTTCGAGGCCCCGCCGGAGATGCCACCACCAACACGGATGGACCTCCCGGCTCGGTGAGTCGGGCCTCGGCGTAGGAGTGCCGCACAACCCATGTCTGACGTACGAACGCTGGAGACCGCCGCCTGGGCGGCCGCCGACGGAACCGCCACCGCAGCGCAGCTGACTCTGCTCGAAGCCAATCAGCGCGCCTGGCGCTGGGCGCTCGAGGACCTCCTCGAGGCCACCGAGGACCACCTCGACGTGGTGCGACGGATCGAGGGTCCCGAGCGGGCCCAGGTGGTGGCTGACTTCGAGGCCGAGCTGTCCCGCCTCGAGGCCGCCTACGACCTGATCACCAGGGTGGGCGACAGCTCGTCGGCGGTAGCCGCCATCGCCGCAGCCGACCCGGCGGGCGAGGTACGACTGCAGGCTTCCTGGCAGGGCGGCGACGTGGTGGTGTGGGCCGGCGGGCCCGGCACGTCGCCGGCCACCGCCGACGAGCTCTCCGACCGGCTCGAAGCCATCGGTGGCCCCGCCCTCGGCTGGACACAGCACGCCGCCATCGTCCTCTCCTCGGGCGATCGTGCCGCGGCGCTGGCCATTCCCGTGCAGGAGTCGCTGGGCTGGCTGGTCGCCGTCGGGGCCGGGCTCGGGCGCGAGGGCGTCGGTGCCAGCGTGGCCTGGCTGGGCCGGGTGGCGGTTGCTGCGGTGCGCCTGGTGGCACGGGGGGCGATCGTGCCCACACTGCCCGGGGTGAAGCGTCCCGACGGGAGGACGCTCGACCTGGCGGTGGCCTGGGTCCCGGCTCTGGTCGACGACTCGGTGCTCGACCACCTCGCCGCGGCGATGCCCGGTCCGGTCACCGTGTTGGCCCCCAACCGGTCGGACCCGCGCGTGGTCACCCTCGACCTGTTGGGCGCGGTGGTCGACGCCATCGTCCGTGAGGCGGCGGGGCGCCTGGAGCTGCCTGCCCCACCCCCGCACACCAACACCACTGCGGCGGTGGCCGAGGCCGTCGTCACCCGCCTCGACGGCTCGCACTTCGTGGCCCCGGTGGCGGCCGGCGCCGAGGTGTCCAAGCGCCTCGACCGCTGGGCCAAACCGGTCACCGGGCCGTTGCGCAGCCGGCTGGTGGTGTCGCTCGAGCCACCCGACAGCGGCGGCGCCTGGTTCCTGTCCGTCCTCGGACCGGGGGTGGAAGGTGGGCTGCTCCCCATCGAGGCAGCCATCGCCGACGGGAAGGCCACCAAGCCGCTCCTCGACGACCTCGTCCGGCTCGAGCGGATCCTCCCGGCGCTGATGCGACCCGGCGGCCAGCGGCGCGGTCAGGTCTACCTGAGCCAGGACGAAGCCTGGGACCTGATGACCACCACTGGTCCGGCCATCGAGGCCGCAGGCTTCGACGTGCGGGTGCCGGCGTTGTCGCGCCGCAAGCCGAGCGCCGGGCTACGCCTGTTCACCGAGCCCACCGGCGAGTCCGTGGTGGGCGCACAGCAGCTCAGCAACGTGCGCTGGTCGGTCGTGTTCGACGACGTCGAGCTCACCGCCGCCGAGATCTCCCGCTTGGCCGAGGAGGCCCGCCCGCTCGTCCGCTCCCGTGGTCGGTGGGTGGAGCTCGACCACGTCGACCTCAAGGAGGCTGCCGCCGCCCTGGCCGAGCGGGCTCAGGTGACCCGGCTCACCGGAGCCGAGATCCTGCGCCACTCCGTCGGCCTAGAGGGGACGCCGCTGGCCGGCGGGCTCCGGGTGGAGGGCAGCGGCTGGGCCAGCGACCTGTTGGAGAAGGCCTCGGCGGTGCACGGCGAGCCCACAGCCACGCCCGACGGCTTCGAGGGCGAGCTCCGCCCATATCAGGCCGATGCCCTGGCCTGGCTGGGTTTCCTCGACTCCGCGGACCTCGGTGGCTGCCTGGCCCTCGACATGGGACTGGGCAAGACCCCCACCCTCCTGGCCCACCTCGGGCGCACGGCCGGGAACGGCACGGCCCTGGTGGTCGCCCCGCCCGCAGTGGTGGGCAACTGGGCCCGGGAGGCTGAGAAGTTCACCCCCGGCCTCAAGGTCGTGGTGCACCACGGCGCGTCACGGTCGTCGGGCATGGTCCTCGAACGAGCGGTGGCCGCAGCCGACGTGGTCATCACCACCTACGGCACCGCGGTCCGAGACGTCGAGGCCCTGTCGGCCATGTCGTGGACCCGTTTGGTGCTCGACGAGGCCCAGGTCATCAAGAACCCGGCCAACGACACGTCCCAGCAGCTCCGGCGCATCCCGGCCGCCAGCCGCATCGCCCTCACCGGCACCCCGATCGAGAACGGCCTGGGCGACCTCCACGCCATCCTCGACTTCTGCAACCCTGGCCTGGTCGGGCCTCGCCCCGCCTTCGTGGCCCAGCTCTCGGGCGAGGGCGAGGCCGCCCTCAGGGCGCTCAACGGCCTGCTGGTGTTCCGGCGCACCAAGAGCGAGCCCGACGTGGCCGCCACCCTGCCGGACCGCATCGACGAGCTCGACCACTGCATGATGACCCCCGAGCAGATCGGCCTCTACCAGGCGGTGCTCGACAGCCTGGTGGTCGACGCCTCGCAGGTGGGCGGCGACCCCAAGCAGGGGGCGATCCTGGCCGCCATCACCGCCCTCAAGCAGATCTGCAACCACCCGGCCGCGTACCAGCACGGCGACGACCGCCCGCTGGCCGGGCGGTCGGGCAAGCTCAACCGCCTCGAGGAGATCGTCCACACGGTCTTCGGGGCCAAGGAGCGGATCCTCGTCTTCACCCACTTCGCCCAGTGGGGGATGCGCCTGGCCGACCACCTCACCGAGGTCACCGGCGTGCCCATCTCCTGCTACCACGGTGGTCTGGCCCGTGGCCCCCGGGACCGCATGATCGAGGAGTTCCAAGCCCTCGATGGGCCAGGAGCGCTGGTCCTCTCGCTCAAGGCCGGCGGCACCGGCCTCAACCTCACGGGCGCCAACCACGTGGTGCTCTACGACCGGTGGTGGAACCCGGCGGTCGAGGACCAGGCCCGGGACCGGGCGTGGCGCATCGGCCAGACCAAGACGGTCATCTCCCACCGCCTGGTGTGCCCGGGCACCGTCGACGAACGCGTCGAAGAGGTCGTCGCCGGCAAGCGCCACATCGCCGAGTTGGTGCTGCCCAAATCGAGCTCGATGGCCGACCTCGACCCCGACCAGCTGCGCGTCGCCCTCGGTCTCCGCCCCGACACGCTCCTCACGGAGGAGGACACCTCATGAGCAGCAACAACAACGCCCGACGCAAGCAGCAGAACCGGCGCCGGGGGACCGTCGCCAAACCCGTCGACCTGTGGCGACCCGTGCCGCAGCTCGCCGACCCAGACCCGATCACACCGGCCTCCGACCCCGGCATGCTCATGCGGTCGCTCGGCGCTCCGCCGCTCCACGGACAGGGCGCCCAAGCCGAGCACGCCTTCGAGCTCGTGGTCCGCCGCTCGGCGATGCTGGCCACCGCCCTGGCCGCCACCGCCGGACTTCTCGCCGACGACGACGATGCAGAGGGTTGAAGGTCTCGTCGACAGCTCCAGTAGGGTCACCCGAGCAGTAGCCGTATTGACAGGGGACATCCATGGCCATGACCACTTTTCCACCCGCCTCTGGAGGGACCTCCGCCCCCCAGGCGACGGCACCCGGCCCGCTGGCGATCGCCGGCGTCGCCTCCATGGCCGCCGGTGCCATCCATGCCGTCGCGGTCGGGTCCCACGCTGCCGAACCCCAGGCCTCCCGGGCGTTCGCCGTCTTGGCTGCGCTCCAGCTGGGCTGGGGGGCTCTGGCCCTGGTCGGCCGGCACCGGGCGATCGCAGTAGCCGGGTTGGCCATCCACGCAGTGGCGATCGGCGGCTGGGTCCTGGCCAAGACCAGTGGCATCCCCCTGATCGACGGCCTCGGGGACACCGAGGACCTCCAACGGGCCGACGTTCTGGCTGTCGCCCTCGCAACAGTGGCGGTGGTCGTTGCCCTCCGAGCGATCGTGTCCGGCTCCCGCACCTGGGCTCCCGGTCGGCCGGTGCTCGGCGTGGCCGTGGTCGCGCTCGGCGCGGTGTCGCTGCTGGGGATGGACAGCACCACCACCCACAACCATGTCGGTAGTGACACGCACGACGGTCAAGCCGAGATGGCAACGGGAACCTCCGCGGCCGATGGTCACCACGGCGCCAAAGCTGCCGGCGCCAAAGCTGCCGGCGCCGAGACGGCCGGAGGCGCCAAAGCTGCCGGCGCCGAGACGGCCGGAGGCCATGGTGAACACGGCACCCCTGCCGCAGTGGCCACCACTCCGTACGACCCCACCAAGCCCATCGACCTCTCCGGGGTGGCCGGCGTGTCCCCCGAGCAGCAGGCCCGGGCCGAGAACATGGTGGCCATCACCCTGGCCCGCCTGCCCCGCTACAGCGACTACAAGGCCGCAGAGGCCGACGGGTACCACACCATCAACGATGGAGGCACCGGTCACGAGCACTTCATCAACTGGTCCTACATCAACGACGACCAGACGCTGAACCCCGACGTCCCCGAGGCCCTCGTCTACGAGACCGGCCCCGGCGGGTCGCGCACCCTGGTGGCGGCCATGTTCATGCTCGGCACCGGCACCACCCTCGACGACACCCCCGACATCGGCGGGGCGCTCACCCAGTGGCACATCCACGACGACCTGTGCTTCTCGGACGACCCGGTGGCCCCGATCGTGGCCGGCGTCACCAAGGTGGGCGGCTCGTGCAGACCACCCCTCGTGAAGCTCGACCCGGTGCCGATGATCCACGTCTGGATCACCAAGCACCAATGCGGTCCCTTCTCTGCCCTCGAAGGCATCGGCGCCGGCCAGGTCGAGGAGGGCGAGACCAAAGCCTGCGACGAGGTCCACGGCGCCTAACGGCGCTCGTCGCTCAGCTGCGCTCCGCGGCAGTGAGCGCCTCGGCAACCAGGGCGGGGTCGATGTCGACCACGAGCGGGACCGGGCCGGCGTCGGGCGCAGCCACGATGAGGCGCCCGACCCGGACCAGGTGGTCGAGGGCTCTGCGGTCGGCCGCCAGGTCGAAGTCGATCACCAACACGTCGAGATCCGCATCGGGCTCTGCGGAGTCGTCGTCGCGGGACCGGTCATCGACGACCATGCCGTCGGCGTCCACCAGGGCGGGCCAGATGGTCACCCGAACGCCTCGATCACCGACCCAGGCTCCGAGCCCGACGCTGGTCACGTCGTAGCCGAACACCAGTCGCGCGCCCTCGGGGGTCTCGTGCAGACCGGCCTGCAAGACCGCCAGCGCCCCAGGCTCGTGGGTGGGGTCGACCTCCACGACGAGTCCGGTGAGCCGGGCGGTGTCCACCAGGTAGCTGCGCCGCACCGGGAGCGCCCCGGCGCCCGGCTGCGGATGGGTCACCAGTTGGCGCGGTCGGCCTTGCAGGTGACGCACAGGTCGGTGGCCGGCAGGGCTTCGAGCCGGGGCTCGCCGATGGGGTTGGCGCACTTCGTGCAGTTCTTCCACCCCTTGCCCTTGCTGCGGAGCTTGGCCGCGGCGATGACCTCGAGGAAGAGGTTCTCCTCGGCGATGCGGGCCCGTAGGCGGTCACGCTCGAAGCGGGTGAGGTCGCCCTCGGAGCCGCCCTCGTCCTCTCCAGCGCCCACGTCGCTGGCCGCCTCCTCGGGGTCGAGCTCGTCGTAGGTGGCCTGCATGATGGCGATGCTGGCCGCGGTCTCGGTCTCGAGCTGGTCGAGGTTGGCACGGTGCTTGGCGACGGTGAGCGACTTGGTCATGGCCTGGAAACCTCTTGCGAACGTTCGGGGAGCGGGGAACATACCGCCTCGGGCCGCCAGTTCCCCACCCCGTTCGGGTGACGCGGGCCCGTGCTGTCACCGGCCTGAGATGACGTCGACATCATCGGCCGCCAGCTCCGGTTCGACGTTTCCCTCGGCCCGGCGACCGAGCGATCGAGTCGCCGCCGGGCCAGGCAGGCGATGGATGTTGTCGAGCAGGCCTGCGCCACCGGTCCGGCCAGGTGGTGCACGGTGGGGCCGTGCGGGACAGGCTGGGTCGATGCGCGCTCGTCCGTCGGCTGTCCTGGTGCCTGGCGCCCGATGACGAGCTTTCCGACCGTCGTCGTGGGTCGCCTGTCCGAGGGGCGGGCTGGCGCCCTTCTGCGTGCCGGCGAGCAGGCGGAGCCCAGCTACGGCCCCGTCGGGCTCCTGCTGACGGCGGACGAGGCCGACCTCGACCTGTCCGTGGAGCAGGTGGTGGGTGTCGGCCAGGAAGCGTTTGCCGCCGCGGTAGCCAGCTTCCGGTCACTCGACCCCCAGCGAGCGGTGGCGACCGTGTGGCCGGCGGGAGCCGTGGCCGTCGAAGGCGCCACGGTGCTCATCGGCCTCCCGTTCGGTCCGGTGACGGTGGTGGCGCTCAACCGGGTGCTGGCCGTGGTCGAACGCCCTCGGCGGTGGGGCTTCGCCTACGCCACCCTGCCTGGCCACGCCGAGGTGGGGGAGGAGGCGTTCGTGGTCGAGCACCGAGCCGACGACACGGTCGTCGCCCGGATCACCGCCAAGGCGCACGTGGCCCTGCCGTTGGCGAAGTGGATCCAGCCCCTGCTGGTGCCGGTGCAGCGCCGCTTCGCCGGGCGCTACCTTGATGCCGTGCAAGCAGCGGTGGTCCGCTCCTCAGCGGCACCGGCCTGATGGAGGACGTGGCGGTGCGGTGGGCAGCCGGCGCTCGACCGATCGCCGTTCCACCCGACCGGGTGACCATGGACGAACGGATGTTCGGGTACAACCTGCCCATGACCGATCCATCGCAACAGAAGCTTCCAGAGATCGATCCGACCCTCGAGGGCTCGAACCTCGAGAAGGACCCGGACGACTGGACCACCGGCGACGAGCCCATGACCGGTGCCCAGGCCAGCTACCTCAAGACCCTGAGCGCCCAGGCCGGCGAGCCGTTGTCCACCGATCTCACCAAGGCCGAGGCCTCCAAGCGCATCGACGAGCTCCAGGACTCCACCGGGCGCGGCACCTGACGGGTACGGGTCGGGCCGGACCCTGCCGTTTGTAGGGTCCAACGGGTGACCCAAGTGCCCACCGCAACCGACCGAGCGCCTGCGCTCGGAGGCGCGCCGGCACCAGGCGACGACGGGCTGTGGTCGCCGGCGCGACGGGGGCTCACGGTCGGCCTGGTGCTCACCATCACCCTCGTCGCGTTCGAGGCCTTGGCCATCGCCACCGTCATGCCCGAGGTGAAGGACGACCTGGGCGGCCTGGCCCTCTACGGCTGGGTGTTCAGCGGGTTCTTCCTGGCCAGCCTGCTCGGCATCGTGGTGTCGGGCCAGCTGGCGGACCGGCGGGGCCTGGCCCTGCCCTTTGCTGCCGGGCTGGTGCTCTTCGCCGTCGGTCTCGTCGTAGGCGGCCTGGCCCAGTCGATGCCGATGCTGGTGGCCGGGCGCCTGGCCCAGGGCTTCGGCGCCGGCGCCGTGCCCGCGGTGGGCTACGCCGCCATCGGGCGGGGCTATTCGGCCCGGCTCCGCCCGCGCATGTTCGCCACCACGTCGTCGGCCTGGGTGGTGCCCGGACTCATCGGGCCGGGCGTGGCCGGCTTGGTCGAACACGCGTGGTCGTGGCGGCTGGTCTTCCTCGGGCTCCTGCCGTTCGTCGCGATCGCCGGGACCATGGCCCTGCCCGCCCTCCGAGCTCTCGACGCGTCGAGCTCCGGACCCGGTGATCCCGATCCCGATCCCGATCCCGAACGTGTCGACGCCCTGCCGCCGGCCGCCGGTGGCTTCGCCGCCGGGGCGATCACCTCGCCGGACCGACCGACCGACCAGTCGTTGGCGGCGGCGGACCGGGAGCGGCTCCGCCGGGTGGTGCTCCTCGTCCTGGGCGTCGGCGCGGTGCTGGCGGCGACCTCCGACGCGCCGGTTGTCGTCGTCGTCACGCTGATCGCGATCGGGCTTCCCCTGGCGGCCTGGGCCTTTGTGGGGCTGGTGCCCGTCGGGACGGCCCGCCTGGCTCCCGGCGTGCCGGCCACCGTGGCCGTGCGCGGCATCCTCACCTGCGGGTTCTTCGGCGCCGACGCCTACGTCCCTCTCGCCGTCATCGACGGGCGCGGCGCGGCCACCTGGGTGGCGGGGGCTGCCCTCACCGCCAGTTGCCTCGCCTGGGCTGCGGGCTCGTGGACCCAGGTCCGGCTGATCGACCGGCTCGGGCCTCGGCGCCTGGTGGCCGTCGGGCTCGCGGTCCTGGTGGCGTCGGTGCTGGTGATGCTGGCGGTGGCCCTCGGCGTGCCCGTCGCCTTTGCCGTCGTGGCGTGGGCGGGCGCCGGTCTCGGCATGGGCATCGCCTACTCACCGCTCTCGATCACCGTCCTGGGCGCCGCCCGGCCCGGCGAGGAGGGCACGGCCAGCGCCGCCCTCCAGCTCTCGGACACGCTCGGCATCGCGGTGGGCACCGGCATCGGCGGCAGCGTGGTCGCGTTGGGCGACGGCCGAGGCTGGGAGGTGTCGAGCGGCACTGCCATCGTGTTCGCCGCCGCCGCCGCGGTAGCCCTCGCCGGTGTGGCGGCGTCAAGGCGCCTGCCCCGCCACGTCCCCGCCGTCTGACGGGACCCACGAGCCGTGGTGGGTTGGGTTCCCGGGGTCAGGACGCGGTGAACCCAACCCACTTCGACCGGGGGACAGAGATCAGGCGTCGGCGGTGAACTGGTCGCGCAGGTCGCGCTTGAGGATCTTGCCCGCGGGGTTGCGGGGGAGGGCCTCGGTGAACGTCATCACCTTGGTGGGCACCTTGAAGCCGGCGATGCGCTCGGCGAGGAACGTGCGCAGCTCGTCGGGATCGATCGTCATCCCCGGGCGTTCGACGATGGCCGCCGCCACCTCTTCGCCCAACCGTTCGTGGGGCACGCCGAAGACGGCCGCTTCGTAGACCGACGGGTGTTCGTAGATGGCGGCCTCCACCTCGGCGCTGTACACGTTCTCGCCGGCGCGCAGGATCATGTCCTTGGCCCGGTCCTCGATGTAGACGAAGCCGTCGGCATCGACGCGGCCCAGATCGCCAGTGCGTAGCCACCCGTCGACGAACGTCTCAGCAGTGGCGTCGGGTCGGTTCCAGTAGCCGCGGATCAGGTTCGGCCCCAGCATGCAGATCTCACCCCGCTCACCGACCGACACCGGCTTGCCCTCAGGGTCGCGGATCTCGACCTTGAGGATCGGTGTCGACCGTCCGGTGCTGGTGGGGTGGGTGGTGTAGTCGGTGCCGCTGTTGCCGGGTCCGTAGGCGTTGGTCTCGGTCATGCCGTAGCCGATGTTGGGTTTGGCCGCCGCGAAGGCGTTGGCCACCCGGTTCACCAGTTGCGGTGGAGCCGGCGCACCCCCGCCGCCCACCGAGGCCAGCGTCGACGTGTCGTAGGAGGCGAAGTCGGGGTGTTCGAGCAGGTCCCAGCTCTGGGTGGGCACGCCCACGAAGTTGGTGACCTTCTCGCGCTCGATGAGCTGCAGGGCGCGCAGCGGGTCCCACTTGTGCATGATCACCAGCTTGAGCCCCGACGACAGTGACCCGAGCAACACGGGCACGTTGCCGGTCACGTGGAACAGGGGGACGATCAGGATGAACACCGGGGCACCGGTGCGCCCGGCCCGCTCGTCGGGACGGCGGAGGGCATCGATGGCGCCTTTGCACCCGAAGCCCATCAGCGCCTGTATGACCGCCCGATGGGTGGACACCGCGCCCTTGGGCCGGCCCGTGGTCCCCGACGTGTAGAGGATCGTGGCATCGTCGTCGGGAGCGATGTCGACCCTGTCGAAGGTCGTGCCCGGCTCCACCACGTCATCCAGGCGGTCGACACCGTCGGCGGGGTCACCGTCGTCCGATCGGACGGCGATGGTGGCGATGCCCAACCGCTCGGCGCTGGTGCGGGTCCGGGCGACGCGTTCGGCGTCGGCCACCAGCACCTTGGCCCCGGAGTCCTCCAGGCCGTAGTCGAGCTCGTCAGGCGTCCACCAGGCGTTCATCGACACCACGACCGCGCCGATCGACAGCGTGGCCAGGTAGGCGATGATCCACTCCGGGTAGTTGCGCATGGCGATGGCCACCCGGTCGCCATGGCCGACCGCGTAGCGCCCCTGAAGGGTCGCGGCCAGCGCGTCGGCGGCGGCGAACACCTCCTCGTAGGAGTACGACTCGTCCTCGTAGACGAGGAACGTGGCCTCGCCGTAGCCCCGGGTCAGGTCGAACAGGTCCCGCATCGTGCCCGGCACAGCGGTGAACGCGGTGTAGGTCACCCCTCGCACCTCGACCTCACCGGTCTCGAACCGCTCCCCGGGAGCGGTGATCCGGGCGGCGGCTTCGTCGTAGCTGAGCGTCACGGTGGGGAGCCAACCCGCTGCCGCGCCGCCGGTCAAGCCCGCCGGTGCGAGCTTCCGCCGCAGCTCGGGCGGCCTCAGACCGCAACTTTGGGTGGGACGCGCGGTTCTGACGCGCGGGTACCCAAGGTTCGTGGCTTCGCGGCGCCCACCGGGCAGGGTCAGCGGCGCTTGTGCTTCTGGTCGACTGCTTCCTTGGCGACCGTGGCTCCCCTGGAGCGCAGCGTCGACGACGCAGCCTCGGCTTCGAGGGCGCGCCAGTTGGCCAGGCGACCTGCGTCGAGGGTGCCGTCGGCCACGGCGGCGAGGACCGCGCATCCAGGTTCGCGCTGGTGGGCGCAGTTGCGGAACCGGCACCGTTCGGTGAGCGCCTCGATGTCCGGGAACGTCTCGGCCACCGCCTCGGGGTCGGCGAAGATGCCGACCTCGCGGATGCCCGGGGTGTCCACCAGGACGCCGCCGCCGTCCAGCAGGTGCAGCTCCCGCGAGGTGGTGGTGTGGCGGCCCTTCGAGTCGCCGGCGCGCACGTCCCCCTCAGCAGCCACCTCGCCGGCCACCAGGGCGTTCACCAACGTCGACTTGCCGGCGCCGGACTCGCCGATGAGCGCCACCGTGCGGGGGCCCACCCGGACCAGCAGGTCGTCGATGCCCCACCCGCCCTTCGCCGAGAGGGTGACCACCTCGAGGCCGGGATCGACCTCGGCCACGATGAGCTCGGCCGCCGCGGGAACCTCGACACCGACCTTGTCGGCCTTGGTCAGGACCACCAGCGACTCGGCGCCGGCGTCGTTGGCCAGGGTCACGGTGCGTTGGATGCGACCGAGGCGTACGGGCCGGTCGAGCCCACACACGATCAGGACGACGTCGACGTTGGCCACCAGCGCCTGCTCGCCCTCGCCGCCGGCGGCGCGCCGGCGTAGGAGGGAATCGCGGGGCAGGGTGGCCTGTGGCGTGTGGTGGCGGTCGAGCACCACCCAGTCGCCGACGACGGGGGGGAGGCTCACGGGGGGGCCGAACATGGCTCGGACCGAACCCGAAGCCAGAGCGACCATCAGGCCGGCACCATCGTGGCGGACCACCCGGCCGGCAGCCGGCTCGTCGACATCGGCGGCCTCGGTCGTGGCCAGGAAGGCGGCGAACCGGTCGGACCAGTGATCGTCCCAGCCGTAGGACGACAGGGCACGGTGGGAGTCGTTCACCAGGAGACCTCGGGTAGCCGGGAAGCAACTCAGGAGCAGCCGCGTGCAGTTTGCACCGCATACCGGGTTCCAACTGCATGCGCCTGAAAGGGTTTCGGATCGGGTGGGGGAGGGACTTGGCCGCTGGGTGCGTCCGTCCGTAGCGTCGGCCGCGTGCAGGTCATCCATGGTGCCGCTCCGTGCCCCACCCCCATGGAGCCGAGCGCAGTGACCATCGGCGCCTACGACGGCGTGCACCTGGGCCACCGAGCCGTGATCGGCCAGGTGCGCGAGATGGCGGCGACGCGAGGGCTCCAGACCGTGGTGGTCACCTTCGACCGACATCCGGCCACCGTCGTCCGGCCCGCCTCGGCGCCCAGGCTCCTCTGCGACCTGGACCAGAAGCTCGAGCTGCTCGCCGCCACGGGCGTCGACGCCACCTACGTCATCGAGTTCGATGCCGCACGGGCCGCCGAGACCGCCGAGGACTTCGTCGACAAGGTGCTGGTGGGTTGTCTCGACGCCAAGGCGGTCGTGGTGGGGGAGGACTTCCACTTCGGGCACAAGCGTGGCGGTGACGTCGCCCTGCTCCACGAGATGGGCACCACCCGGGGGTTCACCGTGGATGGCCTGGTCCTGGTGGACATCGACGGCAAGCCGGCCGGCGATGGGCCCAACGTGTCGTCCACCGCCATTCGCACGTTGCTGGTCGACGGGGACGTGAGCGGTGCGGCCGAGCTCCTGGGCCGGCCCCACGAGGTGCGGGGTACCGTCGAGCACGGCGACGAGCGAGGACGCGAGCTGGGGTTCCCGACCGCCAACCTCTGTGTCCCGGGCGAGATCGCGCTCCCGGCCGACGGCATCTACGCCGGTTGGTTCGAACGGACCGACGGCTCGGTCACCGCCACGGCGATGTCGCTCGGCCACCGCCCCACCTTCTACGACCGACCCCGCGGTGCGCCGCTGCTGGAGTGCCACCTCCTCGACTTCAGCGGGGACCTCTACGGCGAGGCCGTCAAGGTCCGCTTCGTCCGGCGCCTGCGCAGCGAGGAGCGCTTCGAATCCGTCGACGCACTGGCCGCCCAGATGCAGGTCGACGTGGACCAGACCCGTGCCCTGCTGGCCTGATCGACCGGTCGTTTCCCACCCCCGCCTCTCTTCCCTCGGCGACTTGTGGCGGAACGCGCGGTTTCCGGCGCGATCGACCGACATGTTCTCAAGGGGCCGCGAGGGTCGACCGGGGGTGACTCGGGGGCTGTCACACTGACGGGGCCGTCGGGGACAGGGGACGAGTCGACACCATGGTGAGGACGCAACGCAAGGGGATGGACTGGCCGACGGGCTCCGGTGGGGTCGACGTGTTGTCCACCGACACCGACATCGGCGCCCTCATCGGGCCGGCGCCGAGCGAAACCGTCACCGGGACGTTGCCGCAGCTGGCCCGCCACCAGATCTCGCTGGCCGACGGGCACCAGGTCGGGGTGGCGGTGTGCGGGCGCGGGGTTCCCATCGTGTTGATCCACGGGTTCACCGCCGAGGGGATGCTCTACGCCCAGTGCCTCAGCCGCATCGTGGCCGCCGGCTTCAAGGTGGTGGCCATCGACTCGGCCAGCCACGGCTCGACCCAGGGCCTGCCCACCGGCGGAGGCGACTTCGAGGAGTACGCCAAGCTCCTGGGCCGGGTGGTCGACGAGCTGGGCATCAAGAGGGCCATCTTCGCCGGCCACTCCATGGGGGGCCGCCTGGTCACCGAGCTGGCGGCCCGTGAGCCCGACCGGGCGCTGGCCGTGATCCTGCTCGACGCCATCGTGGGCGAGCCGTGGGACCGCATCGTGGCCTGGTCGCGGGTGAACCCGTTCCTCCTGGCCGGCATCGGTGCCATCTTGATGGTCGACTCGTTGAGCACCGTGCCGTTCGTTCGCGACCCCCGTCAGGCAGCCAAGTTCGGCCACCTGTTGGCGCCCACCCTCCTGCACCGGATCCGCCACCCCTTCAGCTTGGCCGGGCCGGGCTTCTCGATCCTGCGCTCGCGCTCGTCGAAGTGGATGCTCGAAAAGCTCGGGCGCGAGGGCGTGCCGGTGATGGCCATCCACGGCGACCGCGACATCGTGGTCCCGCTCTCGACGGCCCGTAGCGCGGCCCGGTTGGCCGGAGGGATGGTGGTGGTGGTGGAGGGCGGCACCCACTCCTGGCTGCTCAAGGACCCGGAGACCCTGCCGGCCATCCTGCGCCAGATCTTCGAGCACCCCGACAGCGTTGCCCTCCGCGAGCGGGACTTCGCCGAGCTTGGCCTGCCCCCCGATGCGTCGATCGACGAGATCGAGGCCGCCTTCTACGACGATGACGCCGTGGTCTTGGCCCTCACCCCCGAGATCGACCTCGACGCCATCCGCCCCGGCCCCCGCAAGCCCCGTTACCGCTGGCACGTCGACCGTCCCCGATGAGGAGCGACGAGCGGTCGACTCGCAGCGAACGCGGGTTCGCCGCTAGGGTTCGAAACCGTGCCCACTTCCGGGCGCACCGCTCGTGGTCAGGCGACGTAACCGTTGCGGGCCCCCGAGCCGGGTACCGAACCCAAGAGGACACACCCCACCTTGTCAGAGATCATCGACCGCCAGAAGCCCACCGTCATCTCCGAGCACCGCCTCCACGAGACCGACACCGGGTCCCCCGAGGTGCAGGTCGCCCTGCTGACCAAGCGCATCAACCACCTCAACGAACACCTCAAGGACCACAAGAAGGACCACCACAGCCGGCGCGGCCTGCTGATGCTGGTCGGCCGACGTCGCAACCTGCTCGACTATGTCAAGAACAACGACATCGAGCGGTACCGCACGATCATCGCCGCCCACGGCCTCCGTCGCTGACGGAGCCGTTCTCCCCGAGCGGCCCTCCGAGGGCCGCTCGTGGGGTTTCGCAGTACCCAACAACCAACACCGGCGGTCCCGTCGCCGGTCAGCCGCCAGTCGCCGATCGCTCGACCAAACCGGGTCGGGAGGTCACCGACTGGGAGCTGGCCAACCGGGATCGCCTCCATCGGAGCAACGTGCTCCAGAGGAGACACCATGGCTGAAGCCATCACCGTGTCCGGTCCCGTGTCAGGGACCGACAAGACCATCACCCTCTCGACGGGCGTGTTTGCGCCGCAGTCGCAAGGGTCCGTCGTCGCCCGCATCGGCGACACCCAGGTCCTGGTCACCGCCAACGGCGCCAAGGACATCCGCGAGGGGATCGACTTCTTCCCCCTCACCGTCGACGTGGAGGAGAAGGCCTACGCGGCCGGCAAGATCCCCGGCTCGTTCTTCCGCAAGGAGGGCCGTCCGTCCGACAACGCCGTGCTGGTCTGCCGGCTGATCGACCGGCCCCTGCGCCCGTCGTTCGCCCCGGGTTACCGCAACGAGACCCAGGTCGTGGTCACCGTGCTCGGTGCCGACCAGGACAACCCCTACGACGTGGTGTCGATCAACGGCGCATCGGCGGCGCTCATGCTCTCCGGCCTGCCCTTCGAGGGGCCGATCGGTGCCGTACGCCTGTCGTACTCCACCGACGGCGAGTGGATCCCGCACCCCACCTTCTCAGAGACCGAGACGTCCACCTTCCAGCTGGTGGTGGCCGGCCGTGAGGTCGACGGCCAGATCGCCATCATGATGGTGGAGGCTTCGGGCACCGAGAAGGCCTGGAACTACTACGAGGACGGCGCCCCCAAGGTCACCGAAGCGGTCATCGCCGGAGGCCTCGATGCCTGCAAGACCTGGATCGGCGAGTCCATCGCCCTCCAGCGCGAGCTGGTGGCCGAGGCCGGCGTGCACGCTCCCATCACCTGGGAGTCGCAGCTCGACTACTCCGACGAGATCCGCGCCGCAGTGGCTATGGCTGCAGAGTCTCGCCTCGCCGAGGCCAACAAGATCACTGACAAGACCGAGCGCAACGCGGCCAACGACGCCATCAAGGCCGAAGTGGTCCCGGCGCTCGCCGGTGAGGACGGCCCCCTCCAGGGCCAGACCCGCGGCGTCAAGGCTGCGTTCAAGGACCTCACCAAGTCCGTCATCCGTCGCCGGGTGATCGACGAGGGCGTCCGCATGGACGGCCGCGGGGTCACCGACCTCCGTCCGGTCTCCGCCCAGGTCGGCCTGGTGCCCACGGCGCACGGCACCGGCCTGTTCCAGCGGGGCGAGACCCAGGTCCTCAACGTGCTCACCTTGGGCCTGCCCAAGATGGACCAGATGCTCGACACGGTCGACCCGGTCACCAAGAAGCGCTACATGCACCACTACAACATGCCGCCCTACTCCAACGGCGAGACCGGCCGCATGGGTGGCACCAAGCGCCGCGAGGTCGGCCACGGGATGCTCGCCGAGCGGGCCCTGCTGCCACTCGTGCCCAGCCTGGAGGAGTGGCCCTATGCCCTCCGCCTGGTGTCAGAGGTCATGTCGTCGAACGGCTCCACCTCCATGGCGTCGGTGTGCTCGTCGTCGCTGTCGCTGATGGACGGCGGCGTGCCGATCAAGGCGGCCGTCGCCGGCATCGCCATGGGCCTCATCTCCGAGGACGGTAACTACGTCACCCTGACCGACATCCTCGGCTCCGAGGACGCCTTCGGCGACATGGACTTCAAGGTGGCCGGCACCGCCGAGTTCGTGACCGCCTTGCAGCTCGACACCAAGATCGAAGGCCTCCCGGCCGAGGTCCTGGCCGCCGCGCTCGACCAGGCCAAGGTGGCCCGCCTCGAGATCTTGGAGGTCATGAACGCCACCATCGCCGAGCCCCGTGAGTCGGTGGGCGCCTCGGCTCCCAAGATCATCAGCTTCGAGATCCCGATCGACAAGATCGGCGAGATCATCGGCCCGAAGGGCAAGGTCATCAACGCCATCCAGGCCGAGACCGGCGCCGACATCTCCGTCGACGACGACGGCATGATGGGCACGGTCTCGATCGGTTCGCCCGACATGGCCAAGGTGGCCGAGGCCGAGCGCCAGATCCGCCTCATCCTCAACCCGCCCACCGCCGAGGTCGGCGCGGTGTACCCGGGCCGGGTGGTCAACATCACCAAGTTCGGTGCCTTCGTCAACATCCTCCCGGGCCGTGACGGCCTGGTCCACATCTCCAAGATGGGAGGCGGCAAGCGCATCGAGAAGGTGGAAGATGTCCTTGAGCTCGGTCAGCAGATCGACGTCAAGGTCGACGACGTCGACCCCAACGGCAAGGTCAGCCTGACCCCGGTCACGGCCCTGGTGCCCGGTGGCGGCAGCGGTGGTGGTGGCAATGGGAGCGGCGGTTCCAGTGATCCTTCACTGGCTCGGTCGAACGGTCCGTCCTCCGGGGCGGCTGCACCGGCCGCAGCCCCTGCCGACGCCGATTCCGGTTCGGGGGGCGGGGCCCGCGAGGCGGTGTCCTTCGAGGATTCCTTCGATGCCGAGATCCGCGAGGAGTTCGGCGAGCTCGGTCCCGGCAACGAACGTCCAGCCGGCACCGGTGGCGATCGTGGCGGCCGCTCCGGTGGTGGCGACCGTGGCGGTGAGCGCCGCGGTGGCGGTCGCCGCAGCGGTGGCCGTCGCTGACGCCCGCCCGGGCCGGACCCCACCCGAAGGTGCACACCCGTGACCATCGAGCGAACCGATCTGGCCTCTGGGCTCGCCGTGGTCACCGAGGAGGTGCCCGGCGCTCGCTCGGCCAGCTTCGGCTGCTGGGTGAGAGTCGGGGGGCGCGACGAGGTCGATGCCCTCGCCGGGGCGTCGCACTTCCTGGAGCACCTGCTCTTCAAGGGCACCGCCACCCAGACCGGTCGGGAGATCTCCGAGGCCATCGAGGCGGTGGGCGGCGAGCTCAACGCCCACACCGCCCACGAGCAAACCGCCTTCTACACCCGGGTACCGGCCGCCGCGGCGTCGGTGGGCCTCGACCTCCTGGCCGACGTGGTCACATCGCCCACCTTTGACGCCGACGACGTGGAGTCCGAGCGCCAGGTCATCTTGGAGGAGCTCCACCTGGCCGAGGACGAGGGCGACGACCGGGTGTTGTCGCTGGCCCACGAGGCGCTGTGGGGCGACCACCCCCTTGGTCGGGAGGTGCTCGGTTCGTTGGCGTCCATCGACGCCATGGACCACGAGACCATCCACGGCTTCTTCGAGCGCCACTACCACCCGCACCACCTGGTGCTGGTGGCCGCCGGCGCAGTGGACCACGCCCAGGTGGTGGCCGCAGGGGAGCGCTTCGCGGACCGGCCGGCTGTCGATCGGCCTGCGCGGGTGGCCCCGACCGGCGGGCCGCCGGTGCAGTCGCATGCGCTGCTGCGCCGTCCACTCGAACAGGCCCACGTGGCCGTCGTGTGGCCCGGCCTGGCCGCCGACGACCCCGACCGGTACGCCCTGAGCGTCTGCAACCAGATCCTCGGCGGCGGCCTGTCGAGCCGGCTGTTCCAGGAGATCCGCGAGGAGCGGGGTCTGGCCTACTCGGTGTTCTCGTCGGTGGCCGCCTACAGCGATGCCGGATCGGTGGTGGCCTACGCCGGCACCAGCCCCGAACGCGTCGGCGAGGTCCGCAAGCTGATCCTTGAGGCCGTCGCCGAGCTGGTGGCCGACGGCGTCACCGACCGCGAGTGGGAGGTGGCCCGCGGCTACCTGGAAGGCGCGTCCGTGCTCGGCCTCGAGGACTCCGGCAGCGTGATGGCCCGCCTCGGCAACCACGTGTGCGCCAAGGGCAAGGTGACCCCCTTGGAGGACCAACTGGCCAAGCTCCGCGCCGTCACCCCCGACGACGTGCACCGCGTTGCCCGCCGACTCCTGGCTGGCGAACCCGCCGTCTGCGGCGTCGGCCCCCTCACCGACCACGACCTCGGCGCCTGACGAGAGGCGAACCACAGGTCCTCGCACGAGGGGCGGAGTGCTTGCGAACTCGGTCATAGAGGCCGGTGACCGCAACCGCGTGGCCTTGGGCGACGTCCCCTGCGACCCTCCGCGGCTTGTATGCTGATCTGCATGCAGACGACGAGCGGCGTGTCGTCGGGCCGCCTGGGTGAGGTGCGAGGAAACGTGGGCGCCGTCGCGCTAGCCCAGATCCGCGAGGTCCTCGGGCTCATCTTCGATCTGGGCGGATGAGAACGGCCCGACGCTCCTCTCGGTGGGCGCTTACTCGCCGGTGGTGCCGTCGAGCAGCTCGCGGAGCACGTCGAGGTGGCCCAGGTGCCGCGCCGTCTCCTCGATCATGTGGACGTAGACGAACCGCAAGGTGAACTCGCGCCGCGACGTGTCGGCACCGATGTCATCGAGGTCCCGGCTGGTGGCGATCTCCCGGGCTCGACGGCACGCCTGTTCGTAGACGGCCAGCACCTCGGCGATGGGCTCGTCGACCGCGGTGTGGAACTCCCAGTCGGGGTCGGCTTCCCAGTCGACGTCGGCGTACCAGTCTGCGGGCGGGAGGCCGGCGAGGTCGGGGGCGAACCACGAGTCCTCCACCAGGGCGAGGTGCTTGACCAGCCCGGCGATCGAGGAGGCCGAGCGCAGCGGCGTAGCCGATGCCACGGCCCCTACCGTCGCTCCACGCGGTCGACCGGCGGCGGATCGCCCCGCTCGACGACCGAACGCTCCACGCAGAGCTCGTTGCCCTCTGGGTCGGCCAGCACGGCCCATCCGGCTCCGTCGGGCTTGCGGTGGTCGGCCACCAGCGCGGCGCCGAGGCCCAGGATGCGGCCGACCTCCTCGTCTCGGAGTGAGTCGGGCACCAGGTCGGGGTGCAGCCGGTTCTTCGACGTCTTCGATTCGGGGACGACGATGAACAACACGCCGGGATGGCGCCCAGTGGGGTCGACGATCAGCGCCTCTGGGTCGTCCGGCGCATTGGGGTTCTGCGGGTGGTCGACGAAACCTAGGACGCCGGCCCAGAACTGCGCCTGGGCGTACGGATCCCGACAGTCGATGGTGAGGTGCCGGATGGTGCTGGTCACGAAGCGACGCTATCGAGCGACCCCGCTGCAGTCGGGCCCGGCCAGAGGAGGTTTGCGTCGTTCACCCAGCGCCGCCCCCGCTCACGGGGTGCTCGGCGTCGACGTCCAGGCCGGCCCGGGTGGGTGCCATGTCGCTGCGGCCGTCCGGGTGGGCACGCACCGCCAGGACCTGGTGCACCGAGTGCCGGTTCTGGTCGAACCCGATGGCGCTGCCGGCGAGGTACAGGCGCCAGACGCGTGCCCGGCCGGGGCCGACGAGGCGCTGGGCCTCGTCCCACCGCGCCTCCAGGTTCGCCGACCACGCTCGCAACGTGCGGGCGTAGTGCTCGCGCAACGACTGGACGTCGCGCACCTCCAGGCCGGCGGCCTGGGCGGCTGACACCACCGTGCCCACCTCGAGCAGGGCGGCATCGGGGAACACGTAACGGCCGAGGAAGGAGCGCGCGTCGATCCTCGCGGTGGCGGCTGGCGTTGGGCGCGAGATGGCGTGGTTCAGCACCCGTCCCCCGGGCCGCACCAGGCTGCGAAGGCGGCGCAGGTAGGTAGCGGTCTCGGACTGGCCCACGTGCTCGAACATCCCCACCGAGGCAATGGCATCGAAAGGGCCGTCGGTGACCTCGCGGTAATCCTGGACGCGGATGTCGATCTTGTGCTCCAGCCCCGCTTCGGCAACCCGGGTCCGGGCCAGGGCGGCCTGCTCGGTGGAGATCGTGACGCCCACCACCCGCACGCCGTGGTGCGTGGCGGCGTGGATGGCGAGGGAGCCCCAGCCGCAGCCCACGTCGAGCACCCGCATGCCGTGGCGAAGACCGAGCTTGCGGCAGATCAGCTCGTGCTTGGCAGCCTGGGCACCGGCCAGATCGAGGTTCTCGCCGGCCCAGTACGCACACGAGTAGGTGAGGCTTGGCCCGAGGAGCAGCTGGTAGAAGTCGTTGCCCACGTCGTAGTGGTGGCTGACCGCCGACGCGTCGCGCCGGCGGCTGTGGAGCGCGCCGCGGAGGCGGGACTCCTCGAAGGGGATCAGTGGCTTCCGGATGCTCACGTCGAGGCGGCGGACCAGAGCGGCGAGCTGCCACCATCCCGCCGGGTCCAGCCCGATGCGGAAGTCGTCGTCGGGTTCGGCCACCAGGTCCCGGAGACCGAGGAGGGCGTAGACGTCGCCCTCGATGTCGAGGTCGCCGGCGACGTGCGCCCGAGCCAGGCCGAGCTCGCCCGGGGCCCAGAGGAGGTGCTGGAGGGCACGCGGGCCGTGGACGACGATGGTCACCGGTGGGTCGGGGGGCCCGATGGAGCTGCCATCCCAGGCGCGTAGGGCGATCGGGAGGTCACGGCCGAGCAGGCGACGGATCAGCGGAGCGAACTCCTCGGCGATGGTGCGACGAGGCGACGTTGCGGCTGAAGCGGTCATGGAGCCTCCCGGACGAGGTGGTCTCTGCAGTCTGCCCCCCACTGGTCGCCGCCGCTGAGTTCGATGAGGCACCGGCCGCGGTGGGCCATACTGCCGGACCGAACCCTTCCGAAACGGAGCTCCGACATGAGATTCCCCCACCAGGTCACGTCGCCCTATGAACAGGCTGCGAACCCGGGCGAGCTCGACGGAGGCGGGCCGGGATCACCGCCCACCAGCCGATGGCGGTGACCGTTGGCGTGTTCGGGGCCGCCGGGCGGATGGGAGCAACCGTCTGTCGGGCCGTCGCCGACGATCCCGACCTGGAGCTGGTCGCCGCGGTCGACCCCGGTGCTGCCGGCCAGCCGCTACGCGACGTCGCCGGTGTCGACGTGGCCGTGGAGGTGGCCGGACGGGCCGAGCACCTCGATGCGACGCCTGACGTGATGATCGACTTCACCCACTTGGAGGCGGCCCGCCACAACCTGGACTGGTGCGCCGAGCACGGCGTCCACGCCGTGGTGGGCACCACCGGGTTCACCGACGAGGATCTCGACCGCTTCCGGTCCACGTTCACCCGCAGCAACTGCCTGATCGCGCCCAACTTCGCCATCGGCGCCATCTTGATGATGCGCTTCGCCGAGCTGGCGGCGCCGTGGTTCGACACCGCCGAGGTGATCGAGCTCCACCACGACGCCAAGGTCGATGCCCCCTCCGGCACGGCCATGCGGACCACGGAACGGATGGCGGCGGCCAGCGCCGACTGGGCGCCCGACCCCACCACCACCCACACCGTCGAGGGCGCCCGTGGCGGCGCGGGACCGGCGGGCATCCGCGTCCACGCCGTGCGCATGCGCGGCATGGTCGCCCACCAAGAGGTGCTGCTCGGCACCACCGGCCAGACCCTGTCGATCCGTCACGATTCCTACGACCGCAGCAGCTTCATGCCCGGCGTGGTCCTGGCGGCCAAGCGGGTAGCCGATCACCCCGGCGTCACCGTCGGCCTCGACGCCTACCTCGACCTCTGAGGAGATCCGATGCGACGCCTGATGGGCGCAGTCCTGGATCCCCGACGTCGACGTGGTGGCCTCGGACCTGCCGCCGGTCACCGACATCGGCCAGTCGCTCGACGACGGGTCGAGCCTGGTGCTGGTCGACGTGGACACCGGTGACCGGGTGGCCGCTTGGGCCGAGCTCGACCAGAATACCTCCGATGCCGACGGAGCGCCGCTGCTGATCATTCCCGCAGCGGCACTGGCCGAGGGCCACCGCCATGCCGTCGGCCTGCGTGGGTTGCGCCGCACGGACGGCACGGAGGGGGAGCCGACCGCAGAGTTCGCCGAGGCAGTCGCCCGCCCCGATGCCCTCGCCGAGGTCTGGCTCGGTGCGCTGAAGAGCGCTGGCGTCGACCCCCAGGACCTCGACGTCGCCTGGGGCTTCACCGTCGGATCGACCGACGACATCTCCGGCCGCCTGCGCCACATGTGGTCCGAGACCTCGGCTGCGGTCGGCGACGGCGCGCCACCGTTCACCGTCACGTCGACGACGTCCATGGCGGCGCTCGCGTGGTGCGCGGGACCTTCGAGGCGCCCAACTACCTCGAAGGTACGGCGGTCCCGGCCAGGTCCTGGCCAACGAGGGCGACCCCGACGGCATCCCGACGAGCACCGGTGAGCGAACCGCCGACTTCACGTGCACCGTCCCGGTCACCGCTGGCGGTTCCTCCCCTTCTCCGGCTGTGATCTACGGGCACGGCCTCCTCGGTAGCCGCGACGAGGTCCTCGGGATCGGGGCCATCGCGGCCACCGTCAACATCACCTTCTGCGCGCTCGACTGGATCGGTATGAGCCGAGCCGACATCCCGGCGGTGGTGGCCTCGTTCGAGGACCTGACCGACTTCCGAAGCCTCCCCGACCGCCTGCAGCAGGGACACCTCAGTCGTCGGCGGCGTCGTCGTCTTCCATGGCACGCTCCAGATCGTTGAGCTCGTCCAGGCCGGAGGTCCCGGTGCGGCGCTGCCACCACAGGCCGCCTGCGACCACGGCGATGCTGACCACCAGGACCGGGACCCGGTGGTCGGCCACGAAACCGATGATCGAATCGATCGGTTCCGCCAAGGCGGCGCCGGCCTGTTCGATGAGCCACAGCCGCACCAGGGTGCCGACCACGGCCAAGACCATGAACCACGCCAGTGAGAACCCGGTCGAGCCGGCCAGGAGGCAGACCGCGTTGTTCGAGGTGATGGCCACCACCACCCAGCCGAAGCGGCCGAAGTGCTCTTCGATCCAGCGAACGAGTCCCCCGCCGCGAGCGGATCGCCGCTCGGCCCACCGCACGGCCCGGTCGCCGTACCAGGCCCCGATGAGCCACACCAATGGCTTGGTGCACAACAGCCGGACCAGGGCAACGGGGTAGTACGACCACCAGTCGAGGTCGTTTACCGTGAGCACGAGATACCGAGGCTTGGCGTTCAGCAGGATCAAGGCGAGCGGGTGCCGGTCGACCAACGAAGCCCACACCGCATCACCGACCCAGCCGAGGACGATCGCAGCCCCGACGGTGGCGAAGACCGCATTGCGCAGCCAGGGCGCTGGCGCGGCTCGACGGGCCGGCGCGGGGTCGACCGTCGCGGTCACTCGCCCTCGACGCGGTCGGGGCCCGCCGTCCGCCCCGCCGTTCCGTCGTCGTCGCCCTCCCTGTCGCCTTCGGCTCCGGGCTCGCCTTGGCCGATGTCGTCTTCGAGGTGCACGAGGTCGCCGATCCGGTCGCGACCGCCGCCGCGCCGCTCGGACCAGATGCTGAACGCCACCAGGGCAAGGGACACCACGAGGAGCGGCTGCTGGTAGTCGCCGATGAAGCCGCGAACCGCGCCGAGCGGGTTCTCGAAGGCACTGCTGAAGAGCCGGATCAGCACCAGGCGACCGATGGTGCCCACCACGTTGGCCACCAGGAACGGAGCCCACGCCATGGTCGACGCACCGGCGAAGAGGCACACCGGGTTGTTGGGGGCGATCACCACCACCAGGTAGCGGGCCTTCTCGAACCATCGCTCGAGCTGACGAAGGAGCTGCCCGTAGCTGGGCGACTTGCGCTCCATCCATCGAACGGCGCCGTCGCCGTACCAGCGACCGAGGAGGAAGAACAACGGGTCGGGCGCGAGCAGCCGCACCAAGGCCACGAGGTAGAAGGACCAGACCGACAGGTCGGCCGACGCCAGGGCCAGGTTGCGGTTCGACGAGCTGAGCCCGATGAACACCAATGGGTGCTCGGTGAGCAGGTAGGACAAGAGGCCGGCGGCCACGTAGCCAGCCAACACAAGCGTCACCAGCGCGCCGATCACCAGGTTCCGCACCCGTCGGTTGGGCGGCCCGGGGTGGGCGCGGACGCTGTCGACGTGGCCGCCGGGGTCGGAGAGCGGTACGTCGGGCAAGCGGCCAAGTGTGACAGGTCATCGGGCCGGCCTCGGAGCGGTCGGCTCCTCGCCGCCACGGTGGTCGGCGCCGCTAGGTTCTGGCCTCTCAGAGCAGCCGTCAACGAACAGGGGACCCATCCATGCAGGGTTTGATGCAGGACTTCCAGCTCACCCTCCCGCACGTCTTCGGGCGGGCCGAGCTCCTGTTCCCGAACAAGGAGATCGTGACCGCGCTTCCGACCGGGCGGACTCGCACCACCTACGGCGAGTGGGCCGAGCGCACCCGCCGGCTGGGCGGGGTCCTCGACACGCTCGGGATCTCAGCCGACGGACGGGTGGCCACGTTCTCGTGGAACACGGCGCGCCACCTCGAGCTGTACTTCGCAGCACCCTGCTCGGGCCGGGTGCTCCACACGCTCAACCTGCGCCTGTTCCCCGAGCAGGTCACCTACATCGTGAACCACGCCGCCGACGAGGTGATCTTCGTCGACAAGACGGTGGCCGGCCTGCTGTGGCCCCTGCTCGGCACCTTCGAAACCGTCCGCCACATCGTGGTCGTCGACGACGGCGGCCCGTTCGACACCACCACTGCGGTGCCCGAGGCCATGGAGGTGCACGACTACGAGGCGCTCCTCGCGGTGGCGTCGCCAGTGGAATGGCACGTGGAGAGCGAGGAGCAGGCGGCGTCGATGTGCTACACGAGCGGCACCACCGGCAACCCGAAGGGCGTCGTCTACAGCCACCGGTCGACGGTGCTGCACACCATGGCCGCCCAGTTCGCCGACGGCTTCGGCGCCCGGGAGTCCGACAGGATCCTCCCGGTGGTGCCCATGTTCCACGCCAACGCTTGGGGCCTGGCCCACGCTGCGGTGGCCTGCGGTGCCGACCTGATCATGCCCGGCCCCGACCTCAGCCCCGCCGGCTTGGCCACCCTCATCGAGGAGGAGCGGGTCACGGTGGCCGCCGGAGTCCCCACCATCTGGATGGGTGTGCTCCCGGCGCTGAAGGGCCGCGACACCTCGGCCCTGCGGGTGATCCCGTGCGGCGGATCCGCCGTGCCCAAGGCCCTATCGGAGGCGTTCCGTGAGCAGCTCGGCCTGCCGATCTACCAGGCCTGGGGGATGACCGAGACCAGCCCCGTGGCCACCGTCGGCGCCATCAAGTCGGTGTTCGCCGACCGCAGCGAGGACGAGCTGGCCGACCTGCGCGCCACCCAGGGCCTGCCCCTGCTCGGCGTGGAGCTGAGGATCCAGGACCAGGAGACCGGCGAGGCCGTGCCGTGGGACGGTGAGAGCCGGGGCGAGTTGCAGGCCCGCGGCCCGTGGATCGCCCGGGAGTACTACGACGACCCCCGCTCGCCCGAGTCGTTCACCGACGACGGTTGGCTCAAGACCGGCGACGTGGCCACCTTCGACTCGGAGGGGTACCTCCGGTTGGTCGACCGCACCAAGGACGTGGTCAAGAGCGGCGGCGAGTGGATCTCGTCGGTCGAGCTCGAGAACGAGGTGATGGGTCACCCCAAGGTGGCCGAGGCCGCGGTGGTGGGCATGGCCCACCCCAAGTGGCAGGAACGCCCGGTGGCCTTCGTGGTGGTCAAGGAAGGCGAGGAGCTCACCAAGGACGAGGTGCTCGAGTTCCTCGACGGTCGCGTCGCCAAGTGGTGGCTCCCCGACGACGTGATCTTCATCGACGAGGTCCCCAAGACCAGCGTCGGCAAGTTCTCCAAGAAGGACCTCCGCGAGCAGTTCAAGGACTACGAGATCCCCGCCACCGAAGGCGCCTGACCCAGCGGGTCTGGGAAGCGGTCCACCACGACTGCGGACGAAGCACGCTGCCCCCGTAGCCTCGGATTCGATGTCGCGGTACCGCTTCGCACTGCGCCCCCGATGGATCGTGTCGCACCTGTTCGTTGCGGTACTGGTCGCCGCCATGGTGTGGGCCTGTGCCTGGCAGGTGAGCCGGTTGGGCGACCGGAGGGACCTCAACGCCACCATCAGGGCGCGCACCAGCGAGCTGGTGGTCGGCGTGGAGACGCTGACCGAACCGGGCGGCTACGCGTCGTCGGGCGCCCTGGAGTTCCGCCGGGTCACGGCCGCAGGCCGGTACCTGACCGACCAGGAGGTGCTGGTGCGGTCGCGCAGCCGGGACGGCGCGCCGGGCTCGTGGGTGCTCACCCCACTCGAACTGTCCGACGGTCTGGCCGTGGCCGTCAACCGCGGTTGGATCTCCAACAGCGGCCAGCTCGAGGGCGTGCCGGATCGCTTTGCCGCGCCCGCCGGCGATGTCGTCGTCACCGGCGTGGTCCGGCTCGCCGAGACCCGCGGGAGCTTCGGACCGCGCGACCCGGAGGCCGGCACGCTCACCAACCTGGCCCGGGTCGATGTGGCTCGCTTCGACCAGCAGATCGAGGCCGACCTCCTGCCTGTCTACGTGCAACTCGACGACGCGCGCCCCGCCGTGACCGCCGACGATCCGGCCCCCGTTCCCATCCCGGCCCTCGACGAGGGCCCCCACCTGTCCTACGCCGTCCAGTGGGCCATCTTCACCACCGTCGCCCTGGTCGGCTACCCGCTCATCTTGCGTCGCCGAGCCTGCGAGCTCGAACGCGAAGCACTCGACGACGACCTCGACGGTCCCGATCCCCACGACGACCCCACCCCGGACGACCCCCGACTCGATCCGGTCGCCGCCCCGACGGACCCGTCAGCCTGACGTCGGCGCGCTCGCTGCATTCTGGGTGCGTTTCGGCCGCGTCTGGCGGCCGTTTCCGGCCCGGAACGGCGTCACGTCGGCGCAACGGCCGGCGGTGAGGCGCATGGCCCAGCGCGGGAGCGCCGGTAGCGTGGCCTGGTGCCCGACGACGCCCGGTCCCGGATCCTGCGGGCCACGGTCGGGTGCCTGGGCCGTTACGGGATCGCCAAGACCACCGTCGACGATGCGGCTCGTGAGGCCGGCCTGGCCCGGGCCACCGTCTACCGCCACTTCCCCGACGGCAAGGACCAGCTGATCAGCGAGTCGATCACCTGGGCGGTGGCCCAGTTCTTCACCGACCTGGCCCACGCCGTCGACGACTCGCCCGACTTCGCCACGCTCCTGGAACGGGCCCTCGTGTACGCCCACCGGGCCGTCGACGAGCACGAGGTGCTCCAAAAGGTGCTCGAGACCGAGCCGGAGCGCCTTCTACCGCAGCTCACGCAGTCGGCGCCGATGATGCAGCTGGCCATCCGGGGCTACTTCGTCGATCGCCTCGGGCGGGAGGACCTCCTGCCGGGCGTCGATGTGGACCAGGCCGCCGACTGGCTGGCTCGCATGGGCCTGTCGTTCATCCTGGCCGGCGGCCGGTGGGACCTCGCCGACCCCGCGGCGGTCCGCCGCCTGGTGCGCGACGAGCTGCTGGTGGCGATCCTGGTCCCGCCTGCTGGTGCGGTGGGCGCGGCCGCCGTCGAACGCCCCGATCGTCGGTGACCAAAGACACCTCTTGGCTCGTTGACAATGAGACAGAACGGGTCTTAGTGTCTCACCCGTGTCCGCGCCGTCCACCACCGCTGCGGTCCCGAGGGCAGGGTCGGCCGACGGCGTCGACGAGCTGACTCGGCGCATCCTCGGCGCATCCCGAGTGCTGGTGGCCCGGTGGGGCGTCGCCAAGACATCGCTGGCCGACGTGGCCCGTGAAGCGGGTTGTTCGCGAGCCAGCGTCTACCGGGCCTTCCCGGGTGGCAAGGCGCAGCTGTTCCACACCCTGGGCGTCCACGAGCTCGACGCGTACTTGCACGAGGTGCTGGCCGTGATCGACGCCGCCGACGACCTCGAAGGCGCCGTCACCTCGGGCCTGGTGGCGGCCACCCGCCTCCTTCAAGACCACGACGCCGCCCAGTTCGTGCTCCGTCACGAGCCCGGCCTCCTGTTGCCGTTCCTCGGGTTCAAGCAGGTCGACGTGCTTTACGGCCACACCGCTGCGGTGGTGGGCCCCCGCCTCGAGCGCTTCGTGCCCGCCGAGCGGGCCGCCTGGCTGAGCGAGTGGATCGCCCGGCTGTTCATCTCCTACCTGTCCAACCCCGACCCGAGCATCGACCTGGCCGATGCTGGCGCCGCCCGCCGCCTGGTGGCCGGCTTCGTCCTGCCGACCTTCACCCCCGACACCGCAACCTCCCCACACCCTCACGGAACCCGTACAAGGAGCCGATCATGACCATCATGTCGAGCAACGAGACGTCCACCGACGCGATGTCGACCGACACGATGTCGACCAACGAGCAGCTCATCGGCCGAGCAGACATCAACGACCTCGAAGCCATCCTCTCGGTGTCGGCGTCGGATCAGCACGAGTCCATCCGAGCCGTGGAGGACAATGCCGACGCCATCTTCACGTGGGACTACGAAAAGGGCTCGCGCCCGGCGCTCAACAAGCTCTACGAGAAGGCCAAGGTCTCCATGTGGAACGGCGAGACCGACCTGCCGTGGGACACCGTGGTCGATCAGGAGCAGGTGGCGCGTGAGAACGCCGTGCTCGCCGGCGGGTTCGGTGACATCGACCTGAGCCACACCCCCTTCGCCAAGTGGGAGGACAAGGAGTGGACTGAGCTCGGGATGGAGTTCCAGAACTGGAGCCTCAGCCAGTTCATGCACGGCGAGCAGGGCGCCCTGATCTGCACGGCCAAGATCGTGGAGACGGTGCCGTGGATCGACGCCAAGTACTACGCCTCCACCCAGGTGATGGACGAGGCCCGCCACGTCGAGGTCTTCGCCCGCTACCTCGACACCAAGTTGAGCGGCCACTACCCCCTCAACGCCCACCTGGGCTTGCTCCTCGATGACATCATCGAAGACTCACGCTGGGACATGACCTACCTGGGCATGCAGATCATGGTGGAGGGCCTGGCCCTGGCCGCCTTCGGCTTCATGCACCAGCTCACCAGCGAGCCGTTGCTCAAGAAGCTCCTGCGCTACGTGATGAGCGACGAGGCCCGCCACGTGGCCTTCGGCGTCCTGTCGCTCAAGGAGTACTACGCCGACCTGAGCTCGGTCGAGCTCATGGAGCGCCAGGAGTTCGCCTTCGAAGCTGCGGTGCGCATGCGCGACCGGTTCATGCAACAGGAGGTGTGGGAGCGCATGGGCCTCAAGCCTCGCGAGGTGCTGCCCTTCGTGATGGCCAACCCCAGCCGGCTGCTATTCCAGCAGATGCTCTTCACCAAGATCGTGCCCAACTGCAAGAAGCTGGGCCTGCTCGACGCCAACGACAAGTGGCTGCGCCACAAGTTCGAGGAGCTGGGCGTCATCCAGTTCGAGGACCTCACCGACACCAGCGACGAGTACGAGGCCTTTGCCCTCGGCACCTCCGAGCTGTCGGAGTCCACCGCCTCGATGACCGCCTGAGCAGCCACCCAGGGTTCGCCCCGCGGACGGTCGACGTAGTGTGGATGCTCACGGCGCGTCTTCGGCGCGGGCCTCGCGACGCCGTTCGGTCAGAAGGTCCTCGACGAGATCGACTTGGGCGAGGTCGGCGCAGACAAGGTCCGTGAGCTGGTCGCGAGTGAGCAGCACGATCCCGCCCGGGGTTTCGAACAGGATCAGCTTCCGACCTTCGGTGAGACCGGCGCGCTGGCGCAGGTCGGCTGGCACCACCAGCCGACCCTGGACCCCCCATCGTGACGCAATGTGTCCCTTCCACGTGCTCGGCGTACCACTCATGGGGTGCAGCGGCCCACCGTGTACCTGGTCCGTGGGCTGTTCGGTGTGGCCGGTAGGGTCGAAGTCATGTGTGCGGTCCCCGAGGTGAGGTGTTGATGGCCCGGTTCGGGCCGGTGGCCACGGCGATGATCACCCCGTTCCGTGCCGACGGCTCGCTCGACATCGAGGGGGCTGCCACGCTGGCTACCTGGCTGGTGGAACACGGCAACGACGCTCTGGTGCTGGCTGGCACCACCGGCGAGGCGCCCGTCCTCACCGACGACGAACGGGTCGAGCTCTTCCGAGCGGTCCGCCAGGCGGTGACCGTGCCGCTGGTGGCGGGATCCACCACCAACGACACCGCCCACAGCGTGGCCCTCACCGAGGCGGCAGCAGAGGTGGGCATGGACGCGGTGCTGGCGGTGGTGCCGTACTACAACAAGCCGTCGCAGTCCGGCCTCGACCTGCACTTCCGTGCGGTGGCGGCGGCGACCGACCTGCCGGTGATGCTCTACGACGTGCCTGGCCGAACCGGTCGGAAGCTGCACAACGACACCACGCTGCGTCTGGCTCACGAGGTCCCCACCATCGTGGCCCTCAAAGACGCCGGCGGTGACCCCGCCGAGACCGCTCGCCTCATCGCCGCCGCCCCTGAAGGCTTCGAGGTCTACAGCGGCGACGAACCGCTCAGCCTCGCTTTCGCGGCCTACGGCGCCGTCGGCGTCGTCGGCGTGTCCAGTCACTGGACGGGCCGCCAGCAACAGGAGATGTTCGCGGCGTTCGCCAAGGGCGACGTGGCCACGGCCCGGGAGATCAACGCCCGGCTCCTGCCCAGCTACCAGTACATGAACAGCGACGCATGCGTGTTCTCCCAGGCCGTCAAGGTGGTCATGGGCGTGCTCGGCGTCCCTGCCGGCGAGTGCCGGCTCCCCCTTGGTCCCGCTCCGGCGGGCACCGACCTCCTCGCACGAACCGTGCTCGACGAACTCGGATACCCCACCTGATGCCCACCCCCGTCTCGGTCACCTTCCTCGGTGGCCTCGGAGAGATCGGGCGCAACTGCGCAGCGATCGAGATCGACCGCAAGATCATGCTCCTCGACTGTGGGCTGATGTTCCCCGAGGCCGACATGTTGGGCGTCGACCTGGTCCTCCCCGACTTCTCCTGGCTCATCGAGCGCGGCGACGACATCGTCGGTTGCATCGTCACCCACGGCCACGAGGACCACCACGGCGCCCTGGCCTTCCTGCTGCGGGAGCTGTCGTTCCCGATCATCGGATCGGCGCTCACCTTGGGCTTCGCGTCGAACCGGATCGACGAGGCCCGGCTCATGGACCGCACCAAGTTGATCCCGGTCACCGACAACGAGCGCCGCGCGTTCGGGCCTTTCGACTGCGAGTTCATCCCCGTCACCCACTCCGTGCCCCACGGGTTCGCTACTGCGTTCCACACCCCCCAGGGCACGATCCTGCACTCGGGCGACTGGAAGCTCGACCTGACCCCGGTCGACGGCCGCCTCACCGACCTCGGGGTCATGGGGGCCATCGCCCAGAACGAGGGCGTGCGCCTCCTGCTCTCGGACTCCACCAACGCCGATCAGTCTGGCCACTCCCGCTCGGAGAAGTCGGTCGGCCGGGTCCTCAACGACCTGTTCGCAGCCAACGTGGGCCGGCGCGTGGTCACTGCGTGTTTCGCCAGCCACGTGCACCGGGTGCAGCAGATCGCGGATTCGGCCATCGCCCACGGCCGGGTGGTCGCCACCCTCGGGCTGTCCATGAAGAAGAACGTGCGCCTGGCCAAGGACATGGGCTTGCTGAAGATCGCCGAGAACAAGCTGCTCGACATCGAAGACGTCAAGGACATGGATCCCGGCAAGGTGTGCGTGATCTCCACCGGGTCGCAGGGCGAGCCCATGTCGGCGCTGGCCAAGATGGCGTCGAGCGAATCGAAGTGGCTGGAGCTGAACGACCGCGACACGGTCATCTTGTCATCGCACCCGATCCCCGGGAACGAGATGAACGTGTCCAAGGTGATCGACGGGCTGGTACGCCTCGGCGTGAAGGTCGTCCACTCGGGCCTCGAGGACGTGCACGCCACCGGCCACGCCAAGCAGGAGGAGCTCAAGACGCTCCTGTCGATCGTCAAGCCGGAGTGGTTCGTGCCCGTCCACGGCGAGTACCGCCACCTCATGGCCCACGCCGAGTTGGCGCGGATCATGGGCGTCAAGGCCGACCACGTCCTGGTGTGCGAGGACGGCGACCGCATCAAGCTCACCGACCAGGGGGTGAAGCGCGACGGTCGGGTGCCGGCGAGCTACACCTACGTCGACGGCATCGTGGGCGACGTGGGCCACGCCGTGCTCCGCGACCGTCAGGTGCTGGCCGAGGAGGGGGTGGTGGTGGTGATCGTCACCGTCGACCACGACGAGGGCACGATCATCAACGGCCCCGAGGTCATCACCAAGGGCTGGGTCCACGCGCCCGAGGCCGAGGAGCTGCTCGACGAGTGCCGCGAGCTGATCGCCAAGTTGGTGTTGGCCGCGCTGGACAAGGGCGACGACGACATCGAGTCGCTCCAGCGGGTGGTCCGCAAGGCCGCCGGCAAGTTCGTGAGCGACCGCACCAAGCGCCGTCCCATGATCGTCCCCGTGGTCCTCTCGCTCTGAGCATGGTTGCCGGGGACGGGGACGGGGCACCTCGGTCTTGGCGACGGGTCTGGTCGTCGCTGCCGCCGTTAGACTGGAGCGAGCGACCAGTGCACCACGCGCTCCTCGGTCGAACTGGCGTGCGACCCTCCCCGCTTTCCTCCAAGGGCGCTGGTAGCGTTTTCGAACTGTGACCGCCACCCGAGGGAGCGCCAAGGCCTCCGGGTCCAGGACCGCCAAGGCTCCAGCGCGACCCTCCGCCACGCGAGCCCCGGCCAAGAAGGCGAGAGCTAACACGGCGATGGCCAAGAAGGCGACGGCCAAGGGCTCGACCACCTCGCGCTCACGAAAGGCGTCGGCCTCGGAGCCGAAGGCCCCGTTCACCGTCCGGGTGCTCGGCGCACTGGGTTCGGCCGGCCGGGGCCACGGGGCCGACTTCGCTGGCCTCGTCCTGGTGGTCCTCGGGCTGGTCGCCGCCATGGGCGTCTACGCCTCGGCCGGCGGGCCGGCCGGGCGCGGCGCCGCCGACCTCATGGGCACGTTCTTCGGAGCGGCTCGCGTCCTGGCTCCGCCGCTCTTGATCGGGTTGGGCGTGCTCTTGGTGCGAGGCGTCCGCACGCCGACGGCCGACCCGGACGATCCCACCCTGGTGGACCAGGCCGACCCCGACCAGGTGGCTCACCCCTTCGCCCGCATCGCCCTCGGCGCCACGCTGCTGCTGGTCGCCCTCCTCGGCCTGCTGCACCTGGTGCGCGACGCACCCGACCTCGGCGCCGGCCGTGACGCGTTGGCCGACAGCGCCGGCTACGTCGGCGGCGTCATCGGCGCACCCCTGCACGCGCTGCTGGGCGATGTCGGCTCGGCCCTGTTCTTCGTCGCCCTGGCCGTTGCCGGTGCCCTCGTGGTGACGCAGACCACCATCGCCACGGCGGTGAACCGGACCGCTGCCGGTGTGGCCGCCGGTGCCCGCCCGGTGGGTGGGGCCGCCCGCCGGGCGGTGAGCCAGCTGTTCCAGATCGACAGCCAGACCGGTGGGTGGGAGACGGACCCCGAAGGGCCGACGTTCGACCTCCGTGACGGCACCGGGTCGAGCGGAACCGGCTCGGGTTTCTACGACCAGGACCTGGACCCGGCCGCCCGGCCGGCCAAGGCCGGGCGGGGTCGCAGGGCCAAGGCGGCGGTCACGGACCAGGATCCCGACACACGGCCCACCCAGCTCGAGATCGCCCTACCCCCCGGCACGCAGCCCTCCACCTGGAAGTTGCCGCCGGCCAAGCTGCTCGACCGGTCGGGCAACCAGGCAGTGGATCGCGATGCGGTCACTGAGACCGGGCACCGCCTGGAGCACGCCCTGGCCGAGCACGGGGTGGAGACCCGCCTGGTGGGCATGACCGTCGGCCCGACCGTCACCCGTTTCGAGCTCGAGCTCGGCCCCGGGGTGAAGGTGGCCCGCGTCACCAGCCTGCACAAGGACATCGCCTACGCCATGGCCACGCCCGACGTGCGCATCCTGGCGCCCATCCCTGGCAAGCAGGCCATCGGCGTCGAGATCCCCAACGTCCGCAAGCAGCTGGTCACGGTCGGCGACATCCTCTCCAGCGGGGAGGCTCGGGCCGCCACCCACCCGCTGGAGGTGGCCATCGGGCGAGACATCGACGGCAAGGCCGTGCTGGCCAACCTGGCCGCCATGCCCCACATCCTCATCGCCGGGGCCACCGGGGCGGGCAAGTCGAGTTGCCTCAACTCGCTGCTCACGTCGATCCTCATGCGCTCCACGCCCGATCAGGTCCGGATGATCCTGGTCGACCCCAAGCGGGTCGAGATGGGCCAGTACAACAAGCTGCCCCACCTGCTCACCGAGGTGGTCACCGTGCCCAAGAAGGCGGCCAACGCGCTGGCCTGGGCGGTGCGCGAGATGGAGCGGCGCTACGACCTGCTCGCCGAGTGCGGCTTCCGCGACATCACCGGCTTCAACGGCGCCTTCGACCGCGGCGACCTCAACGACCCCAACGCCGAGCTGCTCGGCGCTGACGCCGAGTCGGTCACCACCTACGAACGCATGCCGTTCATCCTGGTGGTGATCGACGAGCTGGCCGACCTGATGATGGTGGCGGCCCGAGATGTCGAGGAGTCCATCTGCCGGCTGGCCCAGATGGCCCGCGCCGTGGGCATCCACCTGGTGATCGCCACCCAGCGGCCGTCGGTCAACGTCATCACCGGCCTCATCAAGGCCAACGTGCCGGCCCGGCTGGCCTTTGCCGTGTCCAGCGCCACCGACTCTCGGGTGATCCTGGACCAGACCGGTGCCGAGCGGCTGCTGGGCAAGGGCGACATGCTGCTCCTCGGACCGTCGTCGTCGGTGGCCCAGCGCATCCAGGGCTCGTGGGTGACCGAGGAGGAGGTCCGCACCATCGCCGCCTTCTGGAAGCGCCAGACGCCCGAGCTGGCCTACGCCCCCGACGTGCAAGGGACCGACGACGGTGGCGCCGGCGCTCCCGGGTCGGGCTCTGCCGTCGGCGGCGGGGGAGCGGCCGGTGGCGACGACGACGACGACTTGCTCGCCCAGGCCACCGAGCTCATCGTGCGCAGCCAGCTCGGCTCCACCTCCATGCTCCAGCGCAAGCTCCGGGTGGGCTTCGCCCGGGCCGGTCGCCTCATGGACCTGTTGGAGGAGCGAGGCGTGGTCGGCCCGTCCACCGGTTCCAAGGCCCGCGACGTCCTCATGTCCCCCGAAGAGCTCGACGGCCCCGCTCCCGCCGCCGGCGACGACCCGCCCGACCCGCCTGCACCCTGACCCGGACAGGCCGTCCCGAAGAGCAGGCGCCAGCACGTGGGGTCGGTAGGCGTACCTGGCTGCTGGCACCTCGACATGCGGTGCCGACCCGAATGGAGGTGGCAGCACGAGGGGTCGCTGTGCGTACCTAGGTGCTGGCACCTCGAGGTCTGAGCCGGATCGGGCATGCTGGCGCCTGTGACCGCGGCCGCCTTCCCGCTCGACCTGGTGCGGCCGGGCCGGGAGATCCTGGGGATCTCGGCCATGTTGCTGCCCATCGGTGACGACGGAGAGCCTGACCTGGACGCCCTGGTCGAGCTGGTGGCCCGGACCACGGCCGCAGGGTTGGTGCCGGCGGTGAACATGGACACCGGGTACGGCAACCTGCTCACCCCGGCCGAGCGCCGCGCGGTCATCGCCGCCGCCCGCACCGTTACGGGAGACTCGATGTTGGTGGCCGGGGCCTGGGTCGACGACGGGGCCGGCGCGCCGTTCGACGAAGCCGTCCAACTGGCCGCGGTGGCCGATGTGGTCGGCGCAGGGGCGGTGCCGGTGGTGTTCCCCAACTACGGACTGGCGTCGCTCGACCCCGGTGCCACGGTCGCCGCCCACGAGCTGGTGGGCAAGGAGGTCGACCGCTTCATCGGCTTCGAACTGAGCACCCAGTTCGCGCCGACCGGAAAGATCTGGGACCTCGACACCTACCGGGGCGTGATGGGCGTCGTTGCCTGCATCGGGGCCAAGCACTCGTCGCTCGAACGCCGCCCGGAGTGGGACCGCCTGCGCCTGCGCGACATCGACCGGCCCGACTTCAAGGTCTTCACCGGCAACGACCTGGCCATCGACATGGTCACCTACGGTAGCGACTACCTGCTCGGCCTCAGCGCCTTCGCCCCCGACCTGTTCGCCGCCCGCGACCGCGCCTGGGCCTCCGGTGATCCGTCGTTCGCCGAACGAAACGACGACCTCCAGGCGCTGGGCTCGTTCGCCTTCCGGGCTCCGGTGCCGGCCTACAAGCACGACGCGGCCATGTACCTGCACCACCGGGGCTGGATCCCGAACTCGCGCCCACACCCGGCCGCGGCCCGGAGGCCCGACGCCGACGCCGAGGTGCTGGCCTCCCTGCACCGGCGCCTGGCCCGCTGGGAGGTGGGGGGGTGAGCCGGGCCATCCCCCAGGTCAAGAAGCTGGCCACCGTCGACGCCCTGCGCGAACGGCTGGCCGAGGCGGGCGCCACCATCCCGCTGGTGGACGAGGTCTCGCCTGGCGGGGGCGTCCTGGCCGACGACCTCACGGTCACCCTGGCCGGCAACGACCGCACCGTCGGCAACCGGTTCACGGTGCTGCCCATGGAGGGCTGGGACGCGACCACCGACGGCCTGCCCACCGATCTGGTGGAGCGCCGGTGGGACCGCTTCGGGCGGTCGGGCGCCAAGTTGGTGTGGGGTGGCGAGGCGGTAGCCGTACACCCCGACGGCCGGGCCAACCCCAACCAGCTCAGCGCCCACACCGACAGCCACGGCGAGGCCCTGGCCGGCCTGCGCGAGCGGGTGGTCCTGGCCCACGCCGAGGCCGTGGGCGACACCGGCGACCTGGTGGTGGGCCTCCAGCTCACTCACTCCGGCCGGTTCTGCCGCCCCACCGCCGATGGCCTGGCCCCGATCGTGACCGGCCCCCACCCGGTGCTCGACGCCCGGCTCCCGGCCGACCGACCGGTCGTCACCATCACCGACGACCAGCTCGACGAGCTGACCGGCCAGTTCGTTGCCGCATCGGTGCGCGCTCAGCAGGCCGGCTTCGACTTCGTCGATGTCAAGGCCTGTCACGGCTACCTGGGCCACGAGCTGCTCGGCGCCGTCGACCGCCCCGGCCCGTACGGGGGCAGCTTCGAGGGCCGCACCCGGTTCCTGCGCCAGACCATCGAGGCGGTGCAGGTCGCGGCCCCGGGTCTGGGTGTCGGCGTGCGCTTCAGCGCCTACGACCTGGTGCCGTTCCGGGCCGGACCCGACGGCATCGGCGAGCCCGAGCCCACCGACGGTCCCTACCGCCACGGCTTCGGCGGAGACGGCACCGGTCTGGGCGTTGACCTCACCGAGCCCAAGGCGCTCCTCGACGTGCTCGCCGACCTCGGCGTCCACCTGGTGTGCATCACCGCTGGCAGCCCCTACTACGTGCCCCACGTGCAGCGTCCGGCATGGTTCCCTCCCTCCGACGGCTACCAGCCGCCCGAGGACCCGTTGGTGGGCGTAGCCCGCATGATCGCCGCCGCCGCCGAGCTCAAGGCCCACCGGCCCGACACCGTGGTGGTGGGCTCGGGCTACAGCTACCTCCAGGACTGGCTGGCCCACGCCGCCGAGGCCGTGGTGGCCGGGGGCGGGGCCGACAGCATCGGCCTGGGCCGCATGGTGCTCAGCTACCCCGACCTGCCCTGCGACGTCCTGGGTGGCCGTGAGCTCGACCGCCGTCGGATCTGCCGAACCTTCAGCGACTGCACGACTGCCCCCCGGGCCGGGCTGGTGTCGGGTTGCTACCCGCTCGACGACTTCTACAAGGCCCTTCCGCAGCGCCTAGAGCTGGCGGCGGTGAAGAAGGCCATGCGGGCCCGGGCGTCGTCATGACCGAAGAGAGGATCCGGGTGGCGGTGGTGGGCCTGGGCATCGGGCGCATGCACGTGCTGGCCTTCAAGGAGCTGCGGTCCAGGTACCAGGTGATGGCGGTGTGCGACGTCGACGCCGAGCGGGCCGCCGAGGTGGCCGGCTGGTTGCGGGGCGTGCGGGCGGTCACCGACCCCGAAGCGATCTGGAGGGCCGAGGACGTCGACGTGGTGGCCATCTGCACCCCGCCGGCCCAGCACCGCGCCCAGGTGGAGGCGGCGTTGCGGGCCGGCAAGGACGTCATCTGCGAGAAGCCGCTGGTGGGCTCGGTGCGCGAGGTCGACGAGCTGGCCGCCGTCGCCGCCGAGACCGGCCACACGGTGATGCCGGTCTTCCAGTACCGCTTCGGCAACGGCCTCCAGAAGCTGAAGGCGCTGGTGGAACAGGGCCTCACCGGCCGTCCCTACGTGACCAACATCGACCTGGCCTGGCGCCGGGGCGCCGACTACTACGCCGCCCCCTGGCGGGGCCGGTGGGACACCGAGCTGGGCGGCGTGCTGCTGGGCCACGCCATGCACCTGCTCGACATGGCGGTGCTGGTGCTCGGTCCGCCGGTGGCCGTGTGGGCCCGGGTGGCCACCCTGGTCAACGACATCGAGACCGAGGACTCGGCGGTGGTCACCCTGCGCTGGGCCGACGGCTCGCTGGCCGCGCTCTCGGCCACCCTCGGCTCGGTGATGGAGATCAGCCGGCACCGCTTCACGTTCGAGCGCCTCACCGCCGAGTCCGGCACCGCGCCCTACACCAACAGCTTCGACCCGTGGACCTTCACCGCCGCGCTCGGCCACGAGGATGCCGTCGCCCGCGCCTTGGATGCCTTCGAGCCCGGCACCGAGGACTACGTCGGGCAGTTCGAGCGCTACGCCGACGCCCGGTCGGCCGACCGCGAGCCACCGGTGAGCCTGGCCGACGCCCGCCTGATGCTGGAACTGGTGACCGCCCTCTACACCTCGGCCCGCGAGGGTCGCGAGGTCCTGCTCCCGCTCGATGCCGACGACCCGAGCCTCAGCGGGTTGGCGCCGTGACCGACGAATCGACCGGTCCGGGCCCCGAGCCGGTCGGCTGGACCGATGCGGATGTGACGGTGGCCGGCCGGTGGACCTACGCCTGGGCCGACCGCAAGCGCCCCCACCTGCACCCGGTCACCACGCCGGCCGGTCACGTCCTCACCCGCGACGCCCCCGACGACCACCCGTGGCACCACGGCTTGTGGTTCGCCGTCAAGTTCGTGGACGGCGACAACTTCTGGGAGGAGGTGCCGCCCTACGGCGTGGTCCGCCACGACGGCCGACCGGAGGTCGAGATCGGCGACGATGGGACGGTCACCCTGGCCGGCACCCTGCACTGGATCCGGGGCGACCGCACCACCCTGGCCATCACCGAGCACCGCCGCCTGACCCATGTGCCGTTGGCCGACCGAGTCGACGACGGGGGGAGCGGCGCCTACGCCATCGACCTCGACACCACCCTCGTGGCCGCCGCCGATGTCCGCCTCGACCGCACGCCCTTCACCACGTGGGGCGGCTACGGCGGCCTGACCCTGCGGGGCGCAGCTGAGCTGGTGGACACCCGACTCCTGCTGGGCGACGGTTCGGTGCACGACCGGTTGCTGGGCACCCCGTCGCCGTGGTGTGACCTCTCGGGCACCGTCACCGCCGGCGGAGCCTCGGCGCCCGCCGGGCTGGCCCTGTTCGACAACCCCGACAACCCCCGGTTCCCCACGCCGTTCTACGCCAGCACGTTCGACGGCTACGGCGAAGGAGCCTGGACCAACTTCTTCAACGCCGCCTTCCTCTTCGACGACGGCATGGACCTCGCTGCCGGCGAGGAGCTCAGGATCCGCCACCGCGCCCTGGTCCACGACGGTCACTGGCCCACCGCCCTCCTCCAGGCCGAGTGGGACGTCTGGGCAACCGCCTGATCGCGCCGGCGCCCACGGTGTTCTGTTTGTGGGCGAGGTGGAAGGTCGACCAGGGCCACTGGAGAACGGGTCACCCGGTCGGGTCGATCCGCATGGTGGCCCGACCCGGTTTGACCGGGGGGACCAACAGCTGGTCACCGGGGAAGAGGAGGTCCGGGTCCACGAGCTGCGGGTTGGCAGCCACGAGAGCCCGCCAGTACCGGTCGACCTCGGCGTCTGACGGCTGACGACCGAGGTGGGCCGCCACCCGGTCCTCGGCGATGGCCCACAGGTGGTCGCCGGCCGCCACGACGTAGTTCCCCGCTCGAGGCGTCGGATCGTCGGGGACCGGATCCGCCGACGGGCGCAGGGTTGCCTTCCCGCTGCCGCTCGCAGGTCCCGGCCCCGGGACGAGGCGCAACGACGCAGTGCCGGAGGGGCCGGTGCGCCTCGCTTCGATCCGCTCGAGCGACGCTGACCGTCCGGAGTGGTCCTCGGCCAAGGTCAGTGTTGCTGTCCCCGCGGGACGTGCGCCCACCGGGGGCAAGGGTGTGGTCAAGATGGCCGAGGCCGAGAGGCCGAGCCCCGCCAGGCGGCGGAACGTGCCGCGCAACGGTGGCAGGGTCGAGGCCTCGGCCAGGCGGACGAGCCCGGGCCAGCGGAGGATGCGGCCGAGTACGGCCAGCGTCGTGGTGACGATCAGGTGGTAGCCGACGCCAAGCGCGACGAGACGGACGACGACCATGCCGACGGCAATCGGACCTCGGTCGGTCGCCCAGGACTGCAGGTCGGCCGCCGACGCCAGGGGAGGAGTGGCCAACGACCCGGCGCCGAGCAGGTGGAGCGCGCCGATGACCGCCAGCACCCCGGCCCCGCTGAGTACGGACCCTACGGCCCGTCGCACCCCTGGGCCGGTCACCGGACTGCCCCCGACAGGTCGAGGCGGCGGGTGCTCTGGTCGACCAAGCGCACGACGGGTCCTCCGCAACCTGGGCCGGCCTCGTCTGGTTCAAGGTCGTGGGCTCCCGGCACCACGGAGGTTGCCTCGACGGTGACCGCCCCGTCGGCCCCTGCCCACCCGTCGAAGAGGAACACCTCTCCCGTTGCCGGGCGGACCAGCCCGGCGGTAGCCAGCCCGTCGCAGTCCCAGTCGCCGACCGCCACCCGGTCGCCGGCCTCGCCGATGTCGTAGGACACCCGTCCGGCGCTGATCGATGTGCCGTTGACCTTGATCGCCTCCCGACACCCGTCCCCGTCCACATCAGCGGCGGGCGGGTCGGCCTGGGCGCATGAACGCGGGTGGGCCGTTGTGGCGAGAGGCACCGCGACGGTTGTCGGGGCTGCGGAGGCCTCGGTCAGGGCCTCGCCGCTCGGTTCGGGCGAAGCGACGCTGCTCGTTCGATCCGACGGCACTCCGAGGACCGTGGACGCCTGGTCGGAGGTCGATGGGTCCGGACGGAACCAACCAGCGGCTGCGACGAGGGCGAGGAGGACCACGCCGGCTGCCACCGGTGCCCGTCGCGCCCGATCGGCCGGACGTTGGCTGCGCGGTTGGGGGCGGCGGAGCCTTTTGTCGGCCGGAGCGGGACGAGACCTCGCCGGTGCCTCGGTGTGATCGGCGGTCCGGTCGACCCGCAAACCGAGGAAGCTGGCCCCGCTGACCCGTCCGGTCGGGTTTGGCTCACCGGAACCATCTCGATCGAGAGGGCGGTCGACCGACAGGTCATCGAACGAATCTGGGGAGGGTGAAGCGTCGGAGTCATCAACTCGGTCGGATCGAGGTCGGTTCCCGACGCCGAGGCCACCGAACGATCCCGGTTCGGCTCCGTTGGACTGCGGGTCCGAGGCCGGTCTCGGCGGATCGCCGATCGGACCGCGATCTGGGGCGGTGGAGCGCCTGCTGGGATCGGTTTCGCTGGCATCGTCCGGATCGGTGCCGACATCTGGCCTCAGGGCGTCGAGGGGGTCGTTGCTTGCTGACGACACGACATCTTGATGTCGACGATCGTCCGGCATCGGTTCGTCGGTGACCTCGGGAAACGGATGGTCGATCACCCTGATGGCCGGGGGGTTTCCCCGGTGATCACGCCCAAGCGGATTCGGTGGTGCGGCCGATGGCGGTTCGGTGAGGCGGCCGGCCGACAGCGGGTCGACCTTCAGGACCTCGGAAACGTCGGCAGCCTCCCGATGCGGATCGCCGATCGGGCCGAGGCGGAACCGGGCTGGACCGGGTGCCGCTGGCGCCATGCCCGGTCCGGTGGCCACGATGCGCGCGTCGGGCACCGCTTCGGCGATGGCGGCGGCGAGGGCCCGGGCCGTCGGCCGGCGGGCGGGATCGGTGTCGGTGGCTTGGTCGGCCAGGGTCTGGAGGGCGCGTCGGTGGTAACCGGACCAGCGGCGCCGGCCCCACCGCTTCTCCGGGATCGGTTCGAGCTCGACGTCGACCCCGAGCAGGCCGTCGATCAGTTGGCCCAGCGCCAAGACGTCATGGGCCGGGGTCGGGTCGGGTTCACCGGCACCGGGGCCGCCCATGCCACAGAGGCGAGGCCGTCCGTCGGGGCCGATCACCACGTGGGTCGGGTCCAGGCGGCCGTGCACCAGGCCGATCTCGTGCAGGTCGGCGACCGTGGAGGCCACGGCGGCCAGGATGGCGGCGGACTGCGACACCGGCGGCCGGACCGCAGCGAGGGTCGGAGTCCCGGCCCACGCCACGACGAGTCGACCCCCTGCGTGTTCGAGCAGTTCGACCACGCCAGGGTGCCGGGCTCGGTCTAGCCGGGTGGCTTCGTGTGCCAACCGGGCTCGACCGACCGCATCCGTGGCCGTCTTTTTCACGGTCAGGCCCTCGTCACCGGCGAGCACCTCCACGTGAACACCGTCGGTCATCCCTCCAACATATGAAACAACATGAAAAATGTCAATAGACCAGGTAAGTCTATTGACGCTCCAACACGCTGCGAGCGGTCGCCGTCACCACCTGGGTACCGCTGGCGCCGGGCACGCCGTCGGCGAAGACCAACTCCACCCGTCGCTCCAGCCGGACCACCAGGACATCGCCTTCGATCTCCCAATCGCTTACCACCGCACCGTCGGCGCGCCCGGCGGAGGCGGTCACGATCTGGTCGATCTGGGCCTCGTCGAACTCCACCGCGCCAGCGCGCAGGACGTCGAGATCGATGGCGCCGGCACCATCGTTCGCTGCGGCCTGGGCGGTGGCCACCAGGTCGCGTTGCGCGCCGAAGACGACCGCCCGGTCGATGGCCAGGGCTCCCAGCACGATCACGATGAGTACCGCTGCGGGCATCAGCATCAAGACGCTGCCGCGATCGGTGCCCCCTCCGGCGCGAGAAGGCCGTGCCGGCGATGCCCGGTCAGTCACAAGCGTTCTCCGGACCGAGGCCGGCGACGAACGGGTCGATGACCTCACGGTGGCGACCCCGCACGGTGGTGCCGTCGCCGAAGCCTCCCACGAAGGGGATGGTTAGTGACGGGACCCGGTACGCCGCGGTGTGCTCGACGACCGCGCAGCGCACGTAACGGGGCGCGTTGTCGGCCAGTTCGAGGCGGTCGGGATCGCGACCCGCCCCGGCCAGGGCGGCACGAGCGGCGGAATCGGCCGACGCCTCGGCGCTCGACAGATCGCCGGCCTCGCTGTAGGCCCGACCGGCCTCCCGCGCCGCCGCTTCCACCGCCAGCTTGGCGTCGACGACCGCCCAGGCGTTGGCGATCAACAACGTTCCGGCCACGAAGATGAGCAGGCCGAAGGGCAGGACCTCGATGCCGCCGACCGCGCCTCGTTCGCCCGCCGTCACCGGACCTCCTCGATGCGCACCACGAACGTCCGGTCGATGTGGCGGAGCCCGGTCTCGCTGGCGAGGCCGCTCGGCAGGACTCGGGGTGCATCGACAACCAGCCGGAGGCGGACGCCGTCGGGGTCGACGGACCAGGAAACGTCGGCCCTATGCCCGACCTCGCCGAGCAGTTGACGAAGGTTGCGCTCCGCTTCGATCTGCGCAGCCCGGACCGAAGACGGATCACGGTGGTCGATGCGCCGTGATGCCACCGTGCGGGCGGCGTCGTAACCGGCGGCGTTGACCGACGACGTGGCGTACAGGTTCACGCTGAACTGCACGGCGAAGAGGAGGAACGCCAAGAACACCGCCACGCCGGCTGCGCTCCCGATGAGCCCGGTGCCGGCCTCGGAGCGCAGGCGGCGACGCAGGGCGGCCACCTCAGCTCCCGATCTGTTCGACCTGGTTGTTGGTCTTGGTGGTGGTCGAGTTGAACATCCCCTTGAAGGCCAACCACATGGCGGCGCCGAGGAAGGCCATCACCAGCACGGCGATAGCGGCCGAGATGACCCCCTCGCCGCGCTCGCTGTGGCGCAGGCGATGAAGGGAGGTGGTGGCCAGGCAGCGCACGGTGACGTAGGTGGAAAGCAGGACGGTGGACATGGGGGCTCCTTGGGGTGGGTGGGTGACGGGAAGGACATCCGGCTCAGCCGGCGAACAGGCGCATGGCCTGTAGGAAGGGGACAGCCAGGAACAAGGTCCCGGGCACGAGGGTGGCGACGGTGACGGGGATCCAGACCTGCTGCTCGCGACGATCGATCTGGGCGGCGAGTTGGCGTTGAGCCTCCCGGCGGATGGTGCGGGCCTCCTCGGCGATGAGGCGACCGAGGTCACCCGTGTCGCGGTTGAGCGAGAGCACCGAGACAAGACGGGTGACGGCGACGACGTCGGCCAGGTCGGCCCACTCCCGAAGGGCGTCGGCATCGGAAAGGCCCTGGCGGACCCGGCGCCCGACCCGGGCCAGATCCTGGGCGCACGCTCCAGAGCCTCGTTGGCTCACCCGCGCCAGGGCGGCGCCGAGCGAGTACCCGGCAGAGAGCAACATGGCGATCTGCTCGCTCACCACGGGCAGTTCGAGGAACAGGCGGCGTTGCCAGCGCGCCGAAGCGGCGGCGACCCGTTGTTCGATCACCAGGAAGGCCAGCAGCGGGGCTCCGAGCACGAGCAGGAACCCCAGGGCGACTGGCGGTCGGAGGGCCAGGCTGAGAGCCGATGCCAGACCGAAAACCACCCCGGCCCAGGTGAGCTGTCGGACTCGTAGTGCGGTGGGTTCGAGCGGGCTGTGGATGCGGGTGAGGCGGGTGGCCAGGTCCTCGTTCACCCCGAAGAGCCGACCCAGCCGCTCGCCGATGACCGACGCCAGCGGGGCTACCACCTCGCGGAACGAATCGACCGACAGCACCCCGCCGCGCGCCGGTCGCTGCCATCCACCGGCCACGTAGGGGCGGAGGCGTTCCTCGATAGGGCGACGCGAAAACCATCGGACTTCCGACAGCAGCAGGGTGACGCCGCACCAGAGCACCAGGCCGACAGGGATGAGTGAACGGGTCATGCGTCGAACACCCGGTCCTCGGCGGGGATCTGCATGATCCGCCCGGCCCACACCCAACACGCCAGGACCAGGAACATGGCGATGACCACCACCAACTGGCCCTGCGGTTCCTGGTAGGCCGACCGTCCGTTGCCCACCGACATGCCCGCCAGGGCCATGCCGAAGGGTACGATCAACACGAAGCGGCGGGCGAAGCGAACTCCGGCCTGTTGGGCTCGGGCGTCCTTGCGGCCCTGGAGGTCGGCGGTGCGGTCGTCGGCCAGCGCTTCGAGGCGGCGGTCGAGGTCGGCCCCGCCCACCTGGTGGGCCACCAGCAGGGTCTCGCAGGCGGCGTCAGCGGTCGGATCAGCAAGACGGGCCTTCAGCACGGCGATCGTACGAGAGAAGTCGGTGGTGATCAGCCACTCCCGATGGGCGGCGTCGAACGCGCTCTGCAGCTCCGGGGGCGCGCGCCGGCCGGCCTCGAAGAGTGCCTGCGGGATCGACCGACCGACGGCACCGGTGAGGATGCGGATCTCCTCGATGAGCTGCGGCCACGCTTCTTGGGCACGCTCCCGCCGCTGACGGCGCCGGTTCCGGAACAGGGCGACGGGGAAGGTCCCGGCGAACGCCGCCGCGATCATCGCCGGCACGACCGAACCGAAGACCGTGTAGGCGAGGAGCCCACCCACGACCGCCAACGCGCAGGCGACGGCGAGGAACTCGCGCGGTTCGATGTCGTCGAGCCCGGCCTGCACCAACCAGCGCCGCAGGCCTCCCCGAGAGGCTCCTTGGTGGACCCGGTGCGGTCCGGGGGCCAGTCCGGACCACCCCAGGGCGGTCCCCGTCCAGAGCAGGTGGACCCCGTAGGCCGCAGCCATGGTCAGGGCGAGGGCGATCATGATCGCGTTCCTCCGGCGACGAGCACCGGGTCGACCAGCATCGTGTCGAGCAGGGCGTGGAGGTCACCGCCGGCCAGTCGCAGCAGCCCTTCGAGGCGGACTGGGACCTGGCCGGTCCAGGTCAGCGGCTCGTCGGGCCCCGACCGTGTGAAGATCGGGGTGACGGTGAACTGGGTGGCGTCGGCACCCCCAGCCAGGTCCTCGACCGCGATGACCTCGGTGACCCGAGGCCCCTCCGCAGTGCGCGCGCAGTGGACGACGACGTCGATGGCTTCTGAGACCAGGGTGTTGAGCGCCGACATGGGCAGGTCGTTGTCGGCCAGTTGGCAGATGAACCGCAACCGGGTGAGCGCCTGGCGCCCGGAGCCGGCGTGGATGGTGGTGAAGCCTTTGACTCCTGACGACAACGTGAGCAGCAGCGGCAACGCTTCCTTGTCTCGGACCTCACCGACGATCGCCACGTCGGGTGCCATGCGCAAGAAGCCGGCGACCAGCCGGCGGAGATCGATGGCCGGTCGGTCGGCCCGCGCCGGTCGGGTCTGCATGCTGGCCACGTTGGCGATGGGCACGTCGGCCTCGAACACCTCCTCGGCCACCACCACCCGCAGGCTGGGGTCGAGCTCAGCGCAACAACACGACAACATCGTGGTCTTGCCCGAACCCGGGGCGCCGGCGAACACGATGGACGTCTTGGCCCGGACGCACGCGCTCAGGAAGCGGGCGACCGGGTGGCTCAACATGTCGCGCTCGACCAACTGGTCGAGGTCGCGGAAGGCGACGTTGGTGAACTTGCGGATGGAGCATGACCCCACCCGTGGTGACCTGCACTTGTGAACGGGGGTTGACCCCTATAACACCAGGTCAGAAGGGGTAAACCCCTCCCGTTTCGGGTGGTCAACGGCCTATCTCGTGAAGGGGGGATAACCCCCCATTCGCGTCGCGATTGGGTCCTAATTGGGTCCTGCTACCGCTCGCGCCTGACCGCGGCGGCAACCCGACTCGGCGGTGCTTGCGGCGATGACCGGAGTCACGGAGGGCAACGTCCCGGCGACCGCGGGCCGGATGAAGGGCTAGGCCCGCTCGGAGAAGGTGTGACGCTTGTCAAACGTTGGGCTACTGTTGGCGCCCGGTGCCTGTCCGGCGCCCCCGATAGCTTGGAGACGCTTTTTATGAAGCGAGTTCTCATGGCCGCAGCAGTGCCCGCGGCCTTCGTCGTTACATCGTTCGTTGGCGTGGCGCCCGCCTCGGCCCACGACTTCAACTGCGGCGACTTCCGGACGATGGCGGACGCGCAGACTCACTACAACGGGGACACGAGCGATCCCGACGGGCTGGACGGCCCCCCCGGCTCGACCACCGACGGTCAGCCAGGTGTGGCCTGCGAGAACCAGGACTACCCGCAGCCGGGGAACCCAGCCATCTACGGCGCCGATGTCGCGACGCCCCCGCCCGTCGACCCCGCCCCGGTCAACGCTCAAGGCGCAAGCGCTTCGTCTACGGCACCGATGCCGTCGGGTGGTGTGGCCACCGGCTTCGGCGGCGCCGCCGGTCAGCCTCCGGTCCGCTCCTTGCCTGTTGGTCCTGCAGCCATCTTTGCTGTTGGGTTCGTACTCGTCGTCGCTGGCTTCAGGCTTCGCCCCCGCACCCAGTGATCCTGTAGATCCGCTCGCAGGCCGTCACCGTCACGGCCGCAAGCCCGACTGATCCGCGCGGTCGCCTCGCGCCACGGGTCACGGCTCATGCCACACCGAGGCGGAGGCGGTACCTATCAAGCACCGCGCGCTCGGCCAGCGTCCACCCCGCGAAGGACCCCCGGAACGACTCGCCGTTGTCGCCTCCGGTGGCCCTGTAAGCCGCCTGCTCCGGATTCCTGCTCAGTCGGGCACCGGCGAGCACGATCACGCCAGCGAGGTCGGTGGCGACCTCCTGGCGGGTGATCTCGGCCCCATTGCCGTCGACCGTGATGACGGTCCGGAATCCGGCGCCGCGCGTATAGCCGCGGGCAAGCTCGGCGAGCTGACTGACCGCCACGTGGGCGACCATGAGGGCGTCGGCGTCGTCGCCCAGGATCCCGAGGAGGGCTAGGACGTCTTCGCCCACGGGCTGGCGGGTCCAGGCGATCACGGGGTCACGGGGGCCTTGAGGATGAGCACGGCCTCGGGGTGGAGAAGGCCAAGATCCCAGCGGCTCGTTACCTTCACTCCCGTTTGGTCAAAGCCAGCAAACAGCTCGTGGAGCACCTGCACGGAAGGCGCCAAGTCACGGGCCACGGCCACCATCGACATGTCGATGAGGGCCACGGTGCCTACTGGCGTTCGAGAGGTGATTGTGACCGGAATGCCGTCGATGGAACGTCGCCCGGCCACGGTGGGATCGGGTTGGGCCAAATACTGGCCGGAAGTGTCTTTCAGCTTCCTAACCTTTGTCCAGTCGGCGGGGTTGATGAACCACTGCCCACGTGTCGGGTCGACTTCAGCGGCGAGCCATTGGCCAATGGCGTCGAAGAAGCTGTCGTATGAGGTAAGGCTGAGGGCAGCCGACAAAGTCCCCGGTTGCTTGAGAAGTCCAGTAATCGTCTCGCCGACACCAGTGCCGGAGAACAAAGCGACATCGAGGGCTCGGGCAATGTCGCCAACGAGGCGAGCTTGCACCACGGCATCGAGCGCCAGGACGCTGGCCCTGATGCTCTCGTTGCTGATCCGGCTGATCGACTTGATGCCCTTGCGACCGTTCGGCATGAGCGGGACATCATCGAACGTCAACTCCACCTCGGGGATGGCGGCATTCTCAGCCACGAAAGCCGGAGCGGTCGAGCTGACCAGCCGGGGCACGTTGAGCGGACGTGAGGTGTCAAAGACGCGAGGACCCGCGGCCAAAACCACGCTGGCGGCTTCGAGTGGCTCAATGAGAAGACGTGCAACGTCCTCGCCAATAAGCGGCGAAGCGGTCGTGGTGGAAACAGGCGTGGCCATGGTCAGGCTCCGAAGGTTGCGGGTTCACTTGTGGAATTGCCGCGGGTGCCTGCACCGTGGGCGATGGTCGGAGCCTGCCGACCTCGGACCAGACTACTGGCGCAAGGCAGCCATGATGGTCGATGGTGCTGGCGGGGCGTCCTGTGCACCAGCGTCAATGTTGGCGAAACGGCGTTTTGCCAAATGCGGCTTCGCCTCTATGAGGGCCTCGGCCGCCGCGGTGATGGCGGCTTCATCGGGGTACCCCTCCTCGTCGGTGTAGGCACCGTCGGGAAGATCTGTCACGTCCTCCAAAATTCCACCGGCCGCACGCTCCACGGTGGCAGTCATGAGCCGACGGCCCAGGGCCTCCGCCCGGTCCGTGGCGGTCCTGGCCTCGACTCGTCGTCTGGCGGCCTCGTCGCGCAGCGAGCGGATTTCGGGGGCGTCGTCGGGTGTCTCGGGGTCGACCTCGGGGGTCACGGGTTCTGGTGTCTCGGGCTCAGGCATTGGTGGTCCTTTAGTAGAGGGCGTCGGCGGCGCTGGCACGCCGGGCGGCGTCGATCGGGTCGAAGTCGGCGTCGTCGTGGTCGAGGGCGGGGTCGAGGTCGGGCTCATGCTCGGGCTGGTGGCCGCTCGGGTGGCCCTCGGCCAGGCGGGGGAAGTCGGCACGCAAGGCGGTGCGCAGCCTCTTCCGGTCCCGAGCCGGCAGGCCGCCCCATACGCCATAGCCCTCTCCCCCGGGGGAGATGAGCGCGGCGGCCAGACATTCCACCTTGACCGGGCAGGCGTTGCACACCTCGACGGCAGGGCCGACCGGCTCGCCTCGACTCGGGAACATGTAGCCGGGCGCGACACCGCGGCAGGCAGCACGGTGCTGCCACTGGGGGTTGAGCCGGGTCACGACGGGATCACCAGCGTCGGGGCAGCGGGCGGAGCGGTAGTGAGCTGAGCAGCGTCGGACGGGCTCAGATTCACCAGCCGTCCGGCCAGGGCGCCGGGCACACCGGCGCTAAGCAATTTCACTAGGGCGTCGACTTGGCCGGCCGTGGTGGTGGTCTTCGCTTGGTGCCACTTCGGCACTACGAACGGCTCAGGGCGTCCGGTGGCCACCTCGGCCAGGAGGCGGACCGCACGGGCCACGCCGTCGCCGAGAGCGGCTTGACGGTGCGCTACGCGGGCCAGAAGACCGGCCTCCGCGGCCTCAATGGACTCGGCGTTTACTTGTTGCCCACGAGCACCGCCTATGGCCAAATGTCTAGGTACTGATGCTCTACTTAGAAGGTCTTCCGTCAAGCGCTCTAATAGTGCTAGTGGACCAGCAAGGTCAGCCGCAGGGAGCTGGCCCAGCTTCGCAGCGGGATCTTCCACCACCAGGAACCGACCCGGCCCAGCCCCAGCGAACGGATCGACGGGCTGGCCCGTCTCGGGGTCCAGGGGGACCTCGACGCCTGTGGCCCAACGGCGCGGAGCGGCCAGGGCTTCACTGATCACCAGGAGGTCGCATAAGACTTTGTCTATTGCACTTTGGATTCCTTGCAGTGGGGTCAGATCCGACTCGCCCACCGTGTCTGTCATCGAAGCGCGCAGGACGATCGGTGAAACGGGGCAACGGCCCAGCGGGTTCGGGACGACCTCCACCGTCTGCCAAGAGCTGACCGCCATGGCGGTCGGCGCAGCGCCATCGGGATCTAGCGCCACTCCTCCACTAGCGGCGAGCCTGACCACGTCGGCATCGGAGTAGATCGTCAGGCGCGGTCGACCATTTGCGGGGTCGATCCACCTCGTGGCCACGCGGGTCACCGATCCCGTGATTGGCTCAATTTCGTGGACGGTATTACGGGCACTTCCCGCGGTGAGTCGAGGAGCCCCAGTGTCATCCGTCCACGAGGTCAAATAGGCACGGCCATGGCGTAAGACATCGAGCCAGAGAAGAGCCTCGGAACTAGCGGGCATTGACGCTCGCCATAGCGAAAACAGGTCCGGCCGTTCGGTGCCATTGGTGGCGAAGCCACTAAGGGCAAGCCTTTCAGCAGTTGCACCGATTGCGAACCTGGCCCAGTTTGCGCCCACGCGCAGGAGGTCGCCGAGGTCGGCGTCGAGCTTGCGCGCTGCCAACAGGCGAGAACCGCCCAGGCTTCCACCGAAGACTTCGTCTAGCCCGCGAACGCGATCGGCGCTGGTGTCGATGCGCCGTGATAGCGCTATGGCAAGGTCGGCGGGGGACGGCACAAGTGCAATCCTGCCGCATTGAGCCAATGCCCTACTTCATGCCCAGGGGTTATCCTAAAAGACGTAAGCCTTGCGTCGAGCAGTCGGCCGCCCTCTGTGCCATGCGGCCCGCTCGACCGCCAGAATCATGGCCACCGCCAGGTCGATCTTGCGGGGACTATTTTTCTGGTCCTTCGTGGGGACGTCGCCTTGTGTGGTCCGCCGGGCAACGACGTTGCCGATATGGCGGGCAAGGTCGGCATCGCCGTCATGGGCGAGACGACCTTCAGCTATGAGCGAGTAAGCGCGATCGGTCGCCGGACCCATGCGACTGACCACGTTCGTCGGCAACTCGACCACCCGACCGGGGTGCGTCTCGGCGAGGGCCTCCAGCTCGGTCCTCCATCCCCACGGGTCTGCCGACAACTCCCGCACGTCATAGCGGGCCATGACCTCGTGGATCGTGCCCAGCACCTCGGCGCGTGGCACTCGCCATCGAGGGTTGCCAGGGTTCTCCCAGCAGCCGAGGACGGCCACGAAGGGGTCCTCATCGAGGGTGGCGGCCACCAGTGCCGTCGAGTCACCCGACGCCGACCCGTCGAAGCCGACGACGATGGGTTCACCGGGCTCCAGGACCCTCGAAACTCCGAGGCGGTGCCACATGCCCCAGCGCAGCCAGCTCGACGCCATTGAGGTCCACTGGGCCAGGCGGTAGGTCCGGAAGCTCTCCTCGCGACTGGTGACGAGGTTCGCCCGGAGAGCCTCGGGGTCGAGGAAGCCAGCGTCGATGGCCGGATTGGCAGCACGCCACGCGTCCTCATCATCGAGAGCGCAACCGTCTGGGGCAGCCCACTCACGGAGCCAGAGACGCGGATCGTCAGGGTGCTGGCGGCCATGGGAGACCAGTCGCCAGAGCGGACCCTCGCGATCCCCTCCGGGCGTACTGATGGCCACGAGCCTCGACTCCGGGCGCTTCCCGAGGGCCAGGTCCACGGCCTCGAACGTTGTCGGACCCACGTCGGCCAGCTCGTCGACAACGGCCAAGCTCGGGTCGAGGCCCTGCAACTTGTCGGGCGACGCCGGGAGGGCGATCACCTCGGCATCGCGGCCCGGCACGCCGATCTTCTTGGCGAAGATCTGGCTCCGGGCGCTCAGCTCGTCGCTGAGTTCCACCATGCGCCGCGCTTGGGCCATGAGGTGGAGTGCTTGGCGTTCGGTAGGAGCCACGATGGCCGCAGTCGCCGACCACGGACCCCCAAAAACTTCAAAGAGGGAAACTGCCGCCAGAAGTGTGCTTTTACCGTTGCCACGTCCACATGTGACGATGGCCTGACGATGACCAGGTGCGAAGATCCCGTCGAGGATCTCCCGCTGAAACGGCGCCAGACGTAGCGGCTCAGTGGCTCGGTGACCCCTCGGGGTGACGCACCACCGTTCGATCCACGCCGCGGCACGAGCACCACCGTCGGGCGGGAGGTCATCGGAGCCGGGCAGCGGGGTCCGGTCGACCTCGGCTTTCGGGCCGGCCTTCACGGCTCGACCGCCGAGCTGGTGTGTAACGCCCTCTCGGTCTCCCCCGGCGGGTCCGGGACCCCCAGCGAAGCCGGGACCCCCCCAGGGGCGTTGTGAGTGGAATGGTGGCATCTGACGCACAGGACCTCGACGCCTGTCGCAAGATCTGGCAGCTCCGGGCCCGCGTGCTCGACGGGCTCGACGTGGTGGACCTCAAGGTGGGCAGCGTCACCACACTTCGAGCAGAACGGCTGAAGTCGCCGGGCGCGCTTCGAGAGCGTGTTCCAAGAGGTTCCGTATTGAGGTCGACGTCGACGACGTCGATCGGGCAGGCGACACGCCGAGCACCGGGACTCAGCACCGGGCACACCACAGCCCAGACAGGGCGTGAGCACTTGCACTCCAGGCGTGGGCATGGGTCCAGGATGCTTCCCGCTTGGTGCCTGGGCTGGTGATGTTCGAGGGGTACACCGCACGGACACGAAGGCTGTGGGGTAATGTTGCCCGATCGCCCGCCAGCGGGGTGGGTCTACGGGGGGAACCATGTCCACAACGCCACCACCACCACCGCCACCTGGCTCGACTCCACCGCCTCCGCACGGGGGTGCCCCCTACCGTGGGTCCGGTAATGCGAAGGCCGACGCCAAGGCTGCGAAGGCATACGCGAAGGCCAGTCGGCCGTTCTACGCCAAGAAGCGCTTTTGGCTCCTCGGGATCATCGTCATTGTGATTGGCGTCATTGCTCTTAGCAGCGGCGGCGGCGGAGACGACGACAAGAAGGTTGACACCGCCGGCGAGTCAACCGACACCAACAACGACTCCGGCAGCGTGGCCAGCGCGGGCGAGAACGACGAGGTCGATGACGTAAAGATCGACACCTGCGGCCGTGACGACACCACGAATTTCGGTAAGGCCGCGATCACCGTGACGAACAACTCGTCGGATCCGTCGAGCTATGCGATCGAGATCAAGTTCGAGTCGGCAGATGGCAAGACGTCCCACGGCACGGGCTCGGCGTTCATCACTCAGCTCAATAACGGCCAGACCCAGATGGAAGAGGTCCTGAGCTTCGCCGACTTCCCCGACGGCGGCGTGTGCACCATTGCAGACGTGGAGCGGCTCGCCTCCTGACGTTTCCCGCGGTTTGAGTACCGTCTCATAGGCGGGGCCCCTTCCACAGCTCCGTGGCCCACACGGCGGGTGCTGTGCACGCTGTGCTTATAGTCAGGCAGATTTCTGTGACCAAACATTTCCAGACACTTCGTGTGGACGGTTCGGGCTGTGCAGGAGGGCCACCCCCGGTGACCTGCGGTTGTGTAAGTGTGCAGGGGTGTCAACGATTTGCCGGAAATCTCCCTGACTATAAGCACGCTGCGCACAGCGTGGCCCGTGATCTCGCCCTCAGAGGCCCTTGAACCCCCAGACCGTGCGCTGCCGACCCGAGCTGTCACGACGGCGTGAACGCACGCCTCCAGCAGCCCTCAAGCATGTGGCCAGCCCTGCGCCGTCGATGACCTCGCCCGAGCGGCGGAGGCGGGTGAGCAGCTCGGCGCTCTCCACGTAGAGGGTGGCCCCGATGCGGTAGTAGCTCGCGACGTCCAGGCCCTCGGCGTGGTCGTCGACCTTCAGCGTGAAGCTGTGGTCCCGGCCCTGGACGAAAGCCAGCCCTCGGCCCGCTGCGGTCAGGTCTTCGGCGGCGACCTGTTCCGCCGCGTTCATGAGCACCCTTGCGATCGGTGGCCACGCCTTGGGCTTCCCAGCGACCATGAGGCGCTCGGGGTATGCATTTGTGGCCTCCAGGATGCGCGGCCTCGTGCGGGCGAACTCGCTGAGCATGGTCGAGGTCACGGTCGCCGACCCGGCTGCGCCGTGGATCCGCCAGAACGCGGGCTCGGCATTGACCCGCTCGACCCGCTCAATACAGTCGGCGTCCTTTAGGCCGAGCCACAGGTTCGCCAGGCGGAGGCACTCGGCTCGTAGGCCCGCCTTGTGGGCCGTCAACTCGGCGTCGGTCAGTACCTCGGGGTGCTCGGCGACCGCGTAGGCAGTCAGGCTGCCGTGGCTGCCGGCGCCCGCGATGGCCTCGCCCACGTCCGGCAGGCGGTCGAGCAGCTCGGTCTCATCGATGGTGGTCATGCGACCTCCTCGGGGGCGTGGGCGAACAGGGCGTCGATGTAGGTCAACCATTCGGAGTCGGATACGGGTGGAATCGAGCGGCCCGCTGCGGCCGACAGGAGCGGCCGGGCGAACCATTGCGCGCACCAGGCGCGCAGTGGGAGGGCAACTTGGTTGCCGTTGTCGAGTGGCACTAGGAGACCGCCACGCGATGAGCGCAGCGACCGGGCGACCGCCACCAGCTCGCGCCGGTCGCTCGGCATCTCGATCAGCTCGGCCGTCTGCTGGCCGAGCATCTCGACGAGGTCGGCGACCTCGTCGCGCTCGACATCGTTGAGGCCCTGCACAAGATCGGCGGCCCACTCACTGGCCACCATGGGGCAGTCGGCGGCATCGACATCTCGGAGTCGGTCCGCTAGGGACCGGGCGCCGGGGGGTACCATCGTCGGGTGTCCGAGGGGTCGGGCGCGGGAAGTGTTGTTGTCGGCGCCCGGGCCGGAAGGGCCGGGCGCTTTCGCGCTTACGGTCATGCGGGGTCCTCCTTGTAGTAGAGCCGATCAATCATCCACTCCACCCAGGGGCCCGAGTCGGTCGGCAGGTCGGCCACCGGGACGCCGCAGGCGAGGAGGAGGGGCCTCATAACGTTGATGTCGAGGAGGACTTCCGAAGGAAGGGTGAGGTACGCGCCCTCGCCAAGGTCGACCGTGGTGCATCGTCTGTTATTCGGGTCGGTCATGGTGTCGATCTCCTGGTTGTAGGTGGTGCGGAGCCGACATGGTACCATGAAGTGCAGAAAATGCACTCTATGTAGGAGGGGTCAACCCCCATGGCAAGCACCGTTCGCACACCCCCAGCCCGGCGCCAGATCGCCGCCGCGCTGGACAGCTCGACCTACTCGACGGTCGACGCGATGGCTCTGGAACTCGGTCGCACGAAGGCCTCGATCGCGGCCGATCTGATCGACCAGGGAATCAGGGCGCTACGCGCCGAGGCGGCCTGCGGGGACACGCTCGCCGACGTCCTCGAAGGCGGCGCCGCCCCGGATCCGGTCGTGCTGACGCTCATCGACGCCATTGAGGACCGTCTCGATCGACTGGCGAAGACCAGTGTCACCACGGCCAACCGCCAGGCGGTCGACACCGGTGTGGCCTTCCTCCGGTGGGCGGGCGAACGGGCTAGCACCTCCGAGGAGATGGCCGGAGTGCTGACCGCCCCGGCCGGTGTGGTGCTAGACGACCTGGCCCGGCGCGAAGGCCAGGGCGCAGCACTTGCCCTCGCCAAGTCCTTCGAGCGCTTCCTTCACCGCTCATCGGCCGACCGCTACGGGGCGGAGGGCTGATGGCCCGCAACGGAAGCGGCATTATCAAGATCGGCACCGGCCGGGCGGTGCGCTACAAGGCTCGGTACAGGGCGCCAAACGGGACCACCGACGGGGCCTCTCGGTCGAAGACCTTCACCACCCGCGCCGACGCCGCGGCGTTCCTGGCCAAAGTCCGGACCTCGCTCGCCAGCGGTCTCTACGTGGACCAGGCCGCGGGGTCCGAGACCCTCGCTGCCTTCGTCGAGCAATGGCTCACGGCCCGGTCTCCCGCGTGGAGACCGAACACGGTCCGAGCCAAGCGCTCCGCGATGAACCACATCACCAGGGCGCTCGGCCACCTCCGTCTCGGCGCGATCCGTAGCTCCCACGTGAAGGGCTTCGGCGCGGGCCTCGACCTCGCTCCGAGCACGAAGCGTTTCGTCCTCCAGGTGCTCGACGGGGTCCTCGCCAGCGCAGTCGACGACGGGCTCATCGCCACGAACCCCGCCCGCACGCGCTCGGGCCGGAAGGTCGTTACCCCTGCACCTCGCGACGACGCGGTGAAGCGGGCGGACATCCTCTCGCTAGATGACATCGCGGCGGTGATCGCCGCGACCCCTGGCCATCTCCGCGCCGCGTTCGAGGTCATGGCGGTAACGGGTCTTCGAGCTGGTGAAGCGGCCGGGCTCACGGTCGAGTCGGTCGACTTCTTGAAGCGCACGCTTCACGTCGGCCAGCAAGCGCAGCGGTCCAAGATCGTGGCACCGAAGACGAAGGCGTCAGTCCGGACCATTCCCCTCGCCGACCGCGGGCTGATGGCGCTGGCCGAACACCTCCGCCACCACCCCCGACCCGACGGTGGGCTGATCTTTCTCGGGGCTCAGGGCGGGGTCATCGACTCGACGAAGCTCGCCTCGACGTGGCGCAAGGCGGCCGACAGGGTCGGCGTGAAGACCTCGGGAACCCATGACCTCCGCCACCGCGTCGCCTCCGATCTGTTGGAACGGGGCGTGTCGGTGGTGGCGGTCGCGGCCCTCCTCGGCCATGCCTCGCCGACCATCACGCTTGGCACCTACGCGCACTTGATGCCCTCGACGGAGGACGGTCTCCGGGCGGCAATGAACGCCGAGCCTGCGTCGATTGGGGCCCCATTGGGGCCTGTCGAGGTCCCCAAGAGTCGATAAGTCCAGCTCAGAGGGCCTATCCGGGGCGTCTGGTGAACTTGCGGATGTTGACCACCACGTGGCCGCCGCGCCCGATGTCGCCGTGGACGATGTGGAGGCGCGAGCCGTCGTCGAGCTGGGCGTCCTGGAGACCTTCGGTGGGGTCGAGCTTTCGGTGGGCGCTCGACGCGTCCTCGAGGATCTTGGTGAGCGTCCGCATCACGTGGGCGTCGTCGTGGAAGACCTCGTCGTGGTACCCGCTCGGTCCCTGGTGTCGCTTGACGAAGATCTCCGCCGGCGCGTTGATCATGATCTCCCAGACGTCGTTGTCGGCGAGGAGCGGGGCAAGGGGGCCGTAGCCGGTGAGGTTGCGGACGGCCCGTTCGACGAGGCGGTGCGGGTCCGAGAGGTCGAACGGGCGGATGCCACGCTTGTGGTCGGCGGACCACCGGGCCACCGTGTCCTCCACCAGCGCCTGCATCCCGGAAGGCTCAGCATCGGTGTCGAGCGACAGGTCACGTGCTCGGGCCTGGACCAGTTGCTCGATCTCCTCGAGCGGCGACGGGTCGCTCACGATGAGGCCTCCTCGTCGTCGCCCCAGTGCCCCAACGAGCCGGGTACGACGGTGACGGGCTCCACTGGTTTGGCGGCCAGGTCGCGAGCGGGGAGGCGGTCGAGCACGGCTCGGACGGCATCTGCGGTCGGGGCGACCATGGCACCGGGGAACCGGCTCAGGTCGCGGTGGAGGTGGTCGACGTTGCGGCGCTCGGACACGTAGACCGGCCCCAGGTGCGGGTCGGATCGGTCAGCGGCTCCGGTCAGGACGGCGATGGCTCGGGTGAGCTCGGCACGAGCCCGGCTCTGGCGCGGCGCCCGGTTGACCACCACCAGGATGCGACCGTCGCCGACGCCGTGTCCCCGGAGGTCCTCGAGCTGCGCCACCAGGCCGTGGATGCCGGAGATGGACGGCGTGGCCACGACGACCGCCAGGTCGGCTTGGCCGAGGGTGGAGCGGGCCAGCAGGTTGCGGTCCTCGAGGTCGAACGACCCGGTCTCGACCTCACCTTCGACATCGGCGTCGGTGTCGGCCACCACGATCCGTGCCGAGCGACGAAGACCATCGAGTGCCGCGTCAAAGGCGCGGGACCGGATGGTCACCCAGTCCCGGGAGCGGCGGAGCCCGAGCAGCAGGCGGTACCCACGGTGGGGCACGTCGAAGGTGAGGCAGCGAAGCTGCTCGATCGTCGGTCGACCGCTGCGGTGAGCTTCAACCAGCTCCTGCAGGCCCGGGACCACGTCCTGGGCGTCGTGGAGCAGAGCCTGGTGAGCATGGTGGGCGAAGTCGGCCAGCACGACATCGCCGGCGTAGCGGGCGTCGTGGGCCAGGCCCTGCGCCAAGGCGGCAGCCACGGTGGACGTCCCCGAACCGGAGCGGCCGGTGACCGCGACCAGACGTCCCTGCCATGCCGCCGATGCGGTGGCGACGGCGCCCGGGGCGGTGACCTCCTCGTCGGCCATGCCGACCATCTGGCAGTGGGTGACCAGGGCGTCGAGCAGCGCCGCCCGGTCGAAGCCGTGGGCCAAGGTCGAGGCCGCACCCAGGGAGGACCAGTCGGGTCCCGTCCCCACCGACTCGGCGACGATGCTGGGGATGGCGGCGTCGGCGAGGGTCGCCAGGAGGTCGCGGTCCACCGCCGGAAGCCGGCCGTCGAGCAGGGCGGCCGAGAAACGACGACCGCCGCCCACCCTCGCCCGCAGTTCCTCGACCGAGACGCACTTTACGAACTCGACCGGGATGGATCCCGAGGTCGACCATCGGGCGACCTCGGTGAACCAGTCGGACCGCACGTGGCCCAGGCCGATGACGACGTAGCGCTCGGCGCTCATCCCCCGCCTCCCCCATCGGCCTCGGTGCCGGTGACCCGCAGGACGGTGACGGTGGCTGCCCTGGCCGCAGTGACCAACGCCTCGGCGTCGCTCGCGCTCTCGACCGCCACCGTGATCGTCTGAGACCGGCTCTCCCCCAGGCCGTCGCCGCCCGACGAGTCGATCCGGCGGATCGTGGAGTCGGCGAGGACCCTGGTGCTCGTCGGGCCTTCGGAGTCCTCCGTGGTGGCGATCACGTCGATGCGGTCGCCGGCGCGCAACGTGCCGGCGACGGCCCAGTCGGCCTCGACGGCAAAGGAGACCTCCCGGGTCGAGGGAGTACCGGCCGCCGGAGCGATCGAGCCGGCCTGGAGCAGTTCACCGTCCTGGATGGGGCCGAGGGCGACCGCGCCCACGATGCCGTCGGCGTCGTCGAACGCCGCCGGCTGCAGGGACTCGGGTAGGTCGACGCTCGACCACCGGACGTCGCCCGCCTCGATGCGCTCACCGGGACCGATCGGCCGAGCGGCCACCAGGTAGCGACCGCCGGTGGCCGTGCCCGAACCGGTAGCCACCACCCAGGTCCCGACGGCGGCCAGCGCGACGAGCAGCCCGCCGACGACGGCTCGGCTCCCAGGCAAGCCTCGCCGGGGACGGATGGTGCGGCCAGCGGCTCCGTTGGAGCCTGATGCGGACCGGTCGAGCGGTCGCGGACACTGGTCGGTGAGCGTCGAGGTGGAGGACACGCGATCGCCTCTCGTGGTCGAGTCTTTCGGTCGGGGAGCACGACATGACTCAGAATGGCACAGATCAGGCGGTAATGCTACGACAGGAGACGAGCCGAAGGAAGACCACGGTCATCGCAGTGCCGCAGCGTGTCCAGACACCCGGCCGGTTGGACTGTTGCCCGTTGTGCGGGCCGGCAAACCTGCGATGGACAAAGAGATGGAGCGGCGCCGTGGTCTGTTGCCGTCGCCCCGGATCGCAACAGGAAACACCGCAGCTACCGGGTCCACCATGAAAGGGCCCGTGGGGTCTACGATGGGCCCATGTCCAGCCCCATCGAATGGCTCAGCACCGCGGATGCCGCCAAGTTCCTTGGCATCACCCCGCGGACCCTCTATCGCTTCATCGACGAGGGCCAGATCCCCGGCCACCGCTTCGGCCGGGTCATCCGGCTCAAACAGTCCGACGTCGACCAGTTCATCGAGGACACCCGGATCGTCCCCGGCACCCTCGAGCACCTCTACCCCGAGATCCTCTCCAAGACCGACCGGCCGGACTGAGCACAGTCGGTCGCCGTGGCGTCAGGTCAGCACCACGTCGGTCACCGCGACCAACGGCACATAGGTGATGTCGCCGACGGGGCTGCGCAGCAACAACAGGTCCTGGCCCACGCCGCGGAGCTCACCGGCCACGCCGTCGCCGTCGACGGTGTGCGCCGACACCCACGGCCGTTCACCGGCCAGGTCCTGGAGCACGGCGGCGAGCGAGGCCTCCACCCGTTCCGCCCTTTCCGACGTGTCCCCGACGGTGGCCGCGGAGGAGGGCTCCGCCCGGATGGCGGTCACGGCCCGGTGCGGCACCAGGGTGGATTCGCCCGCCGATGACCGCAGGCCCACGAAGTCGGCGCCGATGGTGCGGATCACCCCGCGCAGGGTGCGGCCGGTGACCGTGGACACCGCCAGAAGCCGGTCGTGTTCGGCCAGGTCGACGAGGACGCCACCGAAGCTGCCCTCATCGGTGGCTTGGCGGCGCAACCAGTGCTCTCGCCGACGGGCCTCGACTGCAGAGGCGGCCCGCTGGTGGTCGGTCAGCTCGCGCAGGTCGGCATCGAGGTGATCCGAACCTCCGGGGGGCTCGGGCAAGGGCATCGGGCCCGAGCGTACCGACCGGCCATCCCACCGTCGGGTAGACGCCTCGGCGGTACGATGCTCCCAGTCCGCACGGAAAGCCCGCTTTGACCACCACGCAACTCACGATCCACGTTCCCGGCAACCACCTGATGGGGCCACTGCTCGGCGAACGTGACGAACTGCTCCGCATGGTCGAGACCGCCTTCCCCGCTGCCACCATCCACGTGCGGGGCAACGAGGTGGCCATCGACGGCCCCGATGCCGAAGCGGTCGGCCGGCTGTTCGACGAACTGGTCACGCTGCTCCAGGCCGGCCAGGAGGTCGACCTGGCCCTCCTCGGCCGCACCATCGAGATGGTCAAGGCCCACGAGCGACCGTCGGAGGTGTTCACCACCGAGGTGCTCAAGGCGGCCAAGGGTCGGCGGGTGCGGCCCAAGACGTCGGGCCAGAAGCGCTACATCGACGCCATCGCCGACAACATCGTCACGTTCGGCATCGGCCCGGCCGGTACCGGCAAGAGCTGGCTGGCGGTGGCCATGGCCGTGCAGGCGCTGCAGGCCAAGACCGTCGACCGCATCATCCTCACCCGCCCGGCGGTGGAGGCGGGCGAACGGCTCGGCTTCCTCCCCGGCGACCTCATGGCCAAGGTCGACCCGTACCTGCGCCCCCTCTACGACGCCCTCCACGACATGGTCGACGCCGAGGCCGCCGCCCGCCTCCTGGAGCGCGGAACCGTCGAGGTGGCGCCCCTCGCCTTCATGCGCGGCCGCACCCTCAACGGCAGCTTCATCATCCTCGACGAGGCCCAGAACACCACCCCCGAGCAGATGAAGATGTTCCTGACCCGCATCGGGTTCGGATCCAAGGCCGTCATCACCGGCGACACCACCCAGGTCGACGTACCGGGCGGCCGCTCGGGCCTCGGCGGCATGGAGAAGCTCCTCACCGGGATCGAGGGCCTGGCGTTCGTGCGCCTCACCGGCCGCGACGTGGTGCGGCACCGCATCGTGGCCGACATCGTCGACGCCTACGAGCGCGACGCGCCGGGTCGTTCGTGATCCGCCCACCAACGCCGGGTGGTGCGCGCCTGCGTCGCCGGGCCGACGAGGGAACGGTCGAGGTCTTCGTGGCCGACGAGCAGGACGCGCAGGAGGTCGACGTGGCCCGTTGGGAGGCGCTGGCCCGTCAGGTGCTCGAAGCCGAGGGGGTGAGCGGCGATGCCGAGCTGGCCGTCTTGTTCGTCGACGAAGCATCCATGGCCGAGCTCAACGCCACGTTCATGAGCCAAGCGGGCCCCACCGACGTGCTGGCGTTCCCCATCGACGCCACCGAAGCCGCTGATCACGTCGGTGTCGGACGCTCGCCCGACGGCTCGACCTCGGGCCCCGACCGCGACCAGTCCGACCTGCCCATGCTGCTGGGAGACGTGGTCATCTGCCCGGCCGTGGCCGCCCGCAACGCCCCCCACCACGCATCGATCTACGTCGACGAGGTGGCGCTGCTCATCGTGCACGGCATCCTCCACGTCCTGGGCATGGACCACGCCGAACCCGACGAGACCGCCCGCATGCAACGGCGCGAGCGCACGCTCCTCGAGCAGTTCCACAGGAGTACTCGATGATGCCCCCAGCGCCCGACGAACCGCCCAGATGTGCCGCCGCTGCGCCCCCGCCTGTCGGAACCTGCTCAGGTCCCGTTGATCCCGAGCTGCGAGGTACCCGGTGACGGGGATGGGAGTGATGGCGGTCGAGCTCACGACCACCGACATCTGGTTGATCGCCGCCATCCTGGTCCTGTTGTTCATCGCCATCATAACGGCGGTGGCAGAGACGTCCATCGTGCGGATCACCAGGGCCAAGGCCATCGGTCTGGCCGAGGACGGCCGAGCGGGCGGCAAGGCGCTCGTCGCTTTGGTGCAGGCCCCGGAGCGCTGGATCAACGCCCTGCTCCTGGTGGTGCTGATCTGCCAGATCGTGCAGGCCACCCTCACCGGCGTGGTCTCGGGCCGCCTCTTCGGTGGCGTCGGCGTGGCCATCGCAACCTTCGCCAACGTGGTGGTCACGTTCGTGCTGGCTGAGGCTGCGCCCAAGACGTGGGCGCTGCAACACACCGAGAAGGCGGCACTGGCCTCGGCCCGGCCGGTGAAGGTCCTGGTCGACTTCGGACCGCTGCGGCTCGTGTCGCGGGCGCTGATCGGGCTCACCAACGTGATCCTGCCGGGCAAGGGGCTCAAGGAGGGCCCCTTCGTCTCCGAGGAGGAGCTCCTGGCGGTGGCGGCTGAGGCCCACGAGTCCGATGCCATCGACAAAGACGAGCGGCGCCTCATCGAGTCGATCATCGAGTTCGGCGACACGGTGGCCCGCGAGGTGATGGTGCCCCGCCCCGACATGGTCACCGTCTCGCACGACTTCCGGGTGGCCGACGTCATGGAGGTGATCCTGCTCAACGGCTACAGCCGCCTGCCGGTGCTGGGCGAGGGCATCGACGACATCGTCGGCCTGGTCTTCGCCAAGGACCTCATGCGCGCCGAGCGCGACGGGCACGAGAACGAACCCGTGTCGGGCCTGGCCCGGGCGGCGCGGGCCGTGCCCGAGACCAAGCCGGTGGCCGAGCTGCTTCGGGAGATGCAGGCCGACCAGTTCCACATGGCGGTGGTCATCGACGAGTACGGCGGCACCGCCGGCCTGGTCACCCTGGAGGACCTCATCGAGGAGCTGGTCGGCGAGATCGTCGACGAGTTCGACATGGAGGACGCCCGCATCGAGCCGGTGGCCGGCGGCGGCGTGCGGGTCAGCGGCAGCCTCACGATCGACGACGCCAACGACCTGATCGACATCGCGCTCCCCGAAGGGGAGTTCGACACCGTCAGCGGCCTGCTGCTCGCCCGACTGGGACGCATGGCGGTGGTGGGCGACGTGGCCGAGTGCGACGGCGCCCAGCTCACCGTGGAGCGGGTCCAGGGCCGCCGCATCATGCGCGTCCGCATCGAGAAGGCCACCCTCGACGGGGGATCCGAGACGCAAGCCGAAGCGGTCACGGCCTCCGCCGATGACCTGGGCTGACGGACGCTCCCTGCCCGCCGACGGCGGTGGCTGGTGAAGTCGGGTTTCGTGACCCTGGTGGGGCGGCCGAACGTCGGCAAGAGCACGCTGCTCAACGCCATCTTGGGCCAGAAGGTGACGATCGTGTCCGACAAGCCGCAGACCACGCGCACCCAGGTGCGCGGCGTGCTCACCCGGCCCGACGCCCAGGTGGTCTTCGTCGACACGCCGGGCATCCACCGGCCCCGCACGCTCCTCGGCGAGCGCCTCAACGAGACGGCCACCAGTGCCATCGGTGACGTCGACGTGGTGTGCCTGGTGGTCGACGCCACCGCTCCGATCGGCAAGGGCGACAAGTGGGTGGCCTCGCGGGTGCCACGCGACGCCATCATCGTGGTCAACAAGACCGACCTGGCCCCGCCCACCGACGTGCTGGCCCAGCTGACCAACGCGGCCACCCAGCTCGACGGCGGCGACGAGTACTTCCCGATCTCGGCCCAGACCGGCGATGGCGTGGCCGAGCTGGTGACCACGATCATCGCCCGGCTCCCCGAGGGCCCGTCGTACTACCCCGACGACATGGTCACCGACGTACCCGAGGCCTTCTGGGTGGCCGAGCTGGTGCGCGAGCAGCTGTTGGCCGTGACCCGGGACGAGGTGCCGCACTCGGTGGCCACTCGGGTGACCGAGTGGGAGTGGCCGCGCATCCGCGTCGAGATCCTGGTGGAGCGCGACTCCCAGAAGGGGATCGTGATCGGCAAGAAGGGCTCGGTCCTGAAGGCGGTGGGCATCGCCGTGCGCTCGCAGCTTCCGCCCGGCGCGTTCATCGAGCTCTTCGTCAAGGTCGACAAGGACTGGCAGCGCCGCCCCAAGGCCCTGGAGCGCCTCGGCTACTGATCGCCGTCGATGGTGACCCGGCGCAGGAACGTCTCGGCGTCGGCGCGGTCCTTGGTCCGGGGGAACGGGGGTAGCGCGTCGAGGAGGGTCCAGCGGTAGCTGCGGGCCCTGGCCAGGCGGGGATCGAACACGGCTACCACCCCTTCGTCGGTGGTGGTGCGGATGAGGCGTCCGACGCCCTGGGCCAACATGGTCGAGGCTCGGGGCAGGTCGATGAGGCGGAAGGCGTCGGCCTTGGCCCCTTCCCGTCGGGCTTGGAGCAGCGGTTCGTCCGGGCGGGGGAACGGCAGCCGGTCGATGGTCACCAGCGACAGCGTGCGGCCGGGCACGTCGATGCCCTGCCAGAAGCCCATGGTGGCGAACAGCGAGGCGGATTCGTCGCCCGTGAAGGCGGCCACCAGCGCCGGCTTGGGCAGGTCGCGCTGGCCCAGGACGGGCGTGGCCAACCGAGGGCGGAGGGCTTCGATGGCGGCTTCCATGGCCCGGTACGAGGTGAACAGGGCGAGGGTACGGCCGCCAGCGGCGGTGATCAGCGCAGCCAGCTCGTCGTGGACGGCTGGGTCGAAGCCGGGTTCGCGTGGGTCCGGCAGGTGGGCGGCGCAGTAGAGGAGGCCGTTGGTCTCGTAGTCGAACGGGCTGCCGACGTCGACCTCGTCGTGGGCGCCGGCGACGAGCCCCAGGCGCTCGGCCAGGCCGGCAGGGAGGGTGGCGCTGGTCAGGACGGTGGGGCGCCGGTCCCACAACCCGACCCGGAGCAGATCGGCCACGTCGATGGGCGCCACCCGCATCCTGGGGTTGCTGTCGGGCCCCTCCACCCAGGCCACCGAGGTGGCTGGCACCTCGAGCGCGGCGGCCACGTCGACCATCAGCCCCGTGGTGAGCTGGACGGCCCGGGTCCGGCGGGTGCCCACGTCGCCGCCGGCGTCTTCGGGGACGGCCCGCAGCCCGGACGCCACCCGGTCCAGCCGGGCCCGGGTGAGCGCGAGGGCGTCGGCGATGTCGGCGTCGAGGGCGCCCCGGAGCCGGCGACCCACGTGCCTGCTGAGCACGCCTGACAACAGCGTTGCTGAGGTTTCCACGTCGTCGACCAGCCCCGGATCTTCGAGGATGGCCCGCACCGACCGAGCCAGGTTCGAGAAGCGGCCGGCGGAGATCTCGAAGCCGCACGTGTCGGACACGATGTCCTCGAGCTGGTGGGCTTCGTCCACCACCACCAGGTCGTGCTCGGGCAGCACGGCGCCGTCGGTGGCCAGGTCGAGGCCCAGCAGGTGGATGTTGACCACCACCACGTCGGCCTCGGCCGCTCGCCGACGGGCTGCCTCGGCGAAGCACACGTCGCCCTTCGGGCACCGGCTGGCACCAGGGCACTCCTGGGCCGACACGCTCACCGCCGCCCACGCCTGGTGCGACGGCTCGGCCGCCAGCTCGGCCCGGTCGCCCGAGGTGGTCTGCGCCGCCCACAGCTTCAAGGCCGTGAGCTCGGCGGGGGAGGCCCGGGTGGCCAGGCCGTCGAGCGCCAACTGCCCGGCCCCGGAGATCTCGGCGATGCGCTGTTGGCACACGTAGTTGGACCGGCCCTTGAGCACGGCGAAGCTGAAGTCGCGACCCAGGTGGTCAGTCAGCAGGTGGTCAGTCAGCAGGTGGTCAGTCAGCAGGTGGTCAGTCAGCAGGTGGTCCTGGAGGAAGGGCAGGTCCTTGCCCGCCAACTGATCCTGGAGGGCTTTCGTCGCGGTGGCCACCACCGTCCGCCGGCCCGACAGGATCGCCGGCACCAGGTAGGCCCAGCTCTTGCCGGTCCCGGTGCCGGCCTGGGCCAGCAGGTGGCGCTTCTCGCTGATGGCCACGGCCACCGCTGCGGTCATCTCGTCCTGCGGCTTGCGTCGTTCACCAGCCGGTGACGCCTCGGCCAGCCGGCCCAGGGCGGCGACGGCGCGGTCGGCAGCTTGCACCCGCCGAACCTACCGGCCGCCCCCGCCCTCAACGGCGACCCGATCAGGTGGCCCGTTCGGGGGTCGACCATGGCCGGGCCGGGTGAGGGTCGGCCGGTAGGTTGGCCAGCCGTGGACCTGACCGGCATCGACCCTGCGCGCATGCCGCGCCACGTGGCCGCGGTGATGGACGGCAACGGTCGGTGGGCCACGCAGCGGGGCCTCAAGCGCACCGACGGCCACGCCGCAGGAGAGGAGGCCCTCTTCGACGCCGTCGACGGGGCGATCGAGCTCGGCCTCGGGTGGTTCACCGTCTACGCCTTCAGCACCGAGAACTGGAAGCGCCCCACCGACGAGGTGCGCTACCTCATGGGGTTCAACAAGGGGATCCTGGACCGCCACGCCGAGGACCTCCACTCCCGCAACGTGCGCATCCAGTTCATCGGCCGACGCGATTGGCGGGTGCCGCGTGGCGTGGGCAGCCGTGTCGACTGGGCCACCGACCTCACCAAGGACAACACCGGCCTCACCTTCACCGTCGCCTTCAACTACGGGGGCCGGGCTGAGATCGTCGACGCCGTGAAGGCCCTGGTGGCCGACGGCGTCCAGGCCGACAAGGTCGACGAGAAGGCCATCCGGGCCCGCCTGTACGACCCCTCGATGCCCGACCCGGAGCTGATGGTCCGCACCTCGGGAGAGTTCCGCATCTCCAACTACCTGTTGTGGGAGCTGGCCTACAGCGAGCTGGTCTTCACCGATGTGCTCTGGCCCGACTTCCGCAAGCAGGACCTGGCCGACGCCATCCGCGAGTACCAGGCCCGCGAGCGTCGCTTCGGCGGCGTCCGGTCGGGCTGACCCCGTGGCGCTGTACCGCGACCAGGGCATCGTGCTGCGCACCTACAAGCTGGGCGAGGCCGACCGGATCGTCTCGTTCATCACCGAGCGCCACGGCAAAGTGCGCGCCGTGGCCAAGGGCGTCCGCAAGACCAAATCGAAGTTCGGGGCGCGCCTCGAACCCACCAGCCACGTCGCCCTGCAGCTCTACGAGGGCCGCGAGCTCGACATCGTCACCCAGGCCGAGTCGATCGACCACTTCAAGGCCATCCGCGAGGACCTCGACCGCCTGACCCGGGCCGTGACCATGCTCGAAGCGGTCGACCAGCTCAGCCTCGAGCGCGAACCGAACCCCGACCTCTACCGCATGCTGCTCGGGGCTCTGCGCACGGTGGCGGCGAAGAACAGCGCCCTGGTGGTGGCCGGGTTCCACTGGAAGATCCTGGCCCTCGAGGGCTTCCGCCCCCAGGTCGACACCTGTGTGGTCTGCGATGCCCCCGACGCCCTGGTGGCCTTCGATCCCGCCGAGGGGGGCCTGTTGTGCATCGAGCACCGGCGGGGCACCCGGGTTTCACCCGAAGCGGTGGAGCTGCTCCAGCAGATCCTCGGTGGTCGCCTGGCCCTCGCCCTCGAAGCCGAACCGTCGCCGGCCACCCACGAGGTCGACAACCTGGCCACCCGGGTCATGGAGCACCACCTGGAACGCCGCCTCCGCTCGGTCGGCCTCCTCGACTGAAGCTCGAAGCGAGCGGTCATGGAAATCGACGCCGAAGAAGGTGAAGGCGGGCGAGACGTTGAAGTTCGTGGTGGCCATCGGCAACCCGACGAGCCGGTCGGTCCGATTCGAGACCTGCCCTGCCTACCGCATGTCCTTCGGCGAAAGCTCCGAGTCCACGAAGCCTGTCGAGTCACTGTTGAACTGCGACGTATCCGACTCGATCGCCGCAGGTGAGGAACAGCGCTTCGCAATGGAGATCGAGGTCCCTGCAGCGTTCGAGGTCAGTACGGCCTCGATCTACTGGCGTCTCGAGTCGACCAATGCTGCGTCTTCAGGCTCGATCGGCGTGACGTAGCGGTCGACGGGTCAAGAGGGGCGCATGCCGGGCTGCGACGGTTGAGCACAGGCGCAACGAGGCACCCGGACCGGGTGGTCATCCGGGCACATCGTCGAGCTGATGGGTACCGAGGCGGGCGATCCTCGTGTGCGGTCAGGCGGCGGTGGAGCCGCGTTGGCCACGATCCCGGTCGCAGTCCCCGCCCGGTGGTGGGCGACTGGCATGGGCCGGGCTCGATCTCGGGTGTTCGGATTGGTCCGGTGCGACGTCCTGCTGACCGGGAGCCGTAGGCCCGTCGGCCGGCGGTGGGTCGTGCGACCCGGGCGAGGCTGACGGTCGATCAGAGGGGGGCGGTGCCGAGTCGGTGCGACTCGGCGGTTTCGGCGGGCGGGGTCGCCCTGTTGTGCGGGATGGCCCTGATTGATCGGGCGGTGGCGCTGGCGGTAGCTGGTTGGGGTTGAAGGTGACGCCCCAGGGGTTGAGGCGTTCGCCGAGGGGGTGCTCGTACTGGCCGGGGTGGATGCCGAGGTTGGCCGCCGCTTCGGTGGGCTTGCCCCGGTGGGCGGGCGAGGGTGCGATGGGGGTGCCGGTGGGGTCGAGGGTGTGGCCCCAGCGGTCGGCGAAGCGGAGCCCATCAGGGTGGTCGGAACCGACCGGTCCGTTCGCCCGATGTCCGTCCGGCCGGACGGGCGTCGCTGGGCCGACGTGTCCTTCGGGACCGGTCTCGTCGTCGCTCGGTGCGCTGGGGGCGTAGGCGGGGTTGAGGTTGATGCCGAGGAGGCCGGTGTGGTGGGTGCGGTGGTGGGCCCGGCACAAGGTGACGAGGTTGGAGGTGTCGGTGGGTCCGCCGTGTTCCCAGTGCCAGATGTGGTGGATCTCCAAGCCGGTGGTCCGGCTACAGCCGGGGACGCGGCATCCGCCGTCTCGGTGTTCGACGAGGCGGCGTAGCCGCCGGGAGATCACTCGGGTCGACCGGCCGACCGACACGGGTCGGCCGTGGACCTCGTAGGCCGGACGGAGGCTGCAGTCACAGGTGAGCAGCGCTCGGAGCGCGGCGGGGATGGGCGGGCCGAGGTGCAGCGACAACATGCCGGTGGGGTCATCTGGAGTGGGGGTGACGTTGAGGTGGAGTGGACCAGGTAGCGGTCCGACCCCGGGAACGCCGCCTCCCCGGCGCGGAGGGAGGCTTCGGCGACCGACAAGAGCCCGTCGGCCCACGTCACCGTCGGGGCATCAGCCCCATCGGGCAACAACGCACGGGCTTGGCGGTAGGAGTCGTCGCGTGCGGTCTTGATGGCTTGTTCGACGACGGCACCTTCGTCGAGGGGCAGCCGTCCCTTGAACCACCAGCTCTTGGCATCTGAGCCCATCGACACCGACCGCTCGTCTTCACGCGGCTTCGCCTTGTCGTCGTCGACGTCGGGGTCGTCATAGTCGTAGGTGTTCAAGCAGCGGCGAAGCTGCGAGATGGTGGCCACCTTGGCAAAACCGGTGATCGACTCCTCGTACTTCGCCGGAGCCGACTTGGCGATCTCGATCACCGCATCGACCGACAGTTCCCCGGCCACCAACGCAGCCACCGCGGTGGGGAGCTCATCACGGCGTCGGGCGATCTTGACGATCGCCGCGCCCCTGGTGGTGGACATGCCGGCCTGCCAGCCCAAGAAGTGACCCGGCGAGTGGATGCCCCACACCTCCCACAAGTCGTCGTCGAGCGCAGTGCCCATCAGCTCCACCAAGCGACCGTTGGCCGCGTTGATGACGCCCGTCACCTCCGCCACCTCGGCTTCGAGGTCCTTCACCTGCTTCTCGAACACCGCCATCGCCACCATCGCTGTCACCTCCTCGCCTCGAACTGGTGTTCGCCACCGTACCGCGCCGCACCTCCTTCCACAACTGTTTCCGATAATTTCTACCGTTCGCTGCACCTGCTATCGCTGTGCGCAAGGGCTCTCGAACGATCGCCGGGAGCCGCCCCGCGACCTACGGCTTGACTCTGCCGCCCGGCCCGTGGCCACATGAGCACCGCGCCGGCCGGTGAAGGGTGCGGAACGGCCGGATGAGCCGGCGTCACGCATGGCCATGTCGGAGAGCGCTCGCTCAAGACCGGAGCAGAGAGCGGTGCGCTGCGGCCGTCACTACCATTCGGCGCACACCAAGGGACGAGGGGTGATCATGGGGTTTCGGACACATCGTGTCGTCGGCGTGGCGTTGGGGTTGGCGCTCGCGTCGGGGGCACTGGGGGGCTGTACCGGTACCGGTAGCGGCGACGACGAGGGCGGGCCGGAGACGTCGACTCGGCCCGAAGACGTCGAGCTCGTCGGCTCCATCGAGCTCGACGTCGCCGACCCCGGCCGTTGCGATCCCATCGGCGAGGGCTGCCTGCTCCCGTTCCCCAACGACTTCTACACCGAGGCCGACCCGGCGAAGCCGACGGGTCGGCGCGTGACGCTCGACCAGGCGTCGATGCCGGCCAACATGAGCGGCGTCCGCATCGACCCGAAGCACTTGAACGACCTCGACGGGTTCAGCCCGGCGGCCGCCGTCCTCGCCCAGATCCCCGACGTCGACCCGGAGGGATCGGGTGCGGCGCCGGTGACCGACCCGGCCTCGTCGCTCGACGAGGGCTCGCCCGTGGTGCTGTTCGACGCCACCGACGGTGAGCGACTGCCCCATTGGGTGGAGCTCGACGCCGACGCGTCTGACGACGAGGTGGCGACGCTCTTCGTCCGACCGGCGGTCCCGCTGCCAGAAGGCCACCGGATCGTGGTGGCCATGCGCGGCTTGGTGGATGCAAGTGGCGATGCGATCGAGCCCACCGACACCTTCCGGGCCTACCGCGACCGGCTCCGATCCGAGGTCGCCGAGGTGGAGGACCGCCGCGAGGCGATGGAGGCGGTGTTCGCCGACCTGGCCGACGCGGACATCGAACGCGACGACCTGGTCCTGGCATGGGACTTCACGGTGGCCAGCACCGAGACCCTGTCGGGCCGGCTGCTGCACATGCGCGACGACGCGTTCGCCGAGCTCGACGACGGGGCCCCGGCGTTCACGGTGTCGAGCGACGAGCCCTCGGACCGCGCTGGCATCGCTCGCGAGGTCGCCGGCACCCTCGAGGTCCCCAGCTACCTCACCGGCGATGGCGCCGCGGGATCGGAACTGGAACTGGACGATGACGGGCTGCCGGTGCGCACCGGCACCTACACCGCCAACTTTCGTTGCATCGTCCCCACTACGGCGAGCGCCGAGAGCCCGGCGGCGGCGGGCCTCTACGGCCACGGGCTGCTGGGTTCGGCGGACCAGGTCACCGCAGCCAGCGAGGTGGCGGTGGCTGGCAACCGCATCTTCTGCGGGACCGACCTGATCGGCATGGCAGAGGACGACATCGGCAACGCCGCCAAGATCGTCATGGAGCTCTCGACGTTCAACACCCTGGCCGACCGTCTGCACCAGGGCCACCTCAACACCTTGTTCCTGGGGAGGCTGATGATCCACCCCGAGGGTCTGGGGTCGGACCCGGCGTTCCAGGACGACGACACCGCGCTGGTCACCGACGAGCTCGTCTACTACGGCATCAGCCAGGGCGGCATCATGGGGGGAGCCACCACCGCGGTCGCCCAGGACTGGACCTACGCCGTGCTGGGCGTCCCGGCCATGAACTACGGGCTGCTGCTCGACCGCAGCGTGGACTTCGACCAGTTCCGAGCCATCTTCGAGCCGGCGTACCCGTCGGCTGCCGACCGGGCCCTCGGGATCCAGCTCGTCCAGATGCTGTGGGACCGGGGTGAAGCCACCGGCTACGTGCAGCACCTCACCGCCGATCCCTACAACGACACCCCTGAGCACCGGGTGCTGTTGCACGTGGCCTTCGGCGACCACCAGGTGGCCAACGTGGCCACCGAGGTGGAAGCCCGGGCCATCGGCGCCGCCGGCCACCGGCCCGTCTTGGCCGAAGGGCGCTCCCCCGACACCGAACCGTTCTGGGGCATCGACGAGATCGACTCGTTCCCCTACGCCGGCTCGGCCATCGTGATGTTCGACAGCGGCGCCAGCCCACCGCCCGTCGCCAACGTGGCACCCCGTGAGGGCGCCGACCCCCATGGTGACCCTCGGGCGGCGCCGGGCGCCGTCGACCAGATCACCGAGTTTCTGGACTCGGGCGAGGTGATCGACGTGTGCGGGTCCGACCCGTGCACCGCCGAGCCCCAAGACTGACGGTGGGCGACGAGTCGACGGGTACAGGCACCCGGCCGGCCCGGGGCGGTTGAACCACGTAGTCGGCGGGATCGAAGCGGCGGGTGCGACGGCGGAAGACGAAGGTGAAGGTGGGCCACAGGGAGGTATTGCGACCGCGAGCGTCGAGGTACCAGCTCGAACAGCCGCCGGTGTTCCACACCGTGGTGGCCAGGCGCTCCTGGAGCTCGTCGTTGTAGGCGTCTTGGACCTCGGGGCGGACCGCGATGACCGATGCACCGTCGCGGTCGATCGCTCGGAGGGCATCGAGGATGTAGGCCACCTGCGACTCGATCATAAAGACCATCGACGTGTGGCCCAGGCCGGTGTTGGGGCCGACGATGAAGAACAGGTTGGGGAAGCCGGCCACCGAGGTGCCCAGGTAGGCCGCTGCGGTCTCGGCCCAGTGGTCCGCCAGGCGCACCCCACCGGACCCCCAGATGTGAGCGGCGGCCGGCATCTCGGTGACCTGGAACCCGGTACCGAAGATGATCGTGTCGACGGGGTGCTCGGTGCCGTCCGCCGCCAGGATCGAATGGGTCCTGACCTCGGCGATACCCGAGGTCTCGACGGTGACGTCGGCGCGGGTGAGCGACGGGAGGTAATCGTTGCTGAGCAGGATCCGCTTGCAACCCATGTCGTAGTGCGGCGTCATCTGTCGGCGCAGCTCCGGGTCGGCCACCGCCTCCTCCAGGTGGGCGACGGCCAGCTTCTCGGCCCGCTTGAGGATCTTCGGGTTGACTGCGAACCCGAACAGCAGGCTGGGGACGTCGCACGCGCAGCCCGGATGGGTGTTGTCTCGCCAGGTACCGCCCACCTCGTCGGCCCGTTCGAGTACCAGGAAGTCGTCCATGCCCTGCCGCGTGAGCTGGGCGGCCATGGCCAGCCCGGCGAAACCGGTGCCGATGATGAGCACCCGTGTCCGCGTGGCGTCGGGTCCGGGGGTCTTGGTCACCGGTTCGTCGATCATCGGTCTCAAGGTAGGCGTCGAGATGTCGCCGTCCCCATCCCGGTTACCCAGTCGCGCAGCGGCCGGAGAGGTGGCGCTACCCGTCGAACAAGAGGATGGACGCAGTGAAGCCGTGGAGGAAGGGGCGGGCTCCGACGGGCCCGATCTCACCGGCGCAGAACATGCCGGCGGTGGCGCCGCCATCCACGTGGTCCTGGATCACCGAGGCGTCGTGGTCGTCGACGCCGAACAGGTGGGTGCCTCGCCCGTTGCAGGTGAACACGAGGGCCGCTCGGGCGGCTCCGTCGCCGTCGGACGAGTCGTCGGCCAGGGTCTGGCGCAGGTCGTGGTCGGCCGACGCGGCGTCTCGCACCTGGAACTGCACGGTGGAGCCGACCTCGACGTCGGCACCGATGGCCACCGCCTTGGTGGCGCGGTCGGCGCCGAGGACGGCGCGGATGAGGAAGTCCCCCGGCCCGAACGACTCCTTGGCCTCATCGAGGACCAGCCCGACGTGGAGGCCGCGAGCCATGAGGCTCCGCTCCGACGGGGTGGCGGCCTCGGCGGCCTCCATCACCCGATCCAGCGCCGGCCGACCGCCGAGCTCCTCGATCAGGTTGCCGGTGCCGCGGGTGACCACGAGAGGCTCACCCACGGGGCGACACCCCTGCGACACCAGGGCGCGGACCGCCATCCCGGGGGGCAGGAACAGGCCCACTGCACCTCGATCGGACACCACGTCATCGGCCACCAAGCGGTTGCCGCCCGGCCCGACGGCCGCCGATGCCAGGCCGCCGACCACGGTCAGCCCGGGTGCTCGGTCGGCGAGCTCGGCCAAGAAACCGTCGACCGGGAACGAGAAAGGGTCGGCCAGCAGCACCAGGGTGGCACCGTCGATCGCCACGTCGTCGGTGCCGGTCAGCCGCCACCCCTCGCCTTCTCGGGCCGCCTCGAACCGGACCGCCCGGGCGCCGTCGGAGCCGACCCTGAGGCGCCCGTCCCAGGTGGCGGCGAAGAGCACGATCGCGGCTCGATCCTCGATCTCCCGGCTGCCGGCCAACACCGACACGGCGGTCGTGCCGACCAGCGCCCGGGGGCGCAGCAGCTGCCGGACGACTCGAGCGATGTCCTCGGTGGCGCCGGCGAACGGGCCGGTGACGAACACCACGGCGAGGTCCGGTTGGTCGCCGAGCTCCTCGATGACCTGGCCGACCACCTCGCCCACCGCATGGGTGGCGAGGGGGTGTTGCGAGATGGCGGCGGCGAACCCCATCGGTCTCGTCAGGCCGCGGGCGGGAGCAAGGTGTAGGGGACGGTGGTGATCGGCCCGTGGTCGATGCGCACCGCCACCTCGACGGTGCCGTAGTCGTCGAAGGTGAGCTCGGCCCGCACCAACCGGTAGGCGAACTTGCCCGGCTCCACCACCAGCGGCTGCACGTTGCGGGCCACCTGCTCGCCGTCGCGCGTGTAGACGGCTTCCAGGGCTCCGTCGCCCTTGCCGTCTGGCGGGCACCGCACCAACACCACCAGGTGGGGTTCGACCGTGACCGGGACCGGCGAGGGGGCGGCCATCGAGAAGTGCACGCCGGTGAGGTCGATCCGCGTGGAGGGTCCGGGCGCCGCACGGAGCTCGATGTTCTCCATGAACACGGCGGCCACGATGTTCATGTCCATGGACCGACGGTACCGGTTGTGACCGATCGACCTTGCGAGCAGCGTTCGAGGCCCTTTGGACCGATTGCTTCCACCGCACGTCGGGGCGACGAGTCGGGCCGTGGCGGTACTGGGCGAGGGTCGCTCGGGCGGCGGTTCGGTGGTCGCTGCAGGTGGGCGAGCCGTTCGCGGGTTCGCACGTCTCGTGGACCGCGCCGGCCACCGCGGCGTCAGGCGATGTCGTGGTCGTGAAGCTCCAGTTCCCCCACGACGAGTGCGAGCACGAGGCCGATGCCCTGCGTCGGTGGGACGGCAACGGTGCGGTCCAGCTGCTGGGCCACGACGCTGCCGACCATGCGCTCCTGTTGGAGCGCGGTCAACCGGGCACCGACCTGTGGGACCAGCCGGTCGACGACGCACTCGCTACCATCGTCGGGTTGCTCCGGCAGACGACCGTGGCGGCCGGCGACTCGTCGATCACCCGCTTGGCGGAGGCTGCGACCGGGTGGGCGCGCCAGGTGCCGGTCCAGTGGGCGGCCGCCGGTCGGCCCTTCGAGCGCCGCATCCTCGACGCGGTCGTGGACCTGCTCACCGACCTAAGGGGTTCCGAGACCACCGAGGCGGTGCTGGTGAACCAGGACCTCCACGGCGGCAACGTGGTGCGGGCCGAGCGCCAGCCCTGGTTGGTGATCGACCCGAAACCGCTGGTTGGCGACGTCGCCTTTGCTGCCGCGTCGGTGGTCCGGTCCAAGGGCTTCGGCCACAACCGGGCCGAGGTGCTTCGACGAGGGCGCGGTGATCGAGGCGCACGTCGACACCGCCCGCTGGCTGCTCGACCGCTGATCGGCGGCTGACGCCGATCGATCCGAGTTCGGTCAGAGGACCTGGGTGCCGCTCAACCAGGTCGCAACGCAGGTCCCGTCGGGCCCGAGGGCAGCCAGGTCGGCCTGCGCGCCGACCACGATGCGACCCAGGTCGGGGCGGCCCAGGACGTCGGCCGGGGTGGTGCTGGCCGCCCGCACCGCGCCCACCAGGTCGGTGGCACCCCAGGCCACCACGTTGGCCACGGCCCGGTCGAGGGTGAGGGCGCTGCCGGCCAGGGTCCCGTCGGCCAGGCGAGGAGCATCGCTGTCGCGCGTGAGTGCGATGTGGCCGACCCGACCGGACCGCCACGCCACCGCATCGGTCACCAGGGCGATGCCAGCCGGCCCCTTGACCCGGAAGGCCAGGCGGACCAGGTCCGGGTGGACGTGCACGCCGTCGGCGATGAGGCCTGCGGTGACCCGGTCGTCGAGGAGAGCGGCACTGGCGACGCCCGGGGACCGGTGGTCGAGGCCGGACATGGCATTGAAGAGGTGGGTCACCATGCGCGCACCGGCCTCGAACGCCTCGGTCGCGACCGCAGCTTCGGCGCCCGAGTGGCCCACCGACGCCACCACGCCACGCTCCCGCGCCCACGACCACAGGTGCGCGACGTCCTCGCACTCCGCCGCCGCGGTCACCAGGGCCACGTGGTGGGGGAGGGCGTCGAGCCAGGTGCGGTCCACGCCACGGACCAGGTCGGTGCGGTGGGCACCAGGGCGCGTGCCCAGGAACGGGCCCTCCAGGTGGGCGCCGAGGACCTTGGGGTGGAGGCCGGCACGAGCTTCGGCGTCGGCCATGCGCGCCAGCGGTTCGGCGTACGAGGCCAGCGGTGCGGTCACCAGCGTGGGGCACCAGGCGGTGACGCCCTGGGCGAGCAGCAAAAGGTCGAGGCGGTCCCAGTCGGCCCCGCGCGCCGAAGCCACGTCGACGTCGTCGTGGCCGTTCACCTGTAGGTCGACCAGACCGGGCACCAGCGTGTGGTGCTCCACCGGCCCCTTCGCCGGGCGGAGCGCAACGACGCAGCCCCGGTCGTCCACCTCCACCGCAGTGTCGCTCACCACCCGGTCCTCCAGCACGACCTGGCGGGCGGCAACGGCGGGCATCCAGCGACGCTACGGGCCTCGATCGGGTGCCGAGCACCAGGGTGGGTTCGAGGGCTGGGCGTAGGGTCGACGCCATGGCGGCTTCCCAACCAGTGCTCTCCACGCGTGACGCGATCATCGTGGAAGCGCGCCGATGCTTCGCCGAGCACGGGTACGAGGGGACCTCGCTGAACGTGATCGCCGAGGCCGTCGGCATCCGCCGCCCCAGCCTGCTGCACCACTTCCCGTCGAAGGAGGCGGTCTACGCCGAGGTCTTCCGCATCAGCCTGGCCGAGTGGGGCGCTCGGGTGGAGGACGCGGTGGGAGAGGACCGCCACGGTTGGCAGCAGGTCGACTCCGTCATCACCACCGGCTTCCAGTTCTTCCAGGAGAACCCCGAGTTCGTGCGCATCGTCCGTCGTGAGGCGCTCGACGGTGGGTCCAACCTCGGTATCGACCTGGGCGCCGCCCTACGCCCCTTCCTGGAGCGGGCCATGGGGTGGTTCGAGCGCGAGATCGATGCCGGTAGCTTCCGCCGGGTCGACACCGAACAGCTCCTGCTCACCGGCTACAGCGTGATGTTCAGCTACTTCAGCGACATCCCCTTCCTCGAGGGCCTCCTCGACGGCGACCCCCTCGCCCCCGCGGCCATCGACGCCCGCCTCAAGCATATCCGCAACCTGTTCCACGTCGCTTTGTCTCCGACGGCGCCCTGAGGCTTCGCCTCGGGCGCCGTCTCCGACAACGCAACGTGGAACAGCCCCGTCGGAGTTTCGGCCACGATCAACCGGTGGTCCGGCTCAAGGTTGCCTCTCCTCGCCTGGCGGCTCGGAGGTACCCACGCTCACCTTTCCGCTCTCGGGACTCCGCTTCGCTGCGTCCCGGGCCGCTCGCGTCCAGGCGATCTCTTGATGGCCACGCCTGCCGAGATGCAGGCCGAGCTGGAACCGCACAATCCGAGGTTGAAACGCACGGCGCCTACAGTCGGTGGCCATGTCGGGACGGACCTTGAGCGAGGCGGACTCCAAGGTCCTGCTGGCGACCTACGGGGTGCCCTTCGCCCCGGAGCGGGTCGTGGCCTCGATCGAAGAGGCGGTGGATGCGGCGACCGAGGTCGGCTACCCGGTCGTGCTCAAGCTCAACGGGGACGCCATCGCCCACAAGACCGAGCGGGGCCTGGTCCGGCTCTCGCTGGCCGACGCGGCTGCCGTAGAAGCTGCGGCTGGCGACCTGCTGGCCCGAGCCACGCCGGACGACGGGGAGGTCGGGCTGCTCGTTGCGCCCATGCTCAGGGGCAACCGCGAGCTCATCGCCGGCCTGTCCACCGACCCCCAGTTCGGCGCCACGGTCATGGTGGGCATCGGCGGGATCTTTGCCGAGGCCATCGCCGACGTGTCGGTCCGCCCGGTCCCGGTCAGTGAGGTCGACGCCGCCGAGATGATCGACGCGCTGGTCACCCAGGCTCTGCTCGGCCCCTTCCGGGGTGAGCCCGCCGTGGACCGCAAAGCTCTGGTCGCCGTCGTCACCGCCCTGTCGGCCGCTGCCGAGGCCGACCGCTCGATCACCTCCGCCGACCTCAACCCGCTGATCGTGGTCGACGGGCAACCGATCGCCGTCGACGCCCTGGTGGAGATCGACCCTGCGACTCGGACAACCGCCGCCACACCAAACCGCACAAGCGCTTCTTCCGCCGGCTTCGAGGCGCTGTTCGACCCCAGTGGCGTGATCGTGGCCGGTGCCTCCAGCCACCCCGGCAAGTTCGGCTTCGTCAGCCTCCACAACCTCTTGGCGGCCGGATACGGGGGAGCGGTTGCCGCCACCAATCGCGACCGGGCCGAGGTACTCGGCATCCAGACGGTGGCCGACATCGCCGAGTTGCCCGACGACACCTTCGACCTGATCTTCATGTGCACCCCGGCGGCAGTGAACCCCGAGCTGCTGCGGGCCGCCGCCACGAAAGGGGTGCGGGCGGCGTTCGTCACCTCCGCCGGCTACGGCGAGGCCGGCCACGACGGCATCGCCGCCCAAGCGGACTTGGTGGCCCTCTGCGACGAGCTCGGGATCCTGCTGGCCGGGCCCAACGGCCAGGGCGTGGTGTCCACCCCGGCGAAGTTGTGCGCCCAGATCGTGGCCCCGTACCCGCCGGCCGGGCGCATCGGCGTGGCCAGCCAGTCGGGCAACTTCGTCTCGTCGTTCCAGAACTACGCAGTGCAGACCGGCGTCGGCATCAGTCGGGCGGTGAGCGCCGGCAACGCAGCGTCGGTGACGGTGGCCGACTACCTCGACTTCTACGCCGACGACCCCGCCACTGCCGTGGGCCTGGCCTACGTGGAGGGCGTCCCCGACGGGCGCGCCTTCCTCGACCGCATGGCCTCGGTGACTGCTCGCCAGCCCCTGGTCCTGGTCAAGGGGGGCGCCACCGCCGGCGGTCAGCGGGCCGCCGCCAGCCACACCGGTTCGCTGGCCACCGACGACCGGGTGTTCGACGGCGCCTGCCGCCAGGCCGGCATCACCCGGGCGGCCACGGTGGAAGAGGCCTTCGAGGCGGCGGCCACCTTTGCCACCCAGCCCATGCCCAAGGGTCCTCGGGTGGTGGTGATGACCACTGCGGGGGGCTGGGGCGTGGTCACCGCCGATGCCATCACCGCCGGTCCGCTCGAGCTGCTCGACCTGCCCGAGGACCTGCTGGCCCGCATCGACACCCTCCTGCCGCCCCGCTGGAGTCGCAGCAACCCGGTCGACCTGGCCGGCGGGGAGACCCGCGACACCATCCCCGAGGTGCTGGAGATGATCGCCTCGCACCCCGATGTCGACGCGGTGATCCAGCTGGGTCTCGGCATCCAGGCCAACCAGGCCCGCCTCATGCGCGACGGTCCCTTCTACCCCGACCACGGCCTCGAACGGATCGTGGCCTACCACGAGCGCCAGGACGCCCGATTCGCCCAAGCCGCAGCCGACATCTCAGACGCCACGGCCAAACCCATCTTGTTGGCCACCGAACTCGCAGTGGCCGACCCCGACAACGCCGGTCCGGCCACCGTCCGAGCCACCGGCCGGCTGTGCTACCCGTCGGCCAACCGCGCCGTCATTGCTCTGGCCCACGCCTGGGAGCACGCCCGTTGGCGCCAGGCCCGCGACCTGGCCCCGCTCGACCGGGCCTGACCGGTGGTCTTGACGGTCCCCGCCCGGCGCGCCGCGGTGCTCGCCACCGTGTTGGCGTCGCTCGGGGCGACGCTCGCCGTCGCGGTGCCGGCCTCGGCGTCGGTTCCGGGCGACCCGACCACCGGGGCGTCGACCCCAACCGCTCGCCTGCGACCGGTCGCCCAGGCACAACAAACAGAGCCCGCGCCGACGACCGACCCGAAGCTGCAGGCCGACCTCGATGCGGTGGTGGCCCTCTCGCCGCCCGACTCCTGCCTGAGCGTCTCCATCGGCGGCCGGCCCACCTACCGCCACCGGGCCGACGCCCCGCTCATACCGGCGTCGACCGAGAAGCTCTTCACCGCCCAGGTCGCCCTCGACGTGATCGGCGCCGATACCCGCTTCGAGACCCGGGTGGTGGCCCCCGCCGCCCCTGTTGCCGGGGTGGTGACCGGCGACCTGACGATGGTGGGCGGCGGCGACCCGACGCTCGTCACCGACACCTACCGCTTCGCCCGCCGGATCGGAGCCGACCAGCCGGTGACGTCGCTCGAAGCCTTGGCCGACCAGGTGGTTGCGGCTGGCGTCACTCGCGTGACGGGGCGGATCGTGGGCGACGAGACCCGCTACGACCAGGTTCGCACCGGCCCGACGTGGCCCGAGCGCTACGCCACCCAGAACCAGTCGGGCCCGATCAGTGCCCTCGAGGTGGACGACGGCTACCAGCTGGTGGCGCCGCCACCGGGCCGGGGCGGACCGGTCGTGAGGAACCGGGCCGCCGACCCCGCCATCAACGCTGCCCGGCTCCTCACCGACCGCCTGCTCCAGCGTGGCATCCGGATCGACGGCGCTTTCACCGCGGCCAACGGACCCGCTCCCGCCGGTGCGGTGGACGTGGCCAGCGTCTCCTCGCCCCCGCTGGGCGACATCGTCCGGCACATGCTGATGGTCAGCGACAACCAGGTCGCCGAGATGTTGACCAAGGAGATGGGGCGGATGTCCGGCGGAAGCGGCTCGACCATCGTCGGCGCCGATGCCATCGACCGCCGAGCTGTCGAGCTCGACATCGCCCGAACCGGTGCCGACGCCGTCGACGGATCGGGCCTGGACGGCGGTAACCGGGCTACGTGCGACTCGCTGGTGTCGGTGCTCGACGACTCGGGCGGCCTGGCCGGGGCGGTCGGGCAGTCGCTGCCGGTGGCCGGGCGCACCGGCAGCCTGGCCGGTCGGTTCCGGGGGACGCCGGCCGAGGGCGTCCTGCGCGCCAAGACCGGGTCGCTCAGCGACGTCACCGCCCTGACCGGCTTCGTGGAGCTGTCCGAGGGCGGCACCGCCACCTTCGCCTACATCGCCAACGGCAGGACGGTCGATGCCGGGCTGATGGCCGTCCAGGACCTGTTGGGGACGGCGCTGGCTGGATACCTGCCCCCGTGCCTCGAGAGCGAGGCAGGCGGCCTGGTGGCGCCGCTTGCTCCCTACGCTGCCGGGGTGGGCGTCCTGGCCATGTTCCCGCTGCAGTCGGTGCTGCTGCCCGGCGCGGTCCTGCCGTTGCATGTGTTCGAGGAGCGCTACCGGGTGTTGGTCGACCGCTGCCTGGCTCTGGAGGAGGACTTCGGCGTGGCCCTCATCTCCCGGGGGAGCGAGGTCGGCGGCCACGATGTCCGCACCCAGGTGGGCACGCGCGCCCGCATCGTGGAGGCCCAGCAGGTCCCCGATGGCCGCTGGGCCGTGCTGGCGGTCGGCATCGGGCGCATCCGCATCGACGACTGGCTACCCGACGACCCGTACCCGCTGGCCGACACGGCCGATTGGCCCGACCCGCCCCCAGCCCCGGACCTGCCCGAGGCGATCGCCGCATCGACGGCACGCCTGCGTCGGGTCCTGAGCCTGCGGGCCGAGCTCGGCGAGATTCGCCCCGATGCCACCGTCGACCTCAGCGTGGACCTCTCCGTCTTCGACCCGTCGTTGGCCAGCTTCCGCCTGGTCGCCCTGTCGCCCCTCGGTGACCTCGACCGCCAACGCCTCCTCGCCGCCCCCGACATCGCCGACCGCCTCCTTCGCCTCGACGCCCTCCTGGACGAGGACGAGGCCGACTGCCGCGCCCGATTGTCAGGCGCCTGATGGGGCCGCCCGAGACAGCCGTCGAACTGGCACGACGCCTCTTCGCCGCCATCGAGGCCGGCGACATCGAGACGGTCCGGGAGATGTACGCCCCCGACGCCCGCATCTGGCACAACACCGACGGCGTGGTCCAGACCCCCGCTGAGAACCTGCGGACGCCGCGATGGGTGGTCGAAAACGTGAGCGACCTCCGCTACACCGACCTCAACTGCCAGCCCACCGCAACCGGCTTCGTCCAACAGCACGTCCTGCGCGCGACGGGCCCCAACGGTGCCGCCATCGAGCTCCCCGCCTGCATCGTGGCAACCGTCGACGACGGCCACATCTCCCGGATTGACGAGTACCTCGACTCAGCCCATGCCGCTCGTCTCGCAACCTGAACACCTGAAAGATGTGGTCGAAGGTGGATCTCGGTGGGGACTGATAGGGGCAGAAGGGATCGGCGCTGGGGGCTCCCACCCGCTGTAGATCTCACGGGCGAGCTAGGGAACGCGGTCCACCATTCTTCGATGGCCACCTGGTGGCTGACGTAGCGCTTCTGGGCGTGGCGCCGTCGCCGCAGTGCGAGGTCAGCGACGAGGTTCCGACCCCTCGCCCAACGTCAGGACGCCGCACGACAGAAGCCAGGTGGTGGCAGGCGCGCACCCTCGACAACGCCGCCCAGCTTGGGCTCCAACTCGGCCAGCACCGGGCCGCGTGAGATCCCTTGCCGTCGGCCGCTGACCTGCACGGTTCTTGCGTGCGAGAGCGGGGGCGGGTAGGAAGTCTCGACCCGACGACCAGGAGGCGGAGTGGCACCCACTGGTGCGGAGCGACAGCAGGACAAGGGGACCGGCGAGGTCATCGGCGACCTGTGGCAGCTGGTTCGCGACTACGCCAAGCAGGAGACGATCGACCCGCTCAAGTCGATCGGTCGCTTCCTCGGCTTCGGCCTGGCCGGCGCTGCGCTGTTGGGCCTGGGCGTGCTCTTCGGTGCCCTGGCCATCCTCCGGGGGTTGCAGAGCGAGACCGACGACTCCCTGACGGGCAGCCTGACGTGGGTGCCTTACGTCATCGCCTTCGTGGTCTCCATCCTCATCGTGGCCCTGGCCGTCCGGGCCATCAAGAAGCCGGACCGGGCCCACGAGGCCCGATCGTGACCAACGACGCCAAGGGAGGCCGCCCGGTGGCCGACGCCGACGACAAGATCACCCGCGACGACATCGAGGACAAGTTCCGCCAGCTCACCGGCGACGTCGACGACAAAGCCGAGTCGGCCAAGACCACCGCCCTCACCATCGGCGCCGTCGTGGCCGTGGCGGTTGTCCTGGGCGTGTTCCTCTTCGGCCGCAGCCGGGGCCGCAAGAAGACCACGGTGGTCGAGGTCCGGCGCTTCTGATGGCCCGCCGGACCAAGGCGGGCTCCCAGAGGTCCGGGATGTTGCGGACCGCCGAGCGCCTGGGGATCAACCGTGGCCTCTTCGGCGGATCCAAGGGGTGGTTCTACGTCGGCACCGGGCTCTGGACCCTCCGCACCGTGCGGCGCATGGCCGAGCGTAAGAGCGAGATCCTCGTCACCGAGGAGCTCGGACCCGGCCAACGCCTGGTGATCGCCAACGGTCGAGCCACCCTCGACCAGGCCCCGGCGCAGGAGCCCAGCGGATCGGGTCGCCGGCGTCGACGTCGTCGCTGAACGAGCCGTCGGACGGACCCACCCTGACAGGACGCTGGCCGGGGACCGGCAGGCACCGGGCAGGATGGGTGCCGTGAAGGTGAACTTGCGCAACCCGAACCGGACCCTTGAGATCGCCGGCCCCAGGAGCATCGTGGCCCTGCTCCAGGACCTCGACCTCAACCGAGAATCGGTGCTGGTCATCCGGAGCGGGACCCTGGTGGCCGGCGACGCGATGCTCAGCGCCGACGACGAGGTGGAGATCCGACCGGTCATCTCCGGCGGCTCGACGTGAAGTGCAAGGTGTGCAAGGGCCCGGCCGTCATCGACATCCGCCGCCACAACGCCAACTTCTGTGCCGACCACTTCGTGAAGCTGGTGCGCGACCAGACCCAGAAGGCGATTACTGAGTTCGCCATGATCGCCCCCGGCGAGCGGGTGCTGGTGGCGGTGTCGGGCGGCAAGGACAGCCTGGCCCTCTGGGACATCCTCGGCGCGCTGGGCTACGAGGCCGACGGGCTCTACATCGGCCTCGGCATCGGCGGCTACAGCGACCGCTCGGGTCTGGCCACCCGGGCGTTCGCCACCGAGCGAGGCCTGACGCTCCACGAGGTCGACCTGCGCAAGACCTACGACTACGACGTGCCCACCGCCGCAGCCGCCACCAAGCGGGTGCCGTGCTCGGCCTGCGGGCTCTCCAAGCGCCACCTGTTCGACAAGGCTGCGCTCGACGGCGGCTACGACGCAGTGGCCACCGGGCACAACCTCGACGACGAAGCCGCGGTGCTGTTCGGCAACACGTTGCGTTGGCAGAGCGAGTACCTGGCCCGTCAGCGTCCGGTCCTGGCCGCTCGCCCGGGGTTCCCCCGCAAGGTGAAACCGTTGGTACGACTGGGCGAGCGGGAGATGGCGGCCTACTGCGTGCTGCGGGAGATCGACTACATCGTCGAGGAGTGTCCGATGGCGGTAGGGAACAAGCACATCGGCTACAAGGAGGCGCTCAACGAGATCGAGGTCTCGTCGCCGGGCGCCAAGCAGGCCTTCTACTTCGGTTTCCTGGCCCGGGCCGCCGACCGCTTCGCCGACGCCGCACCAGCCCACGCCGAGGCCGGCGACACCGCATCGTGCGACTGCTGTGGCGTCCCCACCACGTCGGGTACGTGCGCCTTCTGTCGCCTCCTCGACAAGACCGCCGGTGCGGAACCGGTTCGGCTCACTCGCAAGGGCAAACCGGTCGACACATGACCGACGCACCTCCCGATCGGTCGTTCCGCCCCGAGGAGCAGATCCTGCTCATCGACCGCAAGAAGCGCCGCTACCTGGTGACGCTGGCCACCGGCGGGGAGTTCCACACCCACTCCGGCTTCGTGCCCCACGACGACATCATCGGGCGGGCCGAGGGCACGCCGCTGCGCTCCACCCGAGGCGCCACCTTCACCGCCTTCCGGCCCACCCTGAGCGACTTCGTGCTGAAGATGCCCCGCGGTGCCCAGGTCATCTATCCCAAGGACCTGGGGCCGATCTTGATGTTGGCCGACATCTTCCCCGGTGCCCGGGTGCTCGAGTCCGGCGTCGGCTCGGGGGCGCTGTCCATGACGTTGCTGCGGGCCGGCGCCCACGTCACCGGTTACGAGCTCCGAGCCGACTTCGCCTCCCGTGCGGTCAAGAACGTGACCGCGTTCGGAGGCACCGAGCTCACCGAGCACTACCGGGTGGAGGAGCGCGACTGCTACGACGGCATCAGCGAGGCGGGCCTCGACCGGATCGTGCTCGACCTGCCCGAGCCTTGGCTGGTGGTGCCCCACGCCGAGACGGCGTTGCGGCCCGGCGGAATCCTGGTGGCCTACACGCCCACCATCATCCAGGCCGTGTCACTGCGCGAACGCTTCACCGAGAGCGGCTTCGAGCTGGCCGAGACCATCGAGGTCCTTCACCGGGGCTGGAACATCGACGGCACCTCGGTCCGGCCCGACCACCGCATGGTGGCCCACACCGGCTTCCTCACCCACGCCCGCCTTCTCCCCGCCTGAGCACCATGCTGAGCGACGCATGAACGGACTCGATCTCGCCATCACCGTGGCTGCGGTGGTCGCCGCGGTGGGCGGCTACCGGCTCGGGTTCGTCACCCGGGTCACGTCGTGGTTGGCCATGCTGGTGGGCATCGCGCTCGGCACCCTGGTGCTGCCGTCGGTCATCGACCGCCTCGGCGGACGCGTCGAACGGGCGGACCTGGTGTTCGTGGCGGTGGCCGTGGTGGTCGGGGCCGGATTGGTCGGCCAGGTGGTGGGCCTCGTCGTCGGCTCCCGGTTGCACCTGGCCATCCCTGCCGGCCAGGCCCGGCGACTCGATGCCGGCGTCGGCGCAGTGGCCGGTGTGTTGGGAGTGGCGTTCGTAGTGTGGCTGGTGGTGCCGGCCGTGGCCGACGTGCCCGACTGGCCGGCCCGCCAGGCCCGGGGATCAGCTGTGGTGCGCCAGATCGAACGGACCTTCCCGGACGCGCCCGATGCCACCCGCGCCGTTCGCCGCCTGCTCAGCGAGCGCTACCCGCGCGTGTTCGACGCCCTGCGCCCGGCGCCCGAGCTCGGTCCGCCGCCGGCGACGAACGGGCTCGGCGAGGCCACCGCAGCAGCGGTCGCAGCCTCCACCGTGCTGGTGGTGGGGACGGCCTGCGGCCAGGTGCAGGAGGGCAGCGGGTTCGTGGTCGGCCCCGACCTGGTGGCCACCAACGCCCACGTGGTGGCAGGGGAGGCCACCACCGAGGTGGAGACCAGCGACGGCGCCCGTCGCCCGGGTCGGGTGGTGGCCTTCGATCCCGACCGCGATCTGGCCGTCATCCGCATCGATGGCCTCGACCGGCCGGCGCTGCCGCTGGCCTCGGCTGCGGTCGGCGACCGTGGTGCCGTCTTCGGTCACCCCGGCGGCGGGCCGCTGCGCCTGGCGCCGTTCGAGGTGGGCCAGGAGATCAGGGCTCGCGGCTCCGACATCTACGACACCCGTGACGTCGAGCGCCAGGTGCTGGTGTTGGCGGCCGAGCTGCGCCCTGGTGACTCGGGCTCTGCCCTCGTCTCACCCGACGGCGTCGTGGTCGGGGTGGCCTTTGCCATCGCCCCCGACGAGCCGGGAGTGGCCTACGCCCTCACCACCGCGGAGCTGCGCGACGTGGTGGCCACCGCCGGCAACGGTGCCGTGCCGGCCGGGGACTGCCTGATCTGATGAACCTCAGAGGATGGTTCAGAGCTCGATGAAGATGCACTCGCCCGGGCACTCTTCGGCCGACTCGATGGTGGCCTCTTCCTGGCCGGCGGGCACCACGGCCAGGCCTTCGGGGCCGCCCGGGTCGGAGTAGACCTTCGCCCCCTCCTTGACATAGGCCAAGCCGTCGTCGAGGAGGGTGAAGACGTCGGGAGCGATCTCTTCGCAGAGCCCGTCGCCGGTGCAGAGATCTTGATCGATCCAGACCTTCATGGTGGAGTCTCCTCTTTCGTTCCGATGGCGCCACCCGTTGCCGGATGGCCGTCGAGCCGTGCCTTCGATGGTAGCGGACCATCTCAGGCCCCCAGGAACCCTCGGGGACGGCCGGGCGGTCGTGTGTCACGTCGTTCGAGTGCGTTCACCCATCGGGCGGTGGTGCCGGAAAATGAACCTGGGGGAGGTGGCGTCGAAGCGGAGGGGGCACCGGGTAGCGTCGCCGCAGGCCCTCCGGCCACTGACCGGGGGTGCCGCACCGGTCCCCGAGGAGGTGGTTCCCGTCAGCACCGACGAGGTCCAGCAACGGTTGAACGAGCAGGAAGCCGAACTCGGTGGGCTCCGCGACGCCGCCGGTGCCCTCGAGGATGAGGTGGTGACGCTGCGGCGTCGCCTCCAGGACGCGCCCAAGCGGGTGCGCACCCTCGAAGAGCGCCTCCTCGAGACCAAGGGACAGCTCAGCCAGGCGGTGAGCCAGAACGAGAAGCTCACCTACACCCTGCGCGAGGCACGCGACCACATCGCCGCCCTGCGCGAGGAGGTCGAGAAGCTCACCCAGCCGCCGGCGGCGTACGGCACCGTGTTGGGCACCAACGACGACGGCACCGTGGACGTGCACTCCGGTGGCCGCAAGATGCGGGTGGCCGTGATGCCAGAGCTGGCCGATCAGCTCAACCAGGGCGACGAGGTGGCCCTCAACGAGTCGTTCAGCGTCATCTTGTCGCGGTCCAACGACCGCACCGGCGAGGTGGTCACGGTCAAGGACTCCATGGGCGGTGGCCGGGCCCTCATCGTGGGACGGGCCGACGAGGAGCGGGTGTGCGAGCTCTCCGAGGAGCTGGTGGAGGTGGGCATCCGCGCCGGTGACACCGTGCTCATGGACAGCCGGTCCGGCCTGCTCATCGAGAAGCTGGCCCGGCCCGAGGTGGAGGAGCTGGTGCTGGAGGAGGTGCCCGACGTCTCCTACGACGACGTCGGCGGCCTCGACGGCCAGATCGAGCAGATCGCCGATGCGGTGGAGCTGCCCTTCGTCCACTCGGCGCTCTTCGCCGAGCACAAGCTCCCGGCGCCCAAGGGCATCCTGCTCTACGGCCCGCCCGGGTGCGGCAAGACGCTGATCGCCAAGGCGGTGGCCAACTCCCTGGCCAAGAAGGTGGCCATGGTGTCGGGCGACGCCGCGGCCAAGAGCTACTTCCTGAACATCAAGGGTCCCGAGTTGCTCAACAAGTACGTGGGCGAGACCGAACGCCAGATCCGCCTGGTCTTCCAGCGGGCCCGGGAGAAGTCTGAGGAGGGCTGGCCGGTCATCGTGTTCTTCGACGAGATGGACTCCATGTTCCGCACCCGCGGCACCGGCATCTCGTCGGACATGGAGAGCACGATCGTCCCGCAGCTGCTCGCCGAGATCGACGGTGTGGAGACGCTCAAGAACGTGATCGTGATCGGCGCCTCCAACCGTGAGGACCTGATCGACCCGGCCATCCTGCGTCCCGGCCGCCTCGACGTGAAGATCAAGATCGAGCGCCCCAACGAGGTGGCCGCGGCCCAGATCTTCTCCCGTTACCTCACCGCCGACCTGCCGCTGAACGTCGACGACGTGGCCTCTCTCGGAGGCGGCGACCCCGAGAAGTGCGTGCGGGCCATCATCGAGAAGACCGTCGACGAGATGTACCGCAACGACGAGGAGAACCAGTTCCTCGAGGTGACGTACCAGAACGGGGACAAGGAGGTCATGTACTTCAAGGACTTCTCGTCAGGGGCCATGATCGAGAACATCGTGCGGCGGGCCAAGAAGCTGGCCATCAAGCGCCTCATCGCCGGCGGCCCACGCGGCATCCGCACCCAGGACCTCATCGACTCCATCCACCAGGAGTACAAAGAGCACGAGGACCTGCCCAACACGACCAACCCCGACGACTGGGCCAAGATCTCGGGCAAGAAGGGCGAGCGGATCGTTTACATCCGCACCCTCGTCAAGCGCACCGAGGAAGCCCACCCCGAAGGCGGCCGAGCCATCGAACGGGTGGCCACCGGGCAATACCTCTAGGGGCCTAGCCTCGGCTGGTGGCCGTGCACAAGGTGATCGGGGTCGAGACCGAGTTCGGGATCGTGCACCGTGGCGCGGGGGAGTCGAACCCGGTGACGGCGTCTTCGCTGCTCATCAACGCCTACCTGGGCGACCTGCAACGCGAGCAGCAGGCCGGGCCCAAGGTGGGGTGGGACTTCGAGGACGAGTCGCCCGGCACCGACGCTCGCGGCCCGGTCGGACCGGCCACGCCGCCCGTGGTGGAGACCCACCTGGTGAACGCAGTGTTGACCAACGGGGCTCGCTACTACGTCGACCACGCCCACCCCGAATGCTCCACCCCCGAGTGCGCCGACGCTCGCAGCGTGGTGGTCTACGACCGGGCCGCGGAGCAGATCCTCCAGCGCTCCATCGTGGCCGCCAACCGCACCCTTCCCGAGGGCCAGGAGTTGGTGGTCCACAAGAACAACTCCGACGGCAAGGGCAACTCCTACGGCTGCCACGAGAACTACCTCATGGCCCGCTCGGTCCCCTTCGGGAAGGTGGTCACCCACGCCACCGCCCACTTCATCTCCCGGCAGCTCTTCACCGGCAGCGGCAAGGTCGGTTCGGAGGCGCCCGGCCTCGGCGTGCGCGAGGTGCCCTACCAGCTCACCCAGCGGGCCGACTTCTTCGAGGCCGAGGTGGGCCTGGAGACCACGCTCAAGCGGCCCATCGTCAACACCCGCGACGAACCCCACGCCGACGCCCAGAAGTACCGGCGCCTGCACGTCATCGCCGGCGACGCCAACTGCTCCGAGACGGCCACCTTCCTCAAGGTCGGCTCCACCGCGATCGTGTTGGCCATGGTCGAAGACGACGCGCTGCCCAAGACGTTCACGTTCGCCAGCCCGGTCCAGGCCATGCGCCAGGTGTCCTACGACCTCACCCTCGAACGACCGTTGGACCTGGCCGACGGCACCACGATCACCGCCCTCGATGTCCAGTGGGAGCTCTTCGACCGGGCCCGCAAGTGGGCCGCTGATCGTGGCCTCGACGCGGTCGGCGGCGAGGTCGGCGAGGCGGTGCTGGACACGTGGGAGGAGATCCTGAGCGGCCTGGAAGCCGATCCCGCCACCCTGGCCGACCGCATCGACTGGGTGGCCAAGCAACGCATCCTCGAGGGCTACCGCGAGCGCCATGGCCTCGGATGGGACGACCGGCGCGTGGCCGCCCTGGCGCTCCAGTACCACGACGTGCGCCCCGAGCGGTCGCTGGCGGCGCGGGCTGGGCTGCGCCGGCTGACCACCGATGCGGAGGTGACCCGAGCCATGACCGAGCCGCCCGACGACACCCGGGCCTACTTCCGCGGCCGGTGCCTGCAGCGTTGGGCATCGCAGGTGGTGGCGGCCAACTGGGATTCGATCGTGTTCGACGTGGGCCAGGACGCGCTGCGGCGGGTGCCGATGATGGAACCATTGCGTGGGACGCGCGCCCACGTCGGTACCTTGGTCGACGAGAGCGCCACTCCAGCAGAGCTCCTGGCCCGGCTGGGCGGCACCTGACGTACGGAGGTCCCCATGGCTGAACGGGAACAGAAGCGCAAGACCGTCCCCGCCCGCGAGGCCGATGAGGTGGTCGAGGCTCCGGTCACGACCGAGACCGGCGAGAAGCTCAAGGCCGACATCGACGACCTGCTCGACGAGATCGACGAGGTCCTGGAGACCAACGCCGAGGACTTCGTCCGCTCCTACGTGCAAAAGGGTGGGGAGTAGGTGCAGCGTCGGTCGTTCCTGTCTCGTTCCCTCGTCACCGGCGGCGTGGCGCTCTCGGGCCCCCTGTTCTGGCGGGCGGCCTACGCCGAACCGGCGGTGCCGGGCCCCGGGCCGTACGGGAACCTCGGAGGCATCGAACCCGACGCCAACGGCGTGGTCCTGCCCGAAGGGTTCTCGGCGCGACTCGTGGCCACGTCCGGGGAGATGGTGGCCGGCACCGACTACCTCTGGCACACCTTCCCCGACGGGGGAGCGTGCTTCGCCCAGGACGACGGCGGCTGGATCTACACCTCCAACAGTGAGCTGGGAGCGGACGACAGCGGGGTGGGTGCCCTCCGCTTCGACGACCAGGGCGAGGTGGCGGACGCCTACCGCCTCCTTTCGGGAACGGGGCGCAACTGCGGCGGTGGGCCCACCCCGTGGGGCACGTGGCTCTCGGGTGAGGAGGTCCCTGATGGCCTCATCTGGGAGTGCGACCCGACGGCGGCCGACTCGGGCGAAGCCCGACCAGCGCTCGGCACCTTCAACCACGAAGCCGTGGCGGTCGACGCCGACGGCGAGGCCCTCTACCTGACCGAGGACGTGCCCGACGGGCGCCTCTACCGCTTCGTCCCCGAGAGCTACCCCAGCCTGGATTCCGGCGAGCTCTCGGTGGCGGTCGTGGCCGACGACGACACCGTCACCTGGGAGCCGGTGACCGACGCGTCCGGCGCCACCACGCCCACCCGCCAGCAGGGCAACGGCACGGAGTTCAACGGGGGCGAGGGCATCTGGTGCGAGGACCAGACGGTGTTCTTCACCACCAAGGGCGACAACAAGGTCTGGGCCCTCGACATCGTGGAGTCCACCATCGAGGTCCTCTACGACGCGGCGACCATCCCCGACGCGCCCCTCACCGGCGTCGACAACGTGACCCGCTCGGCCAGCGGGGACCTCTACGTCTGCGAGGACGGGGGCAACATGGAACTGGTGATCGTGAGCCCCGAGCGGGAGGTGGCGCCGTTCTGCCGCTTCGATGGCCAGGACGGATCGGAGCTGGCCGGCGTGGCCTTCAGTCCTGACGGCAGCCGCCTCTACGTCTCGTCACAGCGAGGCGGCGACTCCGGCCTCGGCCTGACCTACGAGATCACCGGCCCGTTCCGGGCACCGGCGCAGGAGCCGGCCGCCACCACCACCACGCTCGGCGGTTTGGAGACACCCCCCGGGTCGCAGGGAGCCTCCGAGGGGCCCGCGGACACGTCGGACGACGACGGCTCCTCGGCGCCCCTGGTCGTGGGCGGCGTCGCCGCGGCGGCCGTGGCTGCTGCGGTGGGTGCGGCGGTGGTGGTCCGCCGTCGACGAACGACGAGCAGCGAAGGCTCGCAGACGGTCGAGCAGGAGCGCTCCGAGGGCGTCGGCAGCCGAGGGACCGACCACTAGCCTCCCCCCGGTGCAGATCCCGAACTTCTCCCCGGCCGACGACCCCGGCCCCGACTTCGCCGCGCTGTTGCGCCGCCAGGGCCATGCCGTCGCCCTCCCCGACGGCCCGGTGAGCTCCGCAGGGGCGATCACCCACGGCACCACGGTGCTGGCGGTGCGCTACGCCGACGGGGTGGTCATGGCCGGCGACCGGCGGGCCACCTCCGGCAACCTCATCAGCCATAGGTCGATCGAGAAGGTGTTCCCCGCCGACCGCTGGTCCGGGGTGTCGATCGCCGGGGCCGCAGGTCCGGCCATCGAGATGGTGCGGCTGTTCCAGCTCCAGCTCGAGCACTACGAGAAGGTCGAAGGCGGCCCCCTGTCGTTGGAGGGCAAGGCCAACCAGCTCTCGCAGATGGTGCGCAACCACCTCCCGGCGGCCATGCAGGGCCTGGGCGTGGTCCCGCTCTTCGCCGGCTACGACACCCGCCGCCACGCCGGCCGGCTGTTTCAGTACGACATCACCGGCGGTCGCTACGAGGAGAACGACTACGCCACGTCGGGCTCGGGCGGGCTGCACGCGGCCACCGTGTTGAAGCTGGGCTTCTCCGACGGCACCGGTCGCGACGACACCATCGACCTGGCCCTGCGGGCCCTGGTGACCGCGGCCGACGAAGATTCCGCCACCGGTGGCCCCGACCCCGTACGGGGGATTTGGCCGGTGGTGGCCACCATCGACGCCGCCGGGTTCACCCGGGTGGCCGACGCCGAGCTGGCCGAACGCCACGCCCGCCTGGCTGAGGAGAGCGCGAGATGAGCATGCCCTTCTACGTCGCCCCCGAGCAGGTCATGAAGGACCGCGCTGACTACGCCCGCAAGGGCATCGCCCGGGGTCGCAGCCTGGTAGCCGCCATCTGTGAGACCGGCGTGTTGATCTGCGCCGAGAACCCGTCGAGCACGCTGCGGAAGGTGTCGGAGATCTACGACCGCATCGCCTTTGCCGGGGTCGGCAAGTACAGCGAGTTCGACCAGTTGCGCATCTCCGGCGTGCGGGCCGCCGACCTCAAGGGCTACTCGTTCAGCCGCGAGGACGTCGATGCCCGCAGCCTGGCCAACCAGTACGCCCAGATACTGGGCCAGGTGTTCACCCACGAGATGAAGCCCCTGGAGGTGGAGATCCTGGTGGCCGAGGTGGGCGTCGATGCCCGCCACGACCAGCTCTTTCATCTCCTCTACGACGGCACCGTCATCGACGAGGACCGCTTCGCCGTGCTCGGCGGCGATGCCGAGACGGTGGCCGAGCGGGTGCGACAGGGGTTGGGCGAGGCACCCGACCTGACCACGGCGCTCCGGGTGGCGGCCGGCAGCTTGTCGGGTCCCGATCGGACCCTCACCGGCGACGACCTCGAGGTCGCCCTGCTCGATCGATCCGGTCCGAGGCGCTGCTTCCGTCGACTCGACGACGGCGAGGTGGCCCAGCTCCTGGCCGCCGACACCGGCGCCCCGGAGGTTGCCCCACCGGTCGTGACCGACGACGCGGGCGACGCCAGCGGCCACACCGGTGGTGGCGAGGGTGCCATGGGCGACGTTCCGCCTGGTTGATACCGTGTCGGGTCCCGTCCTCTGCCGGGTCGGCCCCTCCCCGCAACCACCGGAGCCTCGCATGCCCAAGATCGTCGCCATCGCCGTGCTGGTGCTGACCGCCACCGTCTCCGCTGGCTGCGGGGCGACAGGTGGTGACGAGTCGGCCGACCCGACCACCACCACCGAGTCGGCAGGGGGCACCACCACCACCGAGCCCGACGACACGACCACCACCGAGCCCGACGACACGACCACCACCGAGCCCGACGACACCACGACCACCGAGCCCGAGGGCGGCGGCGACGTCGAGGTCGACGTCTGGGCGGCCGAGTTCTGCGGCAACTTCACGGGGTGGATCACCGCCTTGGAGACGGCCAGCACCGGGGTGAGCGAGGGCCTGACCCCGGGCGACATCGAGGGCGGCAAGGCAGCCATCGTCGGGCTGTTCAACACCGTCTCCGACGAGACCTCGTCGCTGATCACCTCGATCGAGGCGGGTGGCGCACCCGACATCGACGACGGCGAAGCTCTCGTCGACGACCTCCTCGTGCGGTTCGGGGACTTCGGTGCCGCCATCGACACCGCGGAGGCCGATGCCGCTGCGCTCCCCGTCGACGATGGTGCTGCGTTCCAGAGCGAGGTCAACGCCATCACCACCACCTTCGAAGCCGAGATCACCGAGGTGACCGACTCCTTCGCCGCACTCGACACCGAGTACCCGTCCGCCGAGCTCCAGTCGGCGCTCACGGAGTCCTGTAACTTCTGATCTCGCCGCACCCCGAATGACCTCGGTACGGTGACGCGGTGGAACGGCGCATCTACGGCCTCGAGAACGAGTACGGGGTCACCTGCACCTCTCGCGGCCAGCGTCGCCTGAGCCCCGACGAGGTGGCCCGCTACCTGTTCCGGCGGGTGGTGTCGTGGGGACGCAGCTCCAACGTGTTCCTGGCCAACGGGGCCCGCCTCTACCTCGACGTGGGGAGCCACCCCGAGTACGCCACCCCCGAGTGCGACTCGGTGCGCGAGCTGGTGGTCCACGACAAAGCGGGGGAGCGGATCCTCGAACAGCTCCTGGTCAGTGCCGAGCAACGCCTTCGCGAGGAGGGCATCCGAGGCACCGTCTACCTCTTCAAGAACAACACCGACTCGGCGGGCAACTCCTACGGCTGCCACGAGAACTACCTGACCAGCCGACGCGACGACTTCGGCCACTACGCCGAGGTCCTCATCCCGTTCCTGGTGAGCCGGCAGATCTACGCCGGTGCCGGCAAGGTCCTCCAGACGGCGCGGGGCGCCATGTTCTCCATCAGCCAGCGGGCCGAGCACATCTGGGAAGGGGTGTCGAGCGCCACCACCCGTTCACGGCCGATCATCAACACGCGCGACGAGCCCCACGCCGATGCCGAGCGCTACCGCCGCCTCCACGTGATCGTGGGCGACTCCAACATGAGCGAGCACGCCACGTTCCTCAAGGTCGGCACCACCAGCCTGCTCCTGCGGATGCTCGAAGAGCCCAACGTGGTCCTGCGCGACATGACGCTGGAGAACCCGATCCGGGCCATCCGCGAGATCAGCCACGACATCACCTGCACCCGCCGGGTCCGCCTGGCCAACGGTCGGGAGGCCTCGGCGCTCGAGATCCAGAGCGAGTACCTGCAGCGGGCGATCCGCTACGCCGAGACCAGGTCGCTCAGCCCCGAGGAGAAGATGGCCCTCGACGCCTGGGAGCATGCCCTCACCACCATCGAGCGTGACCCGCTCTCGCTCGATCGGGAGTGCGACTGGGTCATCAAGCACAACCTGATCGAGCAGTACCGGGAGCGCCACGGCCTCACCCTGGCCGACCCCCGGGTGGCCCTGGTCGACCTGCAGTACCACGACATCAACCGCAGCCGTGGCCTCTTCTACCGACTCCAGGAGCGCGGCATGGTGGACCGGGTGTGCGACGACGACGAGATCGACGTGGCCACCGACCAGCCGCCGCAGACCACCCGGGCCCGGTTGCGCGGCGAGTTCATCCGCACCGCCAAGGAGCGCAAGCGCGACTACACCGTCGACTGGGTGCACCTGAAGCTCAACGACCAGGCCCAGCGCACCGTCTTGTGCAAGGACCCCTTCAAGGCCCACGACGAGCGGGTCGAGAAGCTCATCGCCTCCCTCTGATGCCGCGGGGTCGTTGACGTGCCGGCCTTTCGCGAGGCCGAGGTGACGAGCGTGGTGTCCGAGCGTCGCGGCTTCACCCGGCTGGCCCTCGACGACGGGAGCCGGGCGTTCGCGTTGACCCAGCTCACCGGGCCGGTGAGCACCGGCGACCGGGTGGTGATCAACACCACGGCGGTCGAGCTGGGCCTGGGTAGCGGCGGGTGGCACATCGTGCACTGGAACCTCACCCGCGGCCCCTGGGCGGAGGCGGGACCCGGCCACCTGATGAAGTTGCGCTACACCAGCCTCCAGGTGGACACCGGCGCGGGGGAGGAGGCGGGCGACGTTCCCGCCCGCCTCGACGCGGTGCCGGTGGTGGCCGCTGACGTCCACAGCCAGTTGCCGCTGGTTGTCGCGGCGGTGGCCGATGTCCGCCCAGGGACCCGGGTCGCCTACGTGATGACCGATGGGGCCGCGCTCCCATTGGCCATGAGCGACCTGGTCACCAACCTGACCGACCGCGAGCTGTTGGTGGGCACGGTCACCGCGGGCCACGCGTTTGGCGGCGACATCGAGGCTCTCAACGTGCCTGCTGCACTCACCTTGGCCCGCCACCGGTTCGGCGCCGAGGTGGTGGTCGTGGTCATGGGACCCGGGATCGCCGGCACCGGCTCCGTCCTGGGGTTCACCGGCCTCGAGGTCGCGCCCGCCCTCGACGCGGCGGCCTGGCTCGGCGGGCGACCGGTGGCCTGCCTCCGGTGCTCGAACGCCGACCCTCGCCCGCGCCACCGAGGCATCAGCCACCACAGCCTCACCACCCTCGATGCCGTGCGCTCGGTGGTCGATGTCGCCGCTCCACCGGGCGTCGAGGTGCCCGAGAGGTCCCGCCACCGCTGGCACGCGGTGGACCCCGGCGACCCGGCGGCATTGCTGGCCCGTTACGACCTCGACGTGCGCAGCATGGGTCGAGGACCGACCGACGACCCGATCTTCTTCGCGGCGGCCGCGGCGTCGGGCGTCCACGCCGCGCACCTGGCGGACGCTGACCCGTAGCATCGGCGTCGATGGCGCTGGCCAAGATCGAGCGGCTGCTCACCTTGATGAACGCGCTCCTCGGGGCGCCCCGGCCGGTCACTGCGTCCGAGCTGCGCCGCCGGGTGCCTGGTTACCCCGACGACCACGACTCCTTCAAGCGGGCCTTCGAGCGCGACAAGGACGAGCTGCGCGAGATGGGGGTGCCGCTCCTCGTGGAGCTGGTGCCGGGCACCGACCCACCGACCACCGGCTATCGCATTCGCAAAGCGGACTACGAGCTTCGCGACCCCGGCCTGGCCCCTGACGAGCTCGAGGCCCTCAACCTGGCCGCCGCAGTGATCGGGTCCGACGGGGGCATGGGGCAGCGAGCACTGCTCAAGCTGGGGGGGTCGGCCGCCCCCGGCCGGCCGATGGCCGAGATCCCCGCCGACCCCGACCTGGTGGCCGCCTTCACCGGTGTGGCTGAGCGGCGAGCCGTCACCTTTCGCTACCACGACGTGGACCGGCTGGTGAACCCCTACCGCCTCGAGTTCCTCCGGGGCCGGTGGTACCTCAACGGGTTCGACCACACCCGGGCCGAGGAGCGCTGGTACCGGATGAGCCGAGTGGAGGGTGGCGTGGCGCTCGACGGCCCCGCCCGCTCGTTCGACCGCCCGGTGGAAGCGGTCCCCGGCCTCCAGCTCGAACCGTGGGTGCTGGGGGGCGACACCGCACCGGTCACGGCCCGGGTGTGGATCGACCCCACGGTGGCCGCATCGGTGCGCAACGAGCTCGGCGACGCCGAGGTGGTCCGAGACGACGCCGACGGCCTGGTCGTGGCCCTGGTGGTCACCAATCGGGAGGGCTTCCGCTCGTGGCTGCTCTCGTTCCTCGATCGGGCCGAGGTGCTGGGGCCGCCGGAGCTGCGGGACCACGTCGTCAGCTGGCTGAGCGAGGTGGCCGACGGTGGTCGCTAGCGCTCGCATCACTGCCGCCGCCCGGGTGCAGCGACTTCTCGCCGTCCTCCAGTGGGCCGCCGGCCGACCCGACGGGGTGGCCATCGACGAGCTCTGTGAGCGCTTCGCCCTGCAGCAGCTCGAACTGGTCAAGGAACTGGAGATGGCGGCCATGGTGGGCGCCGACTCGCTGCACTACGACGAGATGCCCTTCGAGGTCATCGTGGAGGACGGGCGGGTCTGGGTCCGGCTGTTCTCGTTCGGTCGACCGCTGCGGCTCACCCCGGCCGAGGGGCTGGCGCTGGTAACCGCGGCCGATGCGCTGGTGGGCGACGATGCCGACCCGGACTCCCCGTTGTGGCGGGCCCTCACCAAGCTGGCGGCCATGCTCGGCATCGAGCCCGGGCAGGCCGTCGATGTCGACCTCGATCCCGAAGGCGGACCCACGGGTCGCCTGTTGGCCGAGGCGGTCGCCACCCGACGCCGGGTGCGGTTCGTGTACTGGTCCTACGGGCGCGACGTCATCTCGACGCGCGAGGTCGATCCCTGGCGGGTGTTCGCCGTCGAAGGCTCGTGGTACCTCACCGGGCGGGCGGTGGAGGTCGACGAGGAGCGTCGCTTCCGGCTCGACCGGATGGAGTCCGTCGAGGTACTCGACCAGGGTGCGCAGAAACCGCCGACGGGCCTAGTCTCGACGGTCCGCATCACCGAGGCGGCCCCCCAAGTGGTGCTCGACCTGCCGGCCGATGCCCGATGGGTGGCCGAGTCGTTCCCGGTCGTCGCCGTGGCACCCGGGGTCGACGGTCGCCTCGTGGTCACCCTGGCCGTGGCCGGCACCTCCTGGTTGGAACGACTGCTCCTGCGCGTCGGCCCCGAGGCCCGGGTGGTGCGCGTCGATCCCGCCCTCGGCGACGAGCACGTCCTCCAGCACGCCGCCGAGCGGGTCCTGGCCCGCTACCGCAGCCAGGACCCTGCCGGCCGGGTCGCAGAAACGTCGCGCTAGCGTCGGCCGTCGTGACCCTCGACTCCGACAATTCCCCGGGGCCGACGGTCGACGGGATCGAGCGCCGCCAGCGCCGCAATGCCGAAGCCGTCACCGCCACCGCCTCGTCGGCTCCGACGCCGGGCCTGGGGGGTTACGGCGACGTGACCGACGAAGAGCTGGCGGCGGCCCGCGCCGCCCGGGTCCAAGCGCGTGGCGCTTCTACGAAGTCCTCCACCCGAAACGTGGTGGAGTGGATCGCCGTCATCGTCTCTGCCGTCTTGATCGCCGTGGTCGTGCGGACGTTCATCTTCCAGACGTTCTGGATCCCGTCGCCGTCCATGGCCTCGACCCTGGTCGAGAACGACCGGGTGCTGGTGAACAAGTTGTCGTACTCCTTCGGCGATGTCGACCGGGGCGACGTCGTGGTCTTCGAACGGCCGGCCAACATGGCCACCTCCGAGATCAAGGACCTCATCAAGCGAGTGGTCGCCCTGCCTGGCGAACGGGTGTCGATCATCGACGGCACCGTCCGCATCGACGGCCGCCCCCTCTCCGAGCCCTACACCGAAGGGGTGACCGAAGCCAAGGTCGGTTGCGGGAACGGCCGGACCGCAGGGATCGAAACCGAGGCCGGCCTAGAGATCCCCGCCGGCCACGTGCTGGTGATGGGGGACAACCGCGCCAACTCGGACGACGGCCGGTGCTTCGGTCCCATCGATACGGACCTCATCGTCGGTCGCGCCTTTGTCATCATGTGGCCGCCCTCGAAGGTCGGCGGCCTCTGATCGTCGCCGGCCACTGCAAACTTTTGCAAGCAGTCGCGTCCTCTCCCTAACCTCTCACCCATGGTTGACAACAACGTCTTCAAGCGGTACCTCGACGCGGGCATGGCGTTCATGGCGATCACCCAGTCCAGGGCGGAGGCCCTGGTCGAGGACCTGGTGAAGTCCGGCGAGGTCCAGACCGAGCAGGCCCAGTCGGTCGTCGTCGACCTCGTCGATCGGAGCCGGGAGGTCACCGAGGCCTTTGTCGACCAGATCCGCCAGGAGATCATCTCGTCGGCCGAGTCCTGGGGACTGGCCACCGTGGCCGATCTCACCCGCGTCGAGAAGCTGATCGACTCGATCCGCTCCAGCGCCCGGGCGTCGGCTCCAGCCCGCCGGGCCACCTCGGCCCGCAAGGCCGTAGCCAAGAGGGTCGCCCCGGCCAAGAAGGCGCCGGCCAAGAAGGCGGCGCCGGCCAAGAAGGTTGCGGCCAAGAAGGCGACGCCGGCCGAGAAGGCGGCGCCGGCCAAGCGGGCCACCGCGAAGAAGGCCACGGCGAAGAAGGCCACGGCGAAGAAGGCCACGGCGAAGAAGGCCACGGCGAAGAAGGCCACGGCGAAGAAGGCCACGGCGAAGAAGGCCACGGCGAAGAAGGCCACGGCGAAGA